>Ga0247817_10000009_pt1 | contig 383532 bp, 306 predicted proteins | sample UWRJL212509R1_FD_178010 | JGI IMG/M metagenome (GOLD analysis project Ga0247817, IMG submission 178010) | Plant litter microbial communities from Arlington Agricultural Research Station in Wisconsin, United States - UWRJ-L212-509R-1 | ecosystem: Environmental > Terrestrial > Plant litter >... | reverse complement strand
CGAACTCGTCTGTCACATACACAAAGTTCAATCGTTCAGCTTTACATTCCCGTTTAAGCTGTGCAATTTCTTCTGGATCGAATCCCGGATTCATAGTTTTAATTTGATTATTGTTCTTTTAAGCAATTGGTAAAATTATTCTAAAAATAGCATTTCGCGGTATTTTGCCAAAGGCCAGTCTTCATCATCAATCAACAATTCGAGTTTATCTACGTGATATCGTATCTCTTCAAAAAATCCTTTCACTTCCGAGCCATACATTCTGGCCTTATCAAGTAAATTTTCCAGGTTGTTGGCCACTTTTCTGCTTTCTGTCATGTCATGAACCAGCTTTTTGATCACCACCACATGGGAAGAAATATCCTTAATGATTTCCTTGATCGGTTCCGCCTCTTCAAACATTTCCAGATCCGTTAACGCCCGCGCCGTCTGTGCAAGCTTGAACTGATATTTTACAACCGTTGACACAACGTGATTCAAGGCAAGGTCACTAATAACCCTCGATTCAATCTGTAACTTTTTAACATAATTTTCCAGTTCGATCTCATAACGGGCATGCAATTCACGTGAACTCAATACACCTGTTTTTTCGAAAGCCTGAATCGTGCTTTCCGTCACATAAGCATGCAAAGCATCATAAGTCGCGCTGATATTGCTTAATCCTCTCCGTTTCGCCTCTTCAACCCATTCTTCGGAATATCCGTTTCCTTCAAACAGAATTTTTTTCGACTCGGTGAAATATCTTTTCAGAATAGCGACCGTAGCCACTTTCTTTTCTTCTCCGGAAGCAAGCCTTTCGTCCATCTCCTTTTTGAATTCCGACAGCTGGTTCGCAACGATCGTATTTAAGACAATCATAGGAGAAGCGCTGTTTAAGGCACTGCCCACTGCGCGGTATTCGAATTTATTTCCTGTAAAACAAAACGGAGAAGTTCTGTTCCGGTCCGTATTGTCTCTCTGTAAATTAGGTATGCGGGTTATACCCAGTTTGTAATAAAAGTTTTCTCCTTTTTCAAGCGTAATTTCTCCCTTGTTGACAAGCTCTTCCAGCATACTGGTCAGCTCACCACCCAAAAATACTGAAACTATCGATGGCGGCGCTTCGTTTGCACCAAGACGATGCTCATTTCCTGCGGAAGAAATAGAAGCACGAAGCAAGTCCGCATGGTCATGCACCGCTTTTACTACGTTTAATAAAAAAGTAAGAAACCGAAGATTTTCTTTTGGTTTCGTTGTCGGTGCCAGCAGATTTATGCCTGTATCTGTTGAAAGCGACCAGTTATTATGTTTCCCGCTACCATTGATTCCTGCAAATGGTTTTTCATGAAATAACACCTGAAAATTATGTTTTTCACCAATCTTTTGCATCAGATCCATCAAAAGCGCATTGTGGTCAATAGCCAGATTAACCTCTTCAAAAGTCGGCGCACATTCAAATTGTCCCGGAGCAACCTCGTTGTGTCTCGTGCGGACAGGAATTCCCAGTTTAAGTGCTTCAAATTCGAAATCTACCATAAAGGCATTGACCCGTGGCGAAATCGATCCAAAATAATGGTCGTCCAGCTGCTGACCGCGTGCCGGGCTATGTCCAAAAACAGTACGCCCCGTCATCAACAAATCCGGACGGGCATAGTATAATGCTTTATCAACTAAAAAATATTCCTGCTCAATCCCCAATGTCGGCGTTACTTTATCTACGTCGCGGTTAAAAAACTGACAAACAGACGTAGCCGCTTTGTCCAGCATCACCAGCGAGCGCAGCAAAGGAGCTTTATAGTCGAGTGCTTCACCGGTATATGATATAAAGACGGATGGAATACAAAGTGTTTTCCCGCCTGCTCCGTTATCCATCAGAAATGCAGGTGAGCTCGGGTCCCAGCCCGTATAACCTCTTGCTTCAAAAGTGGCCCGCAATCCACCGCTCGGGAAAGATGATGCGTCAGGTTCCTGCTGAACCAGCGCACTGCCTTTAAACTTTTCAACTGCCTTTCCGTCAATCGTAAGGTCAAAAAACGAATCATGTTTCTCCGCAGTACTTCCCGTCAACGGTTGAAACCAATGTGTATAATGCGTTGCTCCTTTTGAAATTGCCCAGGATTTCATCGCCGCAGAAACTTCCTCAGCTACTTCCCTGTCAATAGTCGAACCAGAACGGATCGCATTGGAAATTTTAATAAAAGCTTCCGGAGAAAGTAAAGTTTTCATTACTTCCTCACTGAATGTGTTACTTCCATACAGGTCAGCAACTTTTTCTGTTGGCGGAGTCAGTACAGGTGCAATACGGTTCAGAGCAATCTCAAAAGCTTTGGAACGAAATGTCATAAGGATGTTGATTTTATAGTATTTCTTGCCAAAATTATTTAATTCAGCACACTAAGTACCAAATCTGCATGAATTTTTCTGATTTTTCATTTTATAAATGCGTATCCTATTCAAATTCGATATATTTTTTGAATTTTTGCAAATTATTTACCCCTATCATGCTTAAAAGGATTCAATTTCTAAGTCTCTACGGGCTAAGCTGGATTTTATTTTTTCAGCTCTTTCGTTTTATATTCTTTACTTACCACCTGCAAAAGTCCATCGATCTGGGCGGCGCACTGTTAGTACAAAGCGCAATGCATGGCCTTCGGATGGATGTCTCATTTGCGGGATATATATTAATGATCCCTACCCTGCTTATCGGAGCTTCCGGTTTTCATTGGAAATGGTATGGGAAAATGATGGTTTGGTATTCTGCATTTGTCTGTTCCCTGGTCGTGCTACTCACCGTTTTTGATCTGGAATTATTCAGGGCATGGGGATATCGGATCGATGCGTCCTCATTAATTTATCTGAAAACACCAAAAGAAGCCATCGCTTCGATGGGCGCGGCACCGGTGTTGCCACTGCTGTTATTGCTGGCCGGACTTCTTTTTCTGACATCAAAAATTCTGTTTACCATTCAAAATCGAAGCATTCCTTTTTTTCAGAAATCATCACCAATCTTTACCGCACTTTTGTTTATTTCCCTGGCTGCATCCCTGATCATCCCGATCCGCGGAGGATTTCAGCTGGCTCCTATGAATGAAAGCGCTGTATTTTTCTCTGATAAGAGTTTTGCAAATTACGGCGCGGTAAACGTTCCATGGAATTACAGCCGCTCGTTGATTCATGAGGGTTATAACAAAAAAAATCCCTTCAAGTATTTTGATCAACAGAAAGCGGACAATACCGTGGCCTCTTTTTACAAACCCGGCACGTTGCACGAACAACTTATCAAACCCGTTAACCAGCACGTCAATGTGCTGATTATCATCTGGGAAAGTTTTACAGCCAAGGTGGTGGAAAAGTTAAATGGGGTCCCTGGTATTACTCCACAATTCGATGCGCTAACCAAAGAAGGGATACTTTTCACCAACGTTTATGCCAGCGGGAACCGAAGTGATAAGGGTATGGTGGCAATACTGAGTGGCTATCCCGCCCAGCCTACAACGTCTATTATTAAAATTCCTACCAAAACAGTTTCGCTTCCGTCACTACCACGGGAATTTAAAAATGCCGGATATTACACCTCCTTTTATTACGGCGGAGAAACGGAATTTGCGAATATGAAAACCTACTTTTTACAACAGGGTTTTAATAATATTATTGATAAAAATGCTTTCGAGGAAAAGGATATGAACTCGAAATGGGGTGCACATGATCATATTGTTCTGAACAGATTGCTGACCGATCTGGATACGCATAAAAAGCCCTTTTTCACGACCCTGTTTACACTAAGCAGTCACGAACCTTTTGAGGTTCCGGTCAAAACGGTTATCCCCGGAAATGACCAGGAGCATTTGTTCCTGAATGCGCACCATTATTCTGACGCATCTATCGGAGAATTTATAAAGCAGGCCAAAACAAAATCCTGGTGGGCAAATACACTCGTAATAATTCTAGCTGATCACGGCCATCCGCTTCCCGAAAAACCGGTTGGCAAACCAAACGAATTTCATATCCCGATGTTATGGCTGGGAGGAGTTTTAGAAAAAAAGAACATTACCATTGATACACTCTGCTCGCAAACGGATTTGGCAGCGACGTTGTTGAACCAGTTAAATCTGCCGTCAAAAGCATTTCACTGGAGTAATGATATTTTCATGCAAAAACGCACTCCTTTCGCCTATTTCGCCTTTACCAACGGTTTTGGCTGGATGCGGCCAAACGGATTTATTGTAAGGGATAATATCGGAGGAAATATCACAGAAAAAGGAGGTAATCTCAAATCAAGTGAGGCAGACTACGGAAAATCCTATTTACAGTCTTCTTTTAACGATTATTTGAAACGTTAAGAGGAAAAAGGTGTAAATTTGCGCCCTTATTGTCTATACTATGAAAAAAGTTGCTTTTTATACGCTGGGTTGCAAACTGAATTATTCTGAAAGCTCGTCCATTGGAAGGATGTTTGAAGACAAGGGATATTCGAAAGTTGAATTCAACGATAAGCCCGATATATTTATTATCAATACCTGTTCGGTTACTGAGAACGCAGATAAAAAATGCCGTAAAATTGTTCGTGAGGCACAAAAAATAAACGCTGACGGATATGTCGCAATTATTGGCTGTTATGCTCAGCTGAAACCCAAGGAAATATCTGAAATTCCGGGAGTTGATGCCGTTTTAGGCGCCGCAGAAAAGTTTCGTCTGGTTGAATTGCTCGATACTTTTGAAAAAGAACCTGTTAACCAGCCGGCAAAAATTTTAGCATCCTCGATTGACGACGCTGTTGAATACCATACTTCTTACTCGCTTAATGACCGGACCCGCACGTTTTTGAAAGTACAGGATGGCTGCGATTATCCCTGCGCCTATTGTACGATCCCTTTGGCACGTGGTAAAAGCCGCTCGGATACCATTGAAAACATTGTGAAAGCAGCAAAAGATATTGCAGCCAGAGATGTAAAGGAAATTGTGCTGACAGGTGTTAATATCGGTGATTTCGGTCTGCAAAACGGAGAAAGGAAAGAAACGTTTCTGGATTTGATAAAGGCGCTGGATGAAGTGGAGGGCATTTCCCGATTCCGGATTTCATCGATTGAACCCAATTTGCTTACGGATGAAGTAATTGAGTTTGTAGCGCAATCGAAACGGTTTGTTCCGCATTTCCATATTCCGCTACAATCCGGTTCAAATAAGGTATTATCGCTGATGCGTCGCAGATACCGTCGTGAACTATATACCGAACGTGTTGCAAAAATAAAATCACTGATGCCGGATTGCTGTATTGGTGTGGACGTGATTGTAGGACATCCGGGGGAAACACACGAATTATTTCTGGAAAGCTACCAATTCCTTAACGAGCTGGATATTTCTTATCTGCACGTTTTTACCTATTCGGAGCGGGAAAACACACTGGCTGTGACGATTAAACCGGTTGTGCCCAAATCGGAAAGAGCTGAACGATCCAAAATGCTTCATATTCTTTCGGAAAAGAAAAAGAGATATTTCTACGATCAGCAAGTTGGCAAAACCGGAACAGTTTTATTTGAAGACGAAATCCAGAACGGCCAAATGTTAGGCTTTACGGAAAATTATATACGTGTTGCTGTGAAATACGATCCGTTGCTGATCAATGAAACGAAGGAAGTGCAATACGTACACCAAAACGAGGCTGGCTTAATGGAAGTTATGGAAGCTGAAAATTACGAGCCGGCTCATTAATCATAAATAAAACATCTTACAGGTTTATTGTTTTCAATAAAGCTGAACAGCAAAAAGGAGCGACAGAATATTCTGCCGCTCCTTTTTGGTATTTATTTCAATGATTATGCTTCTACAAGAAACTCGTCGTGCTGACTAACATCCAAACCAGCTTTTTCGTCTGATTCAGAAACACGTAGCGGCAAGATAAGATCTGTGATTTTCAATAGAGCAAAAGAACCGCAGAAAGCAAAAACCGAAACACCAACCAAAGCAATTACGTGATTGATAAAAAGTGTAGTTTCACCGAAAGCCAAACCCTGATCAGTTACCAATGGGTTAACAGCGCTTGTTGCGAAAATACCTGTCATCAACATACCTACCATACCACCAACACCGTGGCAAGGGAACACGTCAAGTGTATCATCCAAGGTAGAACGTGTACGTAAGTGAGCAATGTAGTTACTGATTACAGCAGCCACAGAACCGATGAAGATCGATGAAGGAACCGTTACAAAACCAGCAGCAGGCGTGATAGCAACAAGACCAACAACGGCACCGATACAGAAACCAAGTGCAGATACTTTTTTACCTCTTGCCACGTCAAACAACACCCAGGCCAAACCAGCAGCACCGGCAGCCGTATTCGTAGCAGCGAAAGCAGAAACAGCTAATGGAGAAGCAGTTAAAGCGGAACCTGCGTTAAATCCGAACCATCCGAACCAAAGTAAACCAGTTCCTAAAAGAACGTAAGGAATGTTTGCAGGAGGCAATACAGTAGCTTCAAGTACAGATTTACGTCTTTTCAGGTAAATAGCACCTGCAAGAGCAGCCCATCCGGCAGACATGTGAACAACAGTTCCACCAGCAAAGTCAAGCACACCCATTTTGAAAAGAATTCCATCTGCATGCCATGTCATGTGTGCAAGCGGAGCATAAACGAATATGCAGAACAGGATCATAAAAAGTACGTAAGAGCGGAAGTTTACACGTTCAGCCATAGAACCTGTAACCAATGCAGGCGTGATTACAGCAAACTTCATCTGGAACATTGCGAACAAAGCGAAAGGAATAGTTCCGAAAGCAGGACCGTCCAAAACACCTTTAAACATGAAGTGAGTCATTGGATTGCCAATAAAACCACCGAAATCATCACCGAATGCAAGGCTAAAACCAACCACTACCCAAAGGACGCTGATTACACCCATCGCTATAAAGCTTTGAAGCATAGTCGAGATTACGTTTTTTGTGTTTACCATCCCCCCGTAGAAGTAGGCAAGTCCCGGAGTCATTAATAGTACCAGTGCGGATGATACTAACATCCAGGCAATATCGCCTGAATTTAAGCCTTCCGTAACGATTTTGGTCGGCACGCTGGGAACAAATGCCCCTAGCAGAGCAATGACCAGCAAGATAATCAGTGGGAAATAATTACGTTTTTCCATTGTTTTTTGTAGAGATTGTTATTATTGATTAAAGAAGGTATTATTAGAATTTATAGATAAATGCAATTCCGGCTGTTGTCTGGCTGCTTTTTGAGTACACTCCGTCTGAATCTTCAAACTGCTGAGAAACATTCGAACCGGAAGCTTTCGGATAAGCATCAAGACGAATCTCTGGTTTAAGAAGAATATGTCCGTCAGCAAGGCTGATATTTCCCGTTAAAGTCACAGAGTTTACGTGCGTACCTGTTCCTGCGATTGGATTCTCCGGAGTTCCTTTTCCATTCGGGAAAGCCAAAAGGGATCTTGCACCATTTTCATTGTTAAAATACTCATAACGAGCACCAATTGCAAAATTATCTGAGATCGCCACGTTAGAATAAATCGCAGCTCCACCCCATGATTCAGAATCAATTGGTCCGCCCAATCCCTGGTAATCTCCTTTTTGCGATCCGTATGCCGCATTTAATCCTACAAGGAATTTCTCGGTTAACTGATAACTGGTTGTTATGTCAAATACACGGTAATGCGCTTTTGGAGAATCTCCTTTATCGTCCGGATTTGCCTCGTTACTGTTTATAAAATTAAGATAAACGTTCCAGTTTGTTGCCGGTGAAACGAATAGCTGAGAAATGATACCCTTTTTACGGTTGTTGTCACCCAGTCCATCTACATTGTTCACTACCCCAACCATTAAAGAAACTTTATCAGTAAAAGCATAAGTAGCTTTCAAACCAGTGTGATAGAAAGGGCCGTTGTTAAATAAGTTTGATAGTGAGTAGTTAAAGTTAGCAGGCGCATCAATTACTTCATAGCCAATGTGCGTACCAAATTGTCCCGCAGTCATCGAAAACTTGTCGGTAAATTTGTAAGTAAAATAAGCTTGTTTGATTGCTAATGCTGTGTTAAATGCAGAGTTACCATAGTTGCCCAGGTTAGCATTAGGACCGAAAGTTAAATCAACAACTGCTTCGGACTTCGAATTTGTATAAGCCACTTTTGCCTGAACCAGACCCAACTGAAACTCGCCTGACTTTTGATCGAATACACGGGCATTCGCTTGTCCCATATTTGATCTTGATGCCGGCTTGTTAAAATTCGCCATGTAATACGAGTCCAGATAACCCGAGAATGCAAAAGATCCTTTTCCTTCTTCACCTTCTTTCACCTCTTCAATTTTATTAGTTTCGGTTGTTTTGGTTTTTTTCTCCTCATCCAACTCTGACTTACTAAAACCCAAAAAAGGGATCATTAAAGATAATACTGTACAATAGACCTTTTTCATAATTTTCTTCTGTTTACGTAAATGTTACTTACTCGGATTAATTATGGATCAAATATTGTATTAAAATTATATTTATCAAATATAATAGTCACTTTTTATCATGAAAAACTAAAATTTCCTTTTTTTTTACTCTTTTCTATAAATATATAAACATAAAACAGCTGAAAATACATTTTTAATAAATTTTAATTTATTCTGTATTTGGATAGATATACAAAATATTATTAATAAATATCCTTCTACCCGCCAAAGATTTTTTATTACAATTTTACCATTTAGAAAAAGTGTGGCACAAAAAAAGACCCGCTCGAAAACGGGTCTTTCAATTACTTTAAAGAGTGGCGCTAATTATTCACCATGCATCCATGCTTTTTTAGCCATCAATGTCTCTTCTTCCTCTTCATTTTCCGGATCGGGTACACAGCAATCAACCGGGCAAACAGCAGCACATTGTGGTTCTTCATGGAAACCAATGCACTCTGTACATTTATCTGTTACTATATAATAGAATTCGTCAGAAACAGGGGATTGTTTTTCTTTACCGCTGATTACAGTACCGTCGCCAAAATCTACTTCGTCCAAACTCGTTCCATCTCCCCAAGTCCATTCTACACCTCCTTCATAAATAGCCGTGTTGGGGCACTCTGGCTCGCACGCCCCACAATTTATGCATTCATCGGTTATCATTATAGCCATAGTCGCCGGATTGTTTATATTTGTTCCTATTTTTCTCCTTAATAGACTAACAAATATAACTATTTAAAGTTTCCCGACAATCAGAAAAATAAAAACACATTCATAAATTTAATTATTTTTAGTTATCCTGGAATGATATCAAGAAATCAACGAATAAATGCCTTTATTAAGCTAGGAAATTTTTTGGCTGCTACTGAAAATACGGAATATTTGCAGGATTTGGCCACCGCTGCATATCGAAAAAATAACTGGTTCACCCCTGAAAATGTACTTGAATCCCTACATGCCATAAGCCAGAAATTTCTTTCGGAAGAAAATCTTGTCAACTGGGCAAATCAATATCCTGAAACTACGTCAAGGCTTAAAGTTGGGGTGATCATGGCTGGCAATATCCCCGCCGTTGGATTTCATGACGCATTATCTGTTTTGATCAGCGGTCATATTTTATGGGCAAAACCAAGCTCAGACGACCCTGTAATCATTCAGTCATTACTTCAAAAGCTCATAGAAATCGAACCTGGCATGGCAGAACAGATTCTTTTTGTGGACAGACTAAATGATTCGGATGCCTACATTGCCACCGGAAGTGATAATACTGCAAGATATTTTCACTATTATTTCTCCAAAAAACCAAATATTATCCGAAAAAACAGGACCTCGCTGGCTGTGCTGACCGGTAGTGAAAGCGACGAAGAATTGTACGCCCTGGGAAAAGACATTTTGCAATACTATGGACTTGGATGCCGTAACGTTTCCAAGTTAATGGTTCCGCAAGGATATGATTTTACCAAGTTTTTCATCGCGATACAATCACTGGATACATTGTATCTCAATCATCATAAATACTTTAATAATTACGAATACAACAAATCCATTTTGCTTGTAAATCGCGTGTTACACTATGATAACGGTTTTTTGATGCTTACAGAAAGCCCCGCTCCGGTTTCTCCCATCAGCGTGGTACATTACGAAATGTATGAAAATATCGAACAGGTAAAAGAATACCTACTGGAAAATTCTGAGAAAATTCAGTGTGTCGTCAGTAGTGCTGACGCGCTTACCGGTACCGTTCCTTTTGGAAAAACACAGGAACCTGCTCTTTCTGATTTTGCAGACAATGTGGATACCATGGCTTTTTTAACCGCCTTATAATTAAGTATGATTGGAAGCCAGGAGAAAATAAGACGCCTGGCTTCTAAATCGTTTCTTTTCCAAAAGCCCAGATCAAAAAAGCGGGCAGCGCGCGAGACCATGTTTCAGGGGTATGCTCCCCTCCTTCCATTTCCAAATAACCAATATCTTTCCCCCAGACATACTTCTTTCGTTCCAGCACAGCGATGCATTCCAAAGTATCCTGAATAGAATCAATAATCCCGTCCCGATCCCGGTCGTCGGTTTCATCATTTGTTCCGGTTTGGAACCAAAACTTTAATCCTTTTTTGAATTCGCCACTCCTAATTTGCTCATGCATAATCCGGTCAGCGTCCCGGTACCCCGCGTCCAGTGCTTTTTGACGCCACCATAACGCGCCTGAAAATATTCCTGCTTTTGAAAATACATCCGGATGATTCCAAACCATATCCAGCGCCATGAGTCCACCCAGAGAAAATCCGGCATAAACGATTGTCGTTTCTAGTATCTTGTAATGGTTATTTAAGAAGGGCAGTAATTCCTGAAGGACGAAGTCGGTCGTTGCACCTGCCTTGCTTCCCCTATTTGCATAATCCGGCTTATGGCGCGTACCATATTCCTGAAGGCGATCTTCGCCAGCGTGAATGCCAACGACAATAACGGGCTCAATCGCACCTTCTTTTTGTAAATTCAATAATGTCTCATCAATTCGTAACCGTTCAAAATCCTGCCCGTCATTAATAAAAAGCAAAGGGTAAGATTTTTCCTGAACAAAGGAAAAGGGAAGCCTTATGGATATAAGAACTTCACGGTGGAGAAACAAAGAAGTTATACTTTGCTCGATCGAGATAAGATGGTGTCCTGCTGAAAACAAAATAAGTATGGCAAAATTAAAAAAACGGCAAGGTAGCGGATGTCTTTCTTTAATAAAAGTTGCGATTGTATTATTCTGTTCGAAAAGCAGACCGAAGCGCTTTCAGATTTCACGTTTTCGTTCAATTCAGGTAATCTTAAAACCAATCCCTGGTGCTATTACAAGTCAAATCAGGAAAAGAGATTAAGCTAAAAACATACTTTTCAGAACAATTTGATTTTTTTAGAAAACAGGAATAAGCCGCTAATCAGGTTAATTTGATAGTTTTCAAATATTGAAGGAGGCTTTTTCTGATTATTTGCATCTAATAATTTGTTTCGTATATTTCAGAAACAACTAAATCTGATCACATTGGAGGAAAAGCACATTAAATACTATTCGCACCACCTCGGGCGTGATATCGACATGCTGGTGTTCGGTAACTGGGGGTATCCTATCCTATTGTTTCCAACGACACTCGGAAGGTATTATCAGGCCAAAGATATGGGGCTGATAGCATCCGTCAGAGGTTTGGTAGAATCCGGTAAATATAAAATCTACTGCATTGATTCTGTCGATGCCGATTCCTGGTATGCCAAACACCTGAATCCCGAGGCACGGGTTTTGAATCACATTCAATATGACAAATTTCTGGCCAATGAATTGGTTCCTTATATAAGACATGAGTGCCATGTAGACAAAATCGGCGTTGCTGGTTGCAGTTTCGGAGGCTTTCATTCCGCAAATTTCGCTTTCAGACATCCGGGTACCGTTGCGTATCTGGTTAGCATGAGCGGAGCATTTGATATCCGGAATTTTATGGACGGCTTTTACGACGATAATGTTTATTTCAGCAATCCTGTGGATTTTATGCCTAATGAACAAAGCTGGAAATTTGGGCATATGAAGATTATTCTGGGCACCTCGCAATGGGATATTTGTCTGAACAGTAATATCAGAATGTCAGATATCCTGAATTCAAAGGGCATTGACCACTGGCTCGACATTCGCGGATGGGAAAAACATGACTGGCCGCTATGGAACAATATGTTTCCTGAATATTTAAGTAAAATGATGTAAAACACCTGTATTCGCATCAGAATGATGCATGAAAACCAATTACTATTAAACTCATTAACAAAAACGACCATGAAAAAAATTGGCATACTTTACGGAATGGAAAATACTTTTCCGCAGGCATTTATAGATCGTGTCAATAGTAAGGGTGAAAAAGGAATTATTGCAGAGGCGGTCACGATCGAAAAAGTGATCCAGGCTGATCCGACGGAATACGCTGTAATTATTGACCGCATATCGCAAGACGTGCCGTTTTACAGGGCCTATCTGAAAAACGCTGCGCTGAGCGGAACGGCTGTTATCAATAACCCTTTCTGGTGGAGCGCAGACGAAAAGTTTTTCAACAATGCGCTTGCTGAAAAGATTGGCGTACCGGTTCCGAAAACTGTTTTATTACCATCCAAAGAGCGTCCGACTGATACTTCTGAAACATCTTTCCGGAATCTCGCATTTCCTTTGGCCTGGGAAGAAATGTTCAAATACATTGGATTTCCTGCTTACATGAAACCACACGATGGCGGCGGCTGGAAAAGTGTTTACCAGGTAACGGACCCGCACGATATGTGGAGAAAACATGAGGAAACGGGCCAGCTGATTATGATGCTTCAGGAAGAAATTCAGTTTGAAGATTATTTCCGTTGTTATTGTATCGGTCAAAAAGACGTATTGATCATGCCTTATGAGCCGAGAAATCCACATCATTTGCGCTACGCATCCGAAATTAAAGCCAAGGGAGAAGCCGCTGAAAAACTTCTGGCCACAGTAAAAGAATACACACTGAAACTGAATATTGCGCTGGGTTACGATTTCAATACGGTAGAATTTGCAGTAAGAGACGGAATTCCTATTGCTATTGACTTCTGCAATCCTGCACCCGACGCAGATATCAATTCTGTTGGAACTGAGAACTTTGAGTGGGTTGTGGAGGCGGCGGCCAATATGGCAATCGAAAGAGCTAAAAACCACAAACCCGGACAAACAAATCTGACCTGGGGTAGTTTTGTAAAAGACTCAATATCGACTGTCTTGAACGTACCGACTCCCTCCGAGGAAATCGAAATAGCAGCTCCGGTCAAGCTTAAAAAGCCTGCTGCCAAAAAAGAAGAAGTGAAAAAGCCTGCTGCCAAAACTCCAGTCGTTGCAAAAGAAGCGCCTCAGACAAAAGCCGAAACGGCGCCTGCTCCGGTTCCTTTTGAAGATATTCCTAAGAAAAAATCAACAGAAACCAAAGCTGAACCTGTAAAACCGGTCGCTAAAAAGGCAACGCCTGCGAAATCAACCGCAAAAGAACCTGAGCCCGTGAAGGTTCCTGCCAAAGCAACTGCGAAGAAAGCAGCTCCCAAAGCAGAAAAGTCTGAAACGATTAAAAAACCGGCCGCAAAACCAGTAAAGAAAAAATAGAGACAACCCATTGTTTATCCCAGTTTCATAATTATGGCGAATTTCACACTCGGTATTGAAGAAGAATTTCAAACAATCGATCCCGTAACAAGAGATTTACGTTCTCATATGTCCAAATTGGTTGAAGATGGACAAATCACACTGAAAGAACGGGTTAAGGCTGAAATGCACCAGGCCGTGGTGGAAGTGGGTACCAATATTTGCCATAATATTCAGGAAGCAAGAGAGGAAGTTACATACCTGCGTAAAATGATTCTGGATCTTGCGGCAAAGCAAAATTTACAAGTCGCGGCAGCAGGAACACATCCCTTTGCAGACTGGGTGGAACAATTGATTACTCCCGATCCGCGTTACGATCAGATCATTGATGAAATGCGGGATGTTGCCCGAGGCAACCTCATTTTTGGCTTACACGTGCATGTGGGAATAGAAAACCGTAACGAAGGCATCGAAATTATGAACGCCGTGCGGTATTTTTTACCTCACATTTATGCTTTGTCAACCAATTCTCCTTTCTGGTGTGGGCGAAATACAGGGTTTAAATCGTACCGCTCAAAGGTTTTTGATAAATTTCCAAGAACCGGTATTCCTGATTATTTTTCCAGTGCATCGGAATATGACGAATATGTAAACCTGCTTATCAAAACAAAATGTATTGATAATGGCAAGAAAATCTGGTGGGATATCCGGTTGCACCCTTTCTTTAACACGATTGAATTCAGGATGTGCGACGTGCCGATGCGCACGGACGAAACGATTTGTCTGGCAGCGATCATGCAGGCTTTGGTTGCCAAAATTCACAAGTTACACCGCATGAATCTTGGTTTCCGTCCATATCACCGCATGCTGATCAACGAAAACAAATGGCGCGCAGCGCGTTATGGAATTCATGGCAAACTCATTGATTTCGGAAAACAGGAAGAGGTGGAATACAATTTGCTGGTTGCAGAACTCCTCGAATTCATTGACGATGTTGTGGATGAACTGGGTAGCAGGCATGAGATAGCCTACATTCATCAAATCCTGGAAATGGGAACAGGAGCCGATCGACAGCTGGCAGTTTTTGAACAAACAAACGATCTGAAAGCAGTTGTGGATTATATCGTTTCGGAAACCAAAATCGGGATTACCTAAGCTTAACTTTTGACTTTCAGATCAAAAGGAAGAATTCTTTTCACCGTTCCCCGAAGAGAATTCTTCTTTTTGTTGAATCAAATGCGGAAATTTGTGTTAGAAATAATATGAATAACCAAATGGAGTTCCAAGTTATATTGTCAATCTTTGGACCCAAATTAGAAAATGAACAACGAAAATAAACATTTCAGAATCGCTATTCTGGATATGTACAACGGCTTTGAAAATGAGGGGATGCGTTGTATTAAAAAGATCATTACCGAATTCGCGGAAAAAGAATTACTGAACATCAGCTACGAAATATTTGATGTCCGCCAGAAACTGGAAGTTCCGGGTATGGATTATGATGCTTATATTTCAACAGGCGGCCCCGGAAATCCTGCACCGTCGGGTGAAGCCTGGGAAAGAAAATTCTTTCGTTTTCTTGATAAAATCACTGAATATAATGCCAGCCGGCACAATAGGGTAAAAAAACCTTTATTTCTGATATGCCATTCCTTCCAAATGGCTTGTATACACTGGAAGATAGGAACCGTAGGCAAAAGGAGAAAAACTTCTTTCGGCACTTTTCCGGTGCACAAGACTTCGGGTGGCAGAAAAGATTTACTTCTGAATAACCTGGATGATCCTTTCTGGATCGTTGATTCAAGGGACTTTCAGGTGATCCAGCCCGACCAGCAGGTTATCGACAATATGGGTGCCAAAATTCTTTGCCTTGAAAAAATCCGGCCTCACGTCAAACTGGAAAGAGCGATCATGGCGATCCGGTTTTCCAAAGAAATTGTGGGAACACAGTTTCATCCGGAAGCGGATTCGGAAGGTATGCTGAGGTATTTTTTGAGGGAAGATAAAAAGGCGGGCATCATTACCAACCACGGAGAAGCCAAGTACAAGGATATGATTGAACACCTGAACGATCCTGACAAAATCAAAATGACAGAAGCTACAATTATCCCTGTTTTTTTGAAAACAGCTTTTGATAAAGTCACAAAAACCATCAGTGTAGCTGAGGAGTAAATTCCAGCTTTGATATTAGAATTATCCCATCAACAAAACAGGAAAAGATGCATCAGAAAGCGAGGAAAGCTTATAATCAGTCTTTTACAGAGGAAAAGTATCAGGAATTTTTGAATACAATCCAATCCGATTATCCTGATGAGCTGGATTTTCGTGTTGCTGAAACACCCGTTTTTGTTCCGAAAGATTTAAAAAACAAACTCGTCGAGGCCTGTGACGAGATTATTCAGACCATCTTATCTGATGACTTTAAATCCAGGACCGACCGTGCAATTCCGGATCATGAAAAGGTTCCAAATGAAAATGAGCATTCATCATTCCTCGCCATTGACTTCGCGGTATGTAAAGATGAAACTGGCACGTTGACTCCACAACTTATTGAATTGCAAGGCTTCGCTTCATTATACACTTATCAGGCGTACCTATCTGAAACTTTTAAGAAACACTTCCCGGTTCCCGATAATTTCAGCTACGCTTTTGATACTCAAAACTTTGAAGATTATATCTCAAAACTCAAAAACCTGATTGTAGCCGATGAAAATCCTGAACAGGTAATTTTGCTTGAAATATTCCCCGAAAAGCAAAAAACAAGGATTGACTTTGCGCTAACAGAACAGTTTCTTGGCGTAAAGGCTGTATGTTATACCAAGCTGATCAAAGAAGGGCGAAATCTGTTTTACGAAACAGATGGAAGAAAAATCCAGATCAAGCGAATCTATAACCGCTTGATTTTCGACGACTTGCAAAACTACCCGAACCTAAAAACCAGTTATCATTTTACGGATGAGGTCGACGTAAAATGGGTTGGTCATCCCAACTGGTTTTTCAGAATAAGTAAATTCACTTTACCATTTCTTAAAAGCAAGTATGTCCCGGAAACTAAATTTGTAGCGGATTACAAAGGCATATTTCCTGACGATTTGGAAAACTATGTACTGAAACCACTTTTTTCTTTCGCCGGAACCGGCGTTCAGCTTCACGTAACGACAGACATCCTGGCCGGAATTGAAGATCCTGAAAACTATATATTACAAAGAAAAGTGGTTTATCAGCCGGTTATCCAGGCTCCCGACGGCCTTGTGAAATGTGAGATCCGAATGATGTACAGTTGGCCGGACAATGATTCTAAACCCCGGTTACTTACAAGTTTGAGCCGTCTGAGCCGTGGCGAAATGATAGGGGTACGATTTAACAAAGATTTTACCTGGGTTGGCGGAACTGCCTGTTTCTTTGAAGATTAACAATAACTAAGCTTTCTGGTTAATACATTTTAAAAGAAATTATTCTACCAAAAAGCACAATACATATTAAAAGTATAATCGATTATCAATGCATATTACCCATCGTCAACACTTTTTTGACCATATAGCACAAACCTCGGATTTCCCTCTTGCCCTTGAAATTGAACGCGCAGAAGGCGTTTACATGTACGGAACGGACGGAAAGCGGTACCTCGACCTGATTTCAGGAATTGGCGTTAGTAATGTTGGACACAGACATCCGGAAGTACTGCAGGCACTGCATGAACAATTAGATAAGCACATGCACTTGCTCGTGTACGGGGAATTTATACAAAGCACACAAGTTAAACTGGCCAAAGCGTTAACTGATACGCTAAATCTTGACACAGCGGCTCTATCCCCTTTTGGTAAAATTGACAATGTATATTTCACAAATTCCGGTACGGAAGCCGTGGAAGGTGCCATGAAACTGGCCAAACGTTTTACAAAAAGAAGCGAATTTATATCCTGTTTTAACGCCTACCATGGCTCAACACAAGGTGCGCTAAGTCTTTCCGGAGCAGAATCTTTCAAAAGGAATTTTCGTCCTCTGCTCACCGGAATTCGAAATATAGCGCATGGAAAATTGGAAGATCTGCAAAATATTACATCACAAACTGCTGCTGTAATTATCGAAATTATCGGTGGAGAATCCGGTGTGCGTGTACCCTCAAGAGATTACATAACTTCCCTTCGCGCAAGATGTACGGAAGTTGGAGCTTTGCTGATTCTTGATGAAGTACAGACAGGGTTTGGCCGGACGGGAACATTCTGGGCGTTTGAACAATATGGCATTTATCCGGATGTGCTTTTAAGTGCCAAGGGAATGGGTGGCGGCATGCCGATTGGCGCTTTTATGGCATCACAAAAGGTTATGAGTGTCTTTAAAAATAATCCCATACTTGGGCATATTACTACATTTGGAGGCCATCCGGTGAGTGCTGCTGCTTCGCTTGCTGCACTTCAAATCACGGTAAATGAAAGTCTTGCACAAAAAGCTGTGACAAAAGGAGAATTGTTTAAATCACTTCTTGTGCATCCGAAAATTAAAACCGTTCGCGGGAAGGGACTGATGCTGGCAGCGGAAATGGAATCCTTTGAAGCTTTAAAACAAACCATTGATAAATGTATTGAAAATGGCGTGGTAACGGACTGGTTTCTTTTTTGTGATAATGCTATGCGGCTTGCTCCGCCCCTTACAATTACCGAAGAGCAGATCAGGGAAGGATGTGCCGTTATTTTGGATGCTCTGGATTAAACCAGGGTTTTTAACAATTAATTTTGATCAAACCGATTCATAAAACAAAGATAAATCATGGCTACATTAGAGAATAACGTACTTGAAATTGGAGTCAGTGAACTGGGTGCTGAACTTTGCCAGATTAAATCGAAAATTACTGGTAAAGATTATATGTGGGACGCCAACCCTGATGTTTGGGGAAGTTATGCACCGGTATTATTTCCTGTGATTGGTGCTGTTAAAAATGGTTTTGCATTAATAAAAGGAAATGAATACAAGGTTCCAAGACATGGCTTTATCCGGAATAATCCCAATATTCAGCTGGTTGAAACGACAGAGAAAAGCCTGACCTTCGGGTTAAAATTCAGTGAAAAAACGCTGCTTATCTATCCTTATCATTTTGAATTCCTGATCACATTTACGCTTACGGAAAACAAAATTACCGTGGATCATAAAGTAATAAATCATGGTGCCGAGCCTATGTTTTTTTCGCTTGGAGGGCATCCGGCATTTAAATGTCCGGTAAACGATGGAGAAGCGTATGAAGATTATTACCTGGAATTTGAAAAAACAGAAAATGCCCCAACCTGGCTATTGGAAAAAGACGGACTGGTGGGAAAAACGACAAAACCTGTATTGGAAAATACTAACATTCTGCCTTTAAATCCCCACTTGTTTGACAATGATGCATTGATTTTCAAAAACCTTTTGTCGGAAAGTGTAAGTCTGAAAAGCAAAAAATCCGCACAAGTCGTTCGGGTTTCTTATGCTGGATTCCCCTATTTAGGTATATGGGCCAAGCCAAATGCACATTTTGTTTGTATTGAACCCTGGCTGGGCATAGCAGACAATGCTGACAGCGACCAAAATTTTGAGACAAAAGAAGGTATATTAAACCTCGCGCCGAAAGGAATCTTTAACGCATCGTTTACAATTGAAATTACCGAATAAGTATCACGATTTTAAGGGCCGGGTCATACTTTCAAAAAACAAAAGCTCCATCGGAGCTTCCTGTTTCGGAAAGAGACGATTCCGATGGGGCTACTACCTACTACGGTAAAGCAATAGCCAGAATCAGGATACGCCATTACAGGCCAATAAAAAAGGCTCCATATGGAGCCTTTTTTATATAAATCTCACACCTGTTATGATTAAACAGTTGCTACGATCTGAGCATTCAATTTATCTTCCAAAGTAGTTTTTGGCACTACACCTACAACTTTATCCACTAACTGACCATTTTTAAAAATCATCAAAGTAGGGATACTGCGGATACCAAACTTAGCAGGGATTGCCGAATTCATATCCACGTCCATTTTACCGATAACGGCCTTTCCTTCATATTCACCAGCCAATTGCTCAACAACCGGTCCGATCATTTTACAAGGACCACACCACTCTGCCCAGAAATCAACAAGTACAGGCTGATCGCCCTGAATAAGTTCTTCAAAAGTGCTATCGGTAATTTCAAGTGCTTTTCCCATGTCAATAAGTGTCTATTTTTGATATTAATTAGTTGTGATTATAATGAAAATAGCGGAGTAAAAGTTCCGGAATTCTTGAATTTCCGTTCTAGTTAAGAAAAAATTTCACCCCCAGGGATCCCTGAAGAGTTTTAAATAATTCATTCGAAGGCGACACCCGGTAGCCCCTGGAAACCATCTCTACTTCCAACTGCGATTCCGGATCTTTAACTACCATATTTACAGGACATTGACCCGGATTATTACTGAATGTGTCATTTAATAACATGATAAACTGGGAATCAATCTGATCAAGCGTCAGGTTTATTTTTATCTTCTTACACATCTTATCACGAATTTCGGTTAGCAATTGTATAGAAGAAATTTTGAATTCAAACTGGTCTTCCTGCTTCCAGCGGTTTTGTATTTTTCCTTTAATATATAAAAAACGACCTATTTCCAGATAGTTCTTAAACTTGACGCAATCTTCCCCTCCTAAAAGCATTTCGATAGATCCTTTATAATCCTCTATCTTGAAAATTATAAACGGATTACCATTTTTTGACATACGTTCCATCACGCTGGTAACAATCCCCCCCACACTGATATCTTTCCCGAAATGTTTTGGAGAACGTTCCCCTTCGGGAATTGTCATCAATTCATCCAACGTTCCATTACAAAAGTTATCCAGCTCTATTCTAAACGTATCCAACGGGTGCCCCGAAATATAAAAACCAACCACTTCCTGTTCATAGCGCAATTTTGCAAGATCATCCCAAGGCTGAACATCAGCTGGTTTTGGCTTGACCATTAAAGCCTCGTTGCCGCCAAAAGCACCAAAAAGAGACGCTTGTGCTGAGGCTTTTTCGGCATGATAGTTATTTGCATAACGAATCAGACGTTCAATAAATGTGCCAACATCCCCCCCGGCTTCAGATGTAAAATACTGTGCCCGATGGTATTCCTGAAAACAATCAAACCCACCAGCGTAAGCCAGGCTTTCAAGTGTTTTTTTATTAACCGTTCTTAAATTAACCCGGATTATAAAATCAAAAATATCTTTGAATGGTCCGTTTGCATCGCGTTCTTCAATGATAGATTCCACGGCAGCGTCGCCGCTTCCCTTTACACCAGCCAGTCCAAATCTGATTTCTCCGATACCCGTTGCATTAAATTGACGGTCAGACTCGTTGACATCAGGCCCCAAAACTTTAATACCCTGATTCTTACATTCCTCCATAAAGAATGTAATTTTTTCAATGTTACCAAGCGAGCTCGTTAATACAGCAGACATATACTCAGCGGTATAATGTGCTTTTAAATATGCCGTTTGATATGCAACGAAAGCATAACAGGTTGAGTGAGATTTGTTAAAGGCATACGATGCAAATGCCTCCCAGTCTGTCCAGATCTTTTCAAGCTTTTTAAGATCAAGGCCTTTATCTCCACCACCTTTCATGAAGTACCCCTTCATTTTATTCAGGGTTTCAATCTGTTTCTTACCCATTGCTTTACGCAATGTATCGGCCTGGCCTTTGGTAAATCCGCCCAATTTTTGGGACAGAAGCATTACCTGCTCCTGATAGACGGTAATCCCATAGGTATCAGCAAGGTACTCTTCAAGTTCGGGTAAATCATAGGTGATTTCTTCTTGACCGTTTTTACGACGGATAAAGTTTGGAATATATGCGATAGGTCCCGGACGGTACAATGCGTTCATCGCAATCAAGTGCTCAAAACGATCGGGAATAAGATCCCGCATGTGCTTTTTCATCCCGTCCGATTCAAACTGGAAAATCGCATTCGTATCTCCTCTTTGAAATAATTCGAATACCTTTGGATCATCCAGCGGCACATCGTCAATGACAATCTCAACTCCGTGATTTCGTTTGATCAGACGAAGTGCTTCCTTGATAATGGTAAGGTTTCGCAACCCCAAAAAGTCCATTTTAATTACACCCGCATCCTCAATGATTTTCCCCTGATACTGAGTGATCAGGAAGTCGGAATCCTTTGAAGTACTTACCGGAATAATCTCTGTTAAATCACTTGGCGCAATAATAATGCCCGCCGCATGGATACCCGTGTTCCGCACTGTTCCTTCCAACCTCCGCGCTTCCTGCAAAACACTCGCCTGAAGATCGTTGCCGCCAATAATCGCGCGCATTTTTTTTACATTGTCCAGCTCTTCCGGTGCAATACCCTCTTTCTTCGTCAAACTTCCCTCTCCTTCCAGCGGTGCAGAAAAAATTCTTGCCAAAGTCATATTGTAAGCAGGCTTATCCGGCACCAGTTTTGCCAGCATGTTGGCGTCCTGCAAAGGCAGATCCATGACACGGGCAACGTCTTTAATCGCTGACTTTGCCGCCATGGTACCATAAGTTACAATTTGAGCAACCTGATTATAACCATATTTTTTAACTACATAATCAATCACCTTTTGCCGGCCTTCATCATCAAAATCCGTATCAATATCCGGAAGTGAAATACGGTCGGGGTTAAGGAAACGCTCAAAAAGAAGATCGTATTTAATCGGGTCAATATTGGTAATACCGGTACAATAGGCCACCACTGAACCAGCCGCCGAACCACGACCCGGGCCAATAAATACGCCCATTTTCCGCCCCGCGTCAATAAAGTCCGCCACAATAAGGAAATAACCGGGAAAACCCATATTCCTGATTGTGTTCAGTTCAAAGTTCAGGCGATCCTCTATCTCAGCCGTTATGGTACCATATTTAAACTTTGCACCTTCAAAAGTTAAATGCCTGAGATATTCCCACTGATTTAAAACATCAGCTGTCAACTCCTTTGTACCCACCATTTCAGACAAAGTATGCGTCTTGAATTCTTCGGGGATCGGGAAATTTGGCAGTAAAATATCTTTGTTGAGATTCAGCGTTTTTATTTTATCAACAATCTCGTTGGTATTGTCTATCGACTCGGGTAAGTCGTTAAACAACTTCATCATTTCACTTGTATTCTTGAAATAAAACTGGTCATTGAAAAATGCAAAACGAGACCCTTTCGGAATTCCTTTATCATCATCGAAATCTTTTGCAGACGGCGTGCTTTGCTTATCTCCCGTATTGATACAAAGCAAAATATCATGCGCATTCCAGTCTTCCTGATCCACATAATGTGAATCATTGGAAGCAATAATTTTGACGTTATATTTTCTTGCAAACCGTACTAAAACCTCATTAACAATATACTGGTCACGAATTTCATGCCGCTGTAATTCCACATAAAAATCGTCTCCGAAAAGGTCCAGCCACCATCGGAATTCTTTTTCTGCCTCGGCTTCTCCTTTTCTTATAATCGTTTTGGGAATTATCGCACCAATGCAGCATGTGGTAGCAATAAGTCCCTTGTGATACTTCACAATAAGCTCTTTATCAATCCGGGGATATTTTCCGTACATTCCCTCGATAAACCCGAGCGAACACATTTTCACAAGGTTTTTATATCCGATCTCGTCTTTTGCCAACAGAAGCTGATGGTGACGAACATCTTTTTTCTCCTTTGTAAACTGGCGTATGTGCCTGTCTTCTACTACATAAAATTCACAGCCAACAATCGGTTTTATGCCTTGCTTATTACCTTCGGCCACAAACTCAAAAACCCCGAACATATTTCCATGATCGGTGATTGCAACGGCAGGCATATTATCTTCTTTCGCTTTTTTGAAAAGCTTTTTGATATCTGCCGCGCCGTCAAGCAGTGAAAACTGTGTATGGCAGTGTAAGTGGGAAAATTGCATATTTTTTATTTAGATCATTCTCGCATTCAATCATTTTCTCATCCAATCATTATAATTGAATATCCTCCTCTTCCGGATTCGCATCGTACAGTATATAATTCATATAATCTGTATAAGGTTTCAACAAAGAAATTCCTTTTACGATCTGATCTGCGAAGTCCTTTGATGTCACGTCTTTATCACTAAACCTGTGAATAAAGAAAAGTTGTTTTCGTCTGAGCAGTTCAATTTCCGGATGATCTTTCGGGTAACCTTTCGGAGCTGTTTTTAATGATTCGCCCGAAATCTCCGGGTAAAATGCCCGAAAGGTTTTTTCATGAATGATTGTTTTTAGTTCGTCTGCATTATAATCTATTTCCTGACGGTATTTTCCTAACTGCTCGGCAGTCGCATCCCACATACCTCCACCCAGGAACGATTCTCCATCCGGCTGAATATGCAGATAATAATCAACCTTGCCAGAACTCCTTCCTCCCGGACCGATTCCCGCACTTAGATTACTTTTATAAGGCGCTTTGTTTTTTGAAAAACGAACATCTCTGTTGATCCTGAAAATACAATCCTTAACCAGAAGATTGCCCAGATCCTGAAATTTACTTACTTCGGTAATGATCGTACCAACAAGCTTTTCAAGATCCGCTTTTGCGTCATCGTATCTCTTGCGGTTTTCCTGAAACCATTCTCTGTTATTATTCTGGACTAATTCTCTTAAAAATTGTAGTGTTGATGATTGAAGCATAAAATATATTCGAAGATAAATATCAGTTTTTCACGTTTTGTAAACCTTAGACAATTTACAAATATCAAATTTACCACGTTTTTCTGAATCAATTTAACGAATTTTACAAATTGAAAGGACTAAGTTTAGGAAGAGCTCAAAAACAATACTTAGCCGGCGAAACAAAATCTCATGAAGAGGTTATGGAGAATTTCAAAAAATATTTATGACATTTTCCATTCGCTGGACAATGAAAGCAGAAGAAAGCTTCCGCCACATCACACACTATTTAGAAGAATACGGGTCTGAAAAACAAGCGCAAAAGTTTGTAAAAATTGTCAGAAAGAAAATTCGTAAAATTGCGGATTTCCCATACATGTATGAAGCGTCTGCTTCTAGTTCTTCTATTCGCAAAGGCATTGTAAATAAACAATGTTCGCTTTTATCAAGTCCAAAATGATGTAGTAATACTACTTTATTTGGGACAATCGTAGAAAACCCAGGGATTAATCATTTTAATAATATAGTAAAGTAATCTGTTAATTAATTAAATGGCCAGAATTCTTACCGGGATACAAAGTAGCGGACTTCCTCATTTGGGGAATCTTTTGGGAGCAATCCAGCCTGCTATCGAACTATCCAAAAATCCAGAAAACGAATCTTTTCTTTTTATTGCGGACCTTCATTCGCTGACAACCCTTAAAAACGGAGCGGACCGTGAGTTTTATGTACGCTCCATGGCGGCTACGTGGCTTGCATTTGGTTTTGATACTGATAAAAATGTGTTTTGGAGACAGTCACGTGTTCAGGAACACGCAGAGCTTTCATGGTATCTGAGCTGCTTCACGCCCTTCCCGATGCTGGCTAACGCAACTTCTTTTAAGGATAAATCCGAAAAACTGGCCGATGTTAATGCCGGACTTTTCACATATCCTGTTTTGATGGCCGCTGATATTTTGCTTTATGATGCCAATATCATTCCCGTTGGAAAGGATCAAAAGCAGCATCTTGAAATGGCGAGAGATATTGCATCAAGGTTTAACCAGCTGGCCGGCGAGGATTTGCTGATACTTCCTGAAGCGCGTATCGATGAAAAAATGATGACAATTCCCGGAATCGACGGGCAGAAAATGAGTAAATCTTACAACAATTACATCAATATTTTTCTACCCGAAAAAGAATTGAAAAGCGTAATTAAAAAGATTATTTCGGACTCCACACCGCTTGAATCTCCGAAGGATCCGGACTCAGATATTACCTTTAAAATTTATTCCCTGCTGGCTTCGGATTCAGAAATTGAAACTATGCGTCAGAACTATTTGAATGGCGGTTATGGATATGGTCACGCCAAACAGGCACTATTTGAAATCATACTTGAAAAATATGCCGAACCTCGTCGTTTGTTTAATTACTACATGGAGAATAACGACGAACTCGAAGCAATTTTAACGTCTGGGGAGGAAAAGGCACGTGTCATTGCACGTCAGACCATTTCAAAAGTACGCCGGGTTCTCGGTTTCGGTGCATGACGTCAGCAGTAGACATATTGGTTCACAGCGACCAGGATCTGTTTCTCTTTTTGAACGGAGAAAATACGCCCTGGCTTGACACCGTGATGTACTGGGTGACCTACAAATTTACGTGGATTCCCTTATATCTGGCACTTCTTTTTCTTACGGTGAAAGCGGAGAAAAAAAGGGCGATTGCTATTATTGTTACCGTTTTAGCCGCTGTGATCTTATCAGATAAGATTGTTTCTGGATTCATGAAGCCTTACTTTGCACGTTTCAGGCCGTGCCATGAACCTTTACTGGAAGGCCTTGTGCATAATGTGGGCGGATGCGGCGGAAGTTTTGGATTCGCGTCTGCGCACGCAGCCACCAGTTTTGCACTCGCTTTTGTATGGTTTCAACTGACTAAAAATAAGATAAATAACATCGGATGGTTATTCGCATGGGCAGCCATTTATTCTTACAGCCGTGTATACGTTGGTGTCCATTATCCGGGAGATATTTTTGTCGGGGCAGTAGTCGGACTGCTGACCGGCTGGATATGTGTTCAACTTTATTTAATATTTTTAAAGAAATACTATCCTAATTAATTGATTTTTATTAATTTTGCGCAAATTTTAGTTTGGCCATGGGCTCTTTTAATACAGTAAAAATATTTTCAGGAAGTCAATCCGAGTACCTGGCAAAAGACATTGCAAGGTACTACGGCAAGGAGTTGGGCGGTTATACATTGCGTAAATTTAGCGATGGTGAACTTTCCCCAAGCTTCGAAGAATCGGTACGCGGCTGCGATGTATTCCTGATACAATCCACTTTCCCGCCGGCTGACAATTTGCTCGAACTACTTTTAATGGTAGATGCAGCACGCAGAGCATCGGCTCACTATGTAACCGTAGTGATCCCTTATTTCGGTTATGCCCGTCAGGACAGAAAAGACAAACCACGCGTTGCAATTGCTGCAAAAGTTGTGGCTAATTTGCTGACTTCTGTGGGTGTGGATCGCTTGATGACTGTTGATTTGCATGCAGGCCAGATTCAGGGATTTTTCGATTTACCTGTTGATCACCTGGAAGGAACGTCGATTTTTGTTCCATACATAAAATCACTGGGACTCAAAAATCTGCTTATTGCTTCCCCGGATATGGGGGGAGCGGCACGTGCACGGAATTTTGCCAAGTTTCTTAATGTGGACATGATCCTTTGTGACAAACACAGAAAAAGAGCGAACGAAATTGCCAGTATGCAGGTAATTGGTGAGGTTGAAGGGATGGATGTGGTATTGGTTGATGACCTTATCGATACAGGCGGAACTTTATGCAAAGCTGCCGAAATTATTATGGGCAAAGGTGCGAATTCGGTAAGAGCTATTAGTACTCACCCGATTATGTCCGGTAAAGCGCACGAAAACATTGCAAATTCTGTTTTAGAAGAGCTGATAGTGACAGATACTATTCCTCTTAAGCAACAGAATGATAAAATACGCGTATTGTCAGTTGCAGAGTTATTTGCAAAAGCAATCGGGCGTATCAGAGATCACGAATCTATTAGTTCATTGTTTATACATTATCAGTAAATTTTATTTTTTTAACTTTAATATTATTCTTATGAAAACGCATGAGATTGTAGGGTTTAGAAGAGCGAATCTCGGCAAGGTGGAAGCTCAGGAGTTACGTGCTCAGGGTTATGTTCCATCTGTGCTGTATGGTGGTACTGAGCAAGTGCATTTTTATGCACCCGCTATGTTGTTCCGCACATTGCTTTTCACCCCGGATGTATTTAACGTTACCTTGAATATCGAGGGAACTATTTATAACGCTATTTTGCAGGAAAAACAATTCCACCCTGTAAATGATATGTTGTTGCACGCCGATTTCCTTCAGATCATTGATGGCAAGGAAATTAAAGTTGAAGTACCTGTGAAATTGACAGGCGCATCAGCTGGTGTAATGAAAGGTGGTAAAATGAATCAAAAATTGCGTAAATTGCGTGTACAAGGTTTGGCACAGAACATTCCTGATTATGTAGAAGTTGATGTAACTGAACTTGATCTTGGAAAATCTGTAAAAGTTGGCGCTATTAAGCCTGAGGGTTTTGTTATCCTGAGCTCAGTTAGCAACCCAATCGCCTCAGTTGAAATCCCACGTGCACTTCGCGGTACTTTGGGTAAATAATAAGTATTTTATTTTTCATGGCTAATAGATGCAAACGTGCCGACCTTTGGTCGGCATATTTGTTTTACATGCAAAATATTTTCTAACTTCACTTCAATGCGATATCCTCTTACCGATGGAAAAAATTTTGAGTGTTGACTGGCATGCCATGTTTATTCCCAGCTCCTCCGTTCTGGAAATATTTCTGCGCGGCACCCTCACCTATTGGATCATTTACTTATGCATGCGTCTGTTCAGAAGAGGAACCGGCCAGTTAAGTATCAGTGATTTATTACTCATTACCATGATTTCCGATGCAGCTCAAAATGCCATGGCGGGGACCTACAATTCCGTTAGTGAAGGTGCAGTGCTGATTCTAACCCTTTTGTTCTGGGATTATGCCATAGACTGGATGGGCTACAAAAAAGTACTTTTCGGGAGGCTGGGAAAACCAGATCCTATTTTGCTCGTCCGTAACGGCAGATTATTACGTAAAAACATGGAAAAAGAATTAATCGACGAGGAAGAACTTACCGCCTTACTGCGGGAAAAAGATGTTGACGACTATAAAAAAGTAAAAACCTGCTACCTCGAGGCAACAGGTAATATAAGCGTGATACTTATCGAATAATCTAAGCTAAAACAAGCCAGTCCTTAATTTGGCGAAGTAATACTTCGTTAATTCTCACATAGCTCTCATGTGTCCAGCCTCCTATATGCGGCGTCAAAACCACTCGGTCTGAACCCGTCAAATAATCAAACACAGCGTGTTGATCAGCGGTCAGCGTTTTCAGTTTCTCGTTTTCCAGCACATCCAGGCAAGCTCCGATAATTTTTCCCGATTTCAGCCCATCAACCACAGCCGTCAAGTCCGCCACCTTACCTCTGGATAAATTCATCAGATAAAAAGGCCTGGAAAAATTTTCTATAAACTCCTTATTTATCAGATATTTCGTCTCTTCCGTCAAAGGAATATGCAGACTTAAAATATCAGCTTCTGCCATAATTCTTTCCAGAGAAGCTTCCTCAGCGTATTGATCTCCATAATCATCACGATACTTGTCATAAGCCAAAACCTTGCATCCGAAACCACTCAATCTCCTGGCCGTAGCACTTCCGTTATTTCCGTAGCCGATAAGTCCGACGGTCTTTTTCATAAGCTCCACACCCCTGTTCCCTTCACGGTCCCAGATTCCATTGCGTACTTCTTTGTCCGCCTTTACGATATTAGCCAGTAAACCCAGTAACATCCCAAGCATATGTTCAGCTACAGCGTCACGGTTACCCTCTCCTGCATGGAAAACTTCAATACCTTTCTCTTTGGCAACGTCAAGATCGATTAGGTCCAGCCCTGCTCCTGCACGCGCTATAAACCGGAGATTTTTAGCCGGTTCGATTACCTCCTGATCAACGAAAGTTTTACTTCGTATAAATAACCCTTCGTAGTCAGGAAGTACATTAATGATATCTTCCCGACGGTATTCAGGATGATAGGCGTAGTCCCAGCCTTCTGCCTCTAACATTGTAAAAAGTGAGGGGTGCATGGAGTCTGCTATCAGGATTTTCATAGGAGCAACAGAATTTTTGTAACTTGCCGATTGATTAGTTGGTACAAAAGTAATCAGAAATACAGACAAGGGATGCTAAAAAAGCAATATTAGGCCTGAATTTGATACTTAAAGTAAATCAGATAAAGACAAAATTATTAATATCAGTACCTTGCAGCGTAATTTCATTAAATGAGAAATAACAATCAATACAATATTAAATAAATGAGTGAACTATCAATTGATAAACCGTTAATAGGAATTACCCTGGGCGATTATAACGGTATCGGACCGGAAGTAATCTTAAAAGCATTGGAAGGAAATCAGTTAGCTAAATTATGTACACCCATTGTATACGGTTCATTGCGTGTACTGAATCAATACCGGAACCTTTTTGAGATGAAAGACTGGACATTGCATGGGATACAACGTCCCGAGCAGGCCAATCATAAACTAACCAATGTTATCACCTGCTGGCATGATCATCAGACTGAAATCCAGCCGGGAAAAATTACGCCTGAGGCGGGGCAAGCTTCTTTATCATCTTTAAAGCGCGCCGTTGAGGATCTGAAAGCCGGTAAAATACAAGCTATTGTTACCGGACCGATTAATAAAGACAATATCCAAAGTGCCCAATTCAAGTTTCCCGGTCATACGGAATATCTTGCAGAAGCTTTTGGTGCTCAGGAAGGCCTGATGTTTATGGTTTCAGGTGATTTGCGTGTGGGAGTACTTTCCGGACATATTCCTGTAAACCAGATCGCAGCTCAGATTACAGCAGAAAAATTAACTGCAAAAATCGAGCAGATCTTGCAGTCGCTGAAAGGTGACTTTAGAATTAAAAAACCTCGCCTGGCCGTTTTAGGATTAAATCCTCATGCAGGCGAAAATGGTTTGCTGGGCACGGAGGAAATCGATACGATTATTCCAGTCATAAAAACCTTTAAAGAAAAAGGAAATCTGGTTTTTGGTCCCTTTCCTGCCGACGGTTTTTTTGCTGCCGGTACCTATAAGCAATACGATGCGGTATTGGCCATGTACCACGACCAGGGGCTTATCCCATTTAAAACCCTTGCATTTAACGAAGGAGTAAATTTCACTGCCGGACTTTCGGCAGTCAGAACCTCCCCGGATCATGGAACTGCCTATAACATTGCCGGAAAAAATCAGGCAGAACCGGGCTCCCTGCTTCAGGCAATATACCTGGCATCTGATGTTTCAAAATATCGTCTGGAAAGTCAGGAAATAGATAAAAATGCACTTATTACCAAGCCGCAGCAGTCAGAAAGCCAGCACCCGGCAAAATCAGGAAAACAAAGACACAACAATTGAGTTCGTCAAAACTCGATTAATAATTTATAATTAAAAAAGCCCATACATGCTAAGATCAATGACCGGCTACGGTGTAGCAAACATCGAATCCGAATCGATCAACGTAACTGTTGAAATTAAAACACTGAACTCCAAGTTTTTAGACATATACTGCCGTGTTCCAAGGAACTATTCAGAACGTGAGATTGAAATCCGCAATATGGTTACCCAATCACTGGAACGTGGAAAAGTGGAGGTCTCTCTGACAGTACAGCCGGTGGGCAAAGCCATTGCAACCACTGCCGTTAACCGTCCGCTTGTTAAAGCTTATTTTTCAGATTTGTCAGATACTGCAAAAGATCTGGGATTTGCCGGAGATTCCACCGAACTGCTTCGTATGGCTTTACAGCTTCCTAATGCGTACAATACCGAATCGGTCAGTGAAACAAACCGTGAAAACGACTGGGCTCAGATAAAAGAAGCCGTTCATGAAGCCATTAGAAAATGTACCGTTTTCAGAGAGCAGGAAGGAAAAATGACTGCTGATAAATTTGTTGACTACATCGGCACAATCACCTCCCTTTTGGAAGGGGTTAAAGAACAGGATAAATTACGGATTCCGGCTGTTCGGGAACGTTTGGAAAAACAAGTTCGTGACTTACTATCAGATGATAACTTTGACCCGAACCGTTTTGAACAGGAGCTGATTTATTACATTGAAAAATTTGATATCTCTGAAGAAAAAATACGTCTGGAAAATCATTTGAATTATTTCAACGAAACTTTGCAGTCACCGGAAAGCAATGGTAAAAAGTTAAATTTCATCGCTCAGGAAATCGGACGCGAGATTAATACCATCGGATCCAAAGCGAATGATTCCGGTATCCAGCGCCTGGTGGTGCAGATGAAGGATGAACTTGAAAAGATCAAGGAACAAACCATGAATATTATTTAAATGGCATCAGAGGAAAGTCGTTTGCCTCTCTCCTTTTACGAATCTTTCGATACTTGTACACTGGCTCAAAAACTACTTGGTTGTGAGCTTGTACACGACAGTCCCGCTGGAAGAACCAGCGGGATTATTGTTGAAACGGAAGCCTATTTACAGGATGACCCCGCGTGTCATGCCTATCAAAAAAGAACTGCCCGTACCGAACCAATGTACGCAGCTGCCGGAACGATATACGTATACCTCATTTACGGAATGTATCAGTGCGTCAATATGGTGAGCAACGAAGCCGGCTGTGGAGAAGCTGTTCTTATTCGCTCCTTGCAACCCGTCGAAGGAACTGAGCTAATGCAGCTGCGTCGACAAAGCAGTAGAAAAATCCATAATGAAAGTCTGCCAAAAGTGATTTCATTGAAAGAATTATGTCGGGGACCTGGCAAACTTGTGCAGGCTATGGGAATTGATAGATCACTACACAATGGGCAGTCCCTCGCAACAAGCAGCCTTTACATAATACCAGGATCATCCGATACTTTTGAAGTTGAGATTTCGAAAAGAATAGGTATAACCCAGGGGGCTGATTTCCTTTACCGCTATGCTATTAAAAATAACCCTTACGTGAGTCGATCACCTGCTAAAACTAGATAGAAGTAAATTTATTCTACAAATCTGTTAAAAGAATGCGGTTTATTTTGCCTGATTCCTATTTCCATTTTCTATATTTGGTTATTATTTGACTACCTCAACGTTATTACTTCCGGATATCATTCATTTGGTTTAACCTCGTGTCTTGCCATACGTACTGAATTTTTCTATGGCTAAACTTTACAAGTTAGCTTTTTTTACGTTTATCTGCTGCTTTCTTCTTGGAAAGCAACCCGGCTATGCTGAAAGTGGCAGAATTGGTACCGATTTGCCCCAAACAAAATATCCGGAAATTTTTCCGGCAGATACACTGCTGATTCACAAATACCAAAAGCTGGCCGCGTACTACATGTATTACGATGCCGAAAAAGCATTGATTTATGCCCAGCAAATACTTCGCCTTGCTCAAAAACACCAATGGTCAAAAGGAAAAATAATCGCTTATGATCTTTTAGGCACCTATTATATCATTGATGGGAGTTATGACATTCTGCGTGAAGTATCTAATGAAATTTTGCTGCTTTCTCAAAAAAGCGGATTATCACTCTACACAGCGAATGCTAAAAGGTTTCTGGCAGAAGCCAGCGCCGAATACAAACAGTTTGAACTCGCTCAGGCAAATCTTCAAAGTGCTATCCAGATCTATACAACATTACATCAGGACAGCCTTAAAGCAGTTTGTCTTGAAAGTCTGGGAAACTTTTACAGAGAAAAGCTGGAATACCCGGAAGCCCTTCGCTATTACGACATTGCCTACGACCAATACAAAAAAATAGGTTCCAAATGGGGAATGGCATCTGTTTTACAGGCCAGAGGTTATCTTTATGTGAGAAAGAACGAGCTTGGCAAGGCTGAAAGATATGTGGATGAAGCTTTATCGATATTCAGAAAAATAAATAGCCGTTACGGTATACTTAACGGACTTAATGATATTGGAAACGTATATTTCTTACAGAATCGCTTTGACGACGCGATAAAAGCTGAAAAAGAAGCACTCGAACTGTCGCATTTGTATAAATCTTCCCGACAAACAAATTGGGCGTTAATTTGTTTATACAAATCTTATAAAGGTAAAAATGATATTCAGGAAGCACTTAACCATCTCGAAAAAGTAGACTACATCCGCCGGACGAGACATTTGGAAAGAATTGCACGTGAGTATAACATGTACAAACTGATTTATGAAAATCAGCAGATGGATTCTGAAATTCAGCAAAAAATAATTACCGAGCAAAAAACCGTCCAGCGAATCCTGATCGGATTTTCCTGCCTGATCCTTGCATTTGCAGCATTTTTATGGTCAAATAACAAAAAATTACGTCAAAAAAATGCCGCCATTAAAGAGGCACTTATCCAGGGACAAACCATTGAAAGAAAACGAGTTGCTGCCGAACTGCATGACCATTTGGGCGGAACGCTGGCTTCGCTGAACTGGTATTTATATGGTATGGATAAAAAACTTTTGTCCGAAGAAGAGCAAAAGATCTACAACAGCGTGCATCAGATGGTGGGTGCAGCCTATCGTGAAGTGCGCAGCCTGTCGCATAACCTCATGCCTCTTGAACTGGAAGAACATGGCCTGGTGATGGCACTGGACAGACTGGTGGGGAAACTGAATGAAAATAATTCCATCCAGTTCACCTTCAATTTAAGCGGACTGGACAAAAGATTTAATCGTAAGGTCGAATTTGAGTTGTACAGTATTGTTCTTGAACTGACCAATAATATTTTGAAACATTCACAGGCCAACACAGCCACTATTTCTCTTCAGGAGTCTTCGAAAACGATAGACCTTTCCATTGCTGATAATGGTGCCGGTATCAAAAATAAGGCAACACATGGAGTTGGTTTGGGCAATGTAAAAAGTCGTGTGCAGAGCCTGCGTGGAAAAATCCAGATCTCGAACGAATCGATTCCCGGTACAAAAATTGAAATTGAAATTCCAAAGGTTGGTGTTTACTGATTTCAAAACAGCAGCTGAGCAAAATAGTTTTTACCCAATATGACATAATTTTGCAGCAATTTAGAATCACAAGACGTATATAAAATAAATAAATCCCGGCATAATAAACTGTATTGCTATCGTCCGCGTTAGTCATAACGGGTGCAACAATAAACAGATCTAATGAATATTTCCGAAAAGGTGCAGGAGTTCGTCATAACACTTGCACAAACCATTTCCAATCAAACCTTTGTCAGTATATCTCTGGGTAATTATAAAGGCTCCGAAGAAAATCTCAAAAATATTTACGCCAAACGGATATTAATAAAAAAGGAAGAAAAGCTTAGCTTCACCTACCGGTATAAAACCCGGGATATTGTCAAAAATCATCCCATTAATGAGGGTTTGGAACTTATCCAAAATTACCTGAATAACGGATTCCGCGTCTCCACGCTTTTTTCAACTGCATTTGACCTGCTGTTTGAGATTCAAAATAATGACAGAGTTGTTCTTAAAAAGAAAGAGGCTAGTTCAAAAACACAGCCTTCACTTGATCATGATAAAAATAAAAAACGGCTAATCAGTCCGGATAATAAAGGTTACCTGACCGACCTGAAAATTACCGATCAATCCGGAAATGTGTTTAAAAACGCACAGGACAAGTATAAGCAGATTAACCACTATGTCGAGATTCTCAGTACGCTAATTAAGGAAATCCCCACAAAAGACACGCTGAAAGTTGTTGATATGGGCTCCGGAAAAGGTTATCTCACTTTCGCGCTGTACGACTATCTGCAGAATGTACTGAATCTGACACCTGAAATTACCGGCGTTGAATTCCGTGAAGATCTGGTAACACTTTGTAATAAAATTGCGCAAGATGCTTCGTTTTCAAATCTGAATTTCGTGGAAGGCACAATCGAATCATATGAAAGCGCAGGTACAGATATACTGATTGCACTTCACGCCTGTGACACAGCCACCGATGACGCCATTTTTAAAGGGATTCAGGCGGATGCCGAACTGATCGTGGTTGCCCCTTGCTGCCACAAGCAGATCCGCAGAGAAATAGAAAAACACAAGATCCATAATGACGTCGATTTTCTAACAAGACATGGCATATTCCTGGAACGCCAGGCTGAAATGGTAACAGATGGAATCCGGGCTATGATCCTAGAATATTCTGGCTATAAGACCAAGGTGTTTGAATTTATTGCCGATGCACATACCCCCAAAAACGTGATGATTGTCGGAATAAAAAATCATAAGTCAGCACCGGATAAGGGTTTGCTTTTGAAAAAAATTCAGGATGCCAAAGCCTATTTTGGTATTGAATATCACCATTTGGAGAGAAAACTGGGAATTTAACAACCTGGCATGGGAATTTACACTAATTATTGTTTTAAAGCATTTTAGGAAATTCTCCTTCCCTGAAAATCTTTTTTTCCGCTCTTTTATTATTGATAAAAAGGTCAAAAACGACCAATTCCTAAACATGCTGCTTATATTTGCAGCTTTTTGCAAAAAACCTACTGATTAAAATATGTGGAATAAACTAGCAACTTACATAATCCGCTACCGGCTTTGGTGGGTTGCATTCGTATTGGTCTCTACGGTATTTATGGCCTATGAGGCAAGCAAGATTGAGCTTTCCTATCAGTTCGCCCGAATTCTTCCCGCTAATGACCCTGTTGAAAAAGAATATCAGGATTTCCGTAAACTTTTTGGTGAGGATGGCAGTGTGATGGTAATCGGCTACCAGGATCCGGGTCTTTTTCAGTTAGACAGGTTTCGGGACTGGTGTAAATTATCCCAGGAAATAAAAAGCACCGTCGGTATTAAAAACGTGCTGTCGCTGGCGAATTTGCAAAAAATAGTACGAAACGACAGTCTCTCGCGCTTCGATTTTGCTCCGATTATAAAAGACATTCCTACCACACAAACAGAAGTTGACAGTTTAAAAAAGCAAATTGCTAATCTGCCTTTTTACGAAGGACTTGTTCTCAATTCCAAAACCAACGCCACACTGATTGTTATAACATTTAATGATAAATCTTTAAACTCCAAACGCAGGCTCACCATTGTAAGCGACATTGAGGCAATGGCTGAAAAGTTTGCCGTTAAGTATAATACAGACCTCCATTATTCAGGAATGCCTTATATCCGGACGGTGAATATGAAAAAGATTTCCGGTGAAATGGAGCTTTTCATGGGACTTGCCGTTTTAGTGACGTTATTCATTCTGTGGGCTTTTTTCCGATCCTTCAGGCTCACCTTGCTTTCCATTGTTGTTGTGCTTATCGGGGTTGTCTTTTCGGTCGGTTTGCTGCAAATGTTTGGTTATAAAATCACGGCGCTCACCGGGCTCATTCCGCCGCTGCTGATCGTGATCGGAGTTCCTAACTGCGTGTTTTTCATCAACAAATACCAGGCCGAACTTAAAGCGAACCGAAACAAAAACGATTCCATTCTGGAAATGGTCAGGCAAATCGGTTTATCCACTTTCCTTGCCAACATCACAACGGCAATCGGCTTTGGCGTTTTTTATTTTACCAATAGTTCATTACTGGTAGAATTTGGAATTGTTGCCGCCATCAGCGTTATGCTTACGTATGTACTTTGTCTTTTGCTTTTACCAATCACCTTGTACTACATGGATGTGCCGAAAGCACGACATCTAAAACATCTGGATGGAAAATGGGCTTACGGTTTCCTGTCAAAGATAAACTACCTTGTACACAATCGCCGGAGAGAGATCTATGTCGCCATGGTCGTTCTTATTATTGTCTCGGCTTATGGAATGACAAAAATAAAAGCCATAGGCTATGTGGTTGATGATTTACCAAAAAATGATCCAGTTTACACCGATCTTCGCTTTCTTGAAAAAAACTTTCACGGCGTTTTGCCTTTTGAGGTGATGATTAACACCAAAGAAAAAAATGGTGTTTTCGGAGATCAGGCCATTGCATTGTATAAAATTAAGGCCTTGCAAAATGAACTGGGAAAATACAAGGAATTCTCCAAGCCGGTTTCTGTTGTAGAGGCTTCCAAGTTTTTGTATCAGGCTTACCGTGGCGGTGATGCAAAATATTATGCGCTTCCGGGTGTTCTTGAATTATCAAAACTGACCAATTTCGTTCAGGGTCAGCAAGGTGCTTCCAAGCAAATCAATTCGTTTTTGAATGAAGATAAAAGCGTAACACGTGTCAGTTTTCAAATGGCTGATGTAGGCTCGGAGCGTATCAAAGTGCTGATGGATCAGATTCGTCCGAAAGTTGACTCCATTTTCAGTCCTGCCAAATATAAAGTGAGTCTTACAGGGCATAGTTTGGTGTTCCTGAAAAGTAATGATTATCTGTTGGGCAATTTATATGAGAGTTTACTGATCGCTATTATCCTTATTGCCATCGTCGGAATGGTACTTTTCAGATCCATACCGATTATCCTGTTATCAAAACTTCCTTGCCTTATTCCTTTGGCATTAACAGCCGGGATTATGGGTTATTTCGGGATTTATTTCAAACCGACAACCATTCTGATTTTCAGTATAACGTTTGGTATTGCTTCCGACGGGACCGTTTATTTCCTGACACGTTACCGCCAGGAAATCTACGAAAAAGGCCTTAATGCTTCACAAGCCGTTACAAACTCAATATTTGGAACAGGACTGAGCATGATTTATACGGCCGTTATTCTTTTCTGTGGTTTTTCAATCTTTTCGGCTTCGAGCTTTGGCGGTACGGCTGCGATGGGCGTTATGGTATCCATAACCCTATTGGTAGCGATGTGCACCAACCTCATTTTGCTACCTGCCCTTTTGCTTTCGATCGCGAAATGGCAGAAAAAAGGAGAAAAACCGTCATAAAGTTTTTATGTTTGTCTTTAATAAGACACTCCTGTTAACAGAAAAGAATGAAACAAACCCTGCTTTCTTTGGCTTTGCTGGCTCTTGGTACAACCAGTCCGGCATTAGCTCAATCCGATTATCAGACTGATTCGATTTTTATCAGTAAAATTTTCAATGCCGCGTTAAGCGAAGGCAAATCGTATGAATGGCTCAGGGGACTTACCCAGGAAGTTGGCCCCCGGCTTAGTGGTTCCGAAGGAGCAGCAAAAGCGGTCGAATACACCCGCAATGCGATGATCAAAGAAAAATTTGATAACGTATTTTTGCAAAATGTGATGGTTCCGCACTGGGTACGTGGCGCAAAAGAAAAAGCCTATATCCTTTCCGGCAAACAAAAAATCACTATGCCCATCGCTGCACTTGGCGGCTCCGTTGCCACACCAAAAGGCGGAACAAAAGGAAAAGTGATTGAGGTGAAAAGTTTTCAGGAACTTCGTGCGCTGGGTACAGAAAAAGTGAAAGGCAAGATTGTATTTTTCAATCGCCCGATGGATCCTACCAAGCTTAATACCTTCGAAGCCTACGCCGGTGCAGTAGAACAGCGCGGTGCGGGGCCAAGCGAAGCGTCGAAACTTGGTGCTATTGGTGCTATTGTCCGTTCGATGACCACACGCCTGGACGATATCCCTCATACGGGCAGCATGCGTTATGCAAGCGGTTCGCCAATCATTCCGGCAGCGGCAATCAGTACCAATGGAGCCGAATTGCTGAGCAAATTGCTCAAAGAAAACGTAGATACCGAAATATTTTTCGAGCAATTTTCAGAAACACTTCCCGATGCTCCTTCCCATAATGTGATCGGAGAATTAAAGGGATCACAAAATCCGGCCCAATATATTGTAGTAGGCGGGCATCTGGATTCATGGGATTTTGCACAGGGTGCACATGACGACGGTTCCGGCTGCGTACAATCGATGGAGGCCGTGCGTTTGCTTAAAGATCTGGGTTACAAACCGAAGAATACATTAAGAGCGGTTATGTACATGAATGAAGAAAATGGCTTGAAAGGTGGAATCGCTTATGCAGATTCCGCCCGGTCCAAAAACGAAAAGCATTTGGCTGCTATCGAATCTGATCGCGGCGGATTTAGTCCGCTTGGCTTCGGCGTCGTCGGAACACCAACCCAGAAATCTAGAATCGTTTCATGGAGCAAGTTGTTTGCAGCCTATGGATTACACCAGATCGGTCCGGGCGGTGGCGGTGCTGACATTGGCCCTCTTGCGCAGTCAGGAACTGTTTTACTTGGTTTAATTCCCGATTCTCAACGATATTTTGATTATCACCACGCAGCAAATGACACGTTTGACAAAGTCAGCAAGCGCGAACTGGAATTAGGTGGGGCAGCCATGGCAGCAATGCTCTATCTGGTTGATAAATATGGTGTTGAGTAAGGTTTGATATATAAAATGGAAAAGTCACTGAATTAAACACGATTGGTTTAATTCAGTGACTTTTCCATTTATGAGGCCATTAAATATTTTTTATTCCTGTTTTTCCTTGATCTTATCAAACGAGATATCCATCCAGTCTTCCGGAATTTCATCCAGATCTTCTTTAAGCTTTTGCGCCCACAGCTCTGAAATTTTTTCCATGTCTTTTTTCTCGTAGCGATGTTCTACAATGGCGAAACTGTCTTTCTTGTAAAGCACCACGTCAATCGGAAATTCGACATCATTATTACTAACCCGTGTAGAGTCAAACGACAGGAAACCCGCTTTTAAAGCCTGCTTCATACTGGAATCATCTTCGAGCACCCGGTTAAGAATCGCCTTGCCCTGACCCGAATTTCCAATAATTACATATGGCGAACCTTCGTCAAGCTCCACCCAGTTTCCTTCGGAATACAACAGAAAAAGTTTATGCTCGGCATCGTCTTTCAACTGGCCACCGACGATGGTGTTCAGGTTAAATTTAAGTCCTGCCCTTTCCAGTGCCTCTTTATCTTCAACCGCTACCCTTTTCACCTGCTCTCCAAAAGCGTTTACAGCCTTGTATAATTTATTGTAAACAACCCCTTCGTCGATCAATTCTTCAAAATAATGCACCGCTTTATCTCGCACCGAGCGTAATCCGCTCGTCATGATAAAGAGGGAATAATTGTCTTTTTGGGCAATGTACATCTTCTTTTTAGTCGTGGTATTGGTACCAGCAGTAATTCGTGTATCGGCTATGGCAACAAGGCCTTCCTTAACTTTAATCCCTAAGCAATAAGTCATAATTCCTTTTTAACTTTAAGTAATGGAAGGATTTATATTAAAAGTTAATCCCTCCCATTTCGCAATTAAATCATTTCCGCACAAAAATACCAAATCCAAAAGTCTGCTTTAAGCTTTATCTCATAATTAATATAATGCACCTTCGGCGGGTTTGTTCTCACGTTTTGTACATTTATGGGAGGAAATTCCGAAATTAAAGCGTGGTTTGCTCGATTCTTACCATCAAAAACCGCCCTGATAATGTCTAACACACAGTTGATCAACACTTTCTATACCAGTTTTAAAAACAAAGATTACGAGGGCATGCAGGATTGTTATGCAGATCATGCGAAATTCAGCGATGAAGCATTTAAAAACCTGGACAGTCGGGAAGTAAAGGCGATGTGGGAAATGTTATGCAAAAACGGGAAAGATTTTACGTTGACCTATGGCAACGTTACAGAAACCGCAACCGGCGGAACTGCTGAATGGACTGCGTCGTATTTGTTTTCTAAAACAGGCAGACGGGTCGTCAATAACGTACGTGCTGAATTTGAAATAAAAAACGGCAAAATTATTCGCCATACAGACCGGTTTGATTTTTATGTATGGGCCAAACAGGCCTTTGGTTTGACAGGCTGGCTACTTGGATGGAGCGCGTTTTTTCATAACAAAGTACAGACTAGCGCGAAAGAAAGCCTCCTGAACTTTATGAGCAAAAATTAATTTATACCTGAATTCTTATTATTACTATCCCTAATCATTACTTGAATCAAAAATGAAAAAAGCAATTTTACTGTCATCTATGTTATGCATAGCGACTATTTCAGCCAATGCGCAGACTTTCCGCGGACTCGACAAGAGCCCGATGGACATGGCCTATTATCCTGACAATTTTGCCCATGACCGCAAGGATGGCGAAAAAGCACTGATAAAAGTTACATACAGTCGCCCTGCTAAAAACAACCGCGCTGTTATCGGCAATCTGATACCCCTCGGCAAAGTATGGAGAATGGGTGCTGACGAATCAGCGGAGATCAAATTTTACCAGGATGGAACCTTCGGTGGTCAAAAAGTGAAGGCAGGTGTATATTCGTTGTTTGCCATTGCAGGTGAAACCGAATGGACTATTATCCTGAACAAGGACGTTGACTTCTGGGGTGCTTACAAGTATAAAGAAGCAAATGATGTATTACGTGTTAAAGTTCCGGCTAAAAAATCGGATACTGCAATCGAAAATTTCTCTATTCAATTTGCCAAAGAAGGCAATGGTGGCGTGATGAATTTAGGTTGGGAAAACACAGTCGTTTCTGTGCCTGTTACATTCTGAAATTAAAAACCGGTATCAGCATTTTAGGTTAGCTGATACCGGTTTGATATTATTTATTCCATGGATGCCTTCATTCCCCATACTTTCAAATCCCGGAAAGTTGTAGCCACTTCCGTTGAAAACAGCTCATAGGTAAATTTGTTTGAAACAGGAAAAACAAGATCCGTCAACACCTGCTTTCCGCCATTTGCAAAAACTTCAACACTGTTGTTGTCTACCAGAATACGAATTGCAATATCGCTTTCGTCATCCGGAAGCGGGACAGATTCAACACTAGGAAATTTGGGACTAAAACTAACATTTCCGCTCTTGGTCCTGTCAATTTTTAACGTATTATCATTTTTGTTATAATAGACCAGGGTCTGAAAATCCCCGTGTTTTAGTAACTTGATCCCCGCTTGTTCTGCCGAACTTCGCTTGATCATAAACTCCATATCCAGCGCATTACCTGTGATCGAATTTAAAACTTTACTACCTGTTACCGCCACGGAACCTTGTGTTGTCAAAAGATTTCCGCGGTATCCTGCCACCTCTCTCACGGGAAACGAGCGCAACCTGTATTCCCCCTTTTCGTTTTTGTAAAGTGAAAGTTCACGTGGAACCGACATTTGTCCACGAAAACCTTTTGAAGGCGTAAGAGCCGCATATTCCCAGCTGTTTTCCCAGCCTATCATAATTTTTCTCTTATCGCTTTCAGGCAGATTGTTAAAAATAATCCCGGCATAAAAATCTTTCCCATAATCCAGATAAAGGGGATAGGGCAAAGGATCGGCTGTGAATGTTTTACCATCAAAATTTCCGATAAAATACTGCATACCCAGATTCCCGTTTTGCTGCGGATGTCCACCCGAAAGCGTCACAACCCATTTGATCACTCCCGATTCATTTTCGACTGGCAAAGGAAACACATCCGGGCATTCCCATATTTTACTTTTGTCGCCCAGCTTATCGCCGAACTCGCTCAGCAAACTCCACTTCTTTAAATCCGGTGAACCATAAAATTGCAGCCTGAAATCAAGAGGTTTGGCAACGATCATAACCCATTGTTTCGAATCTTCCTGCCAAAAAACCTTGGGATCACGAAAATCGGTGGTGTGCAAATTCTGGAGCGGGTTATGATCGTAACGAGTAAATTGCTTACCATCAAGACTATACGCCATACTCTGGCTTTGAGAAATTCCCTTGCCTGCACTATCGATGTGCGCTGTGTAAATAGCAACCAGTGGAAACTCTCCGTCATTTTTTGCCAGTCCCGAAGTATTATTTTTATCCACAATGGCCGTGCCGCTAAAAAACATTGTACTTGTGCCGTCGCCGTTCTGATAGTCCTGCAAAGCAATCGGTTCATGTTCCCATTTCATCATATCCGGGCTCGTAGCGTGCCCCCAGGACATATGCCCCCAGGTATCTCCTTCCGGGTTGTACTGATAAAAAATATGATACTTGTCACCAAAATAGACAAGACCGTTTGGATCGTTGGTCCAGTTTTGTGGTGGCGAAAAATGATAAATCGGCCTGTATGTTATCTCCTGCGTTGAGTCCACAGCCTGCGCCCGCGCTTCGGGAGCGGCCGCCAGATGCGAAACAACAGAAGTCAATGTTATTGCAATAAGTGATCTTATCATTTCCATATTTACCTTTTTCGTTAGCAGGGTCACAAAATATGCTGTTAGTTAATCATTTTTTCAATTATTTCTATCACGACTAAATAACAGTGCCTGAAAATTGTGTGATCGTTGCATGACGTAAATAATTTCTGTCCGGTTTCTTCCCATCTTTTTTCTTTAAACAATTTTATCAGGTTCGGATTCAATCCAAAACCGATAAAAAAAGGTATATACCTGAAAGAGATTATTTTCCAAACGGATCTTTACAATGTTACAGAACATGAAACTTCCTGTTATTTTATTCATTTTCATCAGTTCCTGTATCGCGTGTATGAGCGAATCGGATGAAATTACATCACCGATCAACAGCCGCCCAGATCCCAAAGAAGGGCTGACGTTCCTGGCATTAGGCGATTCTTACACCATAGGGCAAAGTGTTACAGAACAGGAACGCTGGCCCGTCCTGCTTTCTAAAAGCATGAGCAGCAATGGATTGAAAATAGCCCAACCTTTTATTATTGCTAAAACCGGATGGACAACGGCCAATTTACTAAGTAACATCAGTACGGTAAACACAGCTCATCCTTACGATCTTGTATCCTTGCTTATTGGTGTCAACAATCAATACCAGGGACTCGGGCTCGAACAATACCGTGAAGAATTCAGCCGGCTTTTGCAAAAAAGTATTACCTATGCAGGCGGAAGATCCAACAGGGTTTTTGTGTTATCCATTCCTGACTGGGGCGCCACACCGGCGGGTTCGAGCGGCAGAGAGCTCATAGGCAAGGAAATTGATCAGTATAATGCAGTAGCAAAGGAAGAATGCGACAAAGCAAAAATTCTTTTTATTGATATTACCCCAATTTCCAGAAAAGCCCTTAATGATCTGACACTTGTAGCGAATGACCGTCTTCATTATTCCGGAAAAATGCACCAGCTATGGGTCGATGAAGCGCTTCCACAGGTTAAATTACTATTGTAAGTATCCGGTAAAGTCATTTACGGGAAATCGAGTTTTTAGAGAAAACAAAATTACCATTTTATGAAGTATTAAAAAAAACAGACAGTAAATGCACGAAGGCTTTAACTTTGAGTCGTTTTTAAGAAGTCACATCGAAAAGCTATTATGGAAGGTGCATTTTTGTTAGAGGTAAGCCGCAGAATCAAGGAGAAGAGAATTGAGAAAAAACTTACACTTCAGGAGTTGGCCGATAAATCCAGTGTCAGTAAAGGACTTATTTCACAAATAGAAAATGGCCGCAGTATTCCATCTCTTCCGGTGATGTTCAGCATTATTCAGTCCCTGGAAATGGATGTGGGCGACTTTTTCAAAGACCTTAATTTGAATGAACCAACCATTATTCTGCAACGGAAAAAAGACTACGAGAACTTTGAAAAGGAAAATACCAAAGGTTTTACGTATCAACGAATTTTCACCAAAAGTCTTCAGGCTACGACAATTGATTTTGTGTTGCTGGAATTAATGCCTAATTCTCACCGCGAAGAAGTGCATACCGAAGCGTTTGAGTTTAAATACATCCTCAGCGGCGAAGTTGATTATCTGATAAATGGCGATGTATATAGCCTGAGGGCGGGAGACTCTCTTTTCTTTGACGGCAGACTCCCCCACGTGCCAAAAAATAAAACGGACCAGAGTTGCCACATGCTTATCGTTTATTTCTTTAATCAGAAATAAACGGGGAATTGAACTTTCGTAAACCATTTCCGAAAGAATAGTGATGCTAAAAGTTAACCTTACAAGGTGTAACTTTTAGCAAAAATTGAACATAAAAAGCTAGCTCTCCGGCTCATCTGTCAATAAAAATTCTAAAACACCGGGCTGAACTTCAATGGTTACTTCCGTTGGTTTTTCTATTTTCACAATTTCATCATCGGTATGCATGTCTTTTCCCTCCCAAAAAACCTGGATTTTTTTCGCTTTTAGCGTTGTAAAAGAATAATGATCTTCCTTTCCATTGATGCGGTTTAACAGATAATCTTCAAATTTTTTCTGATGACTTTCCGGGATCAGAACTATTTCAAATTCTCCATCACCCGGATCCCCGGAATGAGATAATCCCAGATTAGGGCCAATAGACGTAGTATTCATGATCTCTACCAAAATATATTTTCCGGTATGATCCACATCATCGGCTATAATCCTGCATTTTCTGGCTTTGTAGGATAAAACAATATCGTACAGGACGGCTCTGGCGGTTTTAATTTTCTCGTCCCTGTCTTCGCTGAGCTCGTCTTCTATCTTTTTCATGACTTTCATGAGTTTTGGGAAAATCCCGAAACCAAATCCTTCAAGAAAAAATATATTGTCTTGCAGTCCGTATACTTTCCCGACATCAAATTTCTTCAATTTTGCCTCGTGCCAGGAGCTGATAATATCAGTGACCTCACCAGAAATATTAAGCGTTGTTGCCACATTATTGGCCGTTCCGTGTGGTAGCAGGGCAATGGGAAACTGCTTGTCCAGCACCTTTCTTTTCACCAGGGCTTTCGCAGCCCTGCGAACCGTGCCGTCCCCTCCTGCTACAACCAAAAAATCAATATCATCTTTAAACTTATCCCAGCCATCCTCTTTCACAGATGAATATACACATTCAAACCCTTCGGCTTCAATAAGTCTGGTAAGTTCTTTTCTAGAAAAATCTTTTTCTCCGGCATGCGGATTATGGAGTAACTGAGCTCGTTTCATAAGATCGATTAATTTTATAAATCCACTAATAAAAATATACCAGGCACCATTTTTTTACTGAAAACAGAAAAAATGACACGCTTATGAGAATCCTGGTAACAAATGACGACGGAATATATAGCCCGGGTATTGCAGCCCTGGCAAAAATCGCTTCCCGCTTTGGGGAAGTAAGAATTGTAGCACCGGATGTGGAGCAATCCTCTATGGGTCATGCGATTACTGCATCCCGGCCTCTCTCGTATAAAAAATCACCCATTACTTTTGATGGACTTGACGCCTATCGTGTTAATGGTACCCCGGCCGACTGCGTGGCGCTTGGACAGCATCTTTGGGAAAAAACGGACGTGGTGCTTTCCGGCATTAACATGGGGCCAAACCTGGGGAATGCAATGTGGCATTCGGGCACACTTGCCGCGGCAAAACAAGCGGTTTTGTTTGGCATGAAAGGAATTGCACTGAGCACACCCGTGGGGGACGTGGAACCCGATTTTGATCTGCTGGATCCTTTCGTAGAAAAAGCACTCGATATTCTGCTTAAAAACCCCGACTTGAATCTGATTAATGTAAATTTTCCCAAAAACCCGAAAGGTGTAAGATGGACAAGACAATCCGTACGATTGTACGATAATAAAATTGTCCCCGCGCTCGATCCGATGGGACGAAAAAGTTACTGGTTTACTGTCGTCCCCCTTGAAGCGGCCGAAGAAGGGTCTGATCGATGGGCCATCGAAAATGACTTCGTGTCAATTACCCCGTTGCGGCTGGATTTAACCAATGAAGCGGAACTGGTAAAAGCCCAGCTGAAATATCCAATTTCTTAATAAAAACACTTCATCAACATTAAAAATCAGGAAGTTTCTGGATACTCAGAGATTTCTACTAATCAAAAACCTGTCGGGAAACATAATTGTTTTCGGACAGGTTTTTAACATTTAAAGCCGTTCCGTTTTAAATGTTGTCAAAAGACTTGCTGAAAGATTAAGGGGTAGAAATTCAATATCGCCGTCTTACTCCAAAATAAGATAATTATCCCAAACCCTTAAATTCCAGTAAATCCAGTAATTTCACACCATGGACAATTCCAAAACCGGTAATTACCGCTGGGTCGTTTGCGCCTTGCTTTTCTTTGCAACCACCATTAATTATGTTGACAGACAAATACTTGGTTATTTAAAACCCACACTTGAAGTAGAATTTAACTGGACGGAAACGGACTATGCCAATATCGTTATGGTATTCGCGGCATGTTACGCTTTCGGATATATAATCTTTGGAAATTTCATTGACAAAATCGGCTCCAAGCTTGGTTATGTGGTCTCGATTGTCATCTGGAGTATTGCTGCTATTGCCCATGCATTTGTCAAAAGTACTTTTGGATTTGGTGCTGCCAGAGCTGTTTTAGGGCTTGGTGAGGCCGGAAATTTTCCTGCTGCTGTTAAAGCTGTTGCAGAATGGTTTCCAAAAAAAGAACGTGCACTGGCCACAGGGATTTTCAACTCCGGCACCAGTATCGGTGCCGTTGTAGCCCCTATTCTGGTTCCCTGGCTTTTAGGAACTTACGGCTGGCAGGAAGCATTCATTATTACGGGAGCACTCGGCTTTGGCTGGCTTATTTTCTGGTGGATTTTTTATGAAATCCCATCCAGGCAAAAGAGATTATCGGCTCAGGAATACGCCTTTATCCATAGTGATAATGAGGTTGTCGAATCAGAAACGGCCAAACCGATCAAATGGGCTGCACTGCTTAAAATCAAACAGACATGGGTTTTTATTATTGGAAAATTCCTGACCGACCCTATCTGGTGGTTTTTCCTTTTCTGGCTGCCCTCTTATTTTTCTACCACGTTTGCCCTTGACTTAAAAAAACCAAGTATCCATTTGGTGGTTATTTATACGGCTACCACTTTCGGTAGTATTGGCGGTGGGTATCTGTCTTCGTTTTTGATAAAAAAAGGATGGGCGCCGTTTCAGGCCAGAAAAACGTCTTTGCTTATCGCTGCGATCGTAGTGTTGCCTATCATTCTTGCAAAATACGCAACCGATATCTGGACTGCCGTGGCTATTATCAGCGTTGCTGCTGCTGCCCACCAGGCCTGGAGTTCTAATATTTTCACAGTTGTTTCCGACTTGTTTCCTAAACGTGCCGTCAGTTCGGTTGTCGGTATGGGCGGATTTGTAGGTTCAATGGGATCTACGCTTTTTCCCCTGCTTGTGGGCTCTTTACTGGATTACTATAAAGCAGCGGGCAATATCGGCGCGGGATATAACATTCTGTTTATAATTTGTGGCTGTACCTATCTTGTGGCGTGGTTGTGTATTCATTTGCTGACAAGAACCCTGACACCAGTCGAGGATCAGCTGTTAGATTGATTTTATACTATTCCTGAAAAATAAACGTATTATAGCTCCCTGGCAGATTCATTTTACCATGCACGCCATTAACCTGTATAATCTTAAAAATGAAAAAGTTACGTTACCCCATTCTGTTGTTAACCCTCGCGGGAACGCTATTCTATTGCAAATCGAATAAGCAGACTGGATCTCAATTATCCACGGCTTCTACCAGCCAGGCTCCGGAGCCTGAAAAGACAGATTTCAGTAAATCTCCGTTTTTGTCGGCAGAAGAATCCTTGAAGAAAATCAGAATTGAGGATGGATTTGAAGTCAAACTGGTGGCTTCCGAGCCGCTGATCAGTACACCGGTTGCTTTTTCTTTTGATAACAAAGGACGCATGTGGGTGATTGAGATGACGGGTTATATGCCGGATACTATTGGAACGGGCGAAGATGTTCCGAACGGAAAAATTGTTATTCTGGAAGATAAAAACAAGGATGGCGTGATGGACGACAGGAAAGTTTTTCTTGACTCGCTTGTCTTACCCAGGGCACTTTGTCTGATCGAAAATGGTGTTCTTATCGGAGAACCGACCAACCTCTGGTTCTATGAAATCAAAGATGATAAACCAATCAAAAAGACGTTGGTCGATGCCAAATATACCGAAGGCGGAAATGTGGAGCACCAGCCAAACGGGCTTTTAAGAGCAATGGACAACTGGATTTACAATGCGAAATCCAGCAAAAGATATCGTAAACAAGGTGACAAATGGCTGATTGAACAAACTCATTTCCGTGGACAATGGGGAATATCTCAGGATAACTACGGGCGTCTTTATTACAACAACAATTCCCAGAATGTACTCAGTGATTTCTTTTCGCCGGGTCTTGGGGCCAACAACAAAAACCAGCGTAACGTATCCGGGTTCAATGAAAAATCGGTAGCCAATAACCACGTTTTTCCGATCCGCCCAACGCCGGGCGTGAACCGTGCGTACATGAAAGGTGTGGTAGACGACAGCCTTCGTCTGGTAGATTTTACGGCCGCATGCAGTCCGCTTGTTTATCGCGCTTCGCTATTTGGAAAAGCTTATGAATCCAATGTATTTGTTGCCGAGCCATCTGCCAATTTAATCAAACGTAATCTCTTGAATGACCAGGGATATATCGTAAAAGGTGAGCAGGCATATAAAGGAAAAGAATTCCTGGCAAGTACGGATGAAAGATTTCGCCCGGTAAGTTTGTACAACGCGCCCGATGGCGCCATGTATATTGTAGATATGTACAGAGGCATTATCCAGCACAAAACCTACCTGACGCCGTATCTGAAAGGAGAAATCGGGAAGCGCAATCTGACTCAGCCTCTCTCTGCGGGACGGATTTACAAAGTGGTACCGAAAAATACGAACACAAAAATAGCTGCGCTGCCTACTGATGCGGATGGACTTGTTAAACTTCTGGGAAATGACAACGGCTGGATACGCGATTATGCACAGCAAAATCTGATTGACGGAAAAATGACTCAGGCTATTGCTTCTCTCCAATCCGCTTCAAAACAGACTGCCAATCCGTTGCTTGCCATTCATGCCTTGTGGACACTGGAAGGGCTTAATACACTTAAAACAGATGACGTTCTGGCATTGCTGAAACAGTCTTCGTGGCCCGTGAGAATGGAAGCTTTATCTGTTTTACCGTCTGTCATTGATCAAAATACTTACAAGCAATATACTGCTGCGTTAAATCAGTTGATAGCCCAAAATGATACGCTGGCCGCACCTTATGTTGCGTTTATAGCACACAATATCAAACCTTTTGATAAAGCTGCTGCCAATGACTTGTTAGTAACGGTAGCAAAAAAATATCCTCAAAACCGATATGTTACCGACGCTGTCATCAGCAATCTGGAAGATCAGGAAGAAGCGTTTAAAAATGAATTAACCGCTTCTTTGTCAGACTCTACGCTTTTAATCAAAAAACAGCTTAATCGCGCTATCGCGCAGGCTGCAAATGCAAGAGGCAACCGTGATCCTCAGAAGTTATTAAAAGAATACCCGAAAGGTGCAGCGTTGTTTAATTCAGTGTGCCAAACTTGCCATGGACTGGACGGAAATGGTGTAAAATCGCTTGGACCACCTTTAAACCAGTCCGAATGGGTGACAGGAGACAAAGCAAAACTGATATCGATTGTGCTTTTTGGATTAACCGGACCTGTCAAAGTAAATGGGCATGTGTACAAAACGCCGGAAGTGAGCGGTGATATGCCCGGCATTGGTTATGATCAGGAAATGCCGAACGAAGACGTGGCACAACTGCTTAGTTTTATCAGAAAATCATGGCGAAATAATGGCGACAAAATTAGTACAGAAGAAGTAGCCGCTACCAGAAAGAAGTTGACAAACCGCCAGAAAGCATTTACAGTGGAAGAACTGGACGGTAAATAATTTTTGAATTTCGCATTATAAAAAAGCCTGAGACCGGAATAAAATCCGCGGATCTCAGGCTTTTACTTTTATATCGGTCAGGATTAAACTTTCGCAGCAATAACGATCCCCGTAGCCCAAACCTGTTTGGTTAAAACAAGATCTCTTCTTGCTTCCAGATCTTTGATCAGATTTTTAGCTTTCTGATCATGTCCTTCCGGCCAGTTGGGCTGAGGCAGCATATCATCGATTATATACAAACCTCCCTTGTTCAGCATTTGAAGAACCTCGTCAAGCAAAAGGTATTTTCCATGCCAGGTATCGGCAAAAATATAATCGAATTTCATATTCAGATTACTTTCTACCCAGTCCTCTCCATCGGCCAGAACCAGCGCCAGACGGGAATCTGCTCCCAAATGGTTTTCGGCGATTTCCAGAAACTTCTCATCATTATCGATTGACACAAGCGTTGAGTCGCTGTCCATTCCTGCCAGAATCCAGGACGTTGAAAGACCAGTCCCGGTTCCGAGTTCGAGAAATTTTCCTGCGGGTTTTGTAGCTGCCAGTGTTTTTAGCAGTGAACATGTTTGAATATCCGAAGCCATATTGAAACCTGAAGCTTTGGTAGCCTGATCAATAGACTCGTACGCGTAAGGTAAAGGGTTGTTAATTTCCGGTGTCATCAGAAGAATGTTTCGTTCAGAGCGAAAAATAAATAAAATATCTCTGAAAACATACCACTAAGCTACAAGTATTGAAATAATATTTTAAAACCTGGACAGTTTATATCAATCCATTAAATAAGGAGCCACCCCCGTCTGGATCATCGCGACCAGTTCTTCATCCATGAATTTATAGTGGTCTTCAATGTTAAGCACAACAATATCAGCAGCGCGCGCCTCGTCTGGGAATTTCTGTATCAGACGTTCCTTATGTTTTTTCTCCATCACAAAAATAATATCAGCCCAGGCGATAATCTTCGCAGTGGCCTTAATTCTCGCACCGGCTTCTGTACCTGCCGATCTTACATGGTAAACCGGGCTGTTTTTATAAATTTCTTCGGCAGTTGGGCTGCGCCATTGATTTTTGCTGCAAACAAAGAGGATATTCATTGATAAAGATGTTTCAGAATGTGCTTAATATGTCCAAACCACCGCAAATTGTGACGCTTTTCAAAATATCTGCTTCAAACATTTTCCTGCAAATATTAATACTCCGTGCCGAACCATTACCTTTGCGGCTTTACTTTTGCATTGCAAATCCTAATTATGTCATTATATACTACCGAAGCTCCGATTGTTATTACCTGCAATAAACGCCTGGCGCCTTATCTTGAGCAGGAAGTAAAAGATCTGGGTTATCAAATTGAAGAAGCATTTGTTACCGGCGTTCGCATCAAGGGTACACTCAATGACTGCATCCGGCTCAACCTGAATTTGTATTGTGCAAGCCAGGTTTTATACAGTCTCGAAAAATTTCAGGCCAACGATCCTGATGAGGTTTACAGCCATCTTGTAAAAATGAAATGGGAAGATGTCCTTCCCGATCCCGGGTATTTTTCAGTTACCAGCAACGTTCAGCATCCTACCATCAACAATGGCATGTTTGCCAACCTTCGGGTTAAAGATGCAATCGTGGATCGTTTGAGAGAAATAAGAGGTATCCGCCCTTCCACAGGATCTGAGCTTGTCGGCTCGGTCGTTCATCTGTTCTGGAAGCATGAAAATGCGGAAATTTTCATGGATACGTCCGGTGACTCATTGGCCCGTCATGGTTATCGTAAAATACCTGGTCGTGCTCCCATGCTCGAAGCACTTGCATCGGCTACAATTCTGGCCAGCCAGTGGGACAAAAAGTCTCCCTTTGTCAATCCCATGTGCGGGTCAGGAACGCTCGCTATTGAAGCTGCGCTAATCGCCAGTAATACGCGTCCGGGTTTGTTCCGCGACAATTTTGCCTTCATGCATATTCAGGGTTATGATAAAGAATTTTATTATAATGAAATGTATAAGCTGGAAGATCAGATTCTGGACCTTCCCGAGCTGCGCATTCTGGCAACGGACATCAGCGAACTTGCCGTGAACAATGCCAGAAAAAACGCGATAGCTGCCGGAGTCGCTGACATGATCGAATTTCAGGTTTGTGATTTTGCCGATACCGAAGTTCCGGAAGGTGCCAAAGGTGTATTTTTTGTAAACCCGGAATACGGCGACCGCCTTGGAAATGTTTCAGAACTGGAAGAAACCTACGCCCGTATTGGCGATTTTATGAAACAAAAATGCAAGGGCTATTTTGGCTATGTGTTTACCGGAAATCTGGATCTGGCAAAAAAAATAGGCTTGAAAGCAAAACGACGGATCGAATTTTATACGAGTACAATCGACTGCCGATTGCTTGAATATGAGCTATATGAGGGCACCAGGGCAGTGAAAGAATAATATGTAAGAAACCTGCGTGTATTATTTTCGTCACGGGTTCGTTACTATGATATTGGAAAGTCGTCCGAAATGACGGCTTTTCTTTTTTGCAAAATCAAAAAGTGTCAGATGAAAACTATTTTTTCGGGTTTATTTCTTTTGTTTTTCTTTAATTCCTGTCAATGGCTTGGCAATCAGCCCAGCTTTGGTGATGACTATGTCACCTACAAGATCAGCAAAGGAAATCACGAAATTGATAATAACTCCGTAGGCATTTTCAATGGCAATGAATTAAAATTCCAGGCCATTTTTGACAGCACCTGTATTTATAAAACGGTGATTCCCGGAAACCAGAATGATATTAACAAACTGTTGGGATTTTCAGACTGCAATAGTCAACATCATGAAAACAGTGCGCGTTTTGGCTGGAACTGGCGCGAAAACGCTTTACGTATTTACGCCTATGTTTATGTTGCAGGACAGAGACAGGAGAAAGAATTGGGGACAGTAGAACTGGGAAAAAGTGCCAGTTTTCAACTAAGTACTTCGAGTAACACTTATGTTTTTGTTTTTAATGGCAATACTACCATTATGCCGCGGCATTGCTCAGGCGGGCTAGGCATAGCTTATAAATTGCTGCCATATTTTGGAGGAGATGAAGTTGCTCCGCAGGATATTAAAATAAAAATCAGGAATATTTAAGGAGTAAGGTTGGGTTTAAAAGAAGTCAAGACTGGGCGTCCCCGTTGGAAAACTTGACTTCTTTCGTGTTTACTCACTCACCATCAACTGTACCGGCCCTAATAATCCGGATGGCAGCAACTGCCAGGAATCCAGAACTTTCACATTGGTTTTGGTAACTCGCTGGTCTTGCGGTTTTCCACGATCTCCTACAAGTCGGTTACGCCAGGTATTTACAACTTCAACTTCCAGTTGATTATCTTTTTCTTTTAATAACCCTGTTACCGGAACACGGAAAGGCGGTGTCCAGACAATACCAAGATCTTTGCCATTCAGTTTAATTCTGGCAATACCAACATCTTTTACTTCCCCCAGATCCAGATACGCTTCTTTCGCACCTGTCAAATTCTTTCCCGCATCAAAAGATTTGGAATACACCGCTTTTCCTGAATAATACCTGATATGCTCCTCTGGCCTCTCAGTCCAGCTTATCAGGTGAGGAAAATTAACTTTTATCTGACTTACCGATCCGGAATCAAATAACACATCCCAGCTCTCCGACAAAGTAGCTACGGGCTTAGCCTCAACATAATTGCTTGCGGCACTCCCCTTCTCAGTTCCGGCAATCCCATTTTTAAAAACTACGAATGAAGAACCATAGGGATCAAATTCCATCGGGATAAACGTTTTGCCATCCTTTTGATAAAATGATTTGGCGGGTCTTGTCTCACCAGTGACGGCATTCCAGATCTCAGGCTGTTTTCCGGTAATCCTGAAAGAAACTGTTATTTTGGATGCCTCCTTATTCTGGCTGCTGATAAAATAATAATCCATGCCGGATTCAATGCGATGAATATAATCATACGTATTGGACGAAGGTTTTTCGATAAACGCAACGTCCGATGCCAAACCCGCCGATTTTAATACCTCGGCCGCCGTTTTTCCCCATATCATCTTCCCTTTTCCCACATTTCTCGAACCAGTTAACGTGTTATCGTCACCCCATAAACCGTTAGCCAATTTCCGAAAAGTTTCTTCACTGCCAGGATATTTGACCAAACTAGCCGTCGTGTTGGGTTTTGTCCCAATAACCATTGCACCTGCCTTCACCAGCGCATCTACTTTTTGCAAAGCTTTTAATGATAAAATTTTGTGATCAGGAAGTACCAATACGTGATAGGACACACCATGAGGTAATACAATTTTCCCATTTTTAACTTCCAGTGCCAGCAAACGATCTTCATTAATAAGGTCGTAATCATAACCCGGAAGTGCCTTCGCCGGATCATCATCCTTATATCGCCCCAGATTCGGCACATGATCTCCATAATAGTACAGCACATCTGAGAGCGCAGTTCCGTGTTGCAGCATGTAATGACATCGCGTTAGATATTGGATAAAACCGGTCGAATAATCCCACCAGGTTACATTGGGATTGAAATGCGTTCCGGCGAAATACTCTTGTCCGGGCAAGCCCATTTCTTTGGGAGACGAGGTGAATGTATGCAGATAGATCAGATTTAAGCCGGCACAAAATTCATGATCAGCACTTGGTTTCATATCAGCCCAAATCACGTCATTCCAATGCGGGCCTATGGTTGTAAAAGATTCTGCTCCAACGAGTTTTTTATCAAATATTTTAGCCGCGCTGGCTGCCTGTTTAACAAAAAAACGGTCGACAGGTTTCGAACGATGCGGGGACGGCGACCAAAACTCACTCATCATAATCTCGCTGTAACCATAATTTTTCAATCCATCAAACGGACCGGCATGCGGCCCTGCCGACTCCGGCTGAATTCCCATCCCATGTGCACGGGCTCTTTTCGCAAAAGTGCCGTAATGCTTTTCAGCAATCAGATCTCCAAGTGTTTTGCGCAAATCGGAAAGAAAACGATTGCTGATATCCCGGCTGCCAATGATTTTCCCTGCGAGTACCGGAAGATATGGCACAGGATCATATCCCCTGTATTTTAAAAATTCCTTTTCAAAACCTTCGGTCCAGTTCATTCCGCCTCCTTCAAAACTATCCGTTTGAAGATATTTTAAGGTTTTTCCAGCCATAGGGCCAATCGCCGTAAGCAAAGGCTCCACATGCGTATCCCAATAGCGGTTGAAATGTTTTTCACTCAGATAATCAATCACATGTCCCTGCCATTTACCACTGGACGTAGAAACTTCTGCATCCGTAGGTGTGTAGCCAACACGTAAAATCGTCCATTCCCCTGCTGGTGCATTCCAGCTTAGCCGACCGTTTTTAAAATACCGGGTTACATTAATAACCTCTTCAACCGAAGCATCCTCCTCTCCTTTTGTTCCGGGAATATCGGTAAGCAAAGGACGTGTTTCCGGAACCGACCAGCCTACTTCTCTGGTTGCCGCCTTATTTTCAAAATCACGGATTGGCGGGCGGTTAGAAAAAGTTTTTGCGGGAATTGCCAAAACAACGATATCATTGTAAAAGTCAAATCTTGACTTTGGCTGAGGTAAATCTACTTCAACTTTTTTCCCGCCTTTGGCATTCGTCTGTGAAATCACGACTTGTTTGGCCGCTTCTGCCGGCGTAACATCCGGGCCACCGAGATTCCAGCCACTCTGGATACTCAGCGACATCACCAATCCCAACCGGTCCGCTTCCCGGATGGCATGCATATACAATTCCTTCCAGGCCGGCGAACCAAACATAGGACCTTCCGGAACCTGTCCATTTCCCCGCTGTTCCGCACCCCCGGCATCGAAAATGCATGCGCCGCTAAATCCCTTTGCTTTCATTTGTTCCAGATCGCGCGTGATCGTCTCCCGGGTCGTATTCCCGTTCAGCCACCACCACCAGCAGCGGATACCGTAACCGGAAGGTGGATTTTTAAAAGTAATGTTGTTAACAGGTTCGGTCGTTTTCTGAGCAAAAACATAAAAGCCATTCCCGAAGAACAAAAGGGAAAGGAGAACAGCTGATTTTATAATATTAAACATATAGAAAGATTAAGCTGGTGCCAAATTTCAGCATATTTGCACAGTTTTGATATGCAAAAGCTCAGCAAGTTTTTTAATTTTTGAAGCAATATGTCCCACACCAACCGCACAATGATGAGCAGGTCCCTGGTTATTCCATTCCTCAACAAAACGTCTTGCGCCAATTGAAAATTTATACCGGCTGTTTGTATTGCCAATCTCCAAAATCGGTCCGTGTACCGATTCTCCCTCTGCAATCAGAAAAAGCATTTTTCCATCATATGTTTCCACGACAGACAAGAGTGTTACCGCTCCATGCTGCACAGACATTTCCACGGAAAGGCCGTTTCCCACTTTTCCATGGTACACATACAAAGGCCGGACTTTTGTTTTTCCCTGTGCAATGGCGATATGCCCCGGCCCGTCATGCCCCATTAATACGACGTCATCATTAAAATCCATTGCGTAATATTCCGTAAAAGAACCGCCGGCACCAAAACTATCCATGATTTTCATAGCCTGAGCGTTCTTAATTTCATATTCTCCGGCCACCGGAATACCTCTGGAAGTAAGCAGCGAATTGCCTAAAATGACCGAACTCATCGCATCTTCATTAAGCGGATTGCCGGTTCCTTTATGATAATACGCCATCGATCCAAGATCATGCTGGTCTACAAGTTTATTTAAAGCAACGGCCGTTTTTGCAGCCCGCAACAATTCAGTTTCAGAACAGTCAGACTGGATATCAAAAGCAGAACCAAATTCTGTGAGCATAATCTCAATCTCCGAATCCGTCACGTCCTGTATCAGAGCCGACAGCTCGTCCACTTCAATCACCTCCACGTGCCCGCCAAAAGTGGCGCACTGCAAGGTTAAATCGGAGTAAATATCTAGCATTCCGCTATAATAATTACCCATAACGCCAAGCCGGTTATGTGCCATAATATGGGCAACACGGGCAGCCTCAATCCATTCCCGGATCGCATCCCAGGCTACGGGATCCTTGTGCAGCATACCTGTCACCTGATAAAAAGGAATATTCGACCGCTTAAAAACATTGGCGATTTCAGGAACCGGACAGGCGGCACAATAGGCTAGCCACTCGCCTGTCATGCGCGTCCGGTCCTCTAACTGATTAAACCACTTATAATCAATGGCTGCTTCCGGTACCAGATTGAGTACAATCACCGGCACTTTGGCTCTTCTGACAACTGGTAAAACTGTTGCAGAAAGCGCATAGGTAGTCACATATAAAAAGATCAGATCCACATCCGCCTGCCTGAATTCATGCCCGGCCACAACGGCCTTTTCAGGCGTATCGATCAGTCCCAGATTTACGATATCGGCTCCATAACTTGCCAGATTATTTTCAACAATTCCCAGATAGCCTTTCAGGCGCTCTTCCAACCCATCAAACTGATCCCAATAAGCTTCTAATCCGATGCCAAACAATCCAACTTTTAGTGAATAATTAATTATTTTAGCCATATCAAAAAATACAAATATTGAGTAAAGCGGAGGACGATAAAAAAATTAAAAAAATATATTAAAGCAAAAAATCATGCAAAAATAGACTAAATTAGCAATTTATCAGACAAAAATAGGACTAACACAACCTTATCTTCAATAGCGTATTTGATGCATTGTTTACACTTATTGATATGGAACTATACAGAAAGTACTTCAATCCGCAACAATTACAGCAGCTGGTTGAGTCGGAACCAAACTGGGGTGTTTCTATTTTAAACATCGGGCATAACGTGCACCAGGCCAGTAAAAACTATCCAGATGGAAACCACCCGGATAATTATTGCTTTAACTGGGAAAAAGGACGGATCATACAGGAATTTCAGCTTGTCTATATTTCTAATGGCGGCGGCGTTTTCGAAAGCGAAAATGTTCCTCCGACAATCGTGGAAGCGGGTACGGCCTTTTTGCTTTTTCCAAATGTCTGGCATCGATACAAGCCTTCGCCGGAAACAGGATGGGAAGAATTCTGGGTGGGCTTTGGCGGTCATTATTCCGAATATCTGATGCGGCAGGATTGCTTCAAAGTCAATAATCCAATCATCAATATCGGGTTCGACGCTGAACTTTTGAATGTATTTATCCGACTTATTGATACATTAAAGTTTGAAGGAATTGCATTTAAACAAATATCTTCCTGCCTGGTAATTCAGTTGCTCGGACTGGTTTATGCCTCGGCCCTTATGACGGATGATATCCGTTCCCGCAAAGAAAAAATAGTGCATCATATTCGTTATCAGCTCCACGAAAACTGGATTAAACCAATAGACATGGAAGTGCTGGCATCTGATCACAATGTAAGTTATGTCTGGTTCAGAAAGGCATTTAAGGAAGTAATCGGAATATCTCCAGGGCAGTATCATTTAAAACTAAAACTGGATAAAGCCGGGCAAATGTTGAAAGAAACGACATTATCCGTGTCAGAAGTTGCGTATAAAACGGGATTTGAATCCGAATTTTATTTTTCGAGGATCTTCAAAAAGAAAACCGGAACGACACCTTCGGCATTCCGGGAATCCTGACCGATTTAGAAACTGCATCGATTTTTTTAAAAGAATCTATTCTGCTTTAAGCAACATTGTAGTCCTGATCGCTTCATTTTTACCATCTTCTGGCAAGAGGGTAAAACTTACTTTTAACATAGTATCAGTCAGTTCCAGAATTTTCCATTCATCAGCACCATCACGATCGTTTGCCTCGACAAGCTTAACGATCTGTGTTTTGCCGTCAAATGTCCAGTCGTATGTCTGCCGTTCCGGTGCTTCATCAGCATCGCAACGAACTGTTCCTGAATTAGAAAAAACTTTTCCTTCTTTTCTGAAAATCACGGTATTATCCAGATCACAATCATCAATAAAAGACATCAGGTTTGTATCTGGAATGCCATCGTCGTCAAGATCAATCCCTTTGTCCAGGTTCCAGGATTGCATTTTCCACTTTTTGTCTACCAACATATCTTTAACTTCCCGCGTCGCAGGCATATCGTCGTTATCATCATTACAAGATGAGAAGGTAAAAAGAAGCAAGGCACTCAGGACCAGGCATGGCAGAAAATTGTTTTTTTTCATAACTAAGATTTGAAATTTCAAAAAATACTTGGGTGTATTTTCAGGTTTAATATTTCAAAGCTAGTATGAGGTCCAAAAACGACCAGATTCATTTTATATAGGCTGTGGAAAGTATTGTATGAAATGATAATTAACGTTAACAGATTGAAACTGTGAATTCATTAAAATCTAATTCCCCCGGACACAAGTTCGGGCTACCGACCCATGTTAATGGTCAATAGCCCGAGCCTGATCTCGCCAAATATAACTATTCGTCAGCAATACTTACACCGGTTTTTACTGGTCTGAATTTGCGTTCGCGAATGGTAAGCCTCGCCTTGAATGGAGGCTCTTCTTTACTCACGTTTTTTTCTTTGCTAACGATACCTTTCTCCGTTTTTTTTTCCGGAGTGCCTGGGTTATATAATTTGGCAGTCTGATCCTTCGTACCCTGCATGTCTTCAAAAGCACGACTGGATGCTTTACGCCTTGTTCGTATATCAAGGCCTTTAAGATTTGTTTCTCTGGCCATAGTTCAAATTAAGTTAATAATTTATATAAATAAAATTACAAATTTTACTCACAAATCAATTACTAAAACATTGTTCCAATGATATAAAAAAGAGGATCAATTTTTTGATATAATAATCCGCAGAGCACCAGGCTATAATATTTTTAAAATCAGGACTCGGTATCTGTAAAAAGAGGGAATTATTTCCCCAGTTTTTAACATAACCGTCTAAAATATGCCGCAACACCAATATTCTGAAAAACCTTCACTGGAAGAAATTCGTGCTTTTTTGAATAAAGTGAGTGAAAGTAATGAGAGCACCGAGTACTCAGAAAGCCAGGAACCCCTCGTGAAAGCAATCATTGAGCTGACCCGACAAAAGAGAAGAAAAGCAATTATTGAAGATTTTGAAACGCCTTATATTCATCCGCTGATCACGATCCAGAAATGGATTGATGAATTAAAACTTATTGCAGATGAGGGTTTAACTGATCTTGCCTATGGCGAACGACATACGCTTTTCAAAAAGAAAATCACCGATATGAACGGTTATGATGTGACACAATTTATCTCTTATCTAAAAGAAGACGGTTTATTGAAATAACTGTATTCTCGGTTTAAAAAGATAACTTTATCATTTTACGACACCTTGTCTGTTGCGGGGTGTATTTTATGTGCGCATTTTGGTATGATATTTACGTATATCCTGCCAGCAATGCATGTTTAAATAAATGAAGGGAATTTATCCTGTACATATTTTGGATAAACAGATGAAAGTATACCAAAACTGGTCAACTGATAAATTCGTTTTCGACCTATGATCCTTATTGTTGACGACAGATCCGAAAATATTCTACCGCTGAAAAAAATTCTTGAACTGCATAATTTTAAAACCGATAGTGCAGAATCTGGTGAAGAGGCGTTAAAAAAAATCCTGAACAATACTTACTCGCTCATCATACTGGATGTGCAGATGCCGGGTATGGATGGCTTTGAAGTTGCAGAAGCAATTTCGGGGTTCAATAAAGCGAAGGATATTCCTATCCTTTTTCTATCCGCTGTAAATAAGGAGAAGAAGTTTATCACGCGGGGATATACCTCTGGCGGTATTGATTATCTTACCAAGCCGGTTGATCCGGATATTTTGCTTTTGAAGGTCAAAACCTTTAATAAACTATACGAGCAGCAGCAGGAATTAAAAGAAATTCAGCTTTCTCTTCAGAATGAAATTGAGAGCCGTAAACAGGCGCAGGAAAACCTGGCCGCGCATATGCAGGAGTTGCAGTTTGTGCTGGAATCACTACCACAAATTGCCTTTACGATGTCTGGTAACGGGAAAATTGAATATGTAAACAAGCATTGGTTCCAGTATTCGGAAGGAACGGACGCTTTGCCGGAAATGCATCCGGACGACCAGTTGTCGGAAACATGGAAAGAATCCCTGAAAAACGGGACTGAATTCTCCTGTGATATTCGTTTGAAACATCTTGTGAGTGGCGAATACCGATATTTTCTACTAAAAATCATTCCGGTTTTGCAACATGGCACAATCATTCGCTGGGTTGGCACCTATACTGATATTCACCAGCAAAAAATGACCAATGAACTGCTGGAACACAAAGTGGAACAACGCACCAAAGAGCTGATGCTGAAAAATTCAGAACTGGAAACTACCAATCATGAATTGCAGCAATTTGCCTGGGTGGTGTCACACGATTTGAAAGAACCGCTGCGGAAAATTCAAACCTTTAACCATCTGATAAAGGACAAGTTTCTTTCGGGAAACAGTGAAGCGGAGTCTTACCTTAATCGCTCGATCAGTTCTTCCAAGCGTATGTCGAGCCTGATCAGTGACTTGCTGGATTATTCCCGGCTGTCTGTTTCTGCCAATTTTCATCCTACAAATCTTAACGAGCTTATTGACGAGATCCTCGGGGATTTTGAAGAAAATATAAAGGAGAAAAATGCTGTCATCCAAGTTGCCATGCTGCCTTTTATCGAAACCATATCCAGTCAGATCCGCCAGGTTTTTCAAAATCTGATCAGCAACGCGTTGAAATTTTCCAAAGAAGGCATACCACCCATTGTGACGATCACGGGTGAAAGGGTTGCTTCCAAGAGTATCCATGCACAACCTTCCGCCACAGGAGAATATTGCCGGATCACCATAAGCGACAATGGAATCGGGTTTGAAGAAAAGTTTCTGGACAGGATTTTTGTAATTTTTCAGCGGCTTAATAACCAGAGCAGTTACGAAGGTACCGGTATCGGCCTTGCTATTGCCAAGAAAATTATTGACAAACATAATGGCCTGATCTCGGCCAAAAGCCAGGAAAACGAAGGTTCAAGTTTTATTTTAATACTTCCGATAACACAGGCCAATCAACCTGTACAGACCTTAAATACTGATAAGTTTTACCAATAACGTCATGCCGAATTCCTCTACCTCTAATTCCATCATCAAGCAGCTGCAAATCGTTTTTTCTGTCTCGGTCATTCTTTTGATACTGAGTCTTATTGCGTCGTTTTACAGCACCCAAAAACTGATCAAGAACTCGCAGCTTGTCAATCACACCAATCAGGTATTGATCGAAGCGGAGAATATTATTTCTTACATGAAAGACGCAGAAACCGGGCAGCGGGGGTTTCTGGTAACACAAGATCCTTCTTTCTTACAGCCCTACAACGGTTCTTATGGAAAGATTTCGGCCAGTTATCTTTCACTTCTGGAGCTTACTTCCGACAATCCGGTTCAACAGAAAAGTCTGGCAGAAATGAAAAGACTTTACGAAGCGAAGTTCACGCAGATGCAGCGCACCATCGACCGCACCAAAAACAATGATGCATTTACGATGAATACAGCTGAGCGGCACCGCGAAATGATAAAGGGAAAAGCGGTGATGGATCAGCTCAGAAATGTAGCTGAAAGGGTCAAGGCCGAGGAAAATAAAATACTCAAAGAGCGAACCGAAGCGCAGCAGGTTTATATCAGCTACACGCCTATTCTATTGCTTATCGCGGCTATGATCTCCATACTGATTACCGGTTTTGCTTACATCCGAATCAAAAAAGACCTTGACGACCGTATCCGCAAGCAGAAGGAAGCAGAAGAAAAATACCTGGAAACTGCGCAGAGAATAAATGTGATTGAGGGAATTACCAGAATGGTGTCCGAAGGAGATTATTCGGTAAGAAGTACCGATGATAACGATGATGAACTGGGCAGGATTTCCACAGCGCTTAATAGCATGACAAGTTCTCTGGAACAGACATTTACCGATTTATCTACAAAAAACTGGTTACAAACCGGCGCTGTAAAACTCAGTGACGCGATTCGCGGTGAACGGATTCTTCATAAACTGGCAGACAATCTGATTCATGCCATTACTGAATATATTAATGCCCCGCTCGGCACTATTTACATTATTGACAAAGACTGGGATTTTAAATTATCGGGACATTTTGCTGCCACCGGTGCGCCGGATATTATTGTGGGCGGAGAAGGCCTTTCGGGCCAGGTCATTAAAAGTAAGGTCCCGCTTATAGTCAAAAATGTACCGGACGGTTATGTCAAAATAAATTCCTCGCTCGGAAATACATCACCTGTATGCCTGGCGATTTTACCACTTGTTTATGCCGAGGAATGTATCGGAATCATTGAGCTTGGTTTGTTGCGGGAACCTGATGAGCTGGAAATGAAATTCCTGACAGACAATATTGAAATGCTTTCCATTGGTGTTAATGCGGCGCTCGATTATGTAAAACTGCAAGATTTCCTGGAAGAAACACAGGCGCAATCGGAGGAATTACAAACACAACATAATGAACTCGAAAATCTGAATGCTGAACTGGAAGCACAGTCGCAGAAATTGCAGGCTTCGGAAGAGGAATTGAGAGTACAGCAGGAGGAATTGCAGCAAACCAACGGTGAGCTGGAAGAAAGAAGCAGTCTGTTAGAAGAAAAAAATATTGAAATTCAGAAAAAAGCCGAGGAACTGGAATTGACGACAAGATATAAGTCTGAATTCCTGGCCAATATGTCGCACGAGTTACGGACACCGCTCAACTCTATTTTATTATTGAGCAGGCTGCTTGCCGAGAATGACGAGAAAAATCTCAGCACCGATCAGGTTGAATATGCAACGGTGATTCAGTCGTCCGGAAATGGTCTGCTTGGTCTGATAGATGAGATTCTTGATCTGTCCAAAATTGAAGCCGGAAAAATGGATCTTGACTTTATGAATACATCCATTAAGGATATCGGCGACGATATCAAGGCACTTTTTAGCCCGGTTGCCAAGGAGAAAAATCTGGAATTCAAGATCACAATCGATGAAATGGTACCGGCGGTGATAGAAACGGATAAAATGCGTTTGGAACAAATTTTAAAAAACCTGATTTCCAACGCACTTAAATTCACCTCGCAAGGATCCGTTGAATTGCAAATTAAAGAAAATCCGGCCGACAGGAAAATAATATCGTTTATCGTTAAGGATACGGGAATTGGCATACCACCTGAAAAACAACAGCTTATCTTCGAAGCATTTCAACAGGCAGACGGCTCGACCAAAAGAAAATATGGCGGAACCGGACTTGGATTATCGATCAGCCGTGAACTCGTTAAATTATTAGGCGGAGAGATTTCCCTGAAAAGTACGGCTGGCGAAGGAAGTGAATTTATTCTCCATATTCCTGTTTCGCAATCTGCTCCTCCGGTTTTACCGGCTATGCCTAACTTTTTTGGTAATATTAAAGAAGAGGTCGTTCTCAAAGATGATCCTAAAAATGACTTCCGCTATATCAGTACTGTGATCCCGGAAAATATTGCCGACGACCGGAATGATATCAGTAGTCAGGACAGATCCATCCTGATCATTGAAGATGATACAAATTTTGCAAAATCGTTGCTTGATTATACCCGCAAAAAAGGTTATAAGGGGATTGTTGCGGTACGAGGCGATGAAGGTGTGGAACTGGCCGAGGACTTTAAACCACAGGGGATTCTGCTGGATATACAGCTGCCGGTAATGAGTGGCTGGGATGTTATGGACCGGTTAAAATCAAATCCCAAAACGAAGCATATTCCGGTTCACATCATGTCTTCTCACAAACTGAAAAATGAAAGTCTGATGAAAGGTGCGGTGGACTTTATTGATAAACCTGTGGCGCTGGAAAAAATGCAGGAAATCTTTAAAAAGATAGAATATGTATTGAGCCGCAAGTCTAAAAAAGTACTGATTGTGGAAGATAACCCGAAGCATGCGAAAGCACTCGCCTACTTCTTGGAAACGTTCAACATCAACTCCGAATTACGAAGCAATATTAATGAAGGGATTGAGGCCCTGAAATCAAGAGAGGTCGATTGTGTGATTCTGGACATGGGCATTCCTGACAAGCAGGCTTATGAAACTTTGGAAGAAGCAAAGAAGAATCCTGGATTTGAGCATTTGCCGATCATTATTTTTACCGGCAAAAGCCTATCCATGTCAGAGGAGTTGCGCATCAAACAATACGCAGACTCTATCATTGTCAAAACCGCGCACTCTTATCAGCGTATGCTTGATGAAGTCTCTCTGTTTTTACACGTGGTTGAGGAAAGCGAAAAACCTTCCGTTAAAGATGGTGATTTTAAAAAACTGGGCGCACTACAACAAATTCTGTTAAACAAAACTGTGTTGATTGCCGACGACGATGTCAGAAATATTTTCTCTCTGACAAAGTCATTGGAAAATTACAAAATGAATGTAATTACCGCTCTGGATGGAAAAGAGGCGCTTCAAAAACTTCGTGATAACCCTTCGATCGACGTGGTGTTGCTGGATATGATGATGCCCCAGATGGACGGCTATGAAACGGCCCGTCGTATCCGCGAAAATTATCAGTGGAAAAATCTGCCGGTTATAGCGGTTACAGCCAAGGCCATGACGGGGGATCGGGAAAAATGTATCAATGCGGGCGCGTCGGACTATATCACAAAACCAGTGGACATCGACCAGCTGATGTCGCTGCTCAGGGTATGGCTTTACGAAAAATCTTGATTTTTATTTAGTTTCAACCTTTCAAAACCCTTAATTTTTACAAATTTATGCATAAGAAAAAGGTATTGATCATAGATGATGATGCCAGAAATATTTTTGCACTAACAGCTACCCTCCGTGCGAAGTCATTTGACTGTGTGTCATGCGCCGGTGCCCGGGAAGCTTTGGAATTATTAAAAACAGACGAGAAAATAGATGCCATACTCATCGATATGATGATGCCTGATATGGACGGCTATGAAGCTATACCGGAAATTAAAAATTTAGAATCCAGAAGTAAAACGCCTGTTTTTGCCGTCACGGCGCAAGCGATGGTGGGCGACAGAGAAAAATGCCTGAAAGCCGGAGCGGACGGCTATGTTTCGAAACCGATTAATGTAGATAACTTATTGAAGTTACTTAGCGGTATATAACCTATGATGATTGAGGATGAAGAAATAGATTTACTCTTAAATGATGTTTTTGAGATCTATGGTTATGATTTTACCAGCTATTCAAGAGCGTCACTGAAAAGACGTATAATAAGATTATGTGCGCTGGATAAATTCCCAAGTTTTGCCGAATTTCGGTTTCGTGTACGTACGAAAGAGGATTACCTCAAAAGATTTATTGAGGAAATTACGGTAAACGTAACCGAAATGTTCCGTGATCCTTCTTTCTACAAAGTTTTAAGAACGGAAATCCTGCCCATTCTTGGCACAAAACCTTTTATAAGAATCTGGCACGCAGGCTGTTCCACAGGCGAAGAAGTTTTTTCAATGGCAATTATGTTACAGGAAGCTGACCTTCTGAAAAAATCCCTGTTATATGCGACGGATCTGAATCCCAGCGTTTTGGAAAAAGTACGGAAAGGAATTTTCCCTCTAAATCAAATGAAACAATATTCCGAAAGCTACATAGCATCGGGAGGCACCAAGGATTTCTCAACTTATTACACAGCCAATTACGGACAGGCAAAATTAAATGAAGACCTCTCTGAAAAAATAATTATCTCTACCCACAACCTGGTTTCTGATGGATCCTTTAATGAATTTGATCTGATCCTTTGCAGAAATGTCCTGATTTATTTTGACAAGGATTTGCAGGAAAGAGCGTTGAAATTATTTGACGAAAGTCTGGGACCACTCGGCTTTATCGCCCTGGGATCGAAAGAAACTTTGAAGTTTTCTACCATACAGCCAAGATTCAAACAATTGGAGAGGGAAAAAATATGGAAGAAGCTAATTTAAAAACAAGCTTTAAAGCCGTCGTTATCGGTGGGTCGGCTGGCAGCCTGTCGGTGCTGTTTGAGTTATTGCCGGCATTGAAAAAAGATCTTCGAATTGCTCTTATTCTGGTTCTCCATCGTAAAAATTCATCCGACTCTGCCCTGTCCACATTGCTGGCCAGCAAAACCTTGATCCCAACCAAAGAGGTTGAGGAGAAAGAGCCTGTACAATATGGCTGCATATATCTTGCGCCCGCGGATTATCACCTACTCATTGAAAAAGATTTTACATTTTCTCTCGACTATTCAGAAAAAATTAATTTCAGTCGTCCAAGTCTGGATGTAACTTTCGAATCTGCTGCTGATGTATTTGGTTCTGAACTGGTTGCGATAATTCTGTCAGGTGCTAATGACGATGGCACTGCCGGTTTATCTGCCGTTAAGCAAGCCGGAGGGTTTTGTATAGCCCAACAACCCGAAACCGCTCAGATGCCTTTCATGCCGCAGCACGCCATTGAGCATTCCGAAATCGACCTGATTTTATCCGTGAAAGGAATGGCAGACTTTATCAATTCAATCAACCGGTAGTGTTGGCAGAAAAAATTGCCCCCCTTTCCAACACAGAATTTACTATCTGAAATTCTGGCGGTTCCGCCTCTTCCCTACGCCAGCATGATCAAATTTCCCTACCGATTATATCCAGTTCAAAAAATCAAGAAGTCAGTGCATTAAAAATACGTCACATCATGGTTAAGTAAAATTTACCAAACGTATAAAAACCTGTGTTTAAGCTTATAGTAACCATTTTGACAGAAAATGTATATTAAACATTGGAATAGTTAATTTTTAAAAATAGTTTTGGGACAAATTAACAATCAGGAGAAATTATGGACTTAAATTGTGTGTAGAATTTCTGTTGTCAATTTTATAATTGTCAAAAAGACAAGTATAGTTCAGTTACTTATGTTTTACTATCTTTTTTAAACCTAAACAATGGATTTCAAAACCACATTACAGAACCTCTTTGTCGAAGCAAAAGACGTTCCCGCTGAGTTTTCGTTACCATCGGAAATTCACCAGAGAGAGTACCTGAGCAATGGTGAAATGAAACAATGGAATGGCCCGGTGCATGAAGTTTACTCACCTATCTGCCTTAAAACAGAAAATGGCCTGGAAAGAAAATTGATTGGCAGCTACCCGGTAAGCACAGAAAAAGAAGCACAGGAATCTCTGGAAGCTGCTGTTTTGGCATATGATAACGGGCGTGGAGAATGGCCTACCATGAATGTTGCCGAGCGTATCAAACGCGTTGAACAATTTACGGGAAAAATGATCGAGCAAAAAGAGATCATTGTAAAGCTGATCATGTGGGAGATCGGGAAATCTTTTGCCGATTCAACCAAGGAGTTTGACAGAACTGTTGAATACATTTATGCCACAATCGATTCTCTGAAACACCTGGACCGGGATTCGTCCGGTTTTGAAATTGTGGATGGTATTGCCGCGCAAATACGGAGATCACCACTTGGAGTGGTTTTGTGTATGGGGCCGTTCAACTATCCCTTAAACGAAACTTTCACAACCCTGATCCCAGCCCTTATCATGGGCAACACGATCCTTTTCAAACCTCCGAAATTCGGAACATTGTTGCATTATCCATTGCAGGAAGCTTTCCGTGATTGCTTTCCAAAAGGCGTTGTCAATGTAATTTATGGCCGTGGGAATGTCATCGTCCCGGGATTGATGCAGTCGGGGAAAATAAATGTTCTGACACTGATCGGATCCAGTAAAGTAGCGAATGAATTAAAAAAACAGCACCCAAAAGTAAACCGCCTGCGGGCAGTGCTCGGTCTGGATGCAAAAAATGCAGCAATTATCACAGCACATGCCGATATTCCATTGGCTGTTAAAGAAACGATAACCGGTTCGCTTTCATTTAACGGACAGCGCTGCACGGCTTTGAAAATTGTGTGGGTGCACAGAAGTATCGCTGATGAATTCATAAGTCAGTTTAATGCGGCTGTTGCCCAACTAAAATATGGCATGCCATGGGAAAAAGGAGTTTCGCTGACTCCTCTGCCCGAGCCCAATAAAATTGATTATCTGAATGAATGTATAACCGACGCGGAAGCAAACGGTGCAAAAGTAATGAATGAAAACGGTGGTGTTTCTGCTGCCTCATTCTTCTACCCGGCTGTGGTTTATCCTGTCAATGATAAAATGAAACTATACCACGAGGAACAATTCGGGCCTATTATTCCGGTTGTACCTTTTGATGATCTGGAAGAAACGATCGACTTCTTGATTGAATCGACTCACGGCCAGCAGGTAAGTATTTTCAGTGAAAATGCGGACGAAGTTGCCTGGCTGATCGACCCGCTCGTGAACCTGGTAAGCCGCGTGAACATTAATACGCAATCCCAGCGTGGCCCGGATGCATTCCCTTTCACGGGGCGAAAAGATAGTGCAGAAGGTACGTTATCAATCCCTGACGCGATACGTTCCTTTTCAATCCGCTCACTTGTAGCGTTTAAAATGAATGAAAGCAATACAAACCTGATCAATGAAATTGTGAAAACGGACAGTTCAAACTTCCTGAGTACCAAGTTTATTTTCTAATCCAAAGGTCCAAAAATCTTAAAGTCCCGCAAGAAACCGGTATTCACTGACTCATGACAGTACGTACAGGTTTCTTGCGGGATTTTTTGTCAAAAGTTATAATTTAGATTCAATCAAAACTTTAATCTGCAAAAGTATTTTCGCCCGGAAAAATTTTATTTAAAGTGTTGAAATAAAATAATTTATAAATATTATTTTAAAATCAGTTTTGGAAATTATATTGAATTAAATGCCGAATAATAAAAATTATTTCTATTTTAACTGCAAAATGATTAATTAAAACCGCTCTTTGTGTTATAGATATACGGGCGTTCCTATATTTGCAAATATTCACAAAACCGAAAGTTGGTTTTGTGAATTAAAATGAATGATCAGGAAGGATTCACCCAGCGTCTAAATCACTGAAATCAGTGATAAGATTACCGAAAAGAAAATGTTTAACAAAGCCGTTACTACCATGGACCAGGACACAAAGTTAAGTGCAGATTATATTGATTCTCAAATAGGAAATGTGATAGAATACTACGATCGCTGGGAATTTGGAGAAGAACCTTTTTTTGGTAAAGCACGCATCAAGGGCCTGGCAGATGATGAATTTGGGAAATTGAGGATTATTTGCGAAGTTCTTGAAGGTAGCGACCTGGAACTTGCCTATGAAGAAGAAGATAATTTTGTGCATTCCGACAATCGTCCGATCTATGCAGGCGCACCTCCTTTTGAGATTTATTCCGCAAACTGGATCACCACTGACGGAAAGAAAAAGAAACAGACTTTTATTTCATTACCAAACGAGAATGCCCGTGCCTATGCGGCTCAGCTTACAAACAGCAAGGTTGTTGTAAAAAGAATTTATTGAAAATATAACAACGGCTTCTTTCGCAGGAAAGAAGCCGTTGTCGTAAAAAAGGTTTTCGGAACTTATTAGCTTATCAGGCCGGAACCAGAAATAGAAGATTATTAAATTCCCTCTCCACTTCCAGCAAATGTCTGCGGGTAAGTCCGCTGTACATCAATATCAGTTCACGCGCCTGCTCTTTTGAAGCTTTTTGCAGTTTCCAGTATTTAGGGTGGCTGATGCCAATAGGTATGCGAAACGACTTTTCACCTGGTTCGCGTATCAGAATTTCATATTCAGACTTTAACTTCTGGGTTACCGGATGCTCGGTTGATTTAAAAATTACCTTTACCTCTCTTCTGTTTTTCAGTGTAATTACTTTCTCGTGTACCATGGCTATGGATATCTTGGTTTTTCAGAATCAAAAATAGTTTATTTAAAAAATTAATCGGAATAGTTATAATGTTTTTTGTTTAAAAACTTATCTAACGTTATAGTATTAATTAAAAGGAACGAATTTAAGACGGCATAATTGTTAATTGGTAACATATAATATGGTTTAAATTATATCCGATGAAAATTTTACTTACAGGTGCCACTGGATACATCGGCAAAAGACTGTTACCGGTTCTGATAGAAAACGGTCATCACATCATTTGCTGCGTCAGAGATAAAGGCAGGTTTGCTGTTCCGGAAATACATCAGGATCAGGTCACTATCATTGAAATTGATTTCCTGAATCCGGAAACATTAAAAGAAATACCAGCTGACATCGATGGAGCTTATTACCTGATCCACTCGATGTCGTCCAATTCCGGAGATTTTGCATTGCTTGAAAACCAGTCGGCTGAAAACTTCCGTAACCGGATGAATCATACAGAAGTTAAACACATTGTTTACCTGAGTGGCATAACGAACGATCACAGTTTGTCGAAACATCTGGCGTCGCGCAAAAATGTTGAAGATATCCTGAAATCCGGGTCTTACAATTTCACCACACTCAGGGCAGGTATTATCATCGGCTCCGGCAGTGCGTCTTTTGAAATCATCAGAGACCTTACCGAAAAACTGCCGGTGATGATCACTCCGAGATGGTTGCAGACAAAATCTCAGCCGATCGCGATTAGGGATGTAATTACAATGCTGGAAAAAGTGATGTTCAATGAAAAAACATTTGCATCCAGCTTCGACATCGGCGGGCCGGACGTGCTTACTTATAAAGAAATGCTTTTGAAATATGCCGAGATCAGAAAACTGAAACGATTGATCATCACACTCCCTGTACTGACACCCAGATTATCATCCTACTGGTTGTATTTCGTAACATCTACCACCTTTTCTCTGGCTACAAAACTTGTGGACAGCATGAAAGTGGAGGTCATTTGCAGGGACAACCGGCTGGCCGAAATGCTTGATATCTCTCCTATGCCTTATCAGGAAGCCATTGCCGCAGCTTTTACTAAAATTGAGCAGAACGCCATTATTTCAAGCTGGAAAGATTCGTTGATAAGTGGCAGGATTAACACCAAGCTTTCCCAATACGTGCAGGTGCCGGTTGATGGCTGTTTTAAGGATATTAAAAATTTCAGCTTCACAAACCGCTCCAAAGTACAGTCCCGGATCTGGGCCATCGGGGGTTATACAGGATGGTATTATGCAACCTGGCTTTGGCAGTTGCGCGGATATTTTGATAAACTTGCAGGCGGTGTGGGTATGCGCCGGGGCCGGACTTCGGGCATTGATATACATGCCGGCGATACGCTGGATTTCTGGCGGGTATTACTGGCAGACAAAAAACAGGGACGTTTATTGCTTTTCGCCGAAATGAAGCTACCAGGCGAAGCCTGGCTGGAATTTAGAATAGAAGGTGAAAATCTGATACAAACAGCAACCTTTCGCCCCAAAGGACTTTATGGTCGTCTGTATTGGTATTTATCGCTGCCCTTTCATTTTTTTATTTTCAAAGGGATGATTACTGCTATTACAAAATAAAAGCTCTCAGGTCGCCGGACCCGGAGCTTCTATTCCTTATTATACACCCAATCTCAATTATTTTTTCATGTCTTTGATCTCCATCTGAACCTCCTGAAGCATTTTTAAAAGCTGCTGCATATCGGTTTGTGGTTCAGGAAGCTCTTTACTATGGAAACTATAATATTCCCACAATTCAAGCACCTCAGAAACCGGGACGGTATAGGCAAAATATTGTTTGTTGAAGGATTGAAGAAGCATTGTGCCGTCATCATTGATGCTCACTTGCTTAAAAACAAAATCCTGGTCACCTTTCAAAATCACAATACAGGGCGTTTCCTTTTTTAACAAACGCCAATCCTGTACGTACCGGGTTATGACATCACTTCCCTCAGGCACCGGAAGCATGGAATCTCCAATAGTCGGAAACATTCTGAATGTTCCGTTTTTGGGGAGATTCGGCAGATTAAACTTGGGAAGGCCGGCAAGAAACTCAGGATCATTATAACCCGAACGATATCCTGCCTTTGCTTTCACAGGCACGTATTCAATGTTTTCCGCCTCTTCCTTATCTACGGTGATCGCCAGTACCCGAATTTTACTTCCCGACATATACGCCTCACTTCCTTCTTCCAGATCCTGGATTTTCTGCTCGGTTAGTTTAGTCAGGTCCATTTTGAGCAGACAATCAATACTCATTTTAAAAAACTCCGACGCATTCACCAGATCCTCCACCGTTGGATTCACGGTTCGTCCGCTTTCATGAGCATTGAGCTTTACGCGGGATATCCCGAGCTTTTCGGCCAATGTCTCCTGGCTCATTTTCTTACGAAGGCGGAGATGCCTGATGTTTCCTGACCAAAATAATTGCTGAGCTGCCATAACGTATCAGATACTTTTGAAATCAATCAATAGATATTTTCAATATCAAATGTAGTAAACTTTTAAATAAATCCTAAACTTCAATCAAAATATTTTAATCTTTTCTATTTAAATGAAAAGGCTATCCATACTGAAAATCACCGCTTCTCAGGTAGAAACGCTCTGGGGATTTATTGTAAGGATATTTAACCTGCTTTTGTTTTCAGTAATAATAGAAGATCAATTTGATCTTTTATTGCAATATTTTGTTGTATTGAAGAGTATAATAAACGAGAAGAGGACAAATGGACCCGCTAAAATCTTAAACCCGGCTTAATAAATGAAGAATCAGGTAGTTCTTGTAAACGAAAATGATGACGAAATTGGTTTGATGGCAAAACTGGAAGCTCACCAAAAAGGCTTGCTTCACCGTGCGTTTTCCATTTTTCTTTTCAACACCAAAGGGGAATTGCTCTTACAGCAAAGAGCTTATGGAAAATATCACTCCGAGGGCCTTTGGTCGAATACTTGCTGCAGCCACCCTTTCCCGAATGAAGCCACATTGGTTGGTGCAAAAAGACGTTTATTTGAAGAAATGGGCATTCACTCGCCACTTCATTTTCTTTATTCTTTCCGTTACGAAGCGGCCGTCGATAATGGTCTGATCGAACATGAACTTGACCATATTTTTTGGGCAGTATCCGACGAAAAACCTAAAATTGATCCTTTGGAAGTGCTGGACTACAAATATATTTCTGCGCAGGATTTAAGGGAGGATATGAAGAATAACCCTGGAAGGTATACCGAATGGTTTAAGATATGCCTTGACGATGTTTTAAGTAAAATCAATCTTCCAGGCTGATAATGCGGTTATTAGAATTAAATGTTATTAAAATTCGTCTCCATGCGTCAGAGCGACGAGCTTGTTCATAACACCAGGAAACTTAGCGAGAACTTTTAAAGCAACATGCGTCGTATTTTTCTTTCCAAATAAATTCTGGAGATAATATCCCGTTGTAATTCTCTTGCGAAACGCAGCATTCCATGCATAATTATAATCTGCTGATACTTTGCTGAGAGGAATTTTTCCTTTAAAATAGCTGTCCAGCAACGGTGATAACAAGGATGAAGCCCGCATCCCCATGCTCATGCCGTTTCCGCACAAAGGGGTGATGGACCCTGCCGCATCACCCAGCAAAAACATTTCACCAACGTTGGTTTGTTTCTTATGAAAGTGGATATTACTGATCGCCAGAGGCTGCGTTTGCACAAATTCAGAATCCGAAAAGTAGCTTTTCAACCAAGGATTTTTGTAAAGCACATTCCGTTCCATAGCTTTAATATCTTTCCCATTACGGTTTAGGTTTTCTGCGGTTGTCAGATAACAAAGACAATACCAATCCTGATCGACTTTTGAAATACCGCAATACCCATCATGGAAATTATGCAGTTCGATCCTATTCGACGCCAAATCGGTCCTGATGTGATACTTAACACCGATAAAATTTTTATCAGCAGTATGCCCTGTCATTTTATATTCCTGATTTTTCTGAACAAATGACGGAGTATATTTCCCATACGTCCCACACACAATTTCAGCATAAAACGAGCCCTGCGATGTTTCAATATGTTGAGTACCCTTATCACGGTTGTGCACCAGATTGACCTTGCAATTCTGAACAATACGCACTTTTTTTCTCTGCGCGATTTGGGACAATAAATGATCTAGCGTATAACGGCTGATTCCAAAACCGCCCGATTTCATGCGGTGATCCAGCATAAAACCTTTTTCCGAACTGATGCCAAGCTCATGAATAACGGGTAGACTTAGCTTATGAAAAGGAAGCCCGAGTCTTTCAAGAAAATAGCGGCTTTCCGTCGAAATATATTCCCCGCAAACCTTATGAAACGGATATTCGTTTTTTTCAAACAAAATGACATCCACATCATTTTCAGCCAGCTGAATTGCCAGACAAAGCCCTGCCAATCCGCCGCCGATTATTGCACAATCACAGGTATTAGTCGCTGGTTCCATAGACGATTACTTCATGCCGGAATGCCCATTTATTGCTTACAGTAAAATGTTCAGCACCGGATTTTTTCAATAATTCAAGCCATTCCTTTTTCTTAAATCCCCGTAATACGGAAAGTGGCGCATCATTTTTTACGAGATACGATTTTGAAAAAAGACGTGTTAAAATCTTGATCGCATAATAGGCCACCGGATTGCGTTCAAGATCATTGATTAACAAAACCGCCTTGTGGTCGACAGCAAACCGGATCAGATCAATTAACTCACTTTCAGATAAATGATGACAAAAAAGACAGGCGTGAATGATATCAATTTTATTGAGATGGCTATAAATATTCCGGTAGTCATCACAGATAAAATTAATACCTTCTTTTTCCTGACTGCTTTTAGCATATTGAACACAAACGGGTTTCAGATCAATTCCATGTAAATCAATAAGATACCCCCGCTTCGTTCGCCAATTTTTTATTCGCTTTAACGTATCCCCTCCCCCACAGCCGATGTCTGCAAAAACGTAAGTTTTACCAGGTTTTATTATTTTTTTCAACCCCGAAAACGAAATATCATATCCACCGAGCCAGTGATTAATAAAATCCAGTTCCCTCAGATTTTGAAACAGATCCTGCGCAGGAATATCGTCCGCATCCAATAGTTCCTTTTCCTGGCTTCGGTGCTTAAACATATTGCAGCTGCATGGTTTCGATACTTAATCCCGGGCCGAACGCCGCAGCAAAAAGCTTATCACCCAGGGACGCTTCTCCTGCTTTTTCCAATACTTTTTTCAATACAAAAAGAACGGTTGGAGAAGACATATTTCCGAAGTTTTTCAGTACGTCATAGGTTTCTGTGAGCAAAGTTTTATCCAGATTTAAAGCAATAGCAAAATCATCAACAATCTTCTTTCCACCCGGATGAATAGCCCAATGCGTTATAGATGAAGACTTTAAACCTATTTTATCTAACATTGGAAGAATATTTTCCTTGATTAACCCCGGCACATAAGAAGTCAGGTTCATTATAAATCCAGTTTCGGATAACTGCCATGCCATATCGCGGTATCCGTTATGCAAAATCATTGAATTAAACCTGCTGATCTGTATTTTTTTACCATAATATTCTTCTCCTGGCTGCGAACTTAACATTACAGCCGCAGCACCATCACCGAATATCAAATTCGAAAGAATGTAGTCGTCGTTAAACCGTTTTTGAAAATGAATCGTGCAAAGCTCTGTACACACCACCAACACATTCGCATCAGACTGGCTCCTGCAAATGGCATCAGCGCTTTTTAAAGCGATGATCGCTGCGTTGCAACCCATAAAATTAATGCTGCTACGTTCTGTTGCAGGACTCAAATCCAGCTCACGGATCAGCTCAATATCCAGACCCGGTGCTGATAATCCCGTACACGTGACGGTTATCAAATGGGTTATTTTCTCTTTGCGTTCCTCAAAATTTCTTATTTTTTTGACTGCACTAATTGAAAGCCCGGTTGCGTATTTTTTATAGAGCTGCATCCTTTCCGTCAGTCCCGGCTCATGATCTGATGCTTTGTCAAACAACTCAAAAGTAGATGTATCTGCTCCAAAATCTTTCACAACCGAATATCGCTTGTCTATTCCGGTTTTGGCCGCAACAATCTTTATTTTACGCTTGCAAAGTTGGTCGTCCGTCGTTCCCATGTAAAAAGAACTCAGCGTTTCTTGCGAAAAACAATTTTCAGGAACTGCGGTTTCAATAGCGGTGATATAACTCAAAGGAAATGATTGATAATAATGAGTACTAAAAAACAACTGTTCATACAAATCCCGGCGATCAGATTCATGCGCATGGTATTCCTAAAATTCGCCTCACCGGTATTTTTAATAACAAGGTAAAACCAGTGGATAAAATAAAAAATGATCGGTATAAAGAATAGTTGTATGATAAAAAAAATCGTTCCAGATTGCTGGTTTTGAAAATATAAATAATAAAAAACATTGCACAAAATAAACATCAGGGCAGTAAAAATAAATGTGCCCCGATAACCCAGTTTGTAGCTTAGCGTTATGACTTGATCCCGCAGGTCCTGCTTATGCTGGTAGATCTGCGTAAGTGGATAGGCTCCTGCAATTTGAAACGAACAGCCGAGAAGAATGTAAAGCGTCTGATGGTTGAGCGGTAACGGATGACCTGTAATTCCTACTATCGACATGTAATAAGTAAAAGCTCCCTGAAAAACCGTTACGACTAAAAAACCCGGAATAGCATACTTCTTCAACCGGATTTGCCTGGAACTGTAAGCCCGCGAGGCAGCAATGTACAGGGCCAGACAGCCAGCAAAGAGGGCGCTGACAAAAATCGCTGCCAGAATAAGCGCCAAGGCATCCAGAATCATCGTCAGATAAAACAACTTTTCGGTTGGCATCGGCGGCTTTTCAATACCTCCAATGCTGTCTTCATCTCTGTCAACATAGCTATTGTAGCCGTTGCTGGCAGGATATACCAGGAAATGAATGATGAAAAATGAAATAAGAGCCCGGGGAAATGAAAGCGTATCTGCCTGGCTTACGGCAAATAAAAATAGGGGCATTAAAAAGAATGAGAATGGAATTCTCAAAAGTTTTATAGTATTCCGATCGATGAGCATAAAAATAATTCTATCCCAATATAAACTTAAAAACAACTATAAACCATCCGCATCAGGTGTTTTTAATTTGCCTATTAATTAAAAACTTAAACCTATGATAAGTTAAAGGTAAATATCCTGTTGAGAATCAGACAAAAAGAAAGAGAGAGACAAACTGCCTCTCCCTTTGCTGAAACTACAATGAATTCTATCTTTTAATGTGTTTATGTAAAATGAAAGTATCTAAATCAGTATCCATCGGATGATCTTTTAAACACAAAACAGTTTATTCGCCAAAAAATATTTTTCCAAAACACTCCACATAATCAGCAAATTGTATCCGGTTTTCTATTTAAAAAACATTGCTCTGCGGATAACTACTCACTTGTCCGAAAATTTCAAGTCTTTTTCAATAGAAATAATTCTGCATCACCGTAAAATTTCGCACTATTTTCCTTTCTTATCGTTTGCGTTTCGTACTCCTTCCTACTTTCGTTAATGGTTAGCCAGGATCATTTTGTTAGAAATTCACGCGATACAGCTTTTCAAACTGTCTTTCCTGTATAGATCTTGGAGCAAGCCTCAAAGCGGTATTACGGAGCATCGCCAGAAACGGGCTGCTCAGCTGCGCAATCTCCCCTACTTTTCTTGACTGATTGATAACAAAATGCGTTTTTTCAATCCGTCTTTTTTCAAATGATTGAAATACCTTTTCCAGAGACAAATCTTCTGCGAGCAGTGCATACAGAGTGGCTGCATCTTCGATCGCCTGACAAGCGCCTTGACCCAAATTAGGTGTCGCCCCATGGGCCGCATCTCCCATGATGAGCACGTTTCCAAAAGCATAGTTTGCCATTGGCACCAGGTCGTAAATATCGTTGTGTATGAGCCTATTATTTTGTGTGGCGGCAAGAATGGATTTAATCGGATTGTGGAAATTTTCGAAATGCCTGCAAAGATCCGCGGCAGTGTAGGATTTAAATACCTCATTGGCAGCGCGTGACTTGATACACGCATACCAGTAAATTTGATTTCCCCGCAACGGGACTATTCCAAAACGGCCTGTGGTGTCCCATGTTTCCGAAGCGTAGGTAATACTGTTCGTTGGGTCATTAACAACCGCGCGCCAGCAGGTATACCCCGCGTAACGCCTGGCAGCAGACGGACAAATTTTATTTCTGATTTCAGAGTTCATTCCGTCCGCTACAATAAGATAATCGGTTTCATAGACATTTCCGTCGTTGAAAACAATTCTTTTTCTACCGTCAGCTGATTCTAAATCCATCGCTTTTTTTCCGGTTATCACCGTATCCGGCGGCAATTGTGACAGGAGAAACGCATGCAGTTTGTGGCGATGAATGGTAAAATTATCCAACCCGAATTTCTCTGATATCTTATTGCTGTCGTTTTCGGTGATTACTCTCCCCTTTCGGTCAAGAATTTTGAAAGAAGGAAGTTTTCTTCCCAAAGGAATGATTCCATCGGCGATCCCCAGCTTTTCCAGTCCTTTGATGGCATTGGGAGCCAGCCCCAAACCAGCTCCAGCGGGTTTAATATCTGTTGCAGCTTCGAATACAACAGTCTCTAATCCGGCTTTCTTAAATGCAATAGCCGCAGTCAGTCCGGCAATCCCCCCGCCAATTATCGTAATTTTCATGATTTAAATTTTCTAAAATACGATTAGCTCAATTTACAGGCGCAAAAGAAATGTTTCTTCTTGTCTTTAAGATATTCATTGGATACCGCCCTCAAATCCGAGCGGTATCCAATGTTTCAAGACTGCTGACGATATACGAATTCTGACAGCTCTACCCGATAGCCACCGGTTACTTTACTGATCGATATTTTTGTCGGATAATAACCTGTTTTAGAGAATTTTGCCGGCTGTGGAATACTTCTTTCAAACTTTGTAGTGATACTTTTCAGATATTCTCCCGTAGCCATCGGCTCGTAGAAATTCACTTTGCCGTTGTAAGTTCCGTAGATAAATGTCTGGGTAAACGGAGCAGGATTAGCCGGGTTTAATTCCGGTGAAGTAATATCCGCCCAATGCACGCCCATTTTGGGGACTCCTCCTGGAATCGGGATATAATTCTGTGGTAAATAAGCCGGTGCCGGATAGTTTTTATGCCCGGTTGAATCTACTTCAAAAGGCGGAATTTTATCGAGTTCTGCTGCGGTGCTCATGTAAAAATGGAAATCAAAATGAGGCTTTGTATAGACATTATCCGGCGGGTGACCATGCGGATTCCAGTCCATCGTAACATGATCAAACACGGTGTTTGACTTATTTTCAGGCAGTTGCAATGTGTAAATGTAGCTTTCAGGTGTTCCATGACCGCCATGTTTAACCCTTAACCCTGTACCGACTTCCGGAATGGCAGTCTCCGTCATTTCAATCCCTACTTTTATCGGCTTGTTATCATAACTCGTTTCGATATAAGTCCACGCTTTTCCCTGCTCCACAGTTACTTCCGGACCTTTCAAAAATTTTGGCATTTTGTCTACTTCTTCATCATGATCGGAGCAAGAGGACATACCAATAACTGCCACTGCCGCAACAGCGATAAACATATTTTTCATTTGTATTATTTTAGATGGCTATTAAAAAAGAGACTTTTGTGAAGCTTTTGAGCAGGTTTTAGCTGATCCTTACATCGGATGGTTCAAGGCTGGTAAGAAGTTTTTCAAAACGGATCGCTGGTAATTCCTTTTCGGTTAAGGCCAGCAAAGATTGGAAAATAAAATCCGGTCCCGACTGTTTTACGCCGCCAAGCCAGCCGCCAATTTCGAGGTTATTCAATGATTTAACCATCCAGCGGCTTTCAAATTCAAGTATATCAGCGGGGACTGTGGCGATGATATTCTGCTCGATAGCCATAATTTCGTCATCCTGATAATAATCCCACAAAATTTCATTTAAAATCTCCTCCTCCTTTATAAAAAGTAATAGATTGAAAGCCGTCAGTTGTTCAAATTCAGAGACTATTTTTTTGCCTTTCTCAATTTTATCTGATGCAATTACAGAGTGATCATATGCGTTGATCGCCAGCTTTACTTTACCTGCAAGAAACTCACATTCAATATGTTCTTTCCCAAATTTATGAATAACTTCTGGATTGAATTTACTGATCAGCGGATGAATAAATTCGCTTTCATGTGCTGCATGCAAGGTAAAAAGTGATAATGTGTATTCAATTTTCGCTACCGCTGCATCCACCTCTTCCGTGTCAAGAAAATTGGTCTGCTGCGCCTGCAATGCATTATCGTAAAGAATTGCACGCAGTGCTTTGTGAATTGGATTAAAAATGTTGTATCTCATGACTAATTGTTTTGGTTAATTTATTTACTTTTTTCAAATCTTACTACATGATGTTCAATTGGTTTTACTGTGTTCAGATAAGCATAAATCGCTTCAAGATCACGCTCTTTCATCCCGCCGTACATAGTCCAGGGCATAGGAGAATTCAAGTCACCCGGATTTAATTTTGGGGCAACATAACCACTGTCGGCATACGCTTTAAACCGCTGCACGAAAGATTCTTTTGTCCAGCTGCCAATACCTGTTGTTTTGTGCATGGTAATATTGGGCGACCTCACCACACCATTTGGACTACCGAATTCCATTCCTCCGCCCAGCTCAGTGCCAGCAATTACACTTCCTTTGTCGGTCATGCTGTGGCATTCGATACAACCCGTGGCTGTAATCAAATATTTCCCATAAGCGACCTGATCTTGCTCTGACGGAATGGTCGTAAAACTGGCCTCCTTCGGCATGGTGTTGATAATGAAGTTGACCGGAAAATCTGCCTCAGACACCGGCACATCGTTTTTCACTTCCGGAAGCTCACGTATATAAGCAATAATACTGTAAATATCCTCCTTGTCCAGTTGTCCGAAACGGTGATAGCCCATTACCGGAAATAACGCCTTTCCTTCTTTGTTGACGCCAGTTGTTACAGCTCTGAAAATTTCGCCGTCTGTCCAGTCGGCCAGCTTATATGGTGTTATATTCGGCGCAAAAAATTTCCCGGGAAAACCCATTGTCTGATCGAATTTTTCACCGCCTCCACCAAAATTATTTTCCGTCATCGGGCCAGCCAAACGGGACCAGTCTCGCGTACTATGACAATCCATACAAACGGCAACATGATTAGCCAGATATTTCCCTCGATCCAGACGGGCAGTGGTTCGCTCAATTTTCAGTTCCGGAGCGGGTCCGGTATTGGGAAGCGCGGTTTTTACATAAGTGCCGGCAGCCAGGATCAGGATCAATAAGACTGCGACGATTTTACCAGTAATTTTCAAGATTTTCACGGTGATTATTTTAAAGTTTGGAGAATTCTTTCCGGAAGCTGACCTAAGCCACATTAACTTGATATTTCAAAATTGGATTTAAATAGAAAACCAGACAAAGCGATTCGGAACAATTGCGGTTTGCGAAGGATCAATCAGCGGAAACCACTACCCGACTGGAATATTATTTACCAAGCCAGTTTTTAAAATCACTGACTTTTTCACGACTCACGATCACTTCCTTTTCATTTTCCGGTTTCAATTTCAAAGCAAGCCGATGCCCGAAATAATCGTTAATCTGTTCCAGCGAAGCGGGCGAAACAAAAAAGGACCGGCTTATCCTGAAAAAATCTTCTGGTTTGAGCATCGTTTCCAGCTCGTCCATGGTATAGTCAACAACGTAACGCTTGTTGTTAAACGTCTTAAAAAAATTCAGGCGGTCATCTGAGTAGAAATATGCAATCTCTTCCACGTTGATAGAAACCAGTTTTTGTACACTTTTAACCAGAAAACGCCTTCTGTAATTTTGAACGCTTAGGTGCTGGTGCAGCTGTGCGGCAAGGTTTTCCACATTGACCGTCACCGGAAAAGCAGGACTGCTTTTGGCATCGCCTATCCATTTTGAAAACTTATCCAGCGCTGCTTCCAGTTCATCTTTCTGTACCGGTTTCAGCAAATAATCCACGCTGTTAACCTTAAAAGCCTTCAAAGCATGTTCGTCGTAGGAAGTCGTAAAAATAACAGTGCTGGTGACTTCAATCCGGTTAAATATTTCAAAACTCTGACCATCAACCAGTTCAATATCAGCAAGAATAAGATCCGGTGCCGGATTGCTTGAAAGCCATTCCACCGAAGATTCGACGCCATCCGTCACGCCGACTACCTCAATTTCCCGTTCAATCGTTGCCAATGATCTTCTAAGCTTGGCTACCGCCAGATCTTCATCTTCAATTATAAGAACCTTCATGTGTTATGTTGTGTCGGTTTAGTTTAAATATTAGAGAACAAGCAAATCCGGAATGATCGGAAATCGGCCATCAGAAGATACGGTTCTGAACAACGGCAATTTCACTCTGAAAAATTCATGATCCTGATCAACGATAACCCCGGGCTGATTCAGCATTTTATATTTTACAGCAATATTGGACAAACCCACCTGATTGGATGTGGCAGCAGCCGATTTTTTCTGAAGATTATTTTCAACCACCAGTCTGCGCTGTTCATCGATACTGATTTTGATGTACAGCGGTTGATTTTTCCTGACAATATTGTGTTTAACCGCGTTTTCAACCAATAATTGCAATGATAAAGACGGCAGGAGATAATCATCAAAATCCCTGGTTGTTTTGTCAATAAGAAAAACGGATTCATTATATCGTATTTTCAGGAGCTCCATATAGGAATAAATAAAGCGCATTTCACTGCTTAGCGACGAGATTCCTTCCTCATTGTTGCGCATCAGATATCTGTAAACTTTACTTAATTCATCCAGAAAATATTCAGCCTTCAAAGGATCCGTTCCGATGAGTGAGGAAAGCGCATTCAGGTTATTAAACAGGAAATGCGGATTGATTTGCCGGATAAGATTTTCAAATTCCTGCTGTAAATATTGCAGTTCGGCCAGCTCTTTTACGGCTAAACTTTCCTTCCACTTTTTAAAAGTATATTCCGTTTCACAAAGTGTGATGCCGATAACTGTAACAACAAATCCAATGGCTGTGCTAAATATAAAGCTCTCATGATTAAGCTGATACCCTAAAACATGGAACCGGTCGAATCCATAAAAAACAAGCGCCATATTACCTGTAACAATCAAAATATCCAAAACAATCAACAGCAATAACCTCACCCACATATGCCGGACAAAAGGATACAACCCGGAGATAATGAAAATAATATTAAAACAGATATACCACATCAACAACGAAATCAGCAGGATCAGCGAAGAGGCATAGGCAAACACTTTGATCTCTGTGAAAAATCTGCTTCCAAACAATTGATATCCCGTCGTAAAAAGGATAATAGGAAACATGAACATCAGCGTCAGCCATTCAAGCGCAGTTGGTTTGTAAATAGTCATCCGCATTTTTGATATTACTTCGGCTATAATGGTTAAGATTAGTTACATTAAATGGTAAGTTAAATATTTTCAATCCGCCCATACAATGCTTTTTTACCAGAAATTTACCTTTTTATTATTCGGTTCAAAGCCATCCGTCCTCCTGCCTCGTTTGCAATACAAATGTCTCAATCAAAAGTTAATTGTCCAATGTAGATATGCATGAAATGGGATTTCTCCTGCATGAAACGATTGTTTCAGATCACGGATTTAGCCACATAAATTCATTTTCACTCGATAAGCGGAATCTGTATGAGCTGGAATCCTTCCTGACTTGTAATCTTCAATGGTGCCAGTTCCAGCAGGCGAAATTTGTTCATCACATTTTCCATGCTTTTTTCCCTCGTCAGTTCATCCCTGTTTATTTTACCGGCAACGGTATGATACAATTCGAGCCAGTTTTGTTCATTGGTAACAATCTGGATCTGTAAAGGTTTTACCTTACTGATCATGTTCTGACTCAGAACATGTTCGATCAGCAATTGTAAAGTAAGTGGCGGAATCCTTTTTTCCAGACTTGAATCCGTCACATCGATAGCAAAGTCGATGGCTTGTCCATACCTTATTTTCAGAATATAAAACCAGGATCGGATAAATTGAAGCTCCATTTTCAGACTTACAAATTCTCCCTTGTCATTTTGGAGAAGATACCGGTATACCTTGCACATTTCATCCAGAAACATCTCTGCTTTCTCCGGATTTTCGGGAATCAGACTGGATAATGTATTGATGCTATTGAAAAGAAAATGAGGATTCACCTGGCTTTTAAGTCCGTCGAGCTGGCTTTTGGCATATTCCTTTTGCAACTGTTCCGTTTCGGTGAGCGTCGCTTTCCATTTCTCAAAATTCGAAACGCCTTCATGCAGAAAAGTGGCCAGAACATTCAATCCTACCCCGGAGATCAGCACCAGGACATAATTTTTAAGATGAAATTCAAATCCGAAAAAACCGGTAAAATGATACAGCCATAAAATAAAAGTATTGACCAGAGCCGTCAGCGGGAAAAATAAAAGTAAGGAGATGCCGATCCTTTTCATCGTCTCCCCATCCTTTGGAAACTTCCTGGCAAGGATCATGGCAATCAGCGTGTGAAGCTGCCAGGCAATAACTTTAACCGACAATGTGATGGCCGTAGCCAAAAAGAAGAGGTTCCACTGGGTGAAATAGGATTTTGAAAAAGCGATAAAATTAATCAGCATGGAATACGGCAGCAAAATCCCTAACATGAGATGGTACTCGCTGGTGATGTATTTCGGTAATCTCATGCCGGATACGTTTTTAAAACCCAATTATGCTTCAAAAGATATGCTTCTCAAAAGTTGCCGATTTAAAATCGTAATTCGCTCGTGCGTAACAGGATACAAGGCTGTATACCACAAAGTTCGGAGATTTTCCTGTAATGTTTATTCCTACAAAGAAAAACTTTATTTTTCCTGCAAATCGGCAGCTCTGTTTTCAATCAACGGTAACGACACACTAAAATAAAGTTCTTCTTTTATAATCCTCACGTCGGGGAAGTTCAGCAACTTGTATTTTGTAAAAATATTCGCCAGTCCTATCTTATCAGAAGGCACAGGAATTGTCTTCTTTTGAAGGTTATTTTTCACAATAATACGATTATCTTCTTGCGTATAAATTACAATAACCAACGGCGACGCTTTGGAACTGATGTTATGTTTGATCGCATTTTCCACGAGCAGCTGTAATGTAAGTGAAGGGATCAGAAAGGCCAGGCAGTCATTATCCGGTAAAATGTGCAGCTGAACAGCTTTTCCATAACGGATATTCAGCAACGCGCCGTAGGAGCGGATAAAAGCAAGTTCGTCTTTCAGCGTCGATATCCCGTCCTCCGCGGTGCGTAATAAATAACGGTAGACCTTACTCAGCTCATCCAGATAGTAAATCGCGCCCGAGGGATTTTCATTGATCAGTGAAGAAAGAATGTTAAAGTTATTGAAAAGAAAATGCGGGTTTATTTGCCTTTTCAACTGATCATATTCCTGTTGTAAAAACTGCTGCTCCATCAGTTCTTTCATTTCTATACTTTCTTTCCACTTATAAAAAATATACTCCGCCTGCCATATCGTGCAAAAAATAACATTAAACAGCACAGCAGAAACAATCGCGGAAATAAAATGGAAGCGGTCGAAATGATAGCCAAAAAATCCGGTAATGTCAAAGCCAAAAAAAATCATAGAAAGCAATCCCGTATCCAGACAACTATGGATCAGGAAAATACACAACACCCTTTCGGCTGTCTGATGAAGTCCCGGAAAAAGCGAACAGATGACATTGTTAGAAACAACCGAGACATACCAGGAAAAACAACCCAGGCTTAATGATAGCAAAAACAATATAATGTACTGATAATAAACCAGTTCAATGTCATTAAACAGCAGGTAATAAATAAAAAAAACGATTAGCGGAAACGGGAAAAACAGCGTGATCCACTGAATCCTGGTTGGAATAAGCAGTTTCATTTTTCTGACCAGGCATTTGAAAGGATGAGCGGAATTGTTACCCATCGCCAATCTTCCCTTTGTTCAATTTTTAAACCGTTGATGCCCATGAGCCTGAATTTATTCATCAGGTGGTCAAGCTCCGGATTATGATTCTCCGGCTTTGGATTCGTCTTCGCGATTATTTTATTTACAATGGTAAGCGCATTCCCTTTCTGCGTGCGGATGATAATCTGGAGTGGCTGCTTTTTGCTGAGTCTGTTCATTTCCATTGCATTTTCCATAACCACCTGGATCGTCAAAGTTGGGATGTATTTATTTTCATCTTCCTCCTTAATGTCCATTTCAAGCGTTATACCTTCTCCATAACGTGTTTTCAATATATAAAACCAGGATCTGATAAAGGCCTGCTCCTTTTTCAGTGTGGTAAGATGTTCCCTTTCAACCTGAAGCAAATAGCGATAAACCTTGCTAAGTTCATTCAAAAAACGATCGGCTTCCTCCGTATTTTCTTCGATCAAACTGGATAATGTGTTGATGCTGTTAAACAAAAAATGTGGATTTACCTGATTTTTAAGTCCCGCGAGCTGACTTCTCAGATTATTCTTTTTCAATTCTTCGGCTTCAAGCCAAGTCTTTTTCCAGTTATCGAGCATGTAAACGCCTTCATGAAAACCGATGGCTGCCAGATTTGTACAAAATCCGGCCATAAGTCCTTTGAAATATCCGGGCCAGGCAAAAGAATAACCTGCAAAATGAACATAGTCATAGAAGATGTAAATGAATGTCAGCGAGGTGACTGCAACAACAAGATGTACCCCCGCGACGAGGTACAACCTTTTCACCACGTTGCCAAATTCACTATACCGGCTTCTGGTAATATGATCAAAATAGATATGTATCCGCCAGGTTAAAACGGTGGTAACCACAGAAACTGCTGACACCGGAATGCAAACGCCCGCATCTGTGAAATACGCCATTCCGAAGATGAAATAATTGATCAAAATCGTAAAAGGCGGCCTGATGAATAACAGAACTAAAAAATCCTTTTTCCGAAGGGGGCGATGTTTCACGAACATATAAGGTCAACCAGATGAAATCAGACACTTTGGGCAATAACTTTCTCCGCAATCCCTTTTACCTTGCGCTGCAAACGCTCCCAGTCGTGCAAAAGCCATTCGCCATGATACTTCGCCAGTTTCCCATTCAAAATCACCGTATCAATTGCGCTTTCCTGTAAATAATAAAAGGTTGGGTTTGAGGCAAAAAAATCAAATTCAAGCTCATTCCATTTAAGCAAAGAAAAGCACGCCTTTGAGCCGGTTTTTATTTTCGCAGAGGTATTAAATCCTGCATATGTATTCGCATGTTCCATGGAGTCGAAGAAAAATGCGTTGGCAGCATAAGGCATTTCCATGGGAAGTATCATCTGATCGATTAATCCGGCATTAATAACAGACCGGTAATGCTGCAATAGCAAACGCTGTTGAAATATCAAACTATCGGTGGAAGCTGTGGGGATATCAATGCCAACCGACCACTTTAAGAGGGGATTGTCCCGTATAAATCTTGTGGCCGGATTTCCCAGTCCGGTTTGCATTTCTGCTTCCGGCGTCATCGTGACCAGACATTCTGCCTTAACAATCTGCTGAAATTCGAGATCAGAAAGTGTATTACAATGGACCAGATTCAAGTTTTTTGTCAAAAGACCGCTATCGAAAAGCTGCTCCACCGGCTTATGGATTTTGCCAAGTATCGAACAGCCAATGTGCATGGAAACCGGAATATCCAGTGCATTTGCCAAAGTTATGTCAGCCTTGTTGATATCCATCTGCGCAAATTCCGGCCCCCTCGCCCCCATCCCGATCTTTACATTAGAAAACTTATTTTTATATCTGACAGCTATTCGTTCAATATCAGAATGATGTGCGGTTGTGCTGTTACTCCAGTATTTTTCTCTGTCAACCGCTGATGTGGAATGGAAAAATAAAACATTGACGCCGGAATCTTTTGCGGCCTGAACAGCTGCATCCGCATACTCAGGAGAATTCATGATATGCGACCAGTCAAATACGGTAGTAATTCCGGCGAAGGCCGCCTGCAGGTAACCGTAAAGATTGACATAATACAAATCTTCTGCGTTGATTGCCTCGCCTATCTTGCCCGCAACCTTGTTCAGATATTCAACGAGCATCATATCCGCTGCAAATCCCTTGAACGGTGCCTGCCAAACGTGCCTGTGTGCATCGGTAAGGCCCGGGAGGGCGATCATTCCCTGACCGTTGATCACGTTACTGCATGTACAGATTTCCGATGATTCCGTAATGCCTAGTATTATTCCCTCTTCCGAAATATGAATGTCGGATAACTTCCCAAGGGGATTTCCGTCAAAAATCTGTACGTTCTTTATGATCATTGTCTCCGTTTTTTTTACAAAACTTTGACTAAATCCATTCACTAAAAATTAAAAACGGGCGAATTGAGATATACTTTGTTTGAATTGCAATTATTCCGGAAGGGGAAAATGCGTCATTTGACGACTGATTAAACTCCTGTGATTCCGGGATGTCCGTTCAATCAAAACGCAATTAAGACATCCATTTCACCAATTCATCCGATTCTGCTGGTACTATTTGTCTGCGGTTTCCAATTTTGCAGCCAACTAATAAAAGTATTACCGAGAAGCCTAAAAATGAATTATTCTGACAGAAAAACGGCGGTCATTACCGGAGGCAACAGCGGGATCGGTTTGGCGCTGGCAAAAAAACTATTATCGGAAAACTATCAGGTTATTATCACATCCAGGTCCGGTACCCTTTCCGGGTTTTACCATTCCGACCTGATCGTTTTTAAACTGGACGTTACCGATAAAAGCAGTATAACGAGCGCCGCTGCGGAAATTAACCATGCGGTAAAATATGTAGATTTACTGATCAATAATGCCGGCATAGCCACAGACGCCTATTTTATCAAACCCGAATACGAAAGTTTCACCCAGACTGTCGCCGTTAACATTACGGGTCTTGTATTTTTTGCAGAAGCTATGCTGGATCAGATAGCTGAGGGTGGGCATATTATCAATATTTCCACTGATATGGGCCTCCTTTCCGAAGCAAAATCGAACGGGCCGGCTTACAGGATGTCCAAGGCGGCAATCAATATGTATACAAAAATGCTCTCGCAGCGACTAACTGAAAAAAATATACGTGTAACGGCCGTGCATCCGGGCTGGGTGAAAACAAGAATTGGCGGTGAAAACGCACCGATGGATACGCAATGGTCGGCAGAAGGTTTGTATAAGGTAATACAGGATACGGCACGAACCGGCGAATTCAGGAACATCGCGAATGACGATCGTTTTCTTCTTTAACATCAGACAAAATACGGCCATCGCTATGTACAGAAAACTTCACTATTTTTCAGGCCTGACAATCGCAGTTTTTACTGGTTTTCATTTGTTGAATCATATACTGGCCCTAAAAAGTATTCAGCTTCATATTGATTTTATGAGCCGTTTGCGGATGGTTTACAGAAACCCTCTGATAGAGACTGCCTTATTCATTGCTGTTATAATCCAGATTATTTCCGGCCTGAGGATGTGGCGGAGTCTGAGAAATCCGAAGACAGGTTTCTTTGAAAAACTACATATAGCAACCGGCCTTTATCTGGCCTTATTTCTGACGATACACGTTTTAGCAGTTTTGTACGGCAGAATCTTCCAAGGCCTGGACACCAATATTTATTATGGAATAGCCGGGTTAAATACCTTTCCGTTTTTGCTGTTTTTTGTTCCCTATTATTTTCTGGCCATCACCAGTTTTTTTGGGCATATTGCATGTGTCCATCGCATCAGGATGAGATACCGATTTTTATCCCTGACTCCGGAACAACAATCTTTTGCCATTATCTTTTTGGGTATCTCACTTGCGATCGTCATCTTTTACGGATTGACCAACGGATTTCAAGGCAGCTATTTACCACGGGAATACCGATTAAAATAATGGAAGATCCTGCTTTGATTTCACAGCGGATCTTCTGCTATTTTAATAATTTAAATTCCAAAATTAGCACCAACTGTGTCAAGATATTTCTCAATCGGAACAGTATTACGGAGCGCTACCAGACTGTTCCCCCTATTGCCGATGACAGTTCTGAACTTTGTACTTTCTTTAGTAGCAAGGTCAAAAATCACCTTAACAATATCGAACGGATTGTCTTTATGACTATCATCTGCCGTTGCCATAAGGTGCTTCACCTTATCCGTAATTTCGTCATAAACCTTGATGTCAGGATGAGAATTCCAGACTATATTTTCGCCAAAATTATTATCCGTTGACCCGCCCTGCTCGATCAGCCGGAGATCAATATTCAAAGGTTTAAGTTCATAATACAAGCCTTCGATTAAACCTTCCAACGCAAACTTGGACATGTTGTATAATGACCCGATCGGAACTGCTGTTGTTATGCCCATGAAAGAACTTATATTGATAAACATGCCTCCATTATTTTCTCTGAAATGTGGTAAAAAAGCACGTATGATATTAATCGGCCCTCGCGTGTTGACAGCGAATTGCCAGTCGATATCCTCTTCCCTGGCAAGTTCCAGTGCACCATAAGTTCCCATTCCCGCATTGTTAACAACTACATCAATTTTCCCAAAAGTGGTAATGGCCTGCTCGGTTGCGGTTTTTACCTGCATCAAATTTGTAACGTCAAGTTTAAATATTTTGATGTTTTCAATTAGGTTCAGCTCTGTTTCTTTCTCTGGAGAACGCATCGTGGCAGCTACATTCCATCCCCTCTCTGCAAAAATTTTGGCGGTAAGTTTTCCTAAACCACTGCTTGTACCGGTTATAAAAACGGTTCTTTTTTCCTGATTATTTATTATTTCTGACATCCTGATTTATTTTTTAATTTTCGATGCAAAGATAAAATCAAAATGATATACCTTTGTAACCAGTATCACAGAGTATACCGATAATTAAAATGGAAAAACAAACCACTTTGCATGCCAGAAGCCAACCAGAGGAAGTAAAGGCTTTGCAGGATACTATTTATGTAATCGGCGGAAAATGGAGATTGCCCATTATCAATTCCATATGTAACGGCAATAAACGGTTCAGGGAAATTGAAAGAAGTATTCCGGGAATTACAACAAGAATGCTTTCCCGTGAATTGAAAGACATGGAAATGAACAAGTTAATCACCAGAACTGTTTATCCAGACTCTCCGGTTTTGGTCGAATATGAATCCACAGAATACTGTAATACGTTCGGTCCAATCATTCTTGCCATGATCGAGTGGGGAAAACAGCATAAAAGAATGATTATGGAGTCGTGACAAAATAACCACCGTTGAAAAGCGCATGATTGTAAACCGATCCTGCGTTTTTTTATGGGTTATTTTCTTTAATACACCGCCGATTCTAACAGCTCAGATTAAAAAAACGCTGATTTATTAACAGTAATTCCGTGGTATTTATGACTTTTATTTTTTCAGAAACTGAACAAAAAAACATTTCATAAACGCACTTGCCATGTCCAGATCACCATTATCACCGGAAGGGTTAAAAGAAGAACTCATTCAAAACAATGAAAATCAAAATGTTGGCGACAGACTGCTTTTTGAAAACGATAAAGTAAAAGTCTGGCATATTGCCCTTCAACCTGGTGAAAGAATACATTATCACCGCCACAATTTTGATTATTTCTGGGTTGTTTTACAGGACGGCAGTGGCATTTCGCATCAGGAAGATGGCAGTACGGTCACTTTTACCTTCCAAAAAAATCAGACATCTTTTCAAAATATTCTGGCTAACGGAAGTTCGATCCATGACCTGCAAAATACTGGCACTGACATTCTTGAATTTATAACGACAGAATTGAAATACTAAAAAAGATTGCTTTGATATAAAAAGAAAGACGCGTCAACCCAGACGAACTTGTTTTTGGAACAACAAACGGAACCCCAGCGCGCAGACCGCACAAAATGCCACGAGTACAAACCACAGGGTGTTGTACCCCCAATGAACTGCAATGAAGCCTCCTGCGGCGGGCCCGATAATCTGTGCAACGGCCCAGGATAGGGAATATGCCGCGGAATATTTCCCCCGGTTATATTCTGTTGCCCTGCTCATGATCATGGTGCTGATGTAAGGTAAAGTCAGCATTTCGCCCGCCGTGAAAAAAAGCACCGTGGCAGCCGCGATTATCACCGGACCGACTCCGGGTAAAACAAGGAACAGATAAGCAACTGCTGTGAATACAACACCCGCAACAATGTAAAACGAGTCTGGTTTCCGGCCAACCAGATTCTGGATTAAAACCATTTCAAAGACCGCAATTATTACACCATTCATGCCAAGCAAAATTCCAATGGTGGACTCCCCTATGTGTAATTGTTCTTTCCAATACACCGGTACGAGGCGGAAAAGTAATATAAATCCGATCATGTAAACCGTGACAAGACATATAAAACGTACAAAAAAAGGATCTTTCCATGGTGATGCTGCGGGAAGTTCCTCGGTTTCTTCTAAATCCGGTTTCTTTATTTTCCTTCCTGCCGGCAACAAAAGCAATATCAGCAAACCCGCCAGACAGTATACCACGCCGTCTACCCAAAATAATAGATGATAATCAATAGCGGCAAGAAGACCGCCAACTGATGTCCCGAAACCAAAACCGACATTTTGGGCGAGCCTGTTCAGCGCATAGGAACGGGTCAGGTTTTGCGGAGAGGAATAAAACGCAACGGCTGTATTGTTGGCCGGTTTAAAACCTTCCACGAAAAAACTTAAAACTACCGTCAGGGCGCAAAGTCCGTTAAAACCATCGATATGGCCAAAAAGAACGAAAAGAAAACCACTCACTATCAGACTGATGATCTGAACGGGGTGAAAACCGAAGCGATCTGTCAGATAACCGCCAGACATGGCACCCAGCACGGATCCGATACCAAAAAGTGTGATGATCAACCCGGCGTCGGCTATGCTTCTGTGCATGCTCTGCGTAATGTACATGCTCATAAACGGCACCGCCATATAACCGCAGCGGTTTATCAAAATGACCAGACTCAGCAGCCAGGTTTCGCGGCTGAGTCCGCTGAATGAAACCTTGTAATTTTGTACAATTCTTTGAACCATAATACTGTAATTCTTTTACACCTGACCATGTGCAGTAAGATTAGCCGGTAACAATTTCCTGCCGATTCACGTTCACGGAATAGTCATAAGATTAGCAACCTGTTAGCGCTCCTGAATCCTGTACGCGCACCTTCTCGAACCTGATAAAATATGGTCAACACGTTTTATTTTAACATTTTCACCTAATACCTTCTGAAAAGTATTCAGTTCTGAAACACAAAAATTCTGGCATTCGGTTGCCGCGGCACAGATCGGACAATGATTTTCAATCAGCAGATATCCTTCTTCATCCTTTTCATATTCAGCCATATATCCTTCCCGATCCCGGATTTCTGCCAGCTGAGCTACTTTATTTTCAAGCTCCTTTACTCCTTTCAGTTCCTGTTCATATTTAACCACACCACTTTGCCCGTTGGCTTCAATAATCGCATCCAGCGCCTTTTGCCCCAGCGTATCCTTGATGGTGCGGATCAGTTTCACGGTAAGTTCTGCATGTGTGTCCGGAAAACGAGCCTGTCCTGTAATGGTAAGCGACCATATTTGCTGCGGCCGCCCTCTCCCTTTCGACTCCGCAGCGGATTCAACCAAACCTTCATTGGCAAGTTTCAAAAGTTGAAATCGTGCTCCTTCGGTTGTGACATTCATTTCCCGTGCTATGGCAATCAGGGACTGTGGACCACGGGTTTTCAGCATCCAAACTACTCTGTCGTTACCGGTCACATTATTTTTCATAATAAACAAAGTAATTATTTGGTTTAATAAACAAAGATAGTACTTTTGTTAAAGAAATTAAAAAGCCAGAATATGAAAATTTAAATCGAAACAAGATCGGCTTCCCAAGAGCTGAACCCTATTATCCAAAATAATACTTTCCCGAAAAAATCATCCATTAAGGCAAATCCGACAAGGTTTGTTATAGGAAAGCTTTACACATAAAAATCTATTACCATGAAAAAAATATTATTAACGATCAGGATTTCTTCGATAGCGGCTTTGCCTTTTTTGTATTCCTGTGGAACAAACCAGTCCCAGGCCGTGGCTACGGAAAAGCCGCAGGAATATCCGGTTGAAACGGTTATTTCCAAAACTACGACCGTAAACATGGACTACCCTGCTAATTTACAAGGGCAGCAGAATATTGAAATACGTCCGAAGGTAGATGGCTTCATAGAAAAAATACTGGTTGACGAAGGCTCCGAGGTAAGAAAAGGCCAGCTGCTTTTTAAGATCAATGCTCCGCAATACGAGCAGGAAGTAAGAACAGCGGCAGCGGCGATCAAACATGCTGAGGCAGAAGTAAATACAGCACGGATTCAGGTTGAGAAAACCATTCCGCTGGTGAAAGAAGAAATCATCAGTACCTATGAGCTTAAATCAGCCGAACTCGTTTTACAAGCCAGAGAAGCTGCACTTGCTCAGGCAAAGGCCAGTCTGATTAACGCCCGGAATAATCTGGGATATACGCGGATCAGCAGTCCGGCAGACGGCGTTATCGGCAGCATTCCTTACAAAACGGGAAGTCTGGTTACCAGTTCTTCGCCGCAGCCGCTTACCACGGTATCAAACATCAGCAAGATTTTCGCTTATTTTTCCTGGAATGAAAAGCAGTTTCTCGACTTCACGTATACACAGGAAGGTAAGAATCTGAAAGAGAAATTGAAACAGTTTCCGGCAGTCACTTTACTGCTTGCCAATAAGCAGGAATACCCCGAAAAAGGGAATCTGGAAACGGCGGGCGGGCTTATCGATACGCAAACGGGCTCGATTCAGATGCGCGCGCTCTTTCCGAATTCGAAAGGATTGATCCGGAGCGGTTCCAGCGCTGTAATCCGTGTTCCGGTTAAGCTGAAAGACGCTGTGGTTGTCTCTTCAAAAGCCACCTACGAAATGCAGGAAAAGCTTTTTGTATATGTCGTTGAGAAAAATGGTGCTGTAAAAAGCACTGAAATCCAGATCAATGCCATTCCGGCAGGAGCATTTTATATCGTTGAAAAAGGATTGAAACCGGGTGACCAGATCGTATCCGAGGGTATGGGAACGCTAAAAGACGGTATGGTTATTAAACCAATGCTGACCGCGGGAAACTAAACACGGTTTAAGAACCTGAAAAATCCAGGATGACCGGCATTTTTTTTGCAAAGCAGCCTATTTTATCCGGTTAAGTTATTCAGTAGAAAAAACAAGTCATTCATGACACGGGAAAGCTATGTTCCGGCTTTTCCTGATACATAAAACAGTACAAATCATGTTAAAAAAATTCATCGAAAATCCGGTACTATCTACGGTCATATCGATTATCATCGTCATTCTCGGGCTGCTGGGTTTGTATTCGCTGCCCATTTCCCAATATCCCGATATTGCACCGCCCGCGGTGGAAGTTTCCGCTTCGTATCAGGGCGCGAGTGCAGAGGTTGTAATGAAAACCGTTATCGTGCCGCTGGAAGAAGAAATCAACGGGGTTGAACATATGACCTACATGACTTCCAAAGCCAGCAACGACGGAAGTGCAACGATAACCATCAATTTCAAACAGGGAACAGATCCTGACATGGCGGCTATTAACGTTCAGAACAGAATTACCAAAGCAACCAGTCTGCTTCCTGCGGAGGTTATCAAAAGCGGAATTACCACAACAAAAAGACTGAACAGCGAAGTTTTTAGTTTTTTGCTGTATAGCGAAAATGGGAAGTTTGACCAGAAATTTCTCGATAACTATCTTAAAATAAACGTCATGCCTCAGATCAAGCGGATTGAAGGTATCGGTCAGGCTTCCGTTTTTGGCGGAATGGATTACAGTATGCGGATTTGGCTAAAACCCGATGCAATGGCCGTGTACGGACTTGTGCCACAGGATATTATCGAAGCGCTGGCCGAACAGAATATCGAAGCCGCTCCCGGAAAAGTGGGAGAAAACAGCAGCCAGACTTTCCAGTACACTTTAAAATATACAGGCCGTCTGGAAAAGCCGGAACAGTTTGAAGATATTATCCTTCGCTCAACAGCCAACGGCCAGACTTTAAAACTGAAAGACGTAGCGGATGTTAAAATGGGCGCATTGACTTATTCGAGCACGATTACCGCACAGGGCCGGCAATCTCCGTATGTGGCTATTAACCAGACAGCCGGTTCGAATGCGCATGAGATTATCAAGGAATGTGAAAAAATTCTGGAAGAAGCGTCCGCAAACTTTCCCAAAGGCATCAAATACAGTGTTTTTTCGAATGCAAACGAATTTCTTGATGCTTCCATTTCAAAACTGATCTGGACGCTGATTGAAGCTTTCGTCCTTGTTTTCATCGTCGTATTTATCTTTTTGCAGGATTTTCGCTCAACGCTGATTCCTGCCATAGCAGTTCCGGTTGCCATTGTGGGGACGTTCTTCTTTTTGAAACTTTTTGGATTTACCATCAATCTGCTCACGCTTTTTGCCTTGGTACTGGCTATTGGAATTGTAGTGGATGATGCTATTGTGGTGGTGGAAGCGGTTCATGCCAAGCTTGACCACGGCTCCAAATCAGCGAAAAAAGCAACACTTCACGCCATGAGCGAAATTAGCGGCGCCATTATTTCCATTACACTGATCATGGCTGCGGTTTTCGTTCCGGTAACTTTTGTAACGGGTTCGGTCGGTATTTTTTACAAACAGTTCGGCTTGACGCTTGCCGTCGCTATTATCATATCAGCGGTCAACGCACTGACATTAAGTCCTGCTTTATGCGCAATTCTTTTAAAACCACACGACTCAGAAGACAAGGTAAAAACAGGATTTCTCAACCGTTTTTACGCGGCCTTCAACGCTTCGTTTCATTCCCTGACCCAGCGTTATAAACAGTCTGTTTATTTCCTGATTAACAGAAAATGGATCGCCGTTGCCGGCGTTGGGGCTTTCACATTGTTATTCTGGTTTTTGGTAAAAACAACGCCAACCGGTTTTGTTCCCAATGAAGACAGCGGCTCTATTTACGGTAACGTGATTCTGCCTCCCGCCACATCGCTGGAAAGAACGGAGCTGATTGCAAACCAGATCGACAGCATCGCCAGAAGCATTCCGGAAGTACAACTATCGTCCCGACTGGCCGGAATGGATCTTATGAGTGGTGTAGGAAGTTCGTATGCAGCCATTTTCATCAAACTGAAACCCTGGAAAGAAAGAACAAAAGAGGGACAGGACATTAAAAGTATTGTAGGAAAACTATTCGCCCAAACGGCAGGAATTAAAGGCGCAAGCATTATCTTTTTTGCTGCACCAACCTTGCAGGGTTTCGGGAATAATGATGGCTTTGAATTTCAGCTGGAAGACAAAACAGGCGGAAATTATAAAAATTTTGATGCTGCGATCAGCAAATTCATGGGTGCGCTGAATCAGCGGCCAGAAATTATGTATGCTGCCACTTCCTACAATACCAATTTCCCTCAATATCAGGTGGAGGTAAATGTAGCAAAAGCCAAAGAAGCAGGTGTTCCGGTTAATGCTGTCCTCGGCACGTTGCAGGGATATCTGGGCGGTATTTATGCGTCTGACTTCAACAGGTTCGGTAAACAATACCGGGTAATGATACAAGCCGAATCATCGCAAAGAACGAATAAAGAATCACTTGAACGTATCTATGTCAGAAATGCGAAAGGTGCAATGGCACCGATTTCAGAATTTGTCACGCTGAAAAAAGTATATGGCCCTGAATTCGTCAACCGCTTTAATCTCTTCACCGCGGCCGCTGTAAATGGCGCACCCAAACCTGGTTTCAGCTCGGGTGATGCGATCCGAGCGATACAGGAAACAGCCGCGCAAACCTTACCGCAGGGATATACTTTCGAATTTTCGGGACTAAGTCTGGAAGAACTTTCGAGTGGTAACCAAACACTTCTGATTTTTATTCTCAGTCTGGTTTTTATCTACTTTTTGCTTAGTGCGCAGTACAAAAGTTATATCCTGCCATTTTCAGTGTTGCTTTCCCTACCTGTCGGATTGGCCGGGGCATTTTTATTCGCCAGAATTTTCGGGCTGGATAATAATATTTTCCTGCAAATCAGTTTGATCATGCTCATAGGCTTGCTGGCTAAAAACGCCATCCTGATTGTAGAGTTTGCGCTGATGCACCGCACCAATGGAGCAAGCCTTGTTCAGTCGGCCATATCCGGAGCCGTTGCCCGATTACGCCCGATCCTGATGACGTCCTTTGCTTTCATTTTCGGTTTGCTCCCGCTGATGGTCGCAACCGGTGCCGGTGCCATAAGCAACCGCTCCATCGGAACCGCAGCAGTGGGCGGTATGCTGATCGGAACAATATTCGGAGTATTTATTATTCCGGTGCTCTTTATCATTTTCCAAAACTTCCATGAAAAAATCAGTGGTATTCCGACCAAAATTCAGGAAGAAGAGTTCACCCATTAACACCAACATGATGATTAAGAAATATACAGGGTTCGTTATGGTAATGATTTTTGCCACAGCGTGCCAGGTTACCAAACCATACAAAAGACCAGAACTTGTTACGCAAAATCTTTATCGGGATAGTAACAGCGACGACAGCACAAGTATTTCAACGATTTCATGGCAAAACTTTTTTGCAGATACACTTTTGCTCAAACTGATTTCAAACGGACTGGAAAATAATCTCGATTTAAAAATTGCGCTGCAAAACATTCAGGTTTCCAAAGCAGCTTTCCAGCAAAGCAGATCGGCATTGTTACCCGATCTGTCCGGGAACACGTCGATCAGGCAATCGAAACTTGCTTTTCCGCAGGGGTACGGAATAATCAGTTCCACCACCCAATACGATCTGGGACTTTCAGCCAGCTGGGAAGCTGACATCTGGGGCAAACTTCGCAGCGCAAAAAAAGGTGCATTAGCCGGACTGCTCGCAAGTGAAGAAACCCGTAAAACAATTCAAACGCAGTTAATCGCAGATATTTCAGGATATTATTACACCTTGCTGGCACTGGATAAGCAACTGCGTATTTTGGAAAAAACAAAGGAAAACCGGATCGCGGGAGTCAGTACTGTTAAGGCTTTAAAAGAGGCAAACATTGTAAACGGCGCAGCAATTGTGCAAAGCGAAGCAAATCAATATGCGGCCGAAATTGCTATTCCTGTGGTAAAACGGCAAATCCGGGAAACTGAAAATGCGATAAATCTACTGCTGGCACTGCCTTCACAACAGGTTATACGCGGCTCGCTTGACGCACAAACCATAAATGTGGATCTTCATACCGGAATTCCCTCACAGTTATTGCAAAACAGACCGGATGTAAAACTGGCTGAATATAACCTGATGATTGCTTTTGAAAATACCAATGTAGCCAAAACCATGTTTTACCCCGCGCTGCATCTTACGGCGGCAGGAGGTTTCACCAGTTTCAGTTTAAAAGACTGGCTCACATCCCGGGGGTTATTCGGAAATGTTGCCGCCGGGCTCACCCAGCCTATTTTTAACAAAGGCCTCAACAAAGCAAGACTCGCAACTGCTACTGCCCGGCAAGAACAAGCTGCCTTGGATTTTCAAAAATCTTTATTGGTTGCAGGTCAGGAAGTTTCGAATGCACTATATGCTTATCAAACCGCTTTGGAACAACAGGCCATTCGTGGAAAACAGGTGCAGGCCCTGGAAAAAGCCGTGGATTTCAATAAAAAGCTGCTCAAATACAGCTCCGCGACAAATTATACCGATGTGCTTACCTCTGAACAAAATTTACTGGCTTCTCAAATGGAGGGTGTAAATGATAAATTACAACAGTGGCAGGCCGTCATTACTTTGTACAGAGCGCTGGGAGGTGGCGCTAAACAGCCTTAATTTACCGTTACTCATAATTTTATTTTAGTTCAGAATTTATCGTGCAACCTTTGATTTGGTAATTACATCTGTTGTTCAGGCAAAAGAAACACTCCAAAATACTACATAGCCATGACAGGAAAACAATTATTTGATCAATACCAATTCGCTGCGCAGATAAACGGTTTTGGTTCTAATGAGTTCCAGTACGGAAACCTTTTGTATCAGGCACTGAAAATTGAAGGTGAGGAAAAAATTTTCCGGCTTTTGGAAGAAGCTGAAAAAACAGGAAAACGGATCGCTCTGGAATATCCGGCCGCGCCCGTTGAAAATTTCCCGGAGCCAGACAAGGTAATATTGATTTAATAGTACGTTAAAAGAAATCATAAAAAAGGGTGAAAGAGAAATTGTTCTCTTTCACCCTTTTTTATGCAAAATCTCAATATTATTTTATAGAAACCGGAACGGTCGTGTTATCCCATGACAGGGCAAAACCATTTGAGGTCACTTCATACTTTAATTTTTCATTAGCAGAGGCGCTTTTGCCCGGTTTTGCTTTTACCGTTAAAACATCTTTTGAAGCATCCTTGCTGGTTTCTCCCGAGCGCTTGATACCCCATTGTCCGGTTTCAGAGTTGAAAACAAAACTCCATTCCTTTTCTCCGGGTATGGCATAAAGACTGTATTTACCGGCTGGCAATTCTTTTCCTTCAATTTTAATCGCTTTATCGGTTTCAAAAATCGTTGCTTCGTTAGCACCTGCTCTCCACACTTTTTCATACGGAACGAGGTCGCCAAATATTTTTCTTCCCTTAACAGACGGACTTGAATAGCTGATAGTTACTGTGGCTGCACCTACTTTTCCCGTTGCAGTTTGCGGCGGACTTGGGCGGCTCGCTTTGTCTCCCTGTGCCCAAACCATTGCCGACATCAGCATCGCGGCAAACGTCAGCATAATTCCTTTTGTGATGAATTCTTTTTTCATGTTGTACTTTAAATTGTTAGTTGTAAAACTTCATTTAAAAAAACATTGCATTGCGACCCCTAAAATAAACAAAAATATTTCCTCTTTAAGATCTATTTGACAAGCGGTGAATTATATAATAAAACCTTCATTTCCATTATCTTCTGCTTATTTCAACGACAAAAATTGTACCGGAAACACACAACCGAAATATTTAAATAGCAACTGTTCCGGAAGAAGTTATATTATACCATGGATCATCCCGTGCGCCTTTTTTCTTCAATTCCTGTTGGCTAATTTCGTCAGTTTCTCTTGTCGTCCGAAAAACTTCCAATGCTTTCAGATTTTTTTGCCCATTACGATTCCTGGACTTTACTGATACTGGCATCACTGGCTTTTATCGCCGGATTTATAGATGCTGTTGTCGGTGGCGGCGGCTTGATTCAAATTCCGGCCTTGCTGCTCAGTTTCCCTTCCGCTCCTATCGCTACATTGTTTGGTACCAATAAAATTGCCGCGCTTGCCGGAACATCCGTTGCTGCTTTTCAATATGCAAGAAGGATTACCTTTGATTTCCGCCTGCTTTTTGTCATCTCATTCTGCTGTTTTGTTTCCTCCTTCACAGGTGCGAGAATTGTCAGTCTGATTAATGTAAATGTACTCAAACCGCTTATTCTCTTTATTTTAATAGCAATCGCTATTTACACATTTTTCAAAAAAGACCTTGGTTCTTATAAAAGCAAAGAACTTCCTTTCAAAAAACAACTGATTTATGGTTCGCTTATCGGACTAATTATTGGCTTTTATGACGGCTTTTTTGGACCCGGAACCGGAAGTTTTTTTGTACTTGCTTTTGTCATCGTCCTGGGTTTTGAATTTGTGCAAGCTTCTGCCTATGCCAAAGCCGTGAATTGTATCACCAATATTTCGGCGCTGATTGTGTTCATCCGCCAGGGTAATTACATGCTCGAACTAGCCCTTTTGATGGCAGGTTTGAATATCGCAGGAAATGTTATCGGCAGTAAGCTTGCCTTACGAAAAGGAAACGATTTTGTACGTGTGATTTTCCTTGTTGTCGTAACGCTGATGATATTTAAATATGGCTGGGAGGTATTTCAGTCTCTTGGTGTTTTAGGTAAATTTTCAAAAGCACCGGCGGAATAAGCGTTTCCAGGTGATTTTTCCCTTTCGAAACTTTTGGCAGAATCAGCGAATCAATAAAAACACGCTCAATTAAAAGCTGCACCATAATATCGCCTTCGATATAAATCTTTTCGGCAAGGGCAAAACATTTGCGTGCCGTGATAAAATGCCTCAATTCAAGATTTCGCCTTGTAAAGTCCGACAAGCAATATATCGATGCATGAATGGACGAAAAAGCTCTGGGAATTTCCGAAAAATAAAGCTTTCCATTCATACCGGGCAATTCCTTTTTTAATAAACCGATAACCTGAAATTGTGTAATCATAATTAATACGACTGGTTGGTTACAAAACCAGATAGCAATTCCGTTCCCGTGAAAAACACATCGACACAAAATACTATAAAACAGCAACATACAATTTTCCCATGACTTTAATCTATTATTACCAGCTTATCAAAACGATAGGTTATTTATCAAATTGAATCGGTAGTAAATGTAGTTTTCCAATTAAAAAACATACATAACACGCAACGAAAACTCTGGGCTCTTTTGATCCTCTGGCTCAATTTTTGAGCATGTTTGTTACAACCAAAAAAAATAAAATGGAAGATTTAAAAGAAAAGGAAAGACGGGATTTGCAAGAAAAAATAATGGCGAAACGCCAGCAGGTAGAATTTGAGAAAACAAACATCGCTCTTAATGCGGAATTTGCATCCGAAAATAACGTAAATCCCGACGTCAGCGAAGAATTTAAAAACTTTAACGATCCGGCCGGAAACGTGATAGACAAAGGAGAATTGAAAGACCTAACTGCTGCGGAAGAAGACCTTATTCGTCTGATTGACAAACTGAATAAACTTAATCATGAAGAATAAAATGAGTTTATATCCGGGAAATCTGAAAATTGAAGAGGCTGGGAAAATGCAAAAAGATACTCCCAGCCTCATTTTACTACTCAATCACTTTTACACCAATATAGGAAGCGTTCGCGCCTGAGGTGTAAATTCGATGTTTTGCGGATTGAAAATCAGCCTCGGAGGCCTTGTAAATATTTACAAATTTCTGAGGATTTCGGTCTACCAGAGGGAACCATGAGCTTTGTACCTGAATCATAATTTTATGCCCCTTTTTAAACCGGTGCGCGGCATCCTGCATATCAAACTTCACATGTTCAACTTTATTGGGAATCATTGCCTCGGGTTTCGAAAAACTGTTTCTGAACTTGGCACGCATCACCTCACCGCGAATAAGTAACTGAAAACCACCCATTTTCATGGCAGGATTTACCGGACTGTCATTGGGTGCATCACCCGGGTAAACGTCGATGAGTTTCACCACAAAATCGGCATCTGTTCCGGTAGTTGACACAAACAGATCAGCAAAAACATTACCCGAAATAGCCACATCCTCTTTCAAAACATCGGATTCATAAACCAGTACATCCGGCCGTGTTGCAGCAAAACGCTGATCTTCGTACATATAATCACTGCCACGGATGATTCGGATTTCGGAAGTGTAAGGAACCGGTTTCGACGGATCACTTGTATATTCGTCATAAGCCGAAGCAGGCTTTTCAGTTACAGGCTCAAAAGAAAGTTTTCCGTTCGGATGCAGGAATAATTTCTTGTCAACTGTATTTTTCGGTGGCCACTGATCGTATTTCCTCCATTCGTTCGAGCCCGTTTCAAAGATAAAAGCCTTCGGAAGATTCGGATCTTGCTTATCTTTCAGGAAATGATTGAAATAAGGCAATTCTATTTCGGTCTGATAAAAAGCACTTGTTTTTGATCCAAAACGAATATTCCCTAACGATTCTCCCGTTCCGCGTGACCAGCCTCCATGAATCCACGGTCCCATCACAAGCAGGTTCGGCGACTTTGGTTTATTATTTTCAATGCCCTGATACGTTTTAAGGGGCCCGTAAAGATCTTCCTGGTCAAACCACCCTCCGACAACCATCACGGCTGGTTTTATATTTTTCAAATGCGGCACCGGCGTACGGGACTGCCAGAACTCATCATAGACTTCATGCTCCATCAACTGATTCCAGATCCGGTTCTCGTTTTTGAATATTTTCTCATTGACATTTTTCAGTGGCCCCAGCTTCTTGTAAAATTCATAAGAATCGGGCGTGCCATATGCCGAAAACGCCGGGGTTCCTTTTGGTGTCGGCAAAGGGCGCGGTGCGCCGTAAGAAGATATAAATGCAAAAGTCCCCATCAGGAAAAATGCACCGTTATGGTGGCGGTCGTCACCCATATACCAATCCGTTACAGGTGCTTGCGGCGATGCAACTTTTAATGCTGGATGCGCATCCACCGCCGTCATCGTTGCATAATAGCCGGGTGCAGATATCCCCCAGCTGCCTACGCGTCCATTGTTGTCGGGAATATTTTTAAGGAGCCAGTCAATCGTATCAAAAGTATCCGAACTTTCATCAATATCCTTGTTTGTTTTCTTTACCGGAATAAAAGGACGATACGCTTCAAAATCACCCTCCGACATATATTTCCCGCGTACATCCTGATAAGCTACAATATAGCCGTCACGGGTAAAACTCATGGAAGGACCCAAAACCGGCCTGAACAAATTTTCGCCATAAGGTGCAGAACTGTAAGGCGTCCTGTTTAAAAGAATCGGATACTTTTTCGAAGACGAAATATCTTTGGGAATATAAATAGCGGTAAACAATTTGACCCCGTCGCGCATCGGGATCATTTTTTCGATTTTGGTATAATGCTCCCTGATATAGGTCGAATCTTCACCTAATTTCTGGCTTTGCGCCAGCAGTGACTGAACCGAAATGAAGCATAATACCAGCAAAAGTGCTGATCGAAAATAGCTGGATCTCCGGGCAGCAAAAAGGCCCGGCTTGCAGTTAGAAAAGGCGGTTGTTTTCAAAATTAAATGGCTTAGTGAATTCTACTTAGCCAATTTAATGAATATCACCTTGCAGAGAAAGAAAATCGGAAGTGTCTGTAAAAAATCTAAAAAAAGGCTCCACGAATGCAACGAATTACTTTACATTCGTGGAAAGCAAATTAAATACTGCCTTTTGTAATCGCCAGCCTCATCGACTTCAACTTATCATTGGTCAGTTTTTTAATAGCAGGTCTTAATATGCGTTGTATTGCCGCCATTTCTAGTCCTACCCCAATAAAAACCAGTTCCGAAACCGGATCCAAAGTAGCCCAGTTTCCATAGCTTTCAAAAGTCAGCCTTTTCCCCGTCGACTGAACCAGCACCTTTTCATCACTTCCTTCAAATTTGACAAAACCTTTGACACGGTAAATCTGCTTGTAATGGATCATCAGCGACACATTGAGTGTGTGCATGAGATAATCACGATAAAAAACATTTTCAGTTTTGTAGGTTACAGTCTTGATTTTGTGAACGTTGGTATGCGTGAAGTTCTTGCCAATTTCGGGCAAGGTCTCCGCCTCTTTTCGCTCTCCTTCCAATGCCTCGATAGAAATTTCACCATCACTGGACAGTACAATTTGAGCAAAAGGGTTTAAGGAGCTCATCAGCCCTTGCAATTTTATCACATATTCCGGCGAAACGAAACCGGTTTTGTTGATAATAATAAGATCGGAAATAACGATCTGGCGAATTGTTTCTTCTGTTTCCGTAATATAATCCTCTACCGTTTCAGCATCCGTTACACAAATAACTTTTTTAAGACGAAAAACCTTTTTAACATCTTCACGCTTAAAAATTTCAGCAACCGTACCGGCGTCAGCGACACCCGTGGTTTCAATAAAAAGGTTATCCGGACGCTCTTCGCTTTGCGCCAAAACCGTCAGTACATCATACAATTCTTCGTCCAGCGAGCAACATATGCAGCCATTATTTAATTCGTATAACTGACTGTATTGTTTGGCAATCAGCCCTCCATCGATGGATGCTTTCCCAAATTCATTTTCAATCACCACATTGCGGGTTCCATCAAGGTTTTTGAGGATATGATTGAGCAAAGTTGTTTTACCGGCTCCTAAAAATCCGGTAATTAAATATACGTTAATTGGTGCTTGCGATTCCATAATTCAATTCTTTTGCATCAGTGTTGCAAGGTATGGTTTTTAATAAATTTTTCCTACTGATGCGTTTTCTTGCTAATCCATGATGGCGACAACCCGTGCAGGTGCGGCTGATGCGCCCTTGATCTTCAAAGGAAAAACCGCTACTTTAAATCCAGAAGCTGGCAAAGATTCCAGATTTGTAAGCTGTTCCATATGCAAATATTCATGCTGCCGTCCCACCAGATGCGCCTGCCAGAACAGATCCGGATTGTTGGACTCTTTTGCTTTTTTTGCCATGTAGGCCAGCGGCAGATCAAAACCCCACTGGTCAATTCCCATTACCTTAATTCCCTGCGCGATAAGCCATTCCGTAGCGGCTTTGCTCATGCCCGTTCCCAGATTCACATAGTCATTTCCGGTCAGCTTATCGCGTCCTGTTTTAATCAGCACAATGTTTCCGGGCTTTAACTGTGCACCTGATTTTTCCAGATCCAGCTGAATGTCGGCAATTGTAATTTCATCAAAATCCTTCTTGTGCGTCATATCAAGAACCACACCATCTCCATAGAGCCATTCCAATGGAATTTCATCGATTGTTTTGGCTTTTTCTCCGTTAACGGTCGGACTGTAGTGCCAGGGTGCGTCAATATGTGTGGTTGCATGGACGCCCATACCGGTAATTTTGTCATCGGCCCATCCACCAAAGTGTGAGGGAAATAATTTTGCAGGCAAACCGATAAAAAACCGGATCAGAAAATAACTCTTTCGATGCGGTTTATGCTTGATACTGATCCGCATAAACCACGGATCTTTTTTTGAATAGGCGATCGTTTTTGATAAATCGATAATGGTTGCCATAAGACGAATTGGTACGAAAAATAAAAAGTCACTTGATGTACAGCTGTAACACTCAAGTGACCTTAAACGATCTTCCGGCCTAATCTATTTTTCAAGAACTACCTCTTATCGATAAATTTTATTCAGATCCTTTTCAAACAAAGTATACGGGTCCTGGTAAAATTTCAAAAAATCCGGGACACTTTCCTGATCCGAAAAAGGAGCGTAATAGTGTGTAAGACTTCTCGTATCATTCCGCCAGACAAGCACATAGGCAAGATTCACCTTTTCTGCTTTTAACGACTTTAAAAGAGATTCTGTCCACCAGTTTTTATCCGGGATTGACTCCAATCCTGTTTCCGTGAAGGCGGCAAGTTTGTTTGCTTTTTTGGCATAATCGGAAACAATTTTCAATTTCTGAATCCCTGCTTTCAGGTTATATTTTCCGTCCCGGCCAAAATCGGCGTAATTATCCATACCTACCATATCAACGTACTCATCTCCCGGATATCTTTCCAGAAATTGCTCTTCGGTTGTGAATTTGCAATCGGGCGAAAAAACGTAAATAAAGTTATGAACGCCGAGCGTATCTCTTAAATAGGAAACCGTAAACTGCCAGACAGAAATGAAATCTTCACGTGAGCAATGTCCTTTTCCCCACCAGAACCAATCCCCGTCAAATTCATGATAAGGACGAAATAACATCGGTGCCAGCGATCCGTTTTTTCCCTTTACCGAGTGTGCAAAGTCAGCCACCGTTTTAAGAATTTCCTTGTATTTTTCATGATGAGAACCGCCTGGTTTTATCAAGCTCATGGCTGGTACGGAAACGGAATCCTTCCAGTAAAATCCGCCACCTGAGGCAGGATTTGAAAAATGCCAGGCCACGGTAGTCACGCCTCCCCGATTGTACGTATCCACAACATTTTTGCGTAACGCTTCACTGGTTTTTTGAATTTCATCTTTTGGCCGCCCTGACAGTCCGCTAAAATCCACACCGATAACAGCCGGATGCGAACCACTCACCGATTTCACATCCGAACGGCCCGCATCGCCCGACCAGCCATGTCCATATTCGGTAGCATGCTGATGTCCGAACAGAATATTTGTTTTGGATAGTTCGCCCAGGTTCCGGTAAAGTGCTTTGGTCTCTTTTGTGGCTTTTTTATCGATTTGTGACAGTCCCAGGTGACTTACACATAATGCGAGACTTGTTAATACGATAGTTTTAATCATAAATAAAAGCTAAAATTGTTTAGCTGCAAAGTTACATACAATACTATACCTTGAACTAATACTATTTTATCAGACTATAAAATGATAAAAACTAAACTTCATTGTTATTTTAATTTATAGTTGTAAAATAAATAGCTATAACAAATTAATAACGTAAATAATAAAGATAATTGAATAAATAATATGGATATTAAAGTACATTTTCAATATCGTTTTATAATACTTTTTGAATAGAGATTGCATATATTTGAACTAAATTCCAAACCTGACTTAAATAATGATAGAAGTTTACCGGGAAATCACACCTTTGACTCAGTATGATTGCTTTACTGTATTCACCAGAAAAAAGAAAACATTCGATTTCCCGCTTCACAACCATGCCGAATTTGAATTAAACCTCATTTTGGGCGGAAAAGGTGTTAAAAGAATTGTTGGCGATCATACCGAAGTTATTGAAGATGCAGAACTGGTACTTGTCGGAAATAATCTTCCGCATGGCTGGTTTACACATCAGTATAGCTGGGAAGAAGGTATGCCGGAAGTTCATGAAATTACGCTGCAATTTCACCGGGATCTGTTTGATGATAAACTCCTTCGCCGCAACCAGCTATTTTTCATACGTTCGCTTTTGGAAAAAGCCGTTCGGGGTATTTCCTTTTCCAAAGATACGATTGAGAGAATTGTTCCGCGCCTGATGACGCTGAATCAAAAGAGCGGGTTTGACTCGATTCTGGAACTGATGTCTATTTTGCACGACTTGTCGATTTCCAGAAACATGCGGGTACTTTCAAACAGTACTTTCACGGATGAGAATATAAATTTCAACAGCCGACGGATCGAGAAGGTATTTGCCTACATGCGTGACAATTATGATAAGGAAATTTCCCTGGAAGGTGTGGCGAAACTTGCCGGAATGACAGAGGTATCATTCAGTCGTTTTATCAAAAAACGCACCGGAAAAACATTTATAGAAAGCCTGAATGAGATAAGACTGGGACACACATCCAGGTCTTTAATTGACACAACAAACACCATTTCCGAAATCGCTTATAAATGCGGCTTTAATAACCTGTCGTATTTTAACCGGATTTTCAAAAATAAAAATGGGTGTACTCCGAAAGAATTCAGAGAAAACTATGCAGGAACGAGGACATTCGTATAACACGAATGTCCTGCTGTTCTAAACCTCTTTGATAAGCCATTGATCAAGCGCGGCCTGAAGCGTGTCTTTGAGCACGGGCTTTGTCAGGCAGTCATCCATGCCAGCCTCCATACAACGGTCTCTTTCTCCTTTTAAAGTTCCAGCCGTCAGGGCAAGGATCGGAATTCTGCCTTCTTTTTCAAGCTTTCGTATTGCTGTCGATGCTTCATAGCCATTCATTTCCGGCATTTGCACATCCATTAACACAAGGTCAGGTTTTTCTTTTACAAAAAGTCCTACGGCCTCCTTGCCGTTTGCAGCCTCAATCAGCCTGACATTTGTCAGGATTTTGTTCAAAAAGGTTTTGACCAGAATCATATTAATCCTGTTGTCCTCGGCGATAAGAATTGTTATTTCACCACGTTCCAGCTCAGGACTGTCGGTTGTTACTGTTTTTGTCATCAGAGATCCCCCCGGGTTTTCATGACTATCCAATTGTTGAAGTGCGTTAAAAAGTTTTTGAATTTTTACAGGCTTTACCAGTTGGTGAACTATTTTCAGTTCTGTTCCCAATGCGATAATATGATCATCATCTGAGGGACAATACAGAAGAATGATACACTGCTCAGAGAGGTTGGGCAACTGCATTTCTCTGATTTTTCTGCTCACTGTAATTCCATCCATATCCGGCAAATGGTCATCAATCAAAACCACATCAAATTTCGTACCTGATTGCAGCTTTTTAATTGCATCCGACCCGTTTAGAACAATTTCGCTCCGGATCTGTCGGTTGGCCAGCATATTTTTTAAAATAATACCGTTCGCGACATTGTCGTCCACAATGAGCACGTTATGGACAAATTCGATATTAGACCAATCAAGATTAGAGTCCCGGTAGGTCTTAAAAGTAACATCAAAGAAAAAAGTACTTCCATGCGCAGGTCTGCTTTCCAGTTGCAGCTCACTGTTCATTAAGGCCAGCAACTTATTTGAAATGGGTAATCCCAATCCCGTCCCGCCAAACCTTTTCGTCGTGGAAGCATCTTCCTGCGCAAAAGCCTCAAATATTTTTTTAAGATTTTTGGCGTCAATCCCAATCCCTGTATCCCGCACCGAGAACCGGAAAGCCGCCTCTTCATCTGCCACATCCAGGACGTCTACTTTAAGTTCAATTTCACCACATTCCGTAAATTTGACTGCATTTCCCAGCAAGTTGATAAGTATCTGACGCAGACGAACCGGGTCCACTAATATAAAACGGGGAACATTTGAAGCAATATTCAATAAAACTTCCAGTTTTTTCTGATGCGCCTGATACGTAACCATGTCAGCAACCTGTCCGCATATTTCAAGCAGATCCGTTTTCTCCATGGACAATTCCAGTTTCCCCGCCTCGATTTTTGAAAAATCAAGTATATCATTGATAATATCAAGCAGTGAATTGGCTGATTCAAAAACCATTGACAAGTATTGCCGCTGAGTTTCGTCGATATTGGTTTTCATCAGAAGATCTGTAAATCCGATCACACCGTTAAGTGGAGTACGAATCTCGTGACTCATATTAGTCAAGAATTCAGACTTGGACTTGCTTGCAGCTTCGGCTTGTTGCCGGGCTGCCAGAATCTCCTGCTCTGCGAGTTTTCTGTCTGTGATATCCCTTACAACCGACTGTATAATTTTATCCCCGTTAAGATTAATAGCATTCAGTAAAATTTCGGCAGAAAAAATTTTGCCCGATTTAAATCTTTTATGCTCCCATTCGAACCTGAAACTACCCTCCTGGATTGCCTTTGCTAAATATTCCATTGCCAGAAAACATGACGTCCTTCCGTCTGGTTGTATTTCCGGCGAAAAATCCAATGGATTTAGCTGACAGAATTCTTCAAAGGTATCAATCTCAAACATCTTCAGCGTCGCCTCATTACAGTCGAAAAATCCGGTATCGTTGAGCAGCATCACCGAGTCACTGGTGGAGTTGTACAGAGTACGATATTTCGTTTCAGATTTCAGGATTTCATCCTCAGATTGTTTGCGGGTTGTAATATCTTGTAAATAGCCGTGCCATAAGATACTGTCTTCCAGCCTCTCGGGCACTGATTCTCCATGCAGCCATCGTTCTGTGCCGTCCTCGTCTACCACCCGGTAATCCAGCTCCCATTTTTCCAGTGTATCCTTTGAATGCCGGATTGAGTTACTGAACTTCTCACGGTCATCCGGATGTACCTGACTAAAAAGCTCCTCCCGATGTTTAAGGACGGGACTGCCAAGCATGTGATAAGAGCTCAGGTAGTTCTTTGAAACATACGGAAAATGCATCTGACCATCGTCATATGACTGAAACTGGAATAAAGTACCCGGAATCTGATCTGATAACTTCCTGAGCATCACTGCATTTTTCAGACTTAATTCCTCCGCTTTTTTCAATTCGTCGATATCCTGGAACGTACCAAATATCCGGACAACTTTACCATCACGAAATTCCGCTTTTCCGATAGACCGGACCCAAATCTCGTTTCCTTCATATGAGATTATCTTCACATCCAGGTCAATTGGCTGACCGGTGATCAGGCAGGCCTTTACAGCTGCCGCCATTTTATCGCGGTCGGGACCTTTTTTATAAAAATTAATCGCCTTTTCTACCGTCGGAATATAATCCGGGGACACTTCGTGAATTTCCCGTGTCAGATCCGACCAGCTTAACTTCCCGGTGACGGTATCACATTCCCACCCACCTATCCTGGCTACTTTACTTGTTTGTTCCAGCAGCTCCTTGGTACGTTTCAGTTCTTCATGCGCCTCTTTAAATACCGTAATATCCCGCATCACGGCAATATAATTGGTGCATATCCCCTCTTCGTTAATAACCGGATTGATTTTCAGATCAATCCAGTATTTCTCCCCTGATTTGGTGTAATTGAGAATAATATCGCCGATCGGTTTTCTGGCAATAAGTGCTTCGCGGATATTTTTTCTGGTTTCCTCGCTTGTTTCCGGTCCTTGTACAAGTTCAGAAGGTTTTTTTCCGACGACTTCCTCCAGCATATATCCGGAACGCCTTTCAAACGCTTCATTAGCCCATGTAATCAGGCCATCGGCGTCAGAAATAATAATCATCTCGGTCGTTTTTGCCGCCACCAACGCAAGTTCTCTTAACTTTTCCTCATCCTGTTTTCGCTGCGTAATATCATGGCTCGTCAGAATAATCTCTCCATTCGTCGGATCAATATTTGCCCTGGTATTGCTCCAGAACCAGGCACCATCTTTACGCCGGATTCTGTGCTCAACAGGCGGCATGGAAACTCCAAGCTCTACTGTCGCGCGCAATGCTGTAAAACAGCGCTGGATGTCGTCGGGGTGAACAAATTCTGTAAAAACCCTGCCGATGGTTTCGGATATTTCATGACCATACAATTTGGTCCAGCTCGGAGAAACGTACGTAAAAATCCCCTCAGGATTGATGATGAAAAGAACGTCAGTCATATTGGAAACCAGGGCTGAAAAATCCCTTTCCATTCTGACCTTCCGGGTCACATCAAAACCAATGCTAAGAATCTCGCTGATATGCCCATTTTCGTCTGCAATACCTGTAAACTCCCATTCACTCGCCTGTATTTTACCATCGGAAGTGTACTTATGAAGAATTATTTTATGCGGTTCCCCAGGATTTTCGAAACATTTTCTGCCAATATCAAAGCACTTTTGATGATCTTCCTTTACAATGGTGCTGAGTGAACTTGTACCCAAAATTTCTTCGCGCGTGTAACCGAAAACCTTGCAAAAATATTCATTTACATAGGTGTAGTTACCTTCCCAGTCAATCCTGGTAATGTATATCGACTGACTGTTTAAAACGGAATTATAAAAAGCCGACTCGTCGCTTGCCGTTTTATCATCCTCAATTCCCTCTGAACTTATTCTGGCTGCACACAAAAATCCAAAGGGTTCTCCCGTTTCGTCACAAATACATTTGATATGACAATGCATCCATAAAGTGTACTGATTTTTGTGCACAAACCGGATTCTTTTCTCAAAAGGTGTTTCGGAAGACGCAAAATAACTTAAAGCTTCTTGCAGCAACCCTTCTATATCTTCTTGATAAGCAATTGTTTGCAACTTATTTTTAAGCAAAGGAACATTGGACGCCTCGTATCCCAGACTGACCCAAAGTTTGGGATTTGCCCATTGATGCTCGGGTTGGTTCAAATTCCAATACCAAAATCCATCGAGTGCGAACTCCTGAATAAAATCGAATACGTCCTCTCTACTGCGGATTAAACTGTAAAGTTCCTTCTTTAAGTAGTCCATCGTTGAGCTTCCTTTCTGATTACTGTATATTCAATTTTACCTTAAAAATTCATAGGACGAAAAAATCCGGGTTTTAAAAGTAACTTTTAACGACATTAGTTACAATTATAAATTACCAGAATTTATCTGTTCCCTGACGTCAAAAATTGCACTACCCAAAAATTTCGAACAATGGGTCAAAATAAGCTATAAAATTATAAAAAACAGCAATAATTAAATTTAACACGGATCGGGGTTTCGCCAAAAGAATAACGAGTCAGAATATAACAAAATAAGGCAATCCGTATGCCGGATCGCCTTAGTAAAATGCTGTCTGATTCTTTTACTGTTCCGGAAAAATCAATCTTCTCCGTTAAGTTCAGGCGCTATTGTCCTGCTTTCCACTGTCCACAGCGCTTCCTCCATTCATCGCGTATCTTTTCTCTTTCCTCTGCGCTTTTCATCCATTTTTCCCGAAAACCATTTCCCGGACCATTATGTTTCTTCCCAAATCCAAAACCTCCGAAAAGGATTTTACAAAGTACCAGCAAACCGGCTGCCTGCCAATAGGTAATGTGCTTCAAACCAAGTAAATCAGGCAGAATCGCATTCCATAAAAACATCACCAACCCACTCACCAAAAAAATAACCACGGGTATGAGTAACAAAAGTTTCCCTTTTCTCTTCCGAAAATCCTGCGGGTCATTATACATAATCTTATCCTTTCTTTAATTAAAAAATTCATCATACAAGCGCTTCATCCGCTTGCGCAAATGTTTGACCGCATATCCTTTCCTCGAAATAATCGTTTTAAGATTTTCGCCGGTATTGTCCGCTATATCCTGCAAAGTAAGTTCTTCAAGTTCATTCCATACAAATACCTGCCGCTGATTTTCTGGTAATTCTTCCAGGGCAAGAAACAATTCCTTCCAAAAAGCCTCCCGGATATATTCTGTTTCGGGCGTGTAATTATCGGCAAGCAGAATTTCACTTAAATTAAATCCATCCCGGTCGTCTTCATAATTGAAATCTTCGAGCAGCTCGGGGGTTTTCTTGCGGTATTTATCAATAATCTTGTTTCGGGCCACCTGGTGCAGCCAGCCGCTCATCTGACCAATCTCTTCGATATTGATCACATTACTCAACTGGTACCAGACATCCTGCAAAATATCCTCAGCATCCTCCTCAGTACGGACCTTATTGCGGATAAAACCAAAAAGACGTTTTCCGTATTCTTTGATCGTATCTGCAATTGTATTTCCCGTATCTGTTGTCATTCCCTGGGTAAGCATTTCACATTTTTTTCAGGAGGACGGATAACTTTCAAGATTACTTTAAATTTCAGAAAAATATTTTAAAATAATTTCTGTGCCTCCCGATATTATACGATTGCTCCTATACGAAATAATACAAACCGGATTTGATAAGGGCCACCGTGAAGTTTTTAAGCTACTGTAAAACATATTTTGTTTTTCACCCGTCGGATGGTGAAAAAGCCATCTGACGGGCGACCGCGCTGGTCAGAAAAGCAGAGCGTCCACGCGGTGAGACTGAACGATATTATCACAGGGAGACCATGAAAAAATGGTAAAACGGCCATCCTGAGACGCTACCAAAGCGAGACTATCGCGCTGATCGTAAACGAACTGGGCTGCCGACAAATGTCTGGTTCCGCCATTTTGTACCGGAGGAACTATCGATGCAACATTACCTACAATGGGCTCCGTTACCATAATTTTGTCTACCCTGGATGAAAAAGCGGAACGTCCGATTTTCACGCCGAAAGCCAGCAGATCAAAACGATCGTTGATGATGGTTGCTCCATCCACCGCAGTCAGTCCTGCAATATGGTTAACGGCATTGGTAATTTTATTTAGCCAAACGGGTTGTTCTGCGTCCGTTTGATGCTTTTTATACAAATCCGCAAGCTCGGTATAAGTCGGTGTAACAGAATATGATATCGGATGTATGATCGAATCCCGCCAGGTTTCTCTTTCAGAAGGCACAACCAATAACGTTCCTCCGCGTTTGTGATCACGCATGGAAACGGCCAGTTGCACCATCACATTCAGCGAATCGTTCCAAAGGGCAGAAGAATTAAAACCAATCAGTGAAGTCACCAGATTTGGACAATCAGGAATTTTTCCACTGATATCGTCCACGATTTTTATCTGATCGCCTTTCAAAACAGCCACGTTGACAAACTTTCCAAATCCATCGATCCGGCGGTGTTTGATAACCAGCATGCCAGGCTCTATCACTTCAAGAACAAAACATAAATTGGGTATCACCCGTGTGGTTCCCCATATGAAAAGTTCACCCCCCTCTACCCATATGCCCAGATGTATCCCCGAACGCTCCACAGCAGGCGCGAGTTTGGTCAGCACAGCGGGTGAAAAAGTAAGTCTTTGTTCAAATATCAGTGGCTGCCCGGCCATTTCAGGAGGTAAAAACGCAAGAGAAATCGAAGGCGAATGTCCTTCTTCGCGGCGCAGACTAGCCCAGAAAGTAGTATCAATTATTGCTTCGATCACATCCGCGTCTGGTTTTGGCGCGAAAGCTTCTTTACTAAATTGCTTTGCAGTATCATGATGGAAAAGGAAATGCTCCTCCACCATTTTTGCTACCGACTGTGCAGCCTGATAAGTCGTTGTAGTAGAAATCATGCTACTCATTTTCACTCTTTCCTTTAAAATACTGGTCATGCAAATATTGGCAAACTTACAAATTGAAACTGGCTAGATACATCTATAAACGAAGCTTACAGCAAGAAAATTCCAGCAATATAAAATTTAAAGCAAACACAATATTTACCGATTAATAGAACATTATAAATTTATAAGATCAATATTTTGAATATAATTCGGAATAACATTAACTTTACAGAACAATGAACGGATCAGAAATTATACTGGACAAAGTGGATTTGAGCATCCTGAGATTGATGCAGGAAAATGCACGTATTTCGAATGCCGATTTGGCAAGAGAACTGGAAATGGCGCCATCGGCAGTGCTTGAAAGGGTAAAAAAGCTGGAACAGAAAAATGTTATCCTTCAATATACAACCCGGCTTAATCCGGCCGCGTTGCAGCAAAAGCTGCTGGCATTTATATCCATGAAAGCGGCTGACGGATTGGGCAGCAACAATGCGGCAGTAGAACTCGCAAAAATTCCGGAGGTGCAGGAGGTGCATCACATAGCGGGAGAAGATTGTTATCTGATCAAGGTCAGGACTGCGGATTCTTCTACTTTGATGGATCTTATGCGGAATTCTTTCAGCAAGATCCCTAACATCCTTTCCACGCGGACGACCATCGTTTTGGAGACAGTAAAAGAGCAACAACAATTGGTAATACCTGAAAGACTGTAATCATGGACTCTAACCAAAACAAAACCGCCTCCACCGCTATGGTGGTTCTGGCATTCGCCACGGTGTATATCGTGTGGGGATCTACCTATTTTTTTATCCAGAAAGCACTGATCGGGTTTCCTCCCTTTTTAATCGGAGTACTGAGGTTTATTTCTGCCGCGTTCTTGATGATGACCTGGTGCGTCATCAAGGGTGAGAAGATATTTGATTTTCCAAGCATCAAGACGGCGGCCGTCACGGGTATACTTTTGCTTTTCGTGGGTAATGGTGTGGTGATATGGGTGGAACAGACGCTGCCCAGCGCCATGGTAGCCATCATGATTTCTTCCTCTCCAATCTGGTTTATTCTGCTGGACAAGCCCAAATGGAAAGAAAATCTTAATAACAAATCCACTATTACGGGACTGCTGATTGGTTTTGTGGGTGTTATATTATTGTTCAGTGAGCATTTAATTTCCGCATTCAGTTCTATTCAGGGCAGTGCCGAATTACTGGGATTGTCCATGCTGGTGATTGGTACCATATCCTGGGCTGGCGGTTCCTTATATTCGAAATACAACACCACCGGCGGCTCTTCGATGGTCAATACGGCCTGGCAAATGCTGATTGCCGGCATTGCATTTATTCCGGGAAGTCTTATCCGCGGAGAGTTCAGTACTGTGCAGTGGTACAGCATCCCAACCGAAGCGTGGTTATCGGTGATTTATCTGATTTTGTTCGGATCCATTGCGGCGTATAGCGCTTACGTTTGGCTATTAAAAGTACAGCCGTCTACCAAAGTGAGTACTTATGCTTACGTTAATCCGGTTATTGCGGTTTTGTTAGGCATATTTTTCGCCAAAGAAAGCATCAGCTCCATTCAGATTATCGGACTTGTGATTATTTTGGGCAGTGTGGTTTTGATCAATCTGGATAAATACAGAAAAGCATCCAAGCCGTTATCCACCGCCAGCGTTTAAGAATACCTACTTCACAGTAATTCTTCGATTTCCACCAGTTTTGATTTTTTAGTGAGGAAATGGATTATCAGCCACGCCGCCAGATAAGTGAACCCGCAGATGGTAAAAAGAATATTGTAGCCGCCAGCGAGATTTCCGATGGCCTTGTAGGAATCCAGTAAACTTCCAACAAGCATAGGAAACAATATACCTCCTACCGCTCCGGCCGTCCCCCCGATTCCGACAACGGAACTTACCGCCTGCTTGGGGAACATATCCGATGCGAGTGTAAAAACATTAGTTGCCCAGGCCTGATGTATCGCCACGGCAAGACTTATCATTGCAACGGCAGTCCACACATCAGTCACAAATTGCACAAGAATAATCGATAACTCAAAAAGCGCAAAAATGAACAAAACGGTTTTTCTGGCTTTTAACGTCGGGTATCCTTTTTTAATTAACCAGGAAGAAAAGTAGCCGCCCAAAATACTCCCGGCTGTGGTGGCACCGTAAATGATCATCAGTTCCAGGCTGGGCTTTTTCAGGTCGAGATTAAATGTCGATGAAAAATAAGAAGGAAGCCAGAAAAGAAAAAACCAGTAAATCGGATCAATAAGCCCTTTTCCAGTTATATATGCCCAGGTCTGAGGTAAGGTAAAGAGTCTTCCCCATTTCACTTTAACCTTTCCCTCTTCCTTAATTTCCTGTCCGCTTTTTATATAATCAAATTCTTCCTGAGACAGTCTTTTTTGTCGGGAAGGCACATCGTAAAATATCCACCAGAAAATAAGCCAGACAAACCCCAGAGCTCCCGTGATAATAAATACTTCGTGCCAGCCGTAATGATTCAAAATCCAGGGAACTATCATCAGTGCTACGACAACACCGATACTTGTTCCGGCATTGAACAAACCGGTTGCGAGCGCACGTTCTTTTCGGGGAAACCACTCCGCCACCGTTTTAACCGCGGCGGGATAATTCCCTGCCTCCCCAAGTCCTAAACCGATACGGGCCAGTCCAAAACCGAACGCACTTCTCGCCCAGGCATGCAGCATGCCCGCTATGCTCCAAAAAACAATGGTGATGGCATAGCCTTTTTTTGTACCGATTTTATCAATAATCCATCCAAAAGTTAAAAGCCCGATGGCGTAAGCAGCCGTAAAAGCCATGACGATTCTGGCAAAATCCGTCTCGGTCCATTCAAATTCCTTTTCTAAAACCGGCTTTAACAAACCAATAATTTGCCGGTCCAGATAATTAATGGTTGTGGCCGTAAACAACAAAATGACAATAATCCAGCGATAATTTTTGATTTTATACTGAGGCATAAAAATGAACTGCTAAGATTTGTTATTAGTAAATCATTGACCACAACCCGGAATAACATCCTGTCAAAAACCGCTATTGTGAAGCATGAAGTTTAGCCACAAATTTCTCAAAGAATGCTTGCAGGCCAGCCCAATCTTTTTCCTGTATCAGTTTCTTATTGAAAAGCTGACTCCCGATCCCCAATCCATCTGCACCGGCTTTTAAAAACTGGTCCATATTTTCCAGGTTGATCCCACCGGTGGGCAACACTTTCAAATGGTTTAAAGGTGCTTTTAAATCCTTGATATATTCTGGCCCGAGTGATGTGGCGGGATAAATTTTCACCATCGTTGCACCGTAAGACCAGGCATTGTAAAGTTCTGTTGGCGTATAACCTCCCGGAAAAACAGGAATTCCTTTTTTAACACAGTGTTTAATGATTTTCTTGTTAATAACCGGCGTGACAATAAACTGCGCACCCGCTTCCAAAGCTATTTCAAGCTCTTCTTTTGTACAAACCGTACCCGCGCCGATATTCAGCCCTTCACTTTCATTGGCTACCGCATAACGGATCATCTCCTCGGCACCGGGCGTGTTCATGGTTATTTCCACTGTTGTGAGCCCGGCTTCACGGTAAACGGGCAAAATCTGTTTCACTTCTTCGAGCGAAAGATTTCTGATGATACCGACAATGGGTGCTTTTTTAAATAATTCCTGAGAAAAAGTATGCTGATTCATGCGTTATTGTTATTCAGTTTAATTTTCTGATTTTGAAATATTTTTACTTGCCCTGCCACTGTTGCCTTATCGATGATACCGGCTGACACTGTGGTGGTTCGCTGTGCTAAATCCAGTTCTTCAATACCCAGCTTATATAATTCATAAAGGTTATTTCCGCTGCATAATACCAGATCCCAGCTTTCTTTTTCTTTTAAATCCTTTAATTCGTTCCCAATAAGCAAACCGCTCATATACAGTGCGTTTTGCTTTCTATTCATCTTATCAAAAAGCTGGTTTGTCCGGACTTTGAATAAGCTGTTTAAAATATTGGCGTGTTCCGACTGCCGAACACCTGATCTGAAAGCACTTATTTCTTCCTGTGTTAAGTCATTTTGATTACCATTTTCTACCGAATCTTTAAGAATACTGTAATGCGACATGATTTTAAAAATCTCCCCCGTCATAAAAGTCTGAAAGCCAACCAACTCATTTCCCTGCACATACATATGTTTTGAATGTGTTCCGGGGAAAATAAAAATCGCCTCCTTGTTTTGGAAAGAAGACAACTCGCTCATATTCAGCAATCCCACCAATTGCGTTTCTTCTCCGCGCATAACATCCACATCACTTTTCACACCCGAAATCAGCATAATTTCATGCGGAAAATCTTCGCTCATATCGAAAAACCGGATGCTCGATTGGCTTCCATCAACGGCATAGGGCAAGTCCGTGTAAGGAATTTCTTCCATTCCGATCGACGAAGATGCCATACCTGATATCACGATTGTCACCTTATTGAGATCCAAAGACAAACGAGCGGCTAATATATCGATCTGCTGTCTGAGGTAATTTTTAAAAAATTGCGCTCTGACCATCAATTTATCTTTTGCCGTAAGTTTCCAGGCACTGTACGTTGCTGCAATTCCCTCGGAAGACAGCACCTCACCAATCATCTGACACTCAGACAAACCGATAAGTCTTAACCGGAAAGAAGAGGTTCCCCAATCGCAACACAGCAGATATTTTTCCATCGACTTATTGAGGGATAAATGTTAAATACTATACCAGAAAACCGAACAATCCAGTCTGTTCTCAGCCAGCTAAGGTAAAGCAAAAGCGACGTAATTCCCGCCTGGCTTTAATCCATAGCGCACACCTCCGGCTGCAATGGCAATGTACTGCTTTCCGCCAACCATGTAAGTGACGGGCGTAGCAAAGCCACCTGCGGGAAGTGAATGTCCCCAAACAATTTTGCCGGTTTTGCTGTCAAAAGCTCTTATTTTCTCATCATAAGTAGCCGCAATAAATACGAGTCCGCCAGCGGTCACCACGGGCCCGCCATGATTTTCCGTTCCCGTCGCCGGAATACCTTTTGCTTTCAATTCAGGATATTCACCCAAAGGAACCGTCCATAAATACTCACCTGTGTTCAGATCAATTGCATTCAAAGTACCCCATGGCGGCTTGATTGCCGGGTAATTATCCTGATCCCGAAATTGCACATTACCATTATTCATATAGGGAGGCAAGTATGGAAAATTCGATCCTTCGGCTGCCTTCACGTGCAACGCACTGTTATGAATGTCGTTTGGACTGACGGGCTTGGCCGTTTCTTCGGATTCTGTTTTAAGTAAAAAATTCAAAATTGCAGTCTTATCTTCCCGGGAAATATGCTGAAACGAGGGCATGCGGCCTCGGCCAGATTCCAGCAAGCTTGCTATCTGTTCTCCTGACATCCTTTTTTCAATGTCCGAAAGATTGGGATAAGCCTGTGCCGCGTTGTTGGCGACTGATGTTTTTCCATTATTGGCATGACAAGCCGCACAATTGGCATTAAATAAAGTTGCACCACGTGTTAAAACAGCTGCATTTCCTTTCTCTTTTACATCCCTCATCTTTAACCACCAGAGCATATTATTGGAATTCTGGTAAATAATCCCGTTTGGATCCACAGCATTTCCGCCCCATTCGGCGCCTCCCCCAAAACCATAATATAACGTCCCTTCCAGACTTGGCGGCAAATATTTACTTCCGTGTTTACTATTTACAAAACGGTTCAGCACGAAAGCATGCGCTTCCGGCGTGCGGTCTGTGATATCTGCTTCTGTTAATTCCTGATTGGCAAAAGGTTTGGGTTTAACCGGCACCGGCTGTGTCGGCCACGGCTTTTCTCCTGGTAACGCCGGCGAGGTTGGTACGGGCACTTCGTTGATATCAAATAACGGCTTTCCTGTGTCGCGGTCAAAGACAAAAATATATCCGTCCTTTGTTGCCTGCGCAACCGCCTCGATGATTTTACCTTTATGTTTTACGGTAACCAAATTAGGCGGGCAAGGTGCATCCCGATCCCAGAGATCATGATGAACGGTTTGAAAATGCCAGACACGTTTACCGGTTTTTGCATTGATAGCAATGACACAATTGGCAAATAAATTTTCCCCTTTTCGGTCACCGCCATAAAAATCCACGGAAGGCGAACCAGTCCCGGCATAAACAATCCCTCTTTTTTCATCAATGACCATTCCGGCCCAGCAATTCGCTCCCCCGATTTTTTTATAGGAATCTTTCTCCCAGGTTTCGTAGCCGTATTCACCCGGAAGCGGCACTGTATGAAAAACCCAGACAAGTTTTCCTGTTTTGATATTAATAGCCTGAATATAACCCGGCGGTGCATCGCCGCCTTCGGAAACGCTTGAACCCATGATGAGCAGATCATTGAAAACCACACCGGGTGTGGTGCTCCGTAACGCTAAATTGGCGGTTTCGTGCCCAAAAATTTCTTTACCACCCAAACCGATACGCAAATCCACTTCCCCTTGATGGCCAAAACTTTCAACTTTTTCACCGGTAGCAGCATCGATTGCGTACAAAGTCGGCCCGACGGAGTATAAAATTCTTTTGTCCTGACCATTTTCCCAGTACACAACACCACGCAAAGGGTGAAATCGTGGTCTCTTCTCAGGGTCACTAAAAGGGTTGAATTTCCAGATTTCCTTTCCTGTGGCAGCGTCAACGGCAAAAAGTTTCATTCTAGGTGTTGTTCCATATAAAATACCATTTACCACAATCGGCTGGCACTGGATGTCGATTCCCCGCTCGCCCGGGGTTTTATTTTCGCCGGTATCATAACTCCACACCTGTTTTAGATTTCTAACATTTGCAAGATTAATCTGCGTCAACGGAGAATACCGGTTTCCTGCCTTATTTCCCCCATAAGTCGGCCAGTCATGGTCTTCTGAATTCAGACGGACATTTTTTTCCTTGCCGGCTATTCCAAAAAAGCCAAGCAAAATCAGAACAAAAGGAAGGTATTTCATTGAAAAATATTTCATTTTGTATTCTTTTAGGCACAACAATATCCTGCTCTCTCATCATGAGCGAGTAATTAATACTTCAACGCAATGCTTTAAAAAACGAGGCAGACGAAACTGTCAGTCAATGCCCTATTTCGCTTTCGCGGATTCGAAAAACGCGTAATTGATTTTCCATTTCACCTCTTTTCCCGGTTCAACATTTAGCTTGATGTAAGGCTCCGGACAAGCCGTCGTCGCACATGACCAATACACCAGTTTTTCAATAGGCTGATCACTGGTTATTTTTACACCAGCTCCCGTTTTTACGTTTTCAATTTTTAAGTCGTAATCTTTTGCGGAACCTGTTAAACCTTGTAATCCTGCACTAAAAACATTCTCTTTTTTATCCAGCGCACGGTTGTAAATAATAGATTTCCCTTCGACATTCGCAATGGTTCCGAAACCTTTCCCCTCCGCTTTTACATCGAATGGGAACGTAATTTTCATCCCCGGCCCGGTTGGTTCATTATCAATCATAAAAAAGTTATGATCGTACACACTGGTCTTTATTGTCTTTTTTCCTGTGTTTTTCAAAACATGTTCCAAAACAAGCTCAGGTTTTCCCTTGATCAGTTTCACAATTTTGGTATACACATACGCATAACCGCTTTCATCCGTAAGCTCGTGCGTAAACTCAATAATATCGCTTTTTCTTTTTATCGTCCTTTTCCCGTAATTAACAACCTCGTAGTTTGTAGCAAACGAATACGGTTTATTATCCGGTTTTTTCAAAACACCCACGCCAATTTTTACAAAATCGCCGCCTGCTTTTGTTCCGTCAAAATCCAGCGCAACAAATTCTTCTACCGGACCGCTGATCGCATCATGGATTTTCGGATCATATTTATCAAACCATTTACCAAAATAGGAATGTCCCTTATACTCCAAACTTGGAATAACCCCGGACCAGTCAAACCGGGTTCCCTGATAGTAACCATTGGTAACGTCCGGTAAATATATTTTTGCCTTTACAATACCATTTGTAATATCAGCTTCCGGAAAATCTGTGGCGGTAAAAACACTGCTGCACAAACTGATTATCAATCCTATTGCTAAAAATCTTTTTTTCATCACGTCGATTCTTGGTTCAATGATAAAAGTAAGCAAACGGTTATTTTACTTATCAGAAAATCCCGCATGGAAAGTGCGGTCCGAAATTTTTCAAGCGCAATTCCGGACCGACTGTCAAACACTGATTTAGTTATTAAGATTTGGATTGAGCGATGTATCCGAATAAGGTAAAGTGAACCAGTAATTCGCCTTGGTTATGGGCCTGATCGGCTGCAAATCCTCCGGACTCTTTTTCGCATTGGCTTCCTCTACTTTTTCAAGACGGATCAGATCAAACCAGCGTGTTCTTTCGCAGGCAAATTCCCAGGCCCGTTCCTGTACAACTTCGTCAGCAAACCTGGATGCCGAAAGGCCGTCGGCCATAGACAATGGTTTTGTTCCGGAAGCCCAGCCTCTCAGCCGGACAGCATTCAGCGCATCATATGCGGCCAGATCCGGACCGCCTGTTCCGCGTGCCTTTGCCTCCGCATACACAGTAAGCACGTGTGCATAACGCATCATCACAGAAGGCAGCGAAATACTGGAAGTTTCAATATTTCCCTTGATATACCACTTCTTGTAATAAGGGTGTTTGGTGAGACTTTGCTGCCACGGCGTCTTTTTCGCGCCAAATTCGGTACGGAAAGTAGCATCCTTTCTTGGGCCCTCGGGGAAATCACGGAAGAAAAAAAGTTCTGCAAACATATCATCCCAGCCTCCTTCCTCACCAGGCATCGCCGTGTTGCCATAAGTCGCGTTAGCAGTTCCGCTTCCACCCGTAAATCCGCTGATCTGGAAAACCGCTTCGGCTGTGCCTGCTGACGCAGGATCATTTTCAAAAACCGCCGCAAACGTTGGCAGTAGCTGAAATCCGTACAAATCCTTATTGTCGATAACCTCTTTGGCTTTGGCGGCTGCAAGGTCATATTTATCCGTTTGTTTCAAAGGCCAGCCTGCCATCGTCAGGTACACATCGGCAAGAAATGCTTTTGCTGAACCTTTATTCGGTCTTCCCGGATCTCGTTTGGTGTTTGGCAAATTCGTCTCTGCCACTTTCAGGTCAGCAACAATCAGATCATAAACTTGCTGTGGCGTTGATTTGCCAACCGTTAATAATTCATCAGAATAAACGCCGGTCGTGATTAATGGAATATTACCGTAAAACCGCGTCAGCCAGTAGTAGGAAAAGGCCCGGATGAAATATGCTTCGCCCACGATGATATCAATAGTAGCCTTGGTACCAACGGTTTTCTGAAAATTATTAATCACGTTGTTCGCACCCTGGATCGCTTTATAACATCCGTTGTAAACCGCACCGGATCTTTGATTCGTGGTAGAAACTGCAAACTGGTCGAACTCCCGCCAGTCGGCCTTGTTACTGGCCGGGTGTGTCGTTACATCATCACTGCCGATGGTTGCCGCATTGGCCGAAGGATGTATAAACCCATAACTCCATTGAGAACCCAAGCCTTTATAAGCTCCTGTCAGGGCAGATTCCAGGCCTTCCTGGGAAGTGAGCACATTATCGCCATATAACAGCCCGGTTGTATCTTCGTCCAGGTAATCGCCGCATCCCGAAGTCACGAAAACGGTTATAATCAGTAAAATCAGCTTTTTCATTTTTATATTTTTTATTTCTTAAAAAGATAAGTTTAGACCAAACGTGTATGTTTTTGAATTTGGATAAGATCCATAATCAATCCCGATTGCCGTATCAGTTCCTGACCCTACATTGCTCGCTTCCGGATCCGGCCCTTTGTATTTTGTAATGGTCAACAGGTTAGTCGCGCTTGCAAAAACACGGACGTTAACCTTGTTATGGACGAATCCTGTCGGAATATTGTAAGACAAACTCACGTTTTTAAGACGAACAAAACTCCCGTTTTCAAGAAAGCGGCTTGATTGTGTAAAAGGCTGATAGGTTTTGGTAAACGCCGGAACATCAGAGTTTTCATTGCCTGGACGGTAATAATCCCGGATCTCGTCAAGAATAAACTGACGCGCATCACCGGAACCTGACATGGCTACGGCACGGGTATAGTTCAATTTATCTACGCCAAAAACACCCTGAAAAAACGCGTTTGCGGTAAAGCCCTTATAGGTAAATGTGTTGTTCCAGCCGCCCGTCAGTTTTGGGAATGCACGGCCGATAATTTGAAAATCATCGGTTGTGATAATGTTATCCCCGTTAAGGTCTTGGTAATGCGGATCACCCGGAACACGTCCCTGTTTTGTGGCAATATCTGCTTCATTGGCTTTAAATGTCCCCAGATAATTCAGTCCCCAGTATGAGCCCAGCGGTTCTCCGGGCATCAGCATAAATTCATTGGTTGTCGACATCCCAGCTCCCACGCCAGTCCCGGTTCCCAGCCTCGCAAGACCGCCCAGACTGATCACTTTATTTTTAAGTGTGGAAAAATTCAGACTGGTTTCCCAAGTGAAATTATCCCCGCTGACCGGTGTTCCGGCAATGGAAAATTCAAAACCTTTATTTTCGACTTCTCCTACGTTTCTGGCCTGCGTGCCGCCGCCCGCATAACTTGGAATGGCGACGTTCAGCAAAAGATCGTTGGTGTTCTTTTTAAAATAATCAACTTCAAAGCGTAGTCTGCCATTCCAGAATTCCATTTCGAGACCAACATCGGTTTGCTTGGTTGTTTCCCATTTCAGGTTCACATTACCCTGGTTACCCTGAATCACCCCTGCCGTGACAGCCGCATTGTTGAAAGCCATCTGGGTAGTATTGTAAGGTGATAAAGTGGCGTAAGGATTAATAGCCTGGCTACCCGTTTTCCCCCAGCTTGCACGTAGTTTAAGGTTGCTGAAAACATTTAATTGTTTGATAAATTCCTCCTCGGACAATCTCCATCCAAGCGCAACGGAAGGAAAAACGCTATACCGGTTATCTGAGCTGAACTTCGAAGAACCATCTCTTCTTACCGCAGCTGAAATAAGGTATTTGTCTTTATAAGAATAATTTACCCGTCCCAACAAAGAAAGTAACGTCCATTTCTGAAATCCTGACGCTACAGACGCAGAGGCATTCCCGCCAATGTTGTCGTATCCAAGCTGCGGAAAACGGAGTCCGCTGGCTGATGCAGTAAAGTTTTTGTCAGTAAATTGCTGTGTTTCCAGAACCGCCACCGCATTGATCGAATGGTTGCCCAGCGTTTTAGTATAATTTAAAGAATTCGTGTTTTGCAGCGTCACCTGTCCCGAGGAATACCGGGAAGCATTAGGCACATTGTTGGACAACCGCTTGCCTGTAAAGTTCAGGTTCTGTGCATTGAGATAGTTCACCGCATATTGCAAATCGAGCGTCAATCCTTTGATCGGCAAGTCATATCTCAAACCTCCGTTGACATTAAAAGTAGTACGGTTTTGATCAATCGACTGGTCATATAAATAATCGAGCGGATTTCGGTAAACCGAACCGATAGGATCTGTAAAAGTAGGCTGCCCGTCAGCGCCATAAGCTGGTGTGGTCGGTGCCCAGGCCAGCGCCTGAATCAAAGCGCCGCCTCCGTTTGTATTGTGATTTTTTGAACTGCTCCCCGAAAGGTTCAGTCTGAAAGAAAGCTTGTTTGTGATTTGGGTATTGATGTTCGTTCTCAAAATATACCTTCTGAAATCACTGTTTTCCATGATTCCTTTTTGATTCAGATAATTTCCCGAGATCAGAAAAGTAGTTTTGTCTCCACCACCCGATACGGTAATCTGCTGCTGTTGACCTTTCCCTGTTCGGTATACGAGATCCTGCCAGTCCGTGCCGCCATTTTTCTTATACTCTTCAATTTGGGCAGCAGAAAACGGAGGCGTTGAGCCGGTTGCATTGGAACGGGCATTTACGATTTCTGCAAACTCTCCTGCTGGTAAAACATCATATCTTTTAATAACCTGCGATACACTTCCCTGTCCTTCGTAAGTTACTTTTATACCTTTGGTACCTTTTCTGGTCGTAACGATGATTACACCATTGGCTCCCCTGCTGCCATAAATCGATGTTGAAGATGCATCTTTCAGGATTTGTATTGTTTCAATATCGCTGGGGTTTAAAAAGTTAAAATCAGCTCCTACAAATCCGTCGATTACATACAGCGGGTTGTTATTTCCTAAAACCGAGTTAGCACCCCGAACACGGATTCTTGCATCCCCGCCTGGCGATCCGTTGGCCTGTGTAACCTGCACGCCCGTCGCGCGGCCCTGTAAAACCTGGTCCAGGCGGTTAACTGGCTGCTGGGCAAATTCCTTCGTTGATATTACCGATAACGCGCCGGTAACATCCGTCTTCTTTTGCGTACCATAACCGACAACCACTACCTCAGAAAGTGTTTTGGATTCCTGTGCCAGTTTCAAATCGATTACAGAACGATTATTAATTCCAACCGTTTCACTTACATAACCAATAAAAGAGAAAACCAGCGAACCAGTGGCCGGCGCATTTATTGCATATTTTCCCTCCGCATCCGTAACAGTGCCCTGAGAAGTCCCGCTTACCAGCACATTAACGCCTGGCAAAACGGCATTTTCTGCGTCCGTGACTTTTCCTGTGATTCTGACGTCCTGCCCATAAGCATAACTCAGGCACAAGCACAGATTTAACAAAAAGATATTTACAAGTTTTTTCATACCTTATTTTTTAAGGAGTACATAAAAGAGTTAAAAATGAAATACATGTTTTACTTTTCAGGATGCAGGGGTTGCTATACAAAAACTATTTTACCAGTCGACCACGGAGCCGTCGAAGGGATTATATGATTCGGGGTTTTTCCAGTCGTGGCCTATTTTTTCTTTCATTTGATCTTCATCCAGCTCAATCCCGAGACCGGGTCCGCGGGGAATAAGAACGCTGCCATCCTTTTCAAGTTTGAAAGGATTTTTCAGATAACCCTCGCCAAGAGAAACCTGTTCCTGCACCAGGAAATTCGGCACGCTCGCAGCCAGATTAAGCCCAACGGCAAGTGAAATAGGTCCCATAGGGTTATGCGGTGCGATAGGTACATAGTAAGCCTCGGCCATGCCGGCGATAATCCTGCCCTCGGTTATGCCTCCCGCATGACAAAGATCGGGCTGTACAATGCTTGCGGCACCTTTTTCCAGAATTTCCCGAAAGCCCCACTTGGTAAAAATCCGTTCTCCGGTAGCGATCGGCAAGTGAGTGCCCCGGGCGATATCAACCATTGTGTCCACATTTTGTGCCTGACAAGGTTCTTCAATAAACATCGGTTGAAATTGTTCCAGTTCTTTGATCAGTACCTTCGCGGTCTGCGGTGAAATTGCGCCATGGAAATCAATGGCAATATCCATATCGTCGCCGCCGGCCTGTCTTAATGAAGCAAAATTTTCAACAGCATACTTGATGAATTTCGGGTTTTCAACGATGTTAGCCGGATTCTTTTTGGCAACTCCTGTCTTAATGACGGTAAAACCCTCTTTTTTTCGCTGCTTCATATCCTCAGCATTGGCGGCCCGGCCGTATACCCTGACGCGGTCGCGGGTAGGACCGCCAAAAAGTTCATATACCGGCACATTCAAAAGCTTGCCTTTTATGTCCCACAGCGCATGATCGATTCCACTTAATGCACTGGTCAGAATCGGGCCGCCGCGGTAAAAAGCATGTCGGTAAATCGCCTGCCAATGGTGGATAATATGCCTTGGATCCTTTCCTATTAAATAAGGTTCTATTTCCTTAATTGCAGTTTGTATCGTCAGTGCTCTTCCCTCCAGAAGGGGTTCCCCGAGTCCGAAAACCCCAACATCGGTATGTATTTTCAAGAAAATCCAGCGCGGTTTTACCAGAAAGGTTTCAAGGCGTGTAATTTTCACATTACTGTAATCCTGAAAATGTCCGGGATTTGAAGCATAGGAAGATTTTGGCAAAACCATCGATGTCATGGCGGTAACGCCCAAAACAGACTGAATTGCATCCCTCCGGGAAATACCGGTTTTGGCAGAAGACTTCATCATTTTATGGGTTTATTTGAACAATAAATCTCAGACTATCCAGGTAACGAAATACCGTTCAAGCCACACCCCTACCAGCCATGAATAGCGCCATCCGGACTTTTCAGGTAGGGATGTGGAAATTTTGTTTTTTCTTTTACTTCCATCACGAACGTCGCCTTTTTCGGGTCAAATTTCACGCCAAGTCCAGGATTTGGATTTAAATACAATTTCCCGTTTTTAAAGTTGATGAAGTCCTCATTGAAATAGGCCGGACGTTCAGGCTCTCCGCCGCCCAATTCCATCAGACATCTCGAAGGACTGCTTGATCCCAGCGTATGCACCAAAGCGGCCGTGGAAAGCGGTCCTGTAAAATGAGGGATCATACCCAGATAATGGGTTTCGCACAAAGCGGCTATCTTTTTGAATTCTCCGATACCGCCCGTATTTGGCAACGTTACGCGCGTATAGTCTATTAATCTATTCTCAATCAACTCGTTAATATCCCACCTGTCGCCAAACTGCTCTCCGACTGCAATGGGAACTTTGGTCATCGCCCTGATGGTTTTGTACAGGGCCGGATTTTCCGAACGGACAATATCTTCCACAAAATAAGGCTCCATACTTTCAATAGCGTTACAGATTTTCAGACCGTCGGTCATGTCAAAACGCGTGTGCAGATCTATTGCCCATTTCCCGCCTCCGCCAACGGCTTGATCAATTCTTTTACAGAATTCAATCGTTTTTTTTACATTGTCATAGAAGTCAAATGGTTCATCGCCGTTCCCACCGGTAGGCCCTATACGATAGGATCGCAAACCAGCTTCAATACAATCTCGTGCCCGTTCCTCCTCGGTTTTCGCCTTGGAAGCGCGGAAGCCGGTTGCATAACATTCCACATAATCGCGCGTGGCACCTCCGAGTAATTCGTAAACGGGCACACCAAGGGCTTTTCCTTTGATATCCCATAATGCCATTTCTATCGCTCCGAGCGCGTGGAGTTTTTCGCGACCGGGCGGATAAAACATGCCACGATACACATATTGCCATAAATGTTCAATCCGGAAAGGGTCTTCTCCGATGATCATTTGCGCGCATTGTTCGATCATATCTTTCGAGCCTCCTTCGCCTATGCCAATAATCCCCCCATCTGTTTCAATTTCCACGATGCCACGCGCCTGGTTGAAAAGCGGTTTGTTATAACCCGGTGCGCTGTAATATCTGATTTTTGTAATCTTTAATCTGGAAGCAGCTTCCGCCTTTTTATCAGGAAATCCCGCCATGACGGCAGCAGAACCCAGGACGGCAGATTTAATAAAATTTCTCCTTTGCATCGGGTATAATTTTAAGTTTAGGAATAGTAATCTGTATCGTTTTATCGATTAAGCAATTTTAAAACCTAATTCGTCTGCACAGAAGATTTTGCCATGGACGACTCCCGTGCGATCAATCTGGCTTCCATTAAAATCTGTTTCATTCCCTCATCCGGATTTTTCAGTTTTGCCAGGAGCAGCTCTACGGCTGTTGTTCCCAGAAGTTCCAGCGGCTGTTTCAGATACGTGATCGGACAATAATACAGATCAAAAACCTCCGCCTGCCCGAAACTTACAATTCCCAAATCCGAAGGGACCTTTAATTTCAATTCATTAATATATTTTAAACCATTGATTGCCAGACCATACGTTGCAAAAATAACAGCATCCACTTTATCCGGAGCCGACGTCATTTCATCGATGGCAACCTTCACTTCCTTTTCAATATTTTCAAATCTTACTTCTTTCAGCCAGTTATTTTTAAAAATAAATTTATGGTCTTTCAAAGCCTGCTGATATCCGCGTATCCTTTCCTGCATGTGATACATATCCGACTTGTAAGCAATAATCCCGATTCTTTCATAACCGCCTTTGATCAGATGAACGCCGGCATCATAGGACGCCTTGTAATTGTTTGTTGCCACAAAATCAGTCTGTAAATCCGGAAAATGCCTGTCAAGCAGTACAAACGGAATATTACGTTCTTTCAGATAAACAATATGCGATTCGGAATGCTCGGACGATACAATAATAAATCCATCAACTTGTCTGTTAATCAGTACATTTAACAAATCCCAGGCCTTTTCTGCCTTCTCATCAGAACTTCCGATAATGACCGTGTACCCGCTTTTTTTTGCTTCATCTTCCACAACCCGTGCTATGTTTGCAAAAAATGGATTGGAAATATCTGCGATAACCAGGCCAATCGTATGTGTTATGCCGCTTCTTAAACTTTTTGCCAGATGATTGGGCTGATAATTCAGTTCTCTGGCTATTTCTTTAATTTTTTTCGCAATCTCATGTCCTACCCTGCTCTCTTTTTCTTTACCATTCAAAACATACGAAACCAATGCGGTAGATACGCCTGCTTTTGAAGCTATATCCTTTAACGAAATCTTTTTGCTATTCATAAAGTACAACTTTAAAAGCGTATCAAATGTAAGTTTAATCGATTAAACAAAAAAGTATTATTTAATATATTTTTTACATTTTTTCCAAGAATAACACCAAAATAAAAAAGACATATATTTTTGTTTTCTGCTGGCTGACAACATACAACTTTTTGATAATCAAAATATTAAAAAACCACTGCCCGACTTTGAACCGGACAATGGTTTTTTCACATTAAGGCCGTATGATAGTTCCGTCAAATTTCCGCACCTGCCAGTTTGACTTTGTGGAAATGGGATATTTTGCAGCTTCTTTTTCATTGATATCTACCCCAAGTCCCGGCACTTCGTTCACCGACATATATCCGTTTTTCATGGTCGGGCATCCTGAAAAAACTTCCAGTGTTTTATCGTTAAACTGCACCGCTTCCTGGATGCCAAAATTCCATACGGCCAGATCAATATGCGCATGTGCCGAATGTCCAACCGGCGACACATCACCGGGACCGTGCCAGGCCGTTTTGACATTGAACCATTCACCAAGACGTGCTACTTTCATGGCGGGTGTGATCCCGCCAATCTGTGAAACGTGTATCCGGATATAGTCAAACCATTGATTTGCCATCGGTTCCAGAAACTCGTTGATGTTGTTGAACAGCTCGCCCATCGCCAACGGAACCGTAGTGCTTGCCCGCAGCTGTTTGAACCACTTCATGTTCTCCGGAGAAAAAGGATCTTCTATAAAAAACGGCCGGTATTCTTCAAGCCGTTTGATCATATTAATTGCATCCATCGGTTGTACCCTTTCGTGGATATCATGCAGCAGTTCCACTTCGTCGCCGCATCCTTTCCTTACGGTTTCAAATAATTTCGGAACCGATTTCAGGTACAGCCTTTCATTCATGAAGTTGTCTGTTTCCCCTCCAAAACCTGCCGCTTTAAAATCAGGTTTCTGCTCTGTACTTCCCACAGCACCATACCCGCCTTGCTGAATCCGGATGTATTTATAGCCTTGCTCCTGTATTTTCTTCACACTTTCCACGGTTTCTTCGGGTGTGCGCCCGTTTGCGTGCGTATAACACGGAATGGCAAAACGGGATTTTCCGCCCAGCAATTGAAAAACCGGCATACCAGCCCGCTTGCCTTTGATATCCCAAAGAGCCTGGTCCAGTCCGCTGAGAGCATTGTTGAGCGCCGGCCCATTCCGCCAGTAAGAACTCACATAAGCACTTTGCCACATATCTTCAATATTATCAACGTCTTTTCCGACACAGAACTCGTTGAGATAAGTATTGATTGCGACAATTACGACAGCAGCCCGTTGCGTGAATGTGGCACAACCCAGGCCATATAAGCCAGGCTCTGTTGTCTCCACTTTTACCACAATCAAATTTGAGCCCTGAGGCGCTGTGGCGATTGCTTTTACACTTTTAATTTTTACAGGTTTCATGGCTTTGGCGTAGTCAGGAGTACCCTGTTTTTCTCTTGCCTCGGCATTGGAAATCCCACCAAAAAGTCCCAATAAACCTGCCGAAGAACTTAATCCCAGCATTTTCATGGTGTCACGACGACTATAATCCGTTTTATTCATAAACTTTTATAATAAGTGATAAATAAATTTTTTTGGCAATCGGCTATCGGCAGTCAGCGATCGTTGACGGCCATAATACAGCCTGATGCCGATCGCCGACAACCCTTTTACTTTTTGTCCCACCAGACACGGGTATTCAAGTCATTTGCTCCCTGGCGCGCGATGGCATCGTTGACATTTTGCAGATTCACAATGATTTCTCCATCCGGATATGGCATACGGCGAATAAAATCCTCTTTAATTTCAGAACCAGGATATGGATTTTTCTTCAATGCAGGAAAACCGCTCCTTCTGAAATTGGCAAAACATTCGCTTCCATCAAGAAAGGTCGCTACCCAGTATTGCGTATTAATCAGGTCCAGCTCTTTGCCTGCCGTCAGTGGATGGGCGGCCAGATACGCCAGAATTGCATCTTCCTTGATTGTTGCACTGGCATCATACAGTGCCATTTGTTCCAGATTGGCTCTGATCCCTTTTGCATAATAAGCCGCCGGCTCTCCGGTTACCCATCCCCGAAACGCCGCTTCTGCAAGCAAAAGCTGGTTTTCAGCATAGGTCACATGAAATTCCGGAGCATCGAGTTTCAACACGGTTGTCAGGTTTATTTGGGTAAAATCCCATAAACTCACGACGCCATTTTGCGCCAGCACGCTATTGATGGTTACATCGTTATAACCCATGGGCATTCCAATCTGCACTTTCGGATCAGAACTTGCCCTTGCTCCGGTTTGCTCGGGACCACCTTTTGCACCCACATAACGCACAGCAAAAACGGGAAGTCTGGGATCATTGTTTTCTTTCAGATAATTGACGAAAGGAGCAGCAAGATAAAAATTCGTTTTCTCACGCGCGGCCAGGTGATTGGCAATATAATTGTTCCAGATCGCCGTATGCCTGATCACAGAATTATCCGCATTTGATTCAAACAAACCACCTGCAACGGCCTTTGTCACATAGTTTTTGGCTGTTGTTTCATCCACTTTCGATAAGCGCATGCCTGCTCTGAGCATGAGCGAATAGCCAAGTTTTTTCCACTTTGCCACATTTCCGCCATACAAAATATCGGTAGTAACAGCCGCCTGGGAAAGATCAAGCGCTGCCGAAGCTTCGTCCAGTTCTTTTAAAATATCTTTATAAATAGCTTCCTGAGCATCGTATTTAGGCCTGATTAATTCGTTGATGTAACCTTGTCCGGCTTCAAAATACGGAATATCACCGTACGTATCGGTCAGGATCATAAACGCATAAGCCTTCCAGATACGGGCTGCGTTATAGGTATTTTTCTGCAAAGGGTCATCTTTGGTCTGCTCCACTACGGCAACGATTTGTTTGATTACATTGCGGTAAAAGTTCACCCATACCAACGGTGTGTTGGCATTATTAAACTGATTATAGTTTCCTCCCGACAACGAACTTCCGTACGGTGTGATCACCTGCTGCACAATGCCAAAATTATAACAAAGCATACCGAGCGTGCTCACACCATCGAGATATGTGGTACTGATAATCGCCTTGTTCATAACAAAAGTTGGAGCCAGCGAAGTCGGATCGACCTTGTTGGTATTGATTTCATCGAAATCGTTGTCGCAAGCCGAAAAAAGATTGGCTACAAGCAATATCGTGAGAATATATAAAGTTTTGGTTTTCATATTCTTTGAATTTAATGTTTTGAAAATCATGCTGATACACTTTCCCAATTAATCAGAACCGTAGGCTAAGATTAAATCCTAAACTTCGGGTCGGTGGCAAACCCGGCCAGAAATCCAGTCCGGCAGCGTTATCGGACGAGTTCAGCACTTCCTCCGGATCCATGTTCTCAGTCCATTTTTTGATAATCAATACATTGTTTGCCACTGCGCTCAGCCGCAGTCCCTGAATGAACCAGTCCTGCGGCAGAAGTTTTCCAAAATCGTAACTCAGCGTAAGCTGGCGTAACTTCCAGAAACCTGCGTTGGAAACAAAATCCTCGTTGATTCCCAACGGATTTATCGATTCATAAAAAGGCTGAACGGCCGACTTGGTCTTATTAATTTCACCATCGGGATTAACCCCGTTTCCAATTACATAACCTTCTGCGCGGCCGGGTAAAGTTCTTTTGGACAGGCCATGACGCATGTAATTAATGTTACGCCCGGCGATCATTTTGTACCCAAGTTTGAAATCAATAAGCGCCGACAACGTTATGCCCTTGTAAGTAAATGTGTTGGTGATTCCCCCAAAATACTTCGGCAATGCATTTCCTACATTTTTCAGCGTATTATTCCGCATGGGGAGACCGCTGTTTTTGTCAAAAACCTGCCGTCCCTGGGCATCCCTGAGGTACGTAAATGTGTAAAGCTGACCAATCGGCTTACCAACAACCTCGTTTAACGTACGGCCTCCGCCTCCGCCCACTGTGATCACCGTATCCTTATCGGATAAGCCCAGTTTTATCACTTTTGAGGTGTTGTAAGATGCATTGAAACTTACATCCCAGCGAAAAGATTTTGTATTAACCGGTGCGCCTGTCAGCAAAAATTCGATACCCTGGTTTTTACTTCGCCCCACGTTAATAAGCTGATTGGTATAGGAAGAAGCGTCCGAAATCTGAGCTGCAAGTATCTGATCGTCTGTCGTTTTGTGATAATAGGTAAAATCGAAACCAATTGCATTATTAAATAATTTCAGTTCAATTCCACCTTCTACTTCTTTCACCCGCAGCGGACGCAGGTTTTTGTTTGGCACAAGAGAAGTATTGATTCCTCCAACCGGCACCAGCTGACCAGAAGGATTCGGGAACAGGTTATTGTCAACCGAATAATACAAGGCATTGGAATAAGGCTGAACATTATCCGAACCCACCTGCGCATAAGCCGCTCGTAACTTGCCGAAAGACAACCAGGCTGGAAGTGCTGAAAAGGCCTGCGAAAAAATGAAACTACCGGTTACGGATGGGTACAAAATACTTCTGTTTTGCGGTGCGAGTGTAGAAAACCAGTCGTTTCTTGCCGTCACGTTCAGATATAAAAACTCTTTATAAGAAATCGTGGCAGCTCCATACAAAGAATTGATTTTCTTTTCTGACAGGCTGTACAAAGGGTTTTTCACACGTCCGTTCATAACAGTATAAAGACCGGGCTGTATAAAATCCTGAACGGTAACACTATTGTAATCCATCCGGGCATAACGCTGGTTTCCTCCGAGCGTTACGTCCACACCAATGTTTCCAAAAGTATGGTTTCCACCCAGTATAAAATCAAGATTTCTTTCGGTGTTTCTCCTCACATCCTGTGTATAAGATCCATTTACGAATCCTGTGGGCGCTTTGGCTATCGGAGCATATCCGTTGGGAATATTGTAATCCTGATTACGCACATAAAAATCCTGGGCTACACGCAGCTGCAAATAAAGCCAGTTTGTGAACTCGTATTTTAACGCGACATTTCCAAAAAGCCTGTCACGGGTGATGTTTTCAAAATGTTTATTTACCGAATAATAAAGGTTATTGCGAACTAGAAATCTGGAAAATACAAATTCGTCGCCGTTCGGATGTGTCTGGTTTTTTTCCAGGGCTTCAAAAGGCATAGAGTTGGCGAGTGTGAATAACACCGTTGGTGTAGCAAAATCCTGCGCGTCAAGCTGCGGGGGATTGGTGTTTTTTTCTTTGGAATAATTAATATTACCGCTCGCAGTCAGCCGTTTAGAAATATTTTGAGAAAACCCGATGTTAACTGTCTTCCTGTTAAACTTCGAATTAGGCACGATACCCTTGTTGTCGGTATTGGCCAGCGACATGCTAAATCCGCCGTTCACTCCATTATTGGATACCGTTATCGTATTGGTCAGGTTCGTTCCGACATTGTAGAACTTACGGACGCGGTTATAAACAGGTTCGTAGGGATACTCTTCGTTATCAAAAAGAATCTGTTTCATTCCCGGCTGAAATTTCTCTCCAAAGCTCCATACACCCGATGTCGGATTCTCAGATGTGGGACGAACACCGCCTTCTCCCTGACCATACTCGTACTGAAAATCGGTGAAATCCAGCGGAGTATCCGTTGTGAAGTTCATGTTATAATCGAGTCCCAATCCTTTGCCTGTCCCTCTGCTTTTGGTCGTGATCATCACCACACCGTCTTTGGCGCGAGAGCCATACAAGGCCGCGGCTGTTGCACCTTTCAAAACAGTCATGGACTCAATGTCATCCGGGTTAATGCTGGAAAGGCCATCTCCGCCATCTGAATTATTGGCTGAACGTGCACCATAATCTCCCCCACCCGCAAAATTGGAATTGTCGATAGGCACACCATTAATAACAATCAAAGGGCTATTCTGGCCACTGAATGAGGATTGGCCGCGAATACGGATTTTGGCCGTTCCGGCCGGTCCGGTGGAGAGCGTAGAAATATTTACACCGGCCATTTTGCCTTGCAATGAGCTCATGACATTGGGAGAACGGTTGGTCGAAATCTGGTCGGCATTTACTGTTGCCGTTGCATAACCCAGGGTTTTGGCTTCTTTTTTAATACCCAGTGCAGTGATAACAACCTCGTTTAAATTCTTAGATTCAGGATCCAGTGTTACATCGATCACCGAGCGATTGTCCACTTTAATCATCTGGCTGATGTATCCTATGAAGGAAAAAACAAGCGTAGCATCGCTTGGAGCATTCAGGATATACTTTCCTTCTGCATCCGTTGCCGTACCCTGTGTCGAACCGCTGATCTGGATATTTACGCCAGGGAGCGCCAGACCATCGGGACTGGATACCTTTCCGGTTATCTTATTTTGAGCAAAAATCGGAAGCTGACATAGCCAGAGCAGTAAAATAATTGTTACATGTTTTTTCATAGTTTAAAGGGCTATTGGGTTAAAGGACTATTGGTTACAGTCTGGAATTCCCGTACTAACCTGCATGAACAAAGCATAAGTCTTCGCCACCACAAACCCAAAGCCTTACCTTGATCGCCCGGTACCCCGGAATATAGAAATTAAGCCGCGTTGCTGTATTTTAACATACAGTCGAACCTTATAAAACATCATTGCCAGGTTACGAAGAACAATAACGTTAATACTTATACGCACAACCGTTCCCGAGCCGAAAAATTGATCCGGCCTTTTATCACAATTTATTTTAAGCTATCACAAAACCTGAATTTCAGAAAACAACATCAGGTATCATCATAAAAATCTGATGTATAACTGATTATGTTTTCAGCAAGTTGTGAAATCTTAAATTTTTCAGAATGAACAGATTATTTTCTCTCCATTTTTAAACTGTTTAAACGATTAAGCAAACAATTAAAATTTTGAAATTTTTATCTTATTTTATGCCGATAAGTCGCTAGCTCGATTGATGATTATCTTTCCGCGAATGAATGCTGCTTTATGAAGTCAGATGTTGCTGGGTACAATTTTGTCTCTTTTTGAGAAGAGACCCAAATGTAAGTTTAATCGTTTAAACAACAAAATATTTATTTAATTATTTTTATATTTTTTCACAAAATAACCCTATTGATAAAATTTAAGCGATCTTGCCCCATTACGTGCGTTTTGATGCTAAAATGATCTAAGGTTATTATTCGGAACAAAGTCTGGAAATGAAATTTCTTTTTCAGGAATGAAGTTAAGTAAAGAAATGTTACTCTTTTTGTAATTAAAATATAAAACCGGTCAACTTGAAACTACCTGTTTATCTGGATAACAGCGCCACAACACCAATGGATCCAAGAGTTCTGGATGTGATGGTACCTTATTTTTTGCAAAATTTTGGAAATTCATCGAGCCGATCGCATGTTTATGGATGGACTGCGGAAGAAGCCGTTGGCTTAGCCAGAGATCAGGTAGCTGATCTTATCGGAGCCGATTCAGCTGAAATTATTTTTACATCTGGTGCTACGGAATCGATCAACCTGGCGATCAAAGGGATTTTTGATCAATATTCGTTTAAAGGAAATCATATAATTACATCCGTTTCCGAGCACCGTGCCGTGCTGGATTGTTGTGAATGGATTGAAAATAACGGCGGTTTTGTGACATACCTGCCTGTCAACGCCGAGGGGCTTATCGACCTCGCCCAGCTTGAAAGTGCAATAACGGATAAGACGATTTTAATTTCCATTATGTATGCCAATAATGAAACAGGCACCATTCAGCCTGTTCGCCGCATCAGTGAGGTCGGAAAAAAACATGGGATCCTGTTTTTTTCCGATGCGACCCAGGCGGCCGGGAAAATACCTGTGCAGGTGGACGAGGACGGAATTGATGTGCTTTCTTTAAGCGCACACAAATTGTATGGCCCTAAAGGTGTCGGAGCGCTTTACGTTCGGCGAAAAAATCCCAAAGTAGCTGTTTCTGCACAAATACATGGGGGTGGTCATGAAAAAAATATGCGGAGCGGCACCCTGAACATTCCTGGCATTGTTGGTTTTGGCGCTGCCTGTGAACTTTGTAATCATGTTTTGGAAACTGAAAGTACAGAACTCAGCATTTTACGGGACAATCTTGAAACAGAATTACTGAAACTTTCTGGCAGTCATATAAATGGAAGCCTTAAAAACCGACTGCCGCATATTACCAACATATCGTTTGACGCTGTAAACGGAGAGCAATTGTTATTGGAGCTTTGCAAAGAAGTTGCTGTTTCAAGAGGCTCGGCGTGTTCTTCTGTGACAACAAAACCAAGTCATGTGTTAACGGCCATGGGTCTGGATGATGCGGCGGCACTTTGTTCTTTTCGAATAAGTCTTGGAAGATTCACGACACTTTCTGAAATTGAGAGTAGTTTTAAGATAATGACAGAGATCATAGAAAAGCATAGAAATGCTTCCAAACTTGCTGCCACGCTAAAATAAATGAAGGAAATAACTGATATCATACAGGCATATCAAAAAGCACTGGCCGAAGGTCAGCGAATGGCACTTGCCACGGTTGTTCACGTCGAAGGTTCTTCCTACCGGAGGCCTGGTGCACGCATGCTGGTGACCGAAGACGGACAGTTAACCGGTGCGATCAGCGGGGGTTGTCTGGAAGGTGATGCCTTGCGAAAAGCGTTGCTCGCCATTTCGCAGCAGAGCAACAAACTGGTAACCTATGATACGATGGACGATGATGACGATGCAAAATTTGGCGTTCAGCTGGGTTGTAACGGCATCGTTCATATTTTGTTTGAACCGATCAATCCGGAAAAAGAAAATCATCCGATTAGTCTTTTACAAACCGCTACAAAAGATAGGATCAATGCTGTTTTGGTCACGCTTTTCTCAATGACGAACAGGCTTAGCCAGCCCGGAACCGGACTGCTGTTATTGGATAATGAAAATGTAATCCGCGGAGACCAGACGTTCACCTATCCTGACGAAGTATTGATCGACAGCAACAGTGCTCTGGAAAAACAAGAATCTTTGTTCTGTAACTATTCGTTTGGACAAAATAAATTCACGGCCTTTATTGAATTTTTGAAACCGCCCGTTTCTCTCGTTATTGTTGGTGCCGGAAATGATGCGATTCCCTTAACCGGCATGGCCTCTCATCTGGGCTGGACTATCACCGTTGCGGACGGACGGGCTAATCAGGCGACAGCAGAAAGATTCCCCCTTGCGCATACCGTGATGGTAGCCAAATCACATGAGGTCATTTCACAAGTTGACTGTGATTCGCAGACCGTATTCGTTTTGATGACCCATAATTATAATTACGACCTTGGTGTGCTGCGGGAGTTTATCAAAACTGGAAATCCACTTTATATCGGCAGTCTTGGGCCAAAGAAAAAGCTGGAAAGAATGCTGAACGACTTGAAAGAAGATGGTTTTGAGATAACCGAGGAATTATTATCCAGAATCTACGGCCCGGTTGGACTTGATATTGGCGCGGAAACATCCGAAGAAATTGCATTATCGGTTTTAGCTGAAATCAAGGCTGTCCTGAATAAAAAACCCGGTACTCCACTTCGTGATAAAAAAGATGTTATCCATAGCCGCTCCGAAAATGTGGTACGGAATCCGAATAAAAACCGTCATATTCTCGCTGTAACTTCGGAAGAAGACACATTGGGCACTTGCGGGATAGGACCTATGTAAACTTCGATTACACAGGAATAAACGCATACATGATCTGTGCTTAAATCAAATCCTTTTGTAATAAAAGTTTTTTGTAATCTTCGGCTGTATCCATATCGACTTTTCCCAGCGGAAAGTCGACGGTTTCAACCTGATCGCTGTATTTTACAATTATTTTTCTTGCTCCGATATCACCTTGCAACTTCATAAGTTCAGGAAAAATGCGCGCATCAAACAACACCGGTGTGCCGGCTATATCTGCATAAGTACTTGCAATAATACTTTTCCCCGAAGATTTCCTTTTATCAAAAAGATTTTGAAGCAATTCTTTGCTTACAAAAGGCTGGTCACATACCATAAACAGGGCCGATTGTAAATCAGGAGTTTTGTTTTGGGCAAAAGCAAGTCCGCACCGGATCGATGAGGCCATACCTTCTTCCCACTCATGATTAAAAACAACGCTCACGCCACTGTTTTTAATTTCCGATTCAACACTGAACTGATTGGCTCCTGTCACAACGATCACTTCATCGGATAAGTGTTTCGCCGTATGGATCACGTGGCCAAGTAAACTGTTACCCTTAAAAGGAAGCAATTGTTTCGGCTGGCCTAACCGGGAGGATTTCCCGGCAGCTAGAATAATAATGGCGGCGTTTGTTTCCATAAACTTGGCTAATCGGTTAAAATATTTAAATGAAAAACGGGACAAATTACCAGTTAATACCAAAACCGAAATCAGCCCAGTTTCAATAGAAACTTACAAATATCGCGCCAGGATAATAGTACCTTTTCCTTTCAAAATAAAAAATTTCAGGCAAATACTGCGAAAGTATTTGCCTGAAATTTTCTTTATTAATCATCTCTCTCCTCAGGAAATACTTTTAAAAGCTTCCTCTTCAATAAATGGCTGATTTCGAAGTCTTTTCTTTGTGGCCTTGTAAAAGGCGTTTGCGGCCGCGGCTCCTGCCGGCGGTAATGCGGGCTCGCCAAGGCCTGTCGGCGAAATACCGTTATCAACAAAATGAACGTCTACCTCCGGAATTTCATTCATGCGAATTAACCGGAACGCATTAAAATTATTCTGATCCGGTGCGCCGTCTTTAAAGGTCAGATTTCCAAACATCGCATGGCCTATACCGTCCACTATACCACCCCGAACCTGTTGAAGCGATCCGCTTTTATTAATAACAATACCACAGTCCACAGCGGCAATCATGTTTTTCAAAACCGGCTTGCCTTTTTCCACAACCACCTCACCCACCTGAGCCACGTAAGACCGGTGCGAAAAATATACGCTAAATCCTTGGTGAACGCCCTTTTTCTTGCCCCAGTTACTTTTTTCAGCCGCCAGTTTGATAACCGCTATCATGCGGTCAATATCGTATTTGATTTCCCCTGCCGGCGATTTTTTCGCTTTTTCCAGCAGTTCCAGGCGAAACTGAACAGGATCCTTTCCTGCGGCCTCTGCCACTTCATCCAAAAAAGATTGTTCCGCATAAGCAAGGAAATTGGTAATCGGAGCACGCCAGGGCCCGGTTGTAATGGGCGACTTGTGATCCACTGAATCAATAAGCAAATTATCGACCGCACCTGCCGGAAAATTATCTTCCCTTGTAGGATTTCCAGCATTCATGCCTACACCGCGTAATTTATATCCGATCAGCTGACCCGATTTATCGAGTGCAGCCTCAAAACGATAACGTACGGCCGGACGGTATGTGCCTCCTGTCATATCATCCTCACGCGTCCAGACAACTTTTACCGGTGCTTTCATCAGCTTGGAAACGTGTGTAGCCTCAATAGCATAATCCGCAGCCAGCCTGCGCCCAAAACCTCCGCCTTGCCGGGTGATTTCAACTGTTACTTTTTCAGGTGGAAAACCGGTAATTTTTGCGGCCTCAGTTCTTGCCCGGTCAGGTGTTTGGGTAGGTCCAACCAGCTCAACACCATCTTCCCGAACATGGGCAAAGAAATTCATCGGTTCCAACGGGCTATGCGGCAGAAACGGGCATTGATATTCCGAAGTAATTATTTTGGCGGCGTTTTTAAATGCGGTATCCACATCACCGTTTTTCCTGCGGACCGTCGCCTCTCCCCCATCAAGTAATTGTTTGAATATCCGGTTATGGTCCGAGGAACTTTCCAGATCAAATTCTTTCTCGTATTCAATCCTGACAAGTTCCCGCGCCTTTTTTACCTGCCAGGTAGATTTTCCAACCACTGCTACGCTGTTCTCAAATCTCACCACATCCACAATCCCCGGCATTTTTTTGGCTGCTTCGGCATCTACCGATTTCAGTTTCAGACCAAAGGCTTTGGGGCGTTGTATCAAGGCAAACAGCATGCCTTCTCGGTAAAAATCCAGACCAAAAAGTGGCTTGCCAGTGATAATATTATGATTATCAACATTGCGGACACTTTGGCCAATCAAGGTGAAACTTTTTTCATCTTTAAGTTTTACTTCTTTTGGTACCGCGATCGCAGAAGCGTCCTCTGCCAACTGGCCATATGTCAGCGACTTACCCGAGGATTTGTGTAAAACCTTTCCTTTTACAGTCGTTATTTCGGCAGACGGGACGTTCCATTTTTTCGCCGCCGCTTCTACCAGGAGATACCTGGCCGTTGCACCCGCTTTACGCAGCCGCTCCCAGGAATGCGGTACGGCTCCACTGCCGCCCGTTACCTGTCGCTCATATTTTGTCGTATCCAGGTTTGCCTGAACCGTTTTGACCAATGTCCAGTCAGCATCCAGTTCTTCGGCTACGATCATGGGAAAAGCAGTCTTTATTCCTTGACCTATTTCCGGATTAGGCGAAAAAATGGTAATGATGTTGTCTGTCCCTATGGTAAGGAAGCTATTAAAATTGACGCCACCTGCGGCCACTGTTTCCGGATTTACAACGGTTGGAAGCGCAGCCGCGTTAGACCAGTTAAATCCCAGAAATAATCCTCCGCCGGCCGTGGCTGCTATCTTCAGGAAATTACGCCTTGATGTTTGTTCTGAATTCTCCATGGCTTATTTGGTTTTAGAGGCTGCTGATTTTACGGCTTCCTTGATCCGGTGATAAGTTCCGCAACGGCACAGATTTGCACTCATCGTTTCCACGATTTGTGCATCGGTAGGTTTTGGATTTTTCTTTAAAAAAGCAGCAGCTGTCATGATTTGGCCAGCCTGACAATATCCGCATTGCGCAACATCAATTTCCTCCCAAGCCTTTTGAACCGGATGATCCCCTTTTTCGGAAAGTCCTTCGATCGTTGTTATCTTACCTTTCCCAACGGACGAAACCGGCAGCATACAAGAGCGAACCGCCTCGCCGTCCAAATGCACCGTGCATGCGCCACATTGCGCAATGCCACAGCCGAATTTAGTTCCGACTAGGCCCAGGTTATCCCGTAAAACCCACAAAAGCGGAGTATCTTCCTCCACATCCGCCTCATAGCTACGGTTATTGATTTGTAATTTTAATAACGCCATGGTGAAATTTTGTTTGGTATTTGAATCTTGAAGATAAAAAATTAAAACCAAAAAACCGCCATTGCAGCGCATGAGAAGGGATATGAATGTTTAACTATATCGATTTTTTTGTTTCAAAACACCTGCCGCTTTGGTATATCCGCCCTCTGCCCCATCAACAAAATGAATATGCCCTTTGTCGGCATCAGGTACGTAGCAGGACATAACCGATTCCTTGCTAACGAAGAGACCATACCGGATTTCACCGGATTCTTCCAATGAATTTAAGGCATTTTCCAAAGCGATCCGCTGCGAAGCTGTGCCCGAAATGACGGTATTAATTCTTCCGTCGATCACCAATGTATCTGCAAAATCCACTATACTGGTCAGGAATGTCTTTCCTTCCTGAGTCTGAAAATAATACCAGCCGAACCATGTTAAAACACGGTTGTAAATCAGATGAAAAAACCGGGTGCGTCCAAACCTGATTTTTGATTCCAGATTAAGCTTGTGAATCGTAGCTTTTAATTTCAATTTCGATATGGAAATGGGCTGACGTTTTTGCGATGCGCCATAAATATCATCCAGGAACTGTATGACTTTTTTAAATACAATCCCCTGTTCAGATTCAGTTCTGGCTATGACCAGCAAACTGATTACCTCGTCATAATTTTCGGGTGGTGCAATTCTGTCCCATCTGCATTGCATCCCCTCCAGATCCAGCTCATCAGCTTCCGATTTTATAATGCTGATTCTATGATCTTCTCCCTTAATAATTTTCTCAGCAAATCCCAGTCCTTCTCCCAGCACAATAGGGATTGAAAACAAACTTGAACTTTTGAACTTACTGATAGCCAGACCATAACCTTTGGCATAAATATCTTTTACAGCAACATGGCCGATTCTCAGATTTATGTTAAAACTCCGGAGCGTATTCTCCTGATGGATCAGCAAAGATTGCATCACCCGGTCCAGTATCGAAGGAGGAATTATACAGGTAGCTCCATCGCCACCAAAGAAAAACGGGATGGTTAGGTTATTCTTGTACACAATATTCAAAACGGCTACAATGCAGCCCGTTGCTACAAGATTAACGGTTTCGTGCATACCGTTCTGAACGGCCAGGGTAGAATTTTTAACGTCCGTCACCACCACAAACCAATCTTCGGGAACCTTATAGAACAAATGTGCTTCCGTAAGCAAATCGCTCAGAGGAATCTGATTTACAGGTAAGCGGGAGTAGAAAAGATCGTTTGAAAAAACTGACATGATTTATAGGAATAGCTTTTCCCAAAATTACTATTATCTAAAATCATTCGTTACAAATACGAAAAGTTATATCACTTTAAATGAAGAAAATGGCGCAATGATGAAAATCGCTGCGCCATTCCGGGATTATCCTGACCTATCTTCTGTCTTGCTGCATAGGTTCCAGCCAACCCGGATATTCCAATGGTAACTGACTGACTTCATCCAGTTTCTTCAATTCCTCCTCACTAAAAACGATATCGGACGATTTCAGGTTGTCTTCCAATTGTTCAATTTTATTCGCGCCCACAATTACGCTCGTCACAGCAGGCTGATACAAAAGCCAGGCAAGAGCAAGTTGTGCTAAGCTTGCATTTTTCTCCTCAGCCATAGGTCTCAAAATATCCAGAATATTAAACGCCCGCTGCCTGTCCACCGGAAAGGATTCAAACGATGTCAGCCTGCCGCCTTCCCTAGACTCGCCGTTTCGGTTATATTTCCCACTCAATAAACCGGCTGCCAGCGGACTCCATATCATTAACCCGATTTTTTGATCCAGAAGCAAAGGAACCATTTCACGTTCCAGATCGCGTCCGGCCAGCGAGTAATAAGACTGCATGGAGATAAAACTGGTTTTCCGTTCATACTTAGCATAATCCACTGCTTTCATCAGTTGCCAGGCAGGCATGTTACTTGCGCCTGTGTAACGCACTTTTCCACTGCGAACGAGATCATCCAGGGTGTCAATGGTTTCGCTTATCGGTGTCAGCGGGTCGTAGTTATGGATTTGATACAGGTCTATATAATCCGTATTTAACCGTTTTAAACTCGCCTCGACCTGCTGGATAATATGTTTGCGCGACAAACCGCTGTCGTTTGGTCCCGGGCCCATTGCGCCGCGCACCTTGGTAGCAATGATCAGCTCATCCCGTTTTAATCCAAGATTACGGATCGCTTTTCCGGTCAATTCTTCGGATACACCTTCCGAATAGACATTGGCGGTATCGATAAAATTTACTCCTGCATCAACTGATTTTTTCATCAGTTGATCAACCGAATCCTGTCCGAGATTTCCCATCACACTAAAAAATCCTTTACCTCCGAAAGTCATCGTTCCAAGACATAACTCTGATACTTTAAGTCCAGTGTTTCCTAATACTTTATATTTCATTTTACTGCTATTTAATTATGCAGCAAAATTATCCGAACCAGGCTGCCCGGAAGGAATAATTTCAAAGTAAAAACTATAAAAATCAAAGCATTATTTTCGAAGAGATAAAGGAGTAATTCCTGTATTTTTTTTGAAAAAACTATTGAAGTAATTGGCATAATCAAAACCCAGACAATAAGCAATATCCGAGATGCTCCAGTTGGTATGCCGGAGAAGTGCTTTTGCCTCGTTGATGATACGGTCTGTAATGTGGGCCGTTGTGGTTTTTCCGGTAACGTCACGGACTGCGTTATTCAAGTGATTTACATGAATTGACAAGCTTTCTGCATAGTCATTCGCCTTTCTTAATTTTAAAACATATTGGGGTGAATCAATTGGAAACTGCCTTTCAAGTAATTCCAGAAACAAGCTGGCGATACGTGAGGCGGCATTGTGATGATGCGTTTCAGACAAAGCGGGCTGCATTTTCATACCTTCGTGAATCATCAGATTTACATAATTTCTGATAATATCCAGTTTATAAATATACCCCGAATTAAATTCCTCAACCATTTTTTCGTAGATCATGTAGATAAACGAAAGCTGTGATTCATTGGGAAAGAAAACCTGATCACTGGTAGTTCTAAACAAAGAAGATTCAAGAATACTGTCGAGCCGTTCGTTTGCTTTTATAAATTCATCCGTGAAAATACACATACGCCCCAAAAGCTCCGAGGACTGATTTTCAAACGAATAAGGAACAAGCGGGTTTGAAAATATTAAAGCCGGTTGAGCGATCTCAACGCTTTTATCGGCATAATCAATCCTGGCCGGGCCGCTGATACACCATATTTTATAATAATCCCTTCTGTTATAAGGCATTGACCCCGAATTTTCTCCACCTTTAATGATCTGTACGTTAAAGGGTGTGGTACCGGCCGGATATTTCACAGGTACAGAAAGTGCTTGCGCAATTTTGGAATTTATCATAAAAAACTAATAAAATCAAAGCATACGCATAACAATATTTTCATGCCTTAAAATTCCAATTTACTAAAAGTCATCACCCGCAGGCTTTCAATAATCAGCGCAGCGACAGTTCGCTGATCCTGTCAAATTCCGTATGCGGAGCCATGGCGCGAACTATTCCTTTCTTGTCGATCAGTATAAAAAATGGAGTTTCGGCTATTTTATAACGATGATTGAAGCCATAGGAATCAGGTACGGGAATGAAGCCGCAGTTCCGTTTTGGAATGAATTTCCTGCATTCTTCATCGGTGTTGATCGTCGTGCCAAGAGAGACTATTTCAATACCTTTTTCCTGATTTTCGTTGATAAAATCGGAAATAATTTTGGTACTCTCCCAGGTATACATCGGCTTTTCATACTTGACCCAAAAACCCAGCAAAATATATTTCCCTTTCAGTTTTTCTGAATCATAAGTTTTACCATCCAGCCCTGCCATGACAAAAGGTGGAAGTGGTTTGCCTATTTCCGGCATTCCTTCCTCTTCGATTGTGAGTGTTATTCCGGTCTCCACCTCCGATTTTGTTTTAGGAATTAATGCAAAGGAAGATGCTTTCCCATATTTATCAAAAATGGGTTGCGTACGGTATCTGCCCGGATTTTTTTTCAATAATTCGTCATAAGCATCATAGCTGATTCGCTTGCCTGTGGCCTGATTCACAATCACTGTTTCATCGTTCATAACGAACTGCTGATTCATTTTCCCTTTACTCCTCAATACCTGAGCCAGCACATGATGGCTATTTTTTGCACAAAAAATGATTAGCAAAAACCCGAGAATTCTGAAACGCATGGTCTATTTTTTTGATATATAACTGTTTTTAGTACGTCAATATTTTATCAATAATTCCGTTTTTTAACTTGTGCTCAACGGATTTTGCTAAAACACCAACAGCAAAAAATCAGGATTATGCCCGCAAAGGCTCAATCCTGATTTTTTAATAAAATAACTTAGAATTAAAAAAACGTATCCAATGGCAAGGTTATAACCCGAAACGGATCCTACCAGGGAAGAGTTTCTTCCAGAAAAAAGAACCCTCCGGTTGGGCCATCCGTATCCAAAGTGGCCATTCGAACACTGCTATCCGCACCGTCTTCCGGCGATACAGGTGCTGCCGAACCTCCAAGTGGCGTGCTAACCCAGCCCGGATGAACCGAATTTACCTTGATTGCCGTGTCCTTTAATTCATCTGCAAGGTGTACTGTGAAGGCATTTAAGGCCGTTTTCGAAATCCCGTAAGCGGCCATTTTCACACCATAGATGTATGAGGTTTTATCGGAATGCATACTCAGAGAACCCAGCGAGCTCGATAAATTAACAATCCGGCCGGCTTCTGATTTTTTGATCAGTGGCAAAAGTGCCTGTGTGCTTAACACCTGTGCAAAAAAGTTTGATTCCAGCGTGTCTCTGAGTACATCTTCAGGCAGCTCACTAACCGAATTTGGTTTACCAAAAGAACTGGCAGGATCTCCTTCCAGACTAATTCCGGCATTATTGATCAAGATATCAAGCTTTCCGAATTTTTGATCAAAATAATCGTAGGCAAGTGAATAATCATCTTTGTTGGTTACTTCGAACTTTATAAAGTCTGCTTCAATTCCTTCTTCTTTTAATTTTTCAACTGCTAATTTCCCTTGTTCCTCATTTCTTGATCCGATGACAGGAAATATTCCCAATTTTCCCAATTTTTTGGCTGTTTCAAATCCAATACCGCGATTGGCTCCGGTGATAAATGCTACTTTTTGAACTGACATGATCTTGATGGTTTATAAATAAATATGAATAGAATAAATTATATTACTTACTAATAAGTAAGTTTAAAAGGCAAATTTTTTTATTCTTTTAAATCCTCTTTTAACTGGTTTTCTACGGAAAAGTAATGGTCATTCCCAATAAGCCTTGCATGCTGCAATGCTCCTGCCAAAGCCGAAACCATGACTGCTGCTTTACTTTCCGCCTTACCCTTGAAATGAAAAACGCCCTGCGTTCTCCCCTCGTTAAGTAATGCAATAAACCAGTTCATCACCACAACAAGATATTCTTCTCCCGCTTTCTGAACAGATTTTGGCAGCTCCTGAAAATCCGAAGCTGTTGTTCCGATCATGCAAATCTTGTTGTCCGCTTCCAGATGTCCCCGATACCTTGTTAAAAAAGCTTCGAGCTTTTCCCAGGGATTCAAATCAAACATTCCTGAGATAATATTTTCAAAATAAACCTGGTCGCTATGGACAATATCCCGCCCTAAATCTTCTTTACTTGGAAAGTGGTAATGAATGGCGGCATTTTTAATCCCAAGCTGAGATGAAATCTGCTGATAGCTCAAAGAAGGATATCCTATCGATTTCATAAGATCTGCGCCCAGTGCTACAATCTTCTCTTTGGTGTCCGTTCTTGCTTTCATATCCTTATTTCTAAATGACTTCTCAAAAATACTTACTTATAAGTAAGTAAACAAATAATTTTAAAACTTTTTTTATTTATTTTTTCCAAAAGTGGCTCAGAGCTCTGCTATCAGGGTTATTGAGATTAGCCTTGTTGCCCATTAAATTCTTTATCGGATAGTTCGCAAAAAACGAAGGCACCGAATAGGATGCCTTCGTTTTTTATCTAGTATAATTTTGGGATAGGATTTAAAGTCAGATTTCCGCGCTGGTGCCAATAAGGATAAATCGGTGGCACTTCACTGGCCGCATCCAGTTTTTTGATCTGATCGGTTGTTAAATTCCATCCGGCAGCCGCCAGATTTTGTTTTAACTGTTCTTCATTTCTTGCACCAATGACAATGTTAACAACCGTCGGACGCTGCAATAACCAGTTAAGCGCAACCTGAGCAACTGATTTTTCCGTTTCTGCCGCAACTTCTTCCAGGGCATCAACGATGTTGTAGAGCAGTTCAAAGTTGGTATCCGGACCCTGAGAACCTCCCTGGCTCAAACGACTGTTTTCCGGTTTAGGTTGGTTTCGCTTGAATTTTCCACTCAATAAACCTGCCGATAATGGACTCCATACGATTGTACTGACTTTCTGGTCAACACCCAAAGGCATGAGTTCCCACTCAAATTCTCTGTTTAGAAGAGAATAATAGGCCTGATGTCCAATATATCGCGCCCAGCCATATTTTTCAGAAACCGAAAGCGATTTCATCAAATGCCACCCTGAAAAATTAGAGCATGCAATGTATCCCACTTTTCCGCTCGTGACCAGGTCGTCCAAAGCACGAAGTGTCTCTTCAACCGGTGTATTTCCGTCGAAACCGTGCATGTGATAAATATCGATATGATCCGTGTTCAAACGGCGAAGACTATCCTCGCAGGCCTTGATAAGATGGAAACGCGATGAACCATAGTCATTTGGGCCATCACCCATCGGGAAAGTGGCTTTCGTGGAGATGAGCACCTGATTGCGCAAACCACCAAGTGCTTTTCCCAAAATTTCTTCCGACAACCCTTTTGAATAAACATCTGCGGTATCAAACAAATTGACACCTTCGTCAAGACAAATGCTGATCAGTCTCTTGGCTTCTTCCAGCTGGGTTTCTCCCCAGGCTTTAAAAAATTCGTTTCCACCACCAAATGTAGCAGTACCAAAACTGAGTACCGGAACTTTAATACCCGAAGCACCTAATTGCCTGTATTCCATACGTATTACAAAGTTTTAGAAGTTGGTTATTGAAATTTCTGACAACAAACCCACATGCCAGCGGCTAAGGAACGATCCGGGAAATCAAGTGGGCTCTCTCTTTGCAACACTAAAATGAAAAGTATAATTTCGGTTCAACGTAAGATTAATTATTGTTTTTGATGATTTCTTCAATTTGCAGCTTCACAGGTAATTGTCCTTTTATTTCAATTCATTCCCTGCAAATGCAAGACATTGCATCGCTGCTAATCCCCACTGAGCCACTGCATTGGTAGAAATACCTTGTGCCTCATCGATTGGATTTAAGACATCAGGACCTTTGAAATGATTTAATTTCATAGACTGGTGTTTTATGCCCGCACCACCTTCAAAAAATTCATCCCAGGCTCTCACAGCAAGATTCTTATCGTTTTTACGGAATGCAGCAAACGCCGTTAAGCGGGAATGTCCCTGTCGGAGGTTCAGTTTCGTCAGACTTTCACCCAATACCGCCTTTTGCGCTTCCTGCGTTGCATTGTATAACTCACAATATTGCACCCATGCTTTTTCAAATTCCGGGATATCGAAAGTTTGAATGAGTTCTGCACAAATTTCAGCCAGACCGAAAACCGAGCTTAAATGCGAAACGGAAAGTTGTTTTGGATCAGCCTTAATAAATTTACCAGTGTTAAGATCCATTATTGAAACCCCTGTAAAAAAACCATGCGGCTGGCTGGCAATCGTGCGCATACTGTTTAACAACTTGGCCTTAACCTTTTCATCGCCAGTCCTTTCCCACTCCGTCAACCAGGCCGCAGAAAGGGCTCCCCAGTCCGTACCGAAAGAAATGCTCGCAAGTTCTTTCTTAGGATCATCAAGTGGTGCTTTCTGCCCGATCTTGCGCCCGGGAATAATTTCTCTCAGCGTCCTGTCTGCATTAACCTGCTCCCGCATAAGATCTCCGACCCTTTCATCCGCCGTCAGATAATAGTAAAACCGGCGGTTGGCGGCGGTACTTATCCGCAGCTGCTTGGCGGAACATCCCCAATGCTGCACATTATGCCTGGACCCCAGCGGACTGTACGGTCCGATGTGATGGACATCCACCTCACCTGTATGCCGGGTCATGGCCTCAGCCATTCTGAAAACATCCTTATTGCCCGTTCTCAAAAAGTAATACCACAACCAGAGATCCGTCGACAATTCCGAGTTATCCCAGGCAAAACCTCCTACATCATATCTCCAGACATGCCTGTCCTCATCGTAGGTGTGCATCACATCACCAAAATTCCAGAAACCGTACCACCGCCGTTGATCTACTTCCTTCTGGTAATAATCAAAATAAAACCGCAGCTGTTCTTCCAGTTTAGCCTCTTGTGAATTCCGGTTCGAAACAGCGCTGAACGCACCACCAAAAATCCCAACGCTGGCATAATGACCTGCATCACATACGATTTGTGATGGATTTTGAATCGATGCCGCAATTTCGGTCAGTTCCGCATTTGAAGGTGTCGCTGCCAACGCTTGAATTACTATTTCACTGGTTCTGGCAACGCCTATCGGACGCCCGAATTCCGGTTCATAATCCTCATAGGTTATTTCAAGAGCATCTCGTTGCTTTTCAAAAGTATCCTGTCCCATACCGTCATGATAAAAACGGAGGTCCATTGCCTGAGCTTTCGGTGCCCATAACCACAGCGTAACTACGGCTGATTCTGTGTGCGCATTCCGTACATCCAGCTGAGCGGGATGACTTTGCCAAAAATTTCTGATACCAAAAGCCACACCGCCCGAAGGCGAACCGATATAACCTGTTCCTGAAGAGCGGCCACCATAGGCAGACTGGATCCATCCATGACCTGGTTTTGTCCGCTTCTGAATTTCAAAAGAATCCGGTGTCGGTTGAAAAAGTGTATAATCCCCGAATCCGGGAATATAATCAAGTCGCCTGGAAACGGCGGCTGGAAATGTTGTCACCGCCGGTGTCGCTTTTCCTCCAACCTGTGCATCGGTCACGGAATTTCCCGGATCGCGCCGCAAACCGGTCAGACCGCGAATAGCTTCTGCAAAAACACCATCATGTTCTCCTGTAAAACGTATGTGACGATTATAGAGCTCGTCCTTTAAAGGCACCGAAAACCGGATACCCAAACCTCTTATAAAATCCTTGTTTTCATCTCCGTCATTCACAATGGTATGCATAACCCGCACAGCATCACTTCCCTGGTAAAAATATAACCGGATAATAAATGGAAGTAAACTGCGTTTGTCTGTGCTATGTCTGCCTTCCAGTTTAACAACGGCACGAACGGGTCCACGCTGTTCTATGGATACTTTCTCAATCCTTCCGTCAAAAAGTTCAGTGGATAATGTTTCACCCGGCTCACTATCCGGCTTATCCTGAATCTGCAAAACAAGTTTTCCATTTTCAGCCGAAACCTTCCCTTCCCTTGAAATGGATTGGATAATCGTAGTGCCTGTCTTGTTTATTTTGCAGGAAATGATGCCGGTATCAATTTCGATAACATCTGTCTGCTCAACAACTTTTATTTGTTTTGAATTTGCCTGCGCTTTACCCGGTTTCAAAACCAGCTCACCCGGTACTTTGTCGTATGGCCCGATTGCATGCGCAGTCCACTTCAAGGATCCATCTGGCCAATGTGCCAAAGGCCAGGTTTGCACTGCGAGATTTTTTCCTTCCTTATCTGCCAGAACTAGCCCTGCATCCTTTTTCAATGCTCCTTTCGGCCATGGCACCCCCCAGGTAGTCCCAGTCAATTTCCCTGCGGATTTATCATCCAGCCATTTTAATAATACAGGTTCTGCCGCCAAAATACTTTTCTTTTGATCTGCTGGCAAAGAAATTGCATTTGCAACCGGAAATACTGCACTTAAAACGAGGGCGTTCTTAACAAATTTTCTACGGGTTATCGGTTTTGCTAGCTTCATTTTCCTAAATAATAACATGTCTTTTGAATAGAAGTATCCGTATGACAGCTATGTTATACGTACTATTTGTTATTACAAATCTAAAAAGCCCATACCCGGCAACCCTCCTGTTGTCTACTGTAAATGATTCGCAGCCATCAAACGAAAATTCAAAATCTGTACTGAAAATCCCTTAAAATCTTTTCATGACGATCAACTCACCCAAGATCCAGGGGAAGCTTATAAGTAGGATCTTCAATAATATTTACTTCAATAACCGAATCCGCATTTTTCAAAAGCAAGCGACAATCTTCGCTTAAATGTCGAAGGTGCAGTACTTTGTTCGCATTTTTATAGCGCTCAGTCAGCTTATTAAGTACTTCTATCCCACTCATATCCGCAATACGGCTTTCCTTAAAATCAATGATTACTTTCTCAGGATCATTCTGCACATCAAACTTCTCCGTGAAAGCCATCGCAGAGCCAAAGAAAAGCGGGCCGTATATTTCATAATACTTCACACCATTTTCATCGGTATATTTCCTTGCGCGGATTCGCTTCGCACTTTCCCAGGCAAAAACAAGTGCCGAGAGAATAACTCCGATAAGCACCGCCAAAGCCAGGTTATGCAGCCAGATCGTAATCAAAGCAACCAGTATACCTACAAAAATATCCTGGTTTGGCATTTTGTTGATAATCTTGAAACTTCCCCATTCAAACGTCCCTATCGCCACCATGATCATAACGCCTGTCAGTGCGGCCATGGGTATTTTCTCTATGATCGGTGCACCAAAAAGGATCACGATCAGAATCGTAAATGCGGCAATAATACCGGATAGCCTGGCTCGTGCTCCTGCGGAAAGGTTTACAAAAGTCTGGGCGATCATAGCACAGCCGCCAACACCAAAGAAAAACCCGTTCAGGATATTGGCACTTCCCTGTGCCACACACTCTCTGTTACCATTACCCCGGCTTCCGGTCAGTTCATCAACAAGATTTAATGTAAGCAGACTTTCGGTAAGGCCAACGCCCGCCATAATCAGTGCGTACGGAAAAATAACTGTTAAGGTATTCAGGTCAAAAGGAATTACCGGTATGTGAAAAGGTGGAAATCCGCCGCTAACAGAGGCGATATCTTTCACTGTTTTGGTATCTATCCCAAAAAATAACACCAGTGAAAAAACAATAATAATAGCAACGAGCGATGCCGGTACCGTCTTTGTTATTTTTGGAAGAATTATCACAATAGCAATCGTTAAAGCTACTAAACCAGCCATGATGTAAAGCGGTGTGCCAGTCAGCCAGCTTACTTCCCCATTAACTACGGTTTTAAACTGTTCAAACTGTGACGTAAAAATGATTACCGCCAGCCCGTTTACGAATCCGTACATCACCGGCTGCGGCACCAGACGGATAAATTTGCCAAGTTTAAACAGCCCAACCAGTATCTGCAAACTGCCGGCAAGGGCGACGGCTGCAAAAACATATTCCAGTCCGTGCGACTGCATCAGCGAGATCAGGACGATAACGGTTGCGCCAGCTCCTCCCGAAACCATTCCCGGCCTTCCTCCAAAAATGGCGGTTATTAACCCCATAATGAAGGCCGCATACAAGCCAGCCAACGGTGGGAATCCGCCCAGAATAGCAAATGACAACGATTCGGGCATCATCGTCATGGCCACCGTCAACCCTGCCAGTATTTCGTTTTTATAATTTACTTTTTGTTTAAAATCAAATAAACTGAGATAACCTGTCATTTCTAAAATGTAAAAATTGAGTGCGAAAATAGCTATTTATGTTTTTCGGAGTAGCCTGCGCTGTTCGTTATCGGACACAAGCAGTACGTATCTGAACAAGTATTACTATTAAAAATTACTCAAATAGCTCACTTTCAGCAATTTAAATACATTGGCATAATTATAGAATAAAAACCGGCAACGACCTATATCTTTATACCATGTTTAAGAACTACATCAAAATCGCCTGGCGGAATTTACTTCGCAATCCTGCATTTTCCGCAATCAATATCGTTGGGTTGGCTTTCGGGCTTGCTTCCTGCATGCTGATAAGCTTGTATGTGCTTGACGAATTAAGTTTTGACCGTTTCAATGAGAAGGCCGACCAGATTGTCCGTGTCGTATTCAAAGGAACTATGCAGGGTGGAAAAATAAATGAAGCACATGTGATGCCTCCGACGGCAAAAACTCTGAAGGCAGATTATCCCGAAGTTTTGGAAGCCACCCGTCTTCGCCAGGCCGGAGCTCCAACCGTGATCATTAATAACAAACAGTTCACAGATGATTACATGGCTTTTGTGGATCCCAGTTTTTTTAGTGTTTTTACGCTGCCGCTACTTAAAGGGGATAAAAATGATGCTTTAAAAGAACCGAACACGCTCGTATTAAGTAAAAAACTGGCAGAAAAATATTTTGGAAAGCAGGATCCTATTGGAAAATCCGTCAATTTTAAAGGCTCAACTGAGGCTTTTACGGTTACCGGGATATTTGATAAGGTTCCGGCTAACTCGCATTTCCACTACGATATCTTTGCTTCCATAGCGAATTTTGAAGATTCCAAATCTACCTCCTGGATGACCTCCGAGTACTTTACCTATCTCGTTCTTCCCAAAGGTTATGACTATAAAAAACTGGAAGCAAAGCTGCCTCAAACGGTGGAAAAATACATGGGACCGCAGCTCAAAAAGGCAATGGGCGTAAGCATGGCTGAGTTTCGTAAAAGCGGCAATAATATCGGGCTTTTTCTGCAACCACTGACGGCTATTCATTTACATTCCGATTTTGAATATGATCTGGGACATAACGGAGACATAAAATATGTGTACATTTTTGGCGCTGTTGCCATTATCATGCTTGTCATTGCCTGCATCAATTTCATGAATCTTTCCACTGCCAGCGCATCAAAACGTGCCCGGGAAGTGGGTGTCCGAAAAGTTATGGGTTCGCAGACAAAGGAGTTAATCTACCAATTTCTGCTTGAATCTATTCTGCTGTTTTCAATTGCCTTGCTGATTGCCTCACTTTTTGCCTATCTGGCTTTGCCGCTGTTTAACAATCTGTCCGGAAAAAACCTGACGCTTCAATTTGACCAGATATCTTCTCTCCTGCCGCAAGTTCTGCTTTTCGGATTGATTATCGGTATTCTGGCGGGAAGTTATCCGGCTTTTTTCCTCTCTTCATTTAAACCCATTTCGGTACTTAAAGGAAAAGTTACGGCAAACAGAAATAGTATAAGTTTAAGAAGCGGACTTGTTGTTGTTCAGTTCTTTATCTCCATTACGTTAATTATCGGCACTACGGTCGTTTACCAGCAATTGAAATATATTCAAAACAAAAAACTGGGGTATAACAAGGAGCAGGTTCTGGTGCTTCCCGATGCCTGGGCATTGCGGGACAATAAAAATGCTTTCGAACAGGAATTGCGCCGCGATGAGCAAATTGTCAACATCAGCTCTTCTTCATACATTCCGGCCGGGCCATCGTACAATAACAATTACATGGTTTATCCGGACAACAACAATCAACAACTGGTAAAAACCTTGCGATACGATGTTGACGCCAATTACATTCCAACGCTCGGCATGGAAATGGCAGCAGGTCGTAATTTTTCCAAAGATTTTGGGAATGACTCATCCGGTGTTATCGTCAATGAAACCGCAGCGGCCATGTTTGGCTGGAAAGACAACGCACTGAACAAAACCATTACGAATACCAATAACGAAGGTAATAAAGGTACTTTCCGTGTCATCGGAGTCGTGAAAGATTTCCATTTCATGTCTTTACATGAAAAGATCACTCCGCTGGTCATGGTGCTAAGCAAGGATGCCGGAACGATGATCGTAAAAATCCAGACCAAGGATGTAAGCGGGATGATTAAAAAAATGGAAAAACAATGGAATCAATTCAAACCGGAAGTACCATTTTCTTACTCATTTCTGGATGAACGCTTTAACAGCACATATAAGGCCGAACAAAAAACCGGCCAGATTCTTGGGTTATTTGCAGGTTTAACCATTTTCGTTGCCTGTCTGGGACTTTTCGGCCTGGCGACTTTTACTGCCCAGCAACGCACGAAGGAAATTGGCGTGCGGAAAGTTCTGGGCGCATCGGTCGGCAGTATCGTGGCACTATTATCCGCAGACTTCCTAAAACTCGTTGCCATTGCTTTGTTTATTGCATCCCCCGTTGCCTGGTATCTGATGACCGCCTGGTTGCAGGATTTTGAATATAAAATATCCATTGAATGGTGGGTTTTCGTAGTCGCCGGTGTACTTTCCGTCGCGATTGCATTGCTAACCGTTGGTTATCAAAGCGTCAAAGCTGCTCTTATTGATCCCGTCAAATCGATCAGCATGGAGTAAATGTCCCGATTTTAATCGATAAAACCAGAAAACCAGGCATTCATCATGTCTGGTTTTCTGGTTTTATAAAGCGTAAAATAGCTTTTGAATTGTGCAAAATAGCGGATTTATCTTAGATTTGAATTTAGTCAAGTCATGATCGTCACTATGAAATTAATCGTTTGCGGTATTCTCATTTTCATCTCCTGCGGCACGGCCTCTGGCCAATTATTCGGACCAGCCTATGCAAATGCTATCAAAACGGCAGACTCTCTTTATAAAATAAAAAAGTTTAAACAGGCTGCCTTGGTCTTATCGGAATCGTTTCAAAAAAACGGAAATTTGGCTTATGCGCCTGATCGACACAAACTTGCCTGCTGCTACGCACTCGATAGCCAACCCGATAGTGCCTTTTTAAACCTTTTTAAAATTGCAAAACGTGGAGGCGATGAAGACCGAGAGAAAATCTTAAATGCGACAGCGTTAAAATCCTTACATAGTCACCGCGACTGGCTTCAATTGACCAAACTTATAACCTCCATTAAGGAAGAAAAGGAAAGAAAACTTAACCGTGCTTTGATTGCAAAATTGGATAGCATTTTTACGGATGATCAACAGTATCGGTTAAAAATTGAAGCCACGCAGAATACTTTAGGTTTCAAATCAAAAGAAATGACAGCGTTGTTCAACACAATAAACACACATGATTCACTGAATTTAATAAAAGTCAGGAAAATTCTTGATACCTACGGCTGGCTTGGTTCTGACGTAATTTCAGAGCAAGGAAATACCACGTTGTTTCTTGTCATTCAGCACTCAGACCTTGCAACTCAGCAGAAATATCTACCCATGATGCGGAATGCCGTAAAGGCCGGAAATGCCGAGAGCAGCTCCTTGGCATTGCTCGAAGATAGGGTTGCGCTGGAAGAAGGCAGAAATCAGCTATACGGCAGCCAAATTGGTTATGACGACAGAACAAAAAAATATTATGTACTCCCCCTTTCCGATCCGAAACATGTCGATGAAAGGCGCAATACGGTAGGTCTGAATAGTTTAAGCGAATATGTAAAGGCCTGGAAAATTGATTGGAAACCAGACAGTTATCAAATGGAATTAGAAGAAATAAAAAAAGGAGAGAAAAAATCTATCTCCGACAATAACCAGAACAATTAAGTTACTCAGAGCCGAAGAAAGACTATCAAAATTAGTCTGCCAAAAAATTATCCCCAATCCGGCATGTTATTTGCAGGCAGGATACATCTGTCAATTTTTAAAACCAATATGAAGAAATTTATTGTATCCGGCAAAAACAGCTTTCTTCCTCATTTTCTCCTTTTCTTATTTTTCGTTCAGCTATCCGGAATAACGTTTGCCCAAAATAAGCAGACTTCCGCTGATTCCAGTGTTGTTATTCCTGATACGCTTTTATTTCGTTTGGAAAAATACCAGGCTGCAATTACCGAGATGAACGGGGCGAATAAAAAAGGATTTGACGAAGAAAAAATCCGGCGCGATCTCACAAGAATTCAACGCAATGTTGCCCAGATAGATTCCGCTATGCAGGTGAACAAGACAATTCCTGATAGTAAAAACCTTCTTAATTACCGGCTAATGCTGACAGATGCCCAGCTAAAAACAGGCTCGTGGAGGAAATCACTGACAAAATATAATTCCGAACTCCAGCGCATGTCGGAAGAGGTTATCCGGTTCGGTCGCGATTCGCTGTTAATGACAGATAACAGCGATACAACCCAGCGAAAATTATACACGCAGCAAATAGCAGATTTACGAGAAAGAATTCAACAGACAGGAAAAATAACGGTCGCCAATCTGGACACAGTCAGTCGTTTACTGGCAGACGTTTCTACTTTGTATTTCCAAACCATTGATCTTCAATCCGTTGTTGATGATTACATCCGAGAATCAGGCAAAAATATATTAAGCAAAGAATATCGCTACTTATGGAACGCACCCACCACAAGCAATTCAGATAACATTGGAAAACTTATAAAAACCTCCTACTTCGGACAGGACAAAATATTACGTTATTTTTTCAACTCGACCTGGGATAACCGGATTTTCCTGCTTATTCTTTGCGCAGCATTTTTTTGGTGGATATACATCAATTTCAGACTTTCAGCACAACCCAAACTGGCCGCGTCCATCGGAGATTTACAGTTCAAATACATTGGAAAAATTCCCTTGCTGGCCACATTAGTAGTTTTATTCAACGTCACCCCTCTTTTTGAACCGGATTCACCTTCGATTTACATAGAACTCAATCAGTCACTTCTACTGATAACACTGACCATTTTTCTATATAAAAGATTGCAAAAAGACCAGCTGCGCGTATGGTTTATGATATTAGGTCTGTATGCACTGGTCATTTTTACGAATGCATTTGTCAATGAAACATTATTGCTCCGTTCCTTGCTGATCTTGCTGAACATTGTCTCCATCTACTTCGGCATCTGGCTTTACAAAAAAATGCAGGAAGCTAATTTTAATAAAAAATTGATAAAACCGGTTGTCGTTATTTACGTAATTCTCAACATTTTGTCGGTTTTGCTTAATGCACTGGGAAGAATAAGTCTGGCCAAAGCCTTTAACATGACCGCCATAAGCGGCTTGATCCAGATTCTTAGTCTGGCAGTATTTGTGCAGATTGTAGTAGAAGCAATGGAACTGCAAATTAAAGTGAGTGCCTGCTCAGGTGGCATATTTTCGCGCATCAACGTGGCAAGCAGCCGCGTTAAGTTCGCAAAAATGCTGTCATTCTTATCCGTTATTTTGTGGCTGATGGTTTTCGCTATTAACCTGAACATCATCGATGCGATTGTAAATCTTCTGCAAATGCTGCTATTGAAACCCAGAACCTTCGGTAACATTACTTTTTCGTTAAGCAACGTGCTTTTTTTCGCCGTTATCCTCTATATTTCAAACCAGTTACAGAAAAATATCGGTATTCTTTTCGGAGAATCCGACGGTGGTTTCGGTGGCAATAATGTTCAGAAAAACTCGAAACTTTCACTCATCAGACTGGTTATTATTGTGATAGGTTTTCTTTTCGCCGTCACTGCTTCCGGTGTGCCGCTGGATAAAGTAACCGTGCTGCTGGGTGCCCTGGGCGTTGGAATCGGGCTGGGTCTTCAAAATATCATCAACAATTTTGTATCAGGGATTATTCTGATTTTTGAAAAGCCATTCAATATCGGTGATTATATCGAGCTCGCTGATAAAAAAGGAAAAGTGCTGGATATCGGGATCCGTTCGAGCAAAATGCTGACATCACAGGGATCCCGCGTGATCATTCCCAACGGCGATTTACTTTCAGGAAGACTGGTTAACTATACACAGAAAAATTCTCAGCTTAAAAGCGAATTGCTCTTCAAAGTCCATGTTGACTCCGACCTTGATCTTGTCAAGAAACTGGTCACCGAAACCATTGATAAAGCGGACGATATCATCAAAAATGCGCCGAAACAAATACTTTTTAACAGTATTGGCGCAGATAATGTAGAATTAAAAATTCTGGTCTGGGTCAAAAGCGTCTACGTCGAAGCTGCTTTTAAGAGTTTCGTTTTAGAGCAGATTTACAGAAAATTCAAGGAAAACAATATCAAAGTAATGTAGGAATCAGGATTACTCCCCTGCTTTCTCAATCATGATTTGCTTTAATGACGCCATCAGGCTGTAAATCGTCTGGCTGACACGCTCGTTGTCAGCCTTCATTTCTTCCAGTTCATTTTCCACTACCGCCTTTTTTCGGCGACTGGATTCTGTTTTGACAAGCACCGCTTTTTCCAGAATCGCATCGTTCTGACGTTTCCCAAGCCGTGTAATACGCTGACTTTTTGCAATCCCTTCGAGATCGTTTACGACAACCTGGTATTTATTTTCCTCGCACCGGATCGTCATCGTAAAGCGGAGGTACTCATAGGCAGCACTGGTAATCGGGGCGTAAGTTTTAATCACCAGTTTTCCAGACGCTTTGTCCTGGCTGTCAACGGCGTTCTCATAATTCCCGAAGGATTTGACAACCCATTTCTGAGCATTTTCAAAAAGAACGTTTTTAGTCTGTTCCAATGAAGCAACATCCGAATAGACGGCATTTTTCTGCTCGTCAAGCGGCAAATTTCCATCCTGTCCAAAACCGGAATAATGAATAAAAAAAAGACACACAAATCCAACAAGAGTTTTTCTCACGCGTAACTGAATTAATTATAATAGAAGGACAGAACCTGAGTGATCAGGCCTCAACAAGATTGTTTATTTTTTTAACAATGTCCCTTAAAACAATGTCTTCATGCGATATATCGAAAACGCATTCCCCATTTCTAACAATAAGAACCTGCGGAGATTCGTGTTTTACATCAAATGTTTTGGCGATTAGACCGGAGATTTCGCGGTTCTGGATCACGTCCACGATATGGAACGGAATGCTGTAATCGGATTCCGAACCTGACTTCATATTTCGGAAAGCCATCAGGCTTGTCATACAACGTGGACTATGCTTGTAAATGAGTGAATACTGGTCTGTATTTAAAAGATCTTGAACGTCTGCTTCTGTTGTTACGGTTTTCCAGGTCATGCTAAAAAATTCTGATTACGGATATGTTTGCAAGTAGGTAACAAATATCGGGCACTTGCAGTTTAAAAATGTTATAAATAAATACAAAAATAAAAGCGCGAACCATCAAATTACAGCAGATTGACGGTTATCTCCAATTTTTTCCTTTCATTGTTATTTGTTTTAAAGTATTTCTCCCGACGTACATTCTTTATTAAGTGTAAATGTAACGCTTAATAAAAATCAATATCATAATCAGTTATTGAAGTTTAAATTTCAAAAAGATGAACAGAAGAGATGCGCTCAGAAATGCTGCTTTCCTACTTGGAGGTGCATTTTCTGCACCAACATTGCTGGCAATGAATCATTGGGAAACCGGATCCACCGAAAAGGCCTCTCCTCTTGATTTCAAGGTAACCGACAGCCAGAAATTAATCATTGCCGAGGTCGCCGAATTGATCATTCCCAAAACCGCTACACCAGGCGCTAAGGATGCCGGCGTTCCGGCTTTTATTACGATGATGTTACAGGATTGTTACAAAAAACCTGAGCATGCAAGCTTTTTGGAAGGGGTAAGGAACCTGGAACAAAAGCAGTTTCTAACGCTAAGTTCCCAACAGAAAAACGAAATACTTAAACAGGTCGAACGTGATTCTGTGGAGCAAATGAAAGCTTACCAGGTGCAGCAAACAAAAATGGGCGATAACGACGACCGAGAGCAAATGAATGCACAGGCCAAAGGTTTGCCATTTTGGAGATTGGCCAAAGAGCTAACCTTATTGGGTTATTACACTTCCGAAGAAGGGATAAAAGCATCGTTTGATTATGTGCCTATTCCGGGAAAACTGGAAATGATCAAGCTGCAACCAAATCAAAAATCTTTTGCATACTAGTCTCCCAAATCATCATGAACTTAAATTTAAAAGCAGAAAAAACACATACTTTTGATGCCATCGTTGTCGGTTCAGGAATGACGGGAGGCATGGCAGCAAAAGAACTGACCGAACGGGGTTTGCAGGTATTGATGATCGAGCGCGGCCGCGAGGTCAAACATATTGAAGACTATGATACTGCCATGAAAGGCCCATGGGAATTTGAGCACCGTGGAAAAGTATCGATCCAGTCCGCCGAAGAATATTGGGCAAACAGCCGGTTTGGAAATCTCGCCAATGAGGAAACAGGAGAATTTTTCACAGACGATAAGAAAAATCCCTACATCGAAAAAAGACCTTTTGACTGGATCAGGGCCTATCATACAGGTGGAAAATCAATGCACTGGGGGCGCCAGTCATACCGAATGAACAGAAAAGATTTTGAAGCCAATGCAAAGGAAGGCATCGCGATCGACTGGCCGATCCGCTATGAAGATCTGGAACCGTGGTATGCACATGTAGAAAAATTTGTGGGCATCAGCGGTCAGAAAGAGGGATTGGAAGTATTGCCTGACGGGCATTTTTTGCCTGCCATGCCCATGAGCGCACCTGAACTTTATTTTCGGGATACGATGATGAAAAAGCTGAACAGGCCTGTTACGATCGGGCGGGTTGCCAATCTTACCAAACCGCAACCCCTACACACAGACCTCGGCCGTGCGTCATGTCAATACCGCAGCAAATGTGCACGCGGCTGTCCTTATGGTGCCTATTACAGCTCGTTGTCCGGATCAATTCCGGCTGCGCGAAAAACGCAGAAATTAACGGTGCTGCATGATACCATTGCCAGTGAAATCATTTATGATGAGAAAACTAAAAAGGCAAAAGGAGTACGCGTAATAAACCAGAACACCATGGCAGTCGAAGAGTTTTTTGCCAAAATAGTGTTTCTGAATGCCGGTTCAATGAATACAGCTGCATTGTTGTTAAACTCCAAATCCAGCCGCTTCCCAACAGGTCTCGGAAATGACAGCGACCAGGTGGGACGAAATATCATGGATCATCACCTGGGCGTTGGTGCCAATGCTACGGTAGACGGATTTGAGCATGATTACATTTTCGGGCAAAGACCTAATGCGCTGTATATACCCCGGTTCAGAAACTGGGGCACGGATAAAAAAGATTTTCTTCGTGGCTACGGATATCAGGGAGGCGCAAGCAAAAGCGACTGGAAACGGGGTATAACGATGGATGGATTTGGTGCAGACTTCAAGGAAGATATGACGCGGCCGGGTACCTGGACGATGGGTTTTGGCGGTTTCGGAGAAATTTTGCCGGATCCGTCGAACCGTCTGTTTCTTGATAAAGATAAAAAAGACAAATGGGGTATTCCGATGATTGTTTTCGATGCCGCGTTTGGCGAAAATGAAATTGCCATGCGCAAAGATATGATGAAATCAGCCGTAGAAATGCTGGAAGTTGCCGGATTTAAAAATGTATCGGGGTTCAACCGCGAGGACACACATCCGGGACTGGGAATTCATGATATGGGAACGGCCCGGATGGGGAAAGATCCAAAAACATCGGTGCTTAACAAGTTCAATCAGGTTCATGACTGCAAAAATGTATTTGTAACGGACGGAGCCGCTATGGTTTCATCATCCTGCGTAAATCCGTCGATAACCTACATGGCCATGACGGCCCGCGCGGCCAACCATGCAGTGGAAGAATTAAAAAAACAAAACTTATAGCGGAATTGAATAAAGTGTGCAGGGGAACAACCCCGGCACACTTTATCAGGAAGCAACTTCCATTCGGTAACCAACGCCATGTACGGCTGAAATCTTTACCTGACGATCGCTCAGGAGCATTTTTCGCAGTCTTGAAACAAAAACATCCACGCTCCTGCCGACAATAATTCCTTCGTCTTCCCATACCGATTTCAATATAAAATCGCGTTCGAGCACCTGGTTTTTATTGCCTGCAAACAAGTTTAAAAGTTTGGCTTCCCGGTAAGTCAGCTGATAGGAGTCGTTGCCGGAAACCAGCAGAAGATTAGTCATATCCAGCGTAGAATTCCCGAAAAGTATATGCGCTACGTTTTCAACAGGCACATCCGTGACTTCATCTTCCCTGATCTCTATTTTTCGATTTCTTTTCCAGACCACATAACCAAGACCAGCCAGGATACCGCCAAACGTAACAAACCAAAAACCCGAATTGGCCGAAGCAATATTCTCTTCTTTATCAAAACTAACTTTCAGCGTATAACAGCCCGGTTCCTGCTTTCTCCCTCTGCATGGTATTTCGCCTTTTCCCTGTAAATCAAGAAAACTGTATCCGAGTTCAAGCTGTCCGTTATCACAATTCAGAACTGAAACATTATACCCTCGCTTAATTCCATGAATGCTCAAAGACTCCGATAACAAATCCGGCAATTTGTCATAATCAAAAAGATGGTCCATCTCCACAACAAAGGTATTGGCGTCAATCTGTTGTACCGGTGGAATCCTTGACGTGGAGTCTCCATTTTGACTGAACAAATGATGAGCAGTCCGCCTTAATGCGAGATTGACATTTTCCGCGAAAAGAACAGAATCATTGTTTCCCAAACCAGCATTTGCCTGTATAAAACAAAGGAAGAAGAGCAACCATGAAAAGCTGTTGGATGACCAAAAACCAGATGTAACAGTCTCTTTCATGTTTACTTTGGCGGGGAATAGGTTTACAAATTAAACACAGAAACGTTGGATCAGCACTTGTCTTTTTTAATTCCGGTATAAAACCATTGAAATTGCGGAACCGGCCGACTGCTTTTAATGACAACCACTCTTCTCATCGTCGTTACGTCTTTATTAACGGCATCGATAACAAGCTCATCGCCTGGTTGTGACGCTCGTAAAACCTCGGAAATTTCAATCGATTCAACCAGATTGTTATGCGCGTAGGCATCAGCGTCTACAATTTTCCCGGCTCGTTTCAGATATATTAAAAACGGAATTCTATCAGTTTTACCTGATTCCGTATTATTTATTTCAATACTAAGTAAACCGCGCGAAATTGTGCTTAACTGATCCATATTAACCTGCTTTCCATCGATTAGAAAAGAATTGTTAGTTAAATGACCCCGCAAAGTTTCCGGAAGCGCCTGAGAAACAGGCAGTGTTAACGTTAAGCTTAACGCAAGAAGAAGTGTCAATATTTTGTTTTCCATAGCATTACATGAATAAGGGTAAAATTAAATAACCAGAATTTCATTGTGCGGCAAAGCATACTGACTGTCGGTCGTCATCAAAACAATGTGATCGCCTTTCCTGCATTTTCTCAATACATCCTGAATGTTTAACTGATCAAATATCTGATCGGAATACATCATCAGCGTCCTGGTCTGCTTGTCACGGATGGCCACTTTGAAATGGATCTTTTCCACTGGTTTTGTAGAGACAGAACTTATGTCCGCTGTGCAGACGGTCAGCGTACCTTTTGCAAGCGACGACAATGCGCTTTTACCTTTCGTGCTGTATTCATCTACCACCATCTTTTTATCAATAAAAGCAGCAGAGCAGGTACTGAACGCTTTTTGCGCGTGGGAAATCCCGGAGCTCATCAACAAAAGACAGATACTAAAAAGTCTTACTTTTCGCATGATTTATTGGTTTAAAATGTACACAATTGATTAGCAGGTTTAATAACCTGAACCAAAAGTAAAACCCGTGAAAAAGCTTTTTGTAAAAGGGCTGTAAAAGTTTGTAAAGGATTTGTAAAAGATCCGGAGGCTGTTAATTACACGGAACAAAGCCTGATCATTAACAAATATTCACATCCTCATTAATCATTTTCCTCTAATTCAAAAATACTCCGTATTAAAAAGAATGATAACTTGCGGCCTTTGTTCAAACTAATATTCTGATGTCTAAAAAAATAATTTCCTTGTTTATGTTTTTGCTGATTGCAGGCTCAGCTTTCAGCCAGACCGCAACAGCTACGAAAAAAATTGCCCCCTTTCAGATCACACTTACCAATGGAAAACCGTACAATTTCTCGCAACTGACGCCCGGCCCGGTTGTATTGATGTACTTTTCTCCGGATTGTGATCACTGCCAGGACTTTACAAAAGCGTTGTTAAAAAACTACACAGTAATCAGCAATAAACAACTGGTTATGGTAACTTTTCAACCGATGGAAATGGTGAAGCAGTTTGCCACGACGTATAATCTCGCGTCTTATCCAAACATCAAAATTGGTACGGAAGGCACTTCCTATTTTGTTCAGAAATACTATCAGATCAGATCTTTCCCATACATTGTGATGTATGACAAAACAGGAAAACACGTAAGAACTTTTGAAGGAGAACAGCCTTATGCTGATATATTCAAAGCGTTAAAATCATTTTAAAGAAGTCCCGTTAAAAGCAAAAAATGCTGTGTCTTAAAAACAGACACAGCATTTTTTTGTTTACAGACTAACAGATATTTTAAAATTCAGGAGCCAGGGGCAGTTTCTAATTCGTCTTGTTTAACACATTGCCTTTTTGAAATCAGTAAAATTAACGCCTGATTTGTTTTTGAAAAACTTACTGAAATGCGAAGTATCTTCAAAACCCAGATAATATGCCACTTCTTTAAGACTTCCGCCCGAAAACATCGCCTGACGTTTGGCTTCCAAAACAATGCGCTGCTGGATATGATAACTCGCCGAATACCCGGAAACCGTTTTGATCTTGCCACTCAGATAGTTGGGCGACACAGATAACTCACTGGCGTAATCGGCCACAGATTTTTTGGTAATGAAGTTTTCTTCCAAAAGATGTTTAAATCTGCGCATCAGTAACATGTCGTGATGCTGCGCAGTTTCCTGTTCTTTCAAAACAACTTTTCTGGAAAAATAAATGATAAATATTTTCAAAAGCCCCATCAGAATCTCTGATTTAAGCCGGAAATAATTTGAAGATTCCTTCATCATTTTAAGGACAATTTCTTCCATTTCAGCCTGCATTTCTTCATCAACCTGAATAACAGGAATATCTTCCCCGCCACCTTGCCGCTCCATGCCAAACGACAGATCAAAGTTGCCCCCGGCCATAATTAAAAATTCCTCTGAAAACGAAATGCAATAACCATCGATCTCCCCCATCGCACCGAAACAATGGATTTGTCCGGGCGTCAGGATATACATCGTATTTTTTTCAAGCTTATATTCCTGCAAGTCAACCACAAAATTCCCACATCCGTTTTTTATCCAGATGCATTGGTAAAAACCAAGACGCCGGGGAATATTAGCGCCTTCGCCGAATGACTTGTTATGCAAAGAGGAAACATCAAAAGATATTTTTTTTCCCGTTTCTTCATTCTTCATCTTGTAGTCGCCCGACCAGTTTGCTATCGTCGTATCAGGTTTAACGTCAGGATATTTTTTGACAGTTTTTATCAAAATCCTTTCCGTATCACTCCTGCCTGTTATTGTTTCGGTTAGTAAAAAGTCCGCATCTTCCATATCTGATTAATAGTTTGTGAGGTATATCTTTTGCACTCCAAGTTTTAGTACCTGCATTAAAGCAATTGTTATACCAAAAACCAAAAGACTAAAAATCAACACCTTATATAAAATATCAATCTTAATAATTGTTGAAATATCAACAATTGGTCATTTTTACTAACGAAATTCAACAATAAATTCTGCTGGCTTCGTTGCTAGCAGACAGTAAAACAAAACGGACATTGTTATTCGTTTTCCAGCTTTGCTTCCACACTAATCGTGGCGTTAATCACTTTGCTGATCGGACAGTTAAGTTCCGCTTCTTTCACACTGGCGTCGAATTTTTCCTGACTTATTCCAGGCACGGACGCTTTCAATACGAGATGAGATTCTGTGAATATCCATTTCCATCTTTTCCCGAGCCGGTCCAAATGGCAGTAGCGTTACGTTTCATGATTTTTCAGATTAAGTTTCACGTGCTTTCTATGTTTCGATAGCACCAAATTTAACCGCGGCAACTGCCGTTTTCAATGGATAGATAACGACAAGTTTTGTATAAATCCGACTAAAAATCAGCGGTTTCTCATTTTTTGCAACTCGCCTATCACGGGAATTTCGCTTTGCAATTTTGCCCGAACGGATGTCTCTATAAACGTTTCGATCTGATACAATGTCGCTGCTTTCAGCCCACCCACAGCTTTATTGAACTTCCTGAAATACATTTTATTAAGCTTGTTGCTTTTGTCCGTATTGGCGATATATGCCTCAGCAAGTTTCGCAGCATTCGCATCGTTAAGCGAATCATATTCAGCAGCGTACAGATTCAACAACCCCAACCGTTCGCTGCTGATAACCTTTCTTTTTCCTTCATATTCATCGTATAACTTCCAGAAAACATGCTCCGTATCGGGAATCTGCATGTAGTCGGCAACGATCATTTTTTTGGTTTTACCAAATATTGCCTCGGCAATGGCTATATCTTCCTTATCGATTTGAGCGAAAGAAGTCAGGGAGCATAGCAGAGTAAAAGTTAAAAACAGGAGATGTTTTTTCATGATTTTTATATAAAGTTGAAAACCAAAACTACATCTCGGATAGCAAGCTTTCAATAGCCATATAACGGCAAATCATGTATAATTACCCATAAAAAAACTGAGATGTATCCGGAATTATTTTGGAACAAATCGTCCCGAAATAACGCTGAACATATCTCAGTGTTTGTATCCTCAGACTAAAAAACGATGTAAAAGTATTCATTTTTTAGTCTGAGGATTATTTAAACAACCAGATTTTGATATAACTTCTCTAATGTTTCTGCCGCATCTTTACAAAAACCGGGATGAACTTTTGAGGTTTGGACAACGGTACTCCGCGTTGCTGTGAGCCAGCGAAAACGGGAAGCAATCGGTAGCTTGCCTATGGGCCCTGCTTTTGTTCCGCCAATACAGATCCTGTCCAGAGCACCCAGATATTCTTCCAGTTCGGAGATATCCAGTTTCCCGGCAAAGGCTCTTAGGCGCTCCATATCCAGGCTGAATTTACTTTGTAAAAAGCCTTGCTTCGGGCAGTAGAGGATAATCCCTACATTTAGAAATTCTTCACGTTCGACTCTGGGCACGACGCGAATAACGGCGTACTCAAATAAGTGATATTCTTGCATTCTGCGCTTCTTTTACAAATACTTCTGATACTGAGATTCTTGAAATTAAAAACCGGGCATACGCCTGACGATGCTCATCTGCGGTCTCAAACGGAGCATCACGCAGCAGCCAGTCGTCAGGAATGATCGAAACGATGGAATGGATAACCTCATCGGTAAGCAGGGAACGGAAAACCTGATCGACGGCATCGAGTTCGGAGGCTTGCGGCAATAAGACATGGTCTTTTATCTGCACAAACGGACGCCTGGCCTGTTCTTCCCAATTGTTCCAGGAATGATGAAAATATAAAGATGCACCGTGATCGATGAGCCACAATTCTTTATGCCAAATCAGCATATTTGTGTTTCTGGCCGTGCGGTCCACATTGTTTAGAAGACAATCCAGCCAAACAATCTGAGAAGCCAGTAGCGGTTCAACTTTGGTAACCTGGGGATCAAAAGTGATAGCACCCGACAAGTAATGCATGGCCAGGTTCAGTCCGGTACTCGCCTTTAAAAGATCCTGAATTTCTTCATCGGGCTCCGTCATCCCAAACATTTCATCCAGATTGGCAAACACGATCTCGGGCATCCGAAGCCCTAGCACACGTGCAATTTCCCCGCCAATCAGTTCAGCAATGAGCGCTTTAACGCCCTGTCCGGCTCCACGGAATTTTAGTACATATAAAAAATCATCATCCGCTTCTGCAATCGCCGGCAGCGAGCCGCCTTCACGTAGCGGCGTCACATATCGTATTACATTGACGGTTCTGAGCTGAGGTCCGTTGTTATTCATAAATTTTACAATAATCGCCAGGAAAGTAATTTCTTGTGGGGCGCAAAAATAGTTTATTTAATTTTCAAAAGCAGAAGAACCAGGAATGGGTATACTTAAAGGTAATTTACAACGCCAATTCACAGATCGGTATCACGAAAATTTCGGTTCCAGCCAGAGGGCTGTAAAACAGATCATAAAGGCCAGAAACCAGACCAGATCAGAAATCCTTTTTTCATTGACCTGTTCGTTACGGGAGTCGGAAAATTTTGCAAGATCATCCAGTGCAGCCTGCCAATGTAAACGATTGGTTACAAAACAATTTACAGCAACTCTTTTACAGTAGTCCTTAAAGCCTGAACTGTTTTCCACATACAATTGAGAGTCGTAAGGCAAATCAAGCCATTCGGCGCGAGACGGCATAAATTCGCCAACCGCGGATTGCTGGTTGATCGTGGAATAATGCAGGCTGATTGTGTCTTTATCAACAAGAAAAAAAGTCGGATTGTCTTTAAGATTATTTACTTTAAAATCCGCCTTCACATTCTTAAAAACCGGCGCTGAAACTTCTATATTGGATTCATAGGCAGGATGAATTGCAGCCAGAACGGAAGTCCAGATATTGCTGTATAACACACTGTCACCGTTGAGCAGAGTCGGAAAAGTTTCATTTAACAAACTGACGGCAACTTTGCCTGTTGTTTTCTCTACTGCAACGGGATATCCGGGAATAGTCAGATATGCATTTGAGGCACTGAATTCAAAGGGCAACTTCGAAAGCTCCCCAACAACAGGCAGAGATTCCTCGTTTGAAATCTTTTTAAGCTGCAATTTTGTTCCTGCTGCCGAATTAATTTTCGCCACATCGGAAGAGCCATTTGACAAATTAATAAAAAGAATGCTTTTCCCGTTTGACATTGCTTTTTTCACCAGGCTGTTGGATGCATTCGAAGGATCTGTGACAATAATGTCCGGATCCGCAGCTTTATTAATGGTCAGTTTGCTCCGGATATTTTTGGACAAACTCGTTGAAATTTCCACAGAATGCCCGTGATTCCCGAGCCAGGCAGCTAGGTTTCTGCTTTCAAAATCGGGATTATCGAGTATAAACTGAAATGATAACGATGGCAGCGGGCGTGCAAAAAACCGAATCATTTCGGCAGGATTATCACCCAGATGCAACTCCATTTTTGTTCTTCCTTCTGTAAAAACGGGAAAAGATAAAACGAACGGCCATATTCCTTTTTCCAGCCTGACACTATCCAGAGTCTGCCCGCCGAATTTTATTTTTGCCCATTGTGTCCCCTCAGAATTTACCGTTCCGGTTATGCGTTGCATTTGCCCTTTCCTGATTATACCTTTCCAGGAGATCGATTGAATCTGATTTCCGGCTGAATAAGAAACCCATCGAACCACAGCTGCATTGGGTAAAGACCGGCTTAATTTTCCAAAAAAAGAAGGACTGAAATCCTGCCCGGCCAAAGTTAATGTATCGAAATATTTCTCTTTAAAATCAGATTCCGAAAACACCCTGTTGATATGCAAACTATCTTTTATTGCCCTTAAAGCACCCGACGGAACGTCATCTCCTGCTATCATAACCTGTCCCGACAAAACCGATGATTTCCAGACAGGCTGAAGCACAAATGTGATCGTAACCATCCATAACAAAAGATTTAAAACCGCTCGTACGGCAGTTTTCCGGCTGGATGTTTCTTTTGAATAACTTCTTTTCAAAAGCCAGATTTGTATACCTCCAAGACAGAAAACAAAAAAGATCAAAAGCAGGTTAAGCGGCTCCGACCAATCGAAATCAAATGCAATCATATCAATCACCGGATTACTTGCTGCCGGTTTTATTTTAGTTTCTTCCAAAAAATATTTTCCAGCTTTTTCTCGCTGACATAGGAACGTCCGCTTTGCAGGCCAGCTCCTGAACGTTTGTATAATTCAGCTTTCAGCCTTACTTTTTCCACTTCGGAAATCGGCTTTCCGCTGATGAGCTTTTGCAATGAGCCTAATACCGGCCAGTTTTGCAGTCCACCGTTGAAAGGCCCGCTATTGATCAGCCGGTCGGATAACTTCGTTCCGGCCAGCTGGAATTTAGCTTTTTGCCCACTGCTCAGTTTCTCATAATCGAGATAGCCCAGAACTTCCGCAACCAGCTGTTCCGTCCTTACCTGACCGATCATTTTCTCGTGCGTAAAATTCTTGTTCAGATCCGTCAGCTCACCCGTTAGCCGCTTTTCTTTTTCCTTGATAGGCGGCGGATCATAACTGCTTTTCTTCACAAATGCCCGGGCTTTGTGCTGTGCCTGTTTTAAATACTCCAATGCCTTGTTTTCAAAAGGAAGCGCTTTTTCCGGTTCATACATCCTAAGATGTAATTCCGACTGCCACATCTGTTCCAATGCCATCTTCAACAAACTTTTTGTCGATTGCTCATGGAAAGTATTTACCTCCGCATCATCATGCGCATGAACATATTGTTCCAATAATTCGGCAATTGCATCTTTGGAGCCCTCTGCGGCATGGTTTTCTCCGCCATGATCGTGATCATGATGCGCCGGTTCGGCAGGCTGGGATTTCCTGTTTTCGGCGGCTTCTCCTTCCGAATCCGACTTATGCGTGAAGGATTCGAGTATGTTGCCACCCGATGCACCTTCGTCATGAGGCGATCCGCCGCCACCGATACTCTGCTCAAATTCTTCTCCTAAAAATTGCCCGTAACGCAGGCGCAAGACCTTTTGATCGAATCCTATTTCGTTGGAAATGCTGTTAAACTCATCCTTCTTTATTTTTTTCCGTTTTGCCATCAGCTTTTCTGTATCAATAATGATCTGCCGCTGACTGCGGAAATATTCAGGAACCGTATTCACAGACATCGTCGCCAGTTGTGATTCCTCGACCTGCGCGGTGTCCTTGTAAACAATGAAATAGGTATCAGATTTCGTGAAATTTGCTTCCGGTTCCTTGTTGTCGATTGCTGCCCAGTAGTAATAAAGTTCATCACCCGGCGTGAAATTGAGTGCATTCAGATCAATGGTTTTGCTCAACTTTTCTTCCTTAAAATTGGCAGGCGAAAGTGGAAACTTCATCTCCCGAAACTTGACATTTTCTCCCGAACCACGTGCGAGCGTTGCTACAATAAAAGCCTGTTTGACTTTGAAATCATCAGACATTTTCGCAGAAACCTGTATCGTTTTTGCATCATTCAACAAATGAAACTGGTACAGCTCTTTTGAGTCCGGTTCAATTTTGGGAGCCAAATCGGCTTGCGCTTCCAGCTTATAAAAATCCGACTGATACACCAGCGAATCTTTCCAATAAGCCTTAATTGAATAAAGTCCCGAACCCGTCAGCTTATCTTTAAACTCAAAAGAATCGTTTGTCTTTTTAAACAAGAGCGCATCGCCACGGTTATTCGCCAGCTGAACAGTGAGATTGGTCTGATGACTGAACACCACATTCCATTTTAACGCAGAACCCGTTATAGCGCTCACATTCAAATCGGTAGTTTCCTTTTTCTCCAATCCTGTATATGCCGGCGGGTCAATTCGCACTTTGGCGCTCTGAAAAGACGGCGGAATGAGCACATTTATTTCTTTGGTATTTTGTAATATCGTTTCAGCACCACTATCCGTTTTACCGGAAAAATCAAGTTTGGGATAAATAAAAAATACTGCCAGCGACAAGATCAAAATTACGCCGTATGCCGTTATTCCATCATATATTTTTTGAAACGGCAAATGGGTTGTCTGTACATTTTGGTTCAACCTGTCGAGTTGAAGTTGTTCTGCAATATTAAGTTCTTCCTTTTCCAGCAAATGCAGGCTGTATTCCGATTCTCCAATCGTTTCGTGAATAAGGCTTATTGCCCGGGATTTCTTATTCTGATATATTTTGGTAATCCGGATACCCACAGCCAGACCAGCAAATCCAGCAATCACAGCCGGAATCACAGCATATTCTGTCAGGACAAACACCACAACAAAAGCAGAAACGGCGAGTAAAACACACCGGATCAGCGCATCTGCATAGAGCTGCCTGGTTACAGAATCAATCAGCTTTTTTAGCTCAAACATACCTTTTCTGTATTGTTTTCTTCAACGCCATCCAGCGTTCCAGAATGATTAAACCAATAAATAAAATCAAAAGCCATGGTCTGATATTTCCTTTTTCCTCCAACGTACGCGGTTCTGTTTTTTCGAAAATTGCCTTTAACTGGCTTTGGCTCAGATAACCTTTTTTCTCTTCCAACTTGAAATGCTTAACCAGCAAATCACCCAAATACTCGGGAAGTTGCCCGGATCTTACCAGTTCAGAAGTCTGGATACGCAACGAATCCTGCAACTGAACAACATTGGGTGCTAAAACCTGCCCGTCAGCCGCTTTTGATCCAGATAAAACATACAGTATTTCCGGCTTTATCGCCTCCACTTTTTTATCCGTTAAAACCAGATCATATTTAGTGTCCGGTTTATTCTTCAAATCCACCCTTACCGGCCAGGAATAAAATGACGATAAGGAACTCAGCGCTGCTTCAACTGTTTGCTGCTCCGCCTTATTTTCATAATCAATCAAAACGGTCAACCCACCGGTATGCGTAGGCGCGTTGGCCAGACGAGGTACATCACCCGACTTTCCGTTCTTATAAACCGTTAACCGGCCTTTTTCAACATACAGTTTATTGCCATCGCCTGCATCCAGATAATTATGGACATCATTTTCAGACGAGTCGATAGCGGTGTGCAGTGTGAAAGCATCCGGGATATAAATTCTGGGCAAATCACTTAATTTAACATCGTTAAGAAAATACAAATCCAGTTTTACTCCCGGTTTTTCAACCTGGTTGATTATATCCTGAACATACAATAACCTGTTGTTTTTCTGCTCCGAAATTGAGGCAAGATTTTTTACTTCTACGGCGCCAGGATTTATCCAGTAAACTTTTTCGCCGTTTTTAATGGCCGTTTCGAGCTCAAAACGAAAATTGTTAACCAGGTATGCAGACGGCTCTACAAGATGTATCCGTTCACTATTATTTTGTTTTGTTATGTTTTTAAAAACAGGCTGACTGAGCATAAATGCCAATAGCAAAACCAGCAAACAGCGTACCAGCAATAGCGGCAGGTCGTCCAGACGAAAGCCGCGGCTTTGCTGCTGACTTTTATCAATCAGCCACTGCATTGCTGCCCAGTCGAGCTCCTTCCCTTTTTTCTGGTGCCAGAAATGGATAAAAACTGGAATAGCGATCGCCAATGCGCACCATAACATGAAAGGTTGTAAAATACTCATTAGCCTTTCCTTCTTGTTAAAAATTCTTTTAAAACCATTCCGAGCGGATCACTTAACCTTGCCTGCACCAGATTGACATACGGAATCCGAAGCTGTTCTTCGAGCATTTCAAAATAAGCTTTTGATGACTCCGTAAATTTTTCTCTGACCGCTTCAGCCTGCAATTCAATTTCCCGGCCGGTTTCAAGATCTTTAAAACGGTAAAAACCTGTCAGATTAAAGTCGACCTCATTGTTTCCCAGAATCTGAAAAACAACAATTTCACGGCGTGGGCTGGCAATAGATTTTATCAAAGTCAGCCATTCTTCTCCAACTTGTAAAAAATCCGTTACGAATATCAGCTGCTCTTTACTTTTGGTAGCAAATTCGGGGAATTGCAGCCTTCCGTCCGTTTCACTTCTCCAAACTCCGGAAGCGGCCATTTTCTGTAATCCGAATAAGATTTTATTAAATGATTGCTTCCCTGATGTAGCTGCGCCGCTGGCTATGCTTTCCACTTTTCCGTTTTGCAGTGCATAAAGGCTCATCTGATCATTTTGGATATAACCCAGATAAGCGAGCGAAGCGATTACCAGTTTGGCATATTCCAGCCGGCTTATACTATTTTCAACATAATTCATAGAACCGGAAAGGTCCAGTAAAAACCGTATCTGACGATTACTTTCAGCGGAAGATTCCTTGACGAGATGTTTATCCGTTCGTGCAAATAACTTCCAGTCTATCCGTTTAGGATCATCTCCCGGCTCGTAATGCCGGTACTGCTCAAATTCCGTCCCCATACCCGAACGCTTGCTGGCATGTACCCCAAGCATAAGTTCCTCACTGACCAGTTTTCCAACCAGCTGAAGATTTCCAAGTTTGATAAGGTCGGCAGCTAAAAGTCCGATACGCTTTTGAGTCATGGTTGTGCAGTCGGCAATCGGCAATCGGCTTTCAGACTGCGGCTGATGAGCCGATTGCTGAAAGCCGATTGCCAAAGTTTATTTAAGTGTTTTTATTAACTCCGCTATCACGGCATCTGATGTAATATTTTCCGCCTCAGCCCTGAAATTCATCGAGATCCGGTGGCGAAGAATCGGGAAAGCCAGCGTATGAATATCCTCAGGGATAACAGAAAAACGTTCGTTTAAAACCGCTCTTGCTTTGGCACAAAGTACCAGCGCCTGCCCTGCCCTTGGCCCCGCACCCCAGTCACACCATTGTTTTACATACTCGGACGGACTTCCGTCGGGTCTCGTTGCCCGCACCAGTTTATTGATAAAACCAATCTGATCGTCGCTGATATGCACCTGTCTTGTCAGTTTCTGCAAGGCTATGATATCCAGATCACTCAAAATTCTTTCTATGTCGGTACTTTTAAAACCGGTTGTATTTTTCAAGACATCCAGCTCCTCTTGTTCACTTGGATAGCTGAGTTTTATATATAAAAGAAAACGGTCCAGCTGCGCTTCCGGCAATGGATATGTTCCCGATTGTTCTATTGGGTTTTGTGTAGCGATGATCAGGAACGGATTAGGAAGTGCGTAGTTTGTCCCGGCATAGGTTACGCTTTTCTCCTGCATCGCTTCCAGAAGTGCAGCCTGCGTTTTGGGCGGCGTACGGTTAATTTCATCTGCCAGAACAACGTTGGCGAAAATAGGCCCTTGGTTGAACTTAAAAAACTTCTTTCCGGTATCGTGATCTTCTTCCAGAATTTCAGTACCTACAATGTCACCCGGCATTAAATCCGGCGTAAACTGAATCCGTTTAAAGCTCATATGCAGTGCCTCGGACATCGTTTTCACCATCAACGTTTTCGCAAGTCCCGGAACACCTTCGAGCAAACAATGCCCCCCGGCAAGCAGTGAAATCAGGATTTCATTTATCGCCTCTTCCTGTCCTACAATGACTTTTCCAATTTCTTTTTTCAGTAGCGGTAGCTTAGCTACCAAGGCTTTATAATGGGTTAGTTCTTGTGTTTCCAATCGTTAAGCGGTTAAAGCATACATGACAATATTGACGCCGAACCGGGTATTATCGACAGCCAAAAAACGTTTATTTCTAAAATCATAATCCCATTCACAGCCATAATCCTTATTGCTGTAAAGCACGCCGATACGACCGTTAATCGTGATCGCTTTCAGATAATCATGTACCAGATCGTCGCCCCAGCCGTTCAGCTCGAACGATGTGGTGGGCGGGCCGTCTTCAAAATGAAAAAAGCTGTTATAAATCGGATGGTTGTTGGGGATCTTTTGCAAAGCCTTCGGGCCGAAGGTTCTTGACATTTCCTGCTCAAAGGATTTAGCGAACAATCCGTCAATATCATGGTTACAGTCATCGACGAATACAAACCCGCCATTCTGAACATATCTTTTAAAATGATCTCTTTCCTGTTGTGAAAATTCGACCAGCTTATGGCCACTCAGATAACAGAACGGACTTTTGAAAATATCGTTACTGCTCAGCAGCACCACTTTTTCTTTCTCATCAATTGGAATGGTGGTATACTCCACCAGCGAGTGCAGCAAGTTGGAAGGCATGCGCTGATCCGTATCCCAGTTTCCTGAGGTGTATTGAAGACGGGTAAAGAAAAAAGGTTTCATAGGTTAGGTAAAAATGTTTACAGTGGAAAATAGGTTACCACTGTAAACAAATATTTAAACAGCGTCAGAAAGTGAGGAAAAAGTAAATTCCCTGATCTTCATCGGCGGTATCATATAATTCTCATCGGATTCTGTACTTACAACGCGCTCCGGCTTTCCCAGCGTTTCAAGATTGTTAAGCATGATCACAGGACTTTCGTTAAAGCGGAAGTTTTTGACCGGATGTTTTATTTTTCCGTTTTCGATAAAAAAAGTACCATCACGTGTTAATCCCGTAAGTAGCAATGTCTGTGGATCAACCTCACGGATATACCACAATTTGGTGACCAGTATTCCTTTTTTTGTAGAAGCGATCATTTCTTCCAAAGTTGCGCTCCCACCTGCAACAATCATATTGTTAGGAAAAGGAATCGGTTTCACTCCTTTTTTCTGGGCCCAAAACCGGGAATAAGCCATATTTTTTACTATTCCTTTTTCAATCCAGTTTATCCTTTCCATGGGCTGACCGTCGTTCGCCCATGGCGCAGCGGGTAAATCCGGGTTATTGGGATCTGAATAAATGGTAATTCTTTCGTCTACAATTTTCTCTCCCAACTTGGTTTTACCACCTTGTTTGCTTAAAAAAGAACGTCCTTCATCCGCGCTGCGGGCATCTATATTAAAGAAAATATTTTCCAGCAAAACTGCCGCAGCAGTTGGTTCCAGAATAACCGTATACTTTCCTGGTTCAAGCGCTTTTGCCCCGACAGATCCCGTTGATTTCTGTATTGCTATTTTTGTAGCACTTGCCGTATCCAGCTTTGTCACGTCGCTATAACCCCGGGCAACATATCCCGAACCGGTCCCATCCGGCGTACGCACCGTCAACGAAAAATTAATATTCGTACTTGGATAATAAGCAAAAAGCTGTTTTGAATTAAGCATCGCCGAATAGCCGTGGCGATCTTCCATAAAACCCGCCGCAGCAAGATTCTGAGCTCTTGACAATTCCAGGCTTTTAGCCACCGCATCGGCACGAAAATCAGGTGTAATGTTTGCCGTAGCATCAAAAAAACCGGACGTTTTCTTGTATTGCTGCGGAGATAACACACCCATATATTCAGGATTTTCAGGTGCCAGCTTTGCCAGTTCTTCCGACTGGCGGACTACTTTTTCAAAAGCTTCTTCACTGAATTCATTCGTTGTGGCCACACCTACTTTTTTACCAAAAGCAGACTGGACCACAAGATTTTGGGTGATTTGCGCACCGCTGGTAGAGACCTCATTACGGGCGTAACGCAAGTTGCCTTTTTTCTCCCCAGAAATATTGATCTCGCATTCATCCGCTTTTGAATATTTCAAAACTTTCTGCAACAGAGATTTTGCCTCTTCCTCCGTTAATATCACTGCCATAGGTCGGTTCTTTTAGATTTTTCTGGCTGTATTGATCACATTAACTCCGTTAAACCGCGCAGTTGAACTTCCGTGCGAAACCGCGCTCGATTGTGAAGGCTGGCCTTTTCCGTCAAAAAATGAGCCGCCTAATCGATAATCACGGTCATCACAAACCTTCACACAAGAATTCCAGAACTCCTGCGTGTTGGACTGATAAGCCACATCTTTCAACATCCCGACAATTTTCCCTTCTTTGATTTCATAGAACAGCTGTCCGCCGAACTGGAAATTATATCGCTGCTGGTCAATCGAAAACGATCCGTCACCAATAATATAAATTCCCTTTTTCACGTCCTTGATCATGTCTTCAACTGATAGTGGTGTTTTTCCCGAAGCAAGCGAAACGTTGGCCATACGCTGAAACTGAACAGAACTCCAGCTATCGGCATAACAGCAGCCATGAGATTCCTTTTCGCCAATAATTTTGGCCTGGTCACGAATCGCCTGATAGTTCACCAGAACTCCGTCTTTCACCAGATCCCATTTCTTTGTGTTCACACCTTCGTCATCCCAGCCCACAGCGCCCAAAGAACCCACCTGCGTTTTGTCCGCGATCAGATTCACCTGATCACTTCCGTACTTAAACGACCTAGACTCCCATTTATCCAGCGTGGCAAAAGAGGTTCCTGCGAAATTAGCTTCATAACCCAGCACACGGTCAAGTTCCAGCGGGTGCCCCACCGATTCATGAATCGTAAGCCAGAGATGAGACGGGTCAAGTACCAGATCGTACTTGCCGGCTTCAACCGTTTTAGCATTTAATTTCAATTTAGCCTGCTGGGCTGCCGACGTAATATCTTCCAATATATCATAACCCATGTTGTAACGGGTCGTTATACCTGTTACTTTATCTTTCGGATTAACCTGCAGATAGTCATAACCCATACCCATCGGAGCACTTAGTGAATTCCGGGTCTGGAATTTCCCTGAGGCCGGATCTATCGCTGTTACGGTAAAATTCGGCCACATCCGGTGAATATCCTGATCAATATAGGAACCGTCCGTCGATGCAAAATATTTCTGCTCGTTTACCATAAAAAGAACCGAATTCACATAATTCGCACCGTTTTTCATTGCGGCAGAATTCGCTTCAAGCAAAAGATCTACTTTTTCCTTAACCGGAACTTCAAATGCGTTCTTTTTAATTGGTGCTTTCCAGCTTACCTCGCCAAAACCCTTTTGCGGTGCGAGTTCAACAGGTTGCTTCATTAATTTAGAATTCGCTTTCGCTATCGCAACGGCATCTTCTGCCGCTTTCGCGATTTGCGCATCACTTTTGGCATCAGCCACCGCCGCAAATCCCCAGCATCCGTTTGCAATAACCCGGATCCCAACACCATATGATTCTGTATTGACGATATTCTGGACTTTGTCTTCTCTGGTAATAACGAACTGGTTCAGGTACCGTCCGATACGCACATCGGCGTAGGTCGCACCTTTTGATTTTGCCGCATTAAGGGCCGTATCAGCAAGTCTTTTTTTCACGGCAACATCAAGTCCGGGTTCCATCAGGGCCTCCGCGGAAACGGTTCTGCCACTGGCAAAACCTGGTAACATCAATGCTCCGGTACCAAGTCCGGCTATCTGGATAAAATCGCGTCGGTTCACGTTAAGTCCCTCCTGTTTAGTTTCTGGTAATGATTATAAAATAAACTGAATGTTGCATCTGATCGATCAAACTGCGTCCGACAAACTTGTGAAAGTGAAATCACGGATTTTCAACGGCGGAACAAGATTCCCGTTTGCACGCATCGGCTTACCTGCTGCCTCCAGATTATTCAACATGATGACAGGACTTTCGTTGAAGCGGAAATTTTTTACCGGATATTTGATTTGTCCGTTTTCGATATAAAAAGTGCCGTCACGTGTAAGACCGGTATATAATAAGGTTTGAGGATCCACAGCGCGGATATACCAGAGACGCGTAACCAATATTCCCTTTTCAGTACCTTTGATAAGATCGGCAAGTGATTCATTTCCTCCTGCGAAAATAAATCCGGATGGTGGCGGAATTGCCTTTACACCCTTTTTCTCTGCCCAGTAACGTGAGTAATACATGTTTTTGACAACACCGTTTTCAACCCAGACTACCTTTTCCTGAGCGCGCCCGTCGCTTCCGCCGCCACCAAAACGTCCGCCTCCGCCACCAAAGGGAGAGCCCGGAATTTCCAGATTTTGCGGATCAGAATAAATATTGACACGTTCGTCAAAAAGTTTTTCGCCTAATCGTGTTCCGCCTCCCTTTTTACCTAAAAAGCTTCTTCCTTCATCTGCATTACGCGCATCCATGCTTCCCATCATATTCTGAAGGAGATCTACCGCGGCAGTCGGTTCCAGGATAACGGTATATTTACCAGGCTCCAAGGCCCTGGCTTTTGAGGAAGCCTGCGCTTTCTGAATTGCGATTTCTGTTGTCAGTGCCGTGTCCAGTTTTGAGACATCATTAAAATCCCGTGCAGCATAACCTGACCCCAAACCGTCGTTGGTTCTAACAGTGATAGAAAAATCAACTGAGGTAGCTTTGTTGTAACCGAAAAGTCCCTTCGTATTGCCCATAGCCGCAAAACCGGTGCTATCTTCCCAGTATCCTGCTGCCGTCAAACCCTTTTTAATACAAGGGTCAATACTTTTAAAAGCGGCATCTGCCCTGAAATCCGGGTTAATTGCATCCGTTTTTTCTGCAAAAGAATTAACTTCCAGATATTTCTGAGGCCCGAGCATCGGTACATATTCAGGATTTTCCGGTGCCAGCTGCGCAATTTCCTCGGCGCGCCGTACTGTTTTCTCCAGAGACTTATCGTCGAATTCATTAATCGTAGCGGTTCCTGATTTTTTACCAAAAACCGAGGTTACCGAAAGTGCCAGATTTGTCGTTTCACCACTCGTAGACACAGAGTTTCGTGCATAACGAATGTTACCTACCCGGCTTCCCGATAATCCCGCGCTGGTTTCGTCGGCCTTCGAAAACGCCAATACTTTATCAATTATTTGTTTTGCTTCTTCTTTGGATAAGACAGCCATGTTCTGGAAAATTTTTAAATTAAAAAACAGTCAATTAATCAGGCACCCTGTTGCTGGCACACCGGCCATCGCTTTTATATTTTTCTGGCAGTATTGATCACATTCACCCCGTCAAAACGTGTCGTAGCACTTCCGTGCGAAACGGCACTTACCTGCGAAGGCTGACCCTTCCCATCAAAAAACGAACCGAAAGTCCGGTAGTCATCTTTATCACAAAGCTGCGAGCATGAATTCCAGAATTCCTGTGTATTGGACTGATAAGCCACATCATCAAGCATACCAACAATTTCGCCTTTCTTGATTTCATAAAAAACCTGACCGCCAAACTGGAAGTTATAACGTTGCTGATCAATCGAATACGACCCTCTTCCGATAATGTAAATTCCTTTCTCCACACCTTTGATCATATCCAGCACGCTGCGTTTTTCAGTGCCCGGCTGCAATGAAATATTCGGCATACGCTGAAACTGGACAGAATCCCAGTTGTCGGCATAACAGCAGCCATGCGATTCTTTTTCGCCAATAATCTTGGCCTGATCACGTATTGCCTGATAGTTGACCAGAATCCCGTCTTTAATAATGTTCCATTCTTTCGCAGGAACGCCTTCATCATCGAAACCGACAGCGCCCAATGTATGTGGCTGCAACCGATCCGCAACAATATTTACCAGCTTGCTGCCGTAATTGAATTTTTTAGATTCCCATTTATCCAGCGTAGCAAAACTGGTTCCGGCATAATTCGCCTCATAACCCAAAACACGGTCCAGTTCTGTCGGGTGACCGACCGATTCGTGAATTGTTAAACCTAAATGGTTCGGATCCAGTACAAGGTCATATTTCCCCGGCACAACCGACTTAACCGTCAGTTTTTCCTTGGCCTGTTTGGCAGCGGTAATAGCGTCCTCCACCATATCATATGAATTACGATAGCCAACCAATCCGTTTGGCCCCGCAATTTTCTCAGTTGCCAGGCCATCCAGATATTCATATCCCATGCCCATAGGCGAGCTTATGGCATCGCGGGTTTTAAATTTCCCGGCGGCTTTATCAATGGCTGTTACCGTAAATGTTGGCCAGATCCTGTGAATATCCTGATCAATATAAGATCCGTCGGTAGACGCAAAATATTTTTGTTCATTAACGAAAAAGAGGTTTGAAGTCACAAAGCCCGCTCCGTTTTCCATGGCTTTTCCATTGACTTTCATCAACAGATCTATTTTCTCTTTTGCAGGAATTTCAAAAGCATTTTTCTTAACAGGCGTTTTCCACGTTACTTCTCCAACGCCTTTTTGCGGCGCCAGTGAAACCGGTTCTTTTTGAAATTTAGAATTTGCTTTGGCAATGGCTACCGCGGTTTCGGCACATTTGGCGATACCCTCCGGTGTCACATCACTGGTTGCCGAAAACCCCCACGTTCCGTTCGCGATAACCCTGATCCCGACGCCATAAGACTCTGCATTGACAACATTTTGTACCTGTTTTTCACGAGTAAAAATGTATTGCTGCAAATACCGTCCAATCCGCACATCCGTGTAAGTTGCCCCCTTACTTTTGGCAGCATTCAGCGCGATGTCGGCAAATTTTTTCTTGATAGCAACATCAACACCCGGTTCGAGCAAATGTTCGCTGGAAACAATGCTTCCAAGCACCGGAACGGAGGGCATCATCAATGCACCTATTCCTAAACCCGACATTTGCATAAAATCTCTTCTTTTCATTCGTAGTGGCTGACCTTTATAATTATAAGATGAAGAATAATAATATTTTTGATAATAAATTTCGTATTCGGTTTAGAAATACCGATCGTTTGTCAATATAGAGAAAAAGGCAAAAAATGACAATTTTGCCAAATATTTTTTCGACTTATATTTAAAATACGCACATCTGAAAGGATCGAAAGTGGCAATAACCATACAATCTATGGAAGTGAAGAATGATGAATATACGAGAGGCCGTAAAACTTATATATTTAAAAAATTATATTATTGACTATCAGCTGCCACTGAAGCAATAGTTTCCAGAATTAATCTGATAAACCCCTTTATACGTTATCTTGCAGATTCTTTTCAAAAACCGCTGGCGAAAGTCAGGATTATAATTTGATTAGATAATCACGCATCAGATGTACCTATGCATTCTCTTTCCGGTAAATTATATACTTTTACCCGGCATTAGTGCTCCGTGGAAAGTAGCCCAGAAAGATAGATTGTGAGGAAGTGATGACACTATTTCATCACTTATTTGTTTGATTGATAGACACCAATATTTAAGATAGACACCAGTTATTGAATGACGATTTCCAGTATTTGGAGAAAAACATGGCAAAATAAATCGTATAAAAATACCATGATCTCCGGCATAGTAGCACTTTGTGCTATTTCAGCTTTTTTAAATCATTTTTTTCAGGCAATTGAAGTGAGGGAAGGAATCGAAATTAACGATTTGATTCTTTCTGTTTTACCGGCAAAGGACTGCTCTGTTGCCATTTTCATCCTGATATGGTCGTCGGTAGCTCTGGCGACGATACGGTTTGTCAAAAACCCGATGTTGTTTATCTTGTTTTTATGGTCCTATGTTGCGCTTTGCATTACGAGAATCATAACGATTTCACTGGTGCCGCTCGATGCACCGGCAGGACTGATACCTTTAAGAGATCCGCTAAGCAACTACTTTTACGGACAGGTATTTATCACGAAAGATCTTTTCTATTCCGGTCACACTGCCTCTCTTTTTCTTATTTTCCTATGTCTGGAAAAGAAAAATGACAAACTGATCGTGCTTTTTGCGACAGGGCTCGTCGGACTGCTGCTTTTGATCCAGCACGTTCATTATTCCATGGATGTTCTGGCGGCACCGTTTTTTGCTTATTTTAATGTTTATTACGCACGTAAATTCCTCCAGAGCGGACGACTTTATGAAAATCAGCAGAAATAGTTACGTTTAAAAAACGCGGCCGAAGAATATTTTCCATTAAATATTACAATTGCGCAATCCTGTCCATCGTCAGTCATGATGAAAAAAAACAATTTTTCAGTCTGGTGAAGCGGTATGATTACTAACCGGAACGGCCAGTTCTTTTTCAAAAGCCTCTATAAATTTCCCTACATGTATCCCATCACACAGCGCATGATGTACATGGACAGAGACTGGAAGTTTCATCCGGCCATCTGCGTTATGGAATTTACCAAAAACGATTTGCGGAACCGAATGCTTCGTCCCGAGTTTTTGGGCATGCTGAAAGCTGCTGAACCGAACCAGAGGCAATACAGAATAATGAATAAGACTGACCAGCTCAAAATCCGGTTTGAGACCTTCCTGTGATTTTACATTAGCCACAGAGTCGCTGACGTCCTTTTTGAACAAATTAAAATCTTCCACAAAACCAAAATTGGCAAAGCCGAACGTTTCATCTTCTCTTAATACAGTAACAGATCCCGATATTCTTTCGTATTCTACCACGTCGCTGCCCTCGATGCGATACCTGAATTCTTTAACTTGATTTGCCGCAATCAGTGATTTATACAGGTAAAATATGAAAAACGGAATGGTGTTTTCCTTGCAATACTGATATGCCTCCGTGCAGTCAACGGTGGTGGTTATGCCCCAAAACGGCTGCTCAAAATCTTTAAAAAAATCATAATGCTCCTTTCTCTTCCAGGTTGCAAAATCTATTTTTGTTTTGTTTATCGTATCTTTCATGCCGCAAATTGATCATTGTCCGGCATTAGTAATTTGCAGGAAAGGATTAAAAATTAACAGAAACGGATTATGTTTACACTAAAAGGAAATGAGTTTTCAAGCCTGATTCATCGGGAATTTGTCCAAAACTTTTCCGTACTGGAAACTTCCGGATCGTTACCGGGAAAGTTTGAATGCAAAAGCAAAAATATCCGGGAAGAAAATTTTGACATCCTCTTTCTGACATCCGATTTTCAGGAAGATACCCGCGTTGAGCAGCTGCAAGATACCACACATGTCAGCTTGCATTTTCAGATCAAGGGGCATTCGGAAGCAGATATTTCTGGCCTGAAACCTGGAATGGGAATGTATGGAGGACAGTTTAACCTCATCAACTGTATCGATCCGATCAGTAGTTTTACATTTCCTAAACAGAAAAATTACGAATATATCTGCGTAGGATTGAAACCTGATTTTTTCAATAATGTGCTGGCAGAATGCGGTGCAGATTATAACAAACTTCTTTCCAATAGCCTTAAAGGAGATTCCTTTTCACTCTTTAAAACCAACAAGGTTATCAATCCATTTCAGTTTGGTGCTTTACGGCTTATGCAGGATCCGTTTTTATCTGAATCACTGAAAGCACCTTTCCTGCGATCAAAAGTGAAAGAATTGATATTCTTAACCTTAAATGAGTATTCTGAAATTTCAAATACGGATGTAAATGTTATAAAACCCTGCGATGCAGATAGGCTTCATTCGCTCAAAGAATTCCTGCAGCAGCACTATTTATTGCCGCAAACACTGGAAAAACTTGCAAAGGATTTTCTGTTAAATGAATTTAAGCTAAAAAGCGGCTTTAAACAGTTATTCGGAATGAGTGTTTTTAAATACATTCAGTTTCTGCGGCTGGAACATGCGCATACTTTGTTGCTTAACGGCGGCATAACAGTTGGGGAAACTGCCACATTGATCGGTTATGAAAGCGACGCTTCTTTTGTCCGTGCTTTTAAAACGCTTTATGGTTATTCGCCCGGAAAAATTAGAAAAACCGGAAAGCTCCTTTAATTGTCAAGGATTAGAAGAAACCTTCAATCTTTCTTTCAGTTTTTTCAGGGCTTTACGATTAATCCGCGTAATTGTACCATGTTTATGATCCTTCGGGACATCGACTTCACTACTTACATTGATAAATTCCTTAAAATCGCGTGTCCTTACTGCACCATAGGTTTTATCACGGTATTGATCAAAGTAAATCAGCCAGTCCTTTCCAACTTTTGCAACTGTCGGCCCTTCGGTTAAGAAACCGGTAAATGGTTTCGTTACATTTTCATAAGGCCCCAAAATCTGATCACTGAAAGCGACTTTTATATTTCGCTCCGGACGCGTGTTATCTTTTAAAACGAGAACATACTTTCCCTTTTCTTGCCTGACGATCACGGCATCGATAATACTAAATCCCGGATCAGCGAATAAAGCCGCTTGGGAAAAAGTTTTAAAATCTTTTGTGACTGTATAATACATGCGATGATTATTCTTTTCGTCTTCTTGGCCTTTGGCAAACCGGAAAGGAATAGTCGACGCCCAGATTATAATAAATTCGTTTTTTTCTTCATCATAAAAAAGTTCAGGAGCCCAAACGTTGATAACATCCGGTTCATGTGCCATAACGGGAATAAATTCCTGTTTTGACCAATGCACCAAATCCCGGGAGCTCGCATAACCAAAGCCTTTATCACCCTTCCAGTTTGTGGTCCAAACCAAATGATAAGTCCCGTCCGGCGCTCTCACGATGGATGGATCGCGCATTAATTTCCCACCAACTTCCGGTTTCAGGAAATCTCCGCCCAGATCCTTCCACTTGTAACCATCTTTGCTATATGCCAGATGAAGTCCATCCGTTGCAGGTTCGCGGAATGAAGTAAAAAGATAATAATCCTTCGCGCAGGAAGTCAGTCCAAACGCCAAAGCCAGAAATAAAAAAACTCGAAAATTCATTAATCGTTTTTTGAATTTGACTTATCGATAATGACAGCCAGAAGAATAACAAAACCTTTGACAACCTGCTGCCAGAAAGGTGAAACGTTCAGCAAGACAAGTCCGTTATTCAGTACGCCGATTATGACAGCACCCTGAACAGTTCCGAGAATGCTCCCACGACCACCCGATAATGAGGTGCCGCCAATGACAACCGCCGCAATCGAATCCAGTTCATAACTCGTTCCTGCATTGGGTTGAGCAGAATCCAGTCGGGAAGTTACCAGCAAACCACCAACGGCGGCAAGTGCACCGGCGATCGTATAAACGATTATTTTTACTTTGTTTACGTTAATCCCTGATAACTTTGAAGCACTTTCGTTGCCACCGATCGCGTAGATATATCGTCCCAGACGCGTCTTGTTTGTGATTAAAACGGCTATTAAAACAATAATTCCCGATATCCAGACCGGAACAGGAATACCTAATAACCAGCCTGTTCCTAAGTATAAAAAGGTGTCTCCGAGTCCGCTGATCGGGAAACCTTGCGTCCATAACATCGTTAATCCTCGCGCAATAGTCAGCATGGCCAGCGTAGCGACAAAAGGCGGAACCTTGAATTTTGTAATCGTCCAGCCGTTGAATGCGCCCAAGAGCGAGCCTGTAAGAACGCCGGCAAGAACAGCTCCCAAAAGTGTAAAACCTATATACAGATTACCGGACGGGATTTCAATTCCATTTCTTAATAATCCTGCGGTAATGGCTCCGCAAAGCGCCAGGACAGAGCCAACGGAGAGGTCGATTCCGGCTGTCAGCACAATTAAAGTCATCCCGGTTGAAATGCAGATATTGACAGAAATCTGTCGCATGACATTCCAGGCATTCGAAACGGTAAGAAATTTATCAGACAAAATGCTAAGTCCCAGGCACAGAATAAAAAGTGCGATAAGTGACTGAAAACGAATCAGGTTTGCCCGGTAGTTTTGTAAATTCATAACTGGTTTTCGTAAACGGATTTAGGGATTGCAGCTTTCAGAATAGAGTCCTCAGTCGCTTCTTCTGACGAGAATTCGGCAGTAACGGCACCTTCCGCCATTACCAGAATCCGGTCTGAAACAGCCAGTATTTCAGGCAATTCGGAGGAAACGATAATAATGCCCAGGCCGGAATCGGCCAGGTTGAGTATCAATTTATAAATTTCGCTTTTGGCGTGAATATCAATTCCTCTGGTCGGCTCATCCAGTAAAAGCAGCTTGGGTTTGGTGGCAAGCCACTTGGCAAGAACAATTTTCTGCTGATTGCCACCACTCAGATTTTTCGCTTGCTGCTGAGGTGATGAAGTTTTGATTTTAAGTTCTTCGATGTATTTTTTCGACAACAGACTTTCTTTCAGATTACTCAAAAAACCGCGTTCTTCAAGATCGGGAAGTGTTGTCAGGCAAATATTGGTTTTCACATCCATACCCAGAACCAGCCCGTCCCTTTTCCGGTCTTCCGGTACCAGTGCCAGACCAGCCTTGATGGCGTCGGAAGGCGAATTGATAATGATCCTTGTATTTTCGATATGTATTTCACTTTTTGACGAAAAAGGATGAAGCCCGAAAATCGTCTCTAAAAGCTCAGTTCTGCCTGCGCCCATCAAGCCAAAAATCCCAAGCACTTCTCCTTTTTTAACCGAAAGCGAAACGTTTTTCAAAAGGTCTTCTTTCGGGCGGACCGGATGTTTCAAGAAAAGTCTTTTGATAGCAATCAGATTATCTTCCCGTGCTTCACATGCCTGTTTGCGCATTACCTGAATGCTTCTGCCAACCATTTTCTGGATAAGCATATCCTGCGTGATTCCTTTCATCTCACCTGATTCGATAGATTTCCCGTCGCGCAGCACCACATAGTGATCCGCAATCCTGAACAATTCATCCAGTTTATGGGAAACATACACGATGGCTTTGCCCTGTTTTTTCAAATCGTCGATAATCCCAAAAAGAACCTCCACTTCATTTTCCGTGATCGCCGAAGTAGGTTCATCCATAATAATAATGTCAGATTCTGTGAGAAGAGCCTTCGCTATTTCCACCACTTGCTGCTGGCCCACTTTCAGGCTGGCCACCAGGGCATCCGGCTTTACAGACAACTTTAATTTATCCAGTAATTCCTGCGTGCGGATCTTCATTTTTCTTTTATCAAGCGTGCCGTACTGCGTGATCACTTCCCTGCCCAGAAAAATATTTTCGGTTATGCTCAGATATGGAATCAGGTTCAATTCCTGATGGATAATAGCAATGCCCTGCTCCTGTGCATCTTTGGGATCCGAAAACCGTACGACATTTCCCTTGAAAATAATCTGACCTTCATAATCCTGATAAATGCCCGATAACACTTTCATCAACGTCGACTTGCCAGCTCCGTTTTCGCCGATAAGTGCCGTAATTTTCCCGGCCTCTAACGTCAGGCTTACATCTTCGAGCGCAAGAACGCCAGGAAATCTTTTCGTTATTTTATCTACTACTAACATAGCTGTGTAAGTGACATGATTACGGATATTGCTTAATCCGGTTAATCTTTTATTATTTTCAAATCCGTTGGAATAACTTCGATAGACCGCGTACTCAAATGTTCCTTGTTCAGTTCAATTGCACCGGAGAAAAAAATGCGGTCTCCTTTTTTCACTTTGGAACGAAACGGCGGAATCACTTTTTCACGAATTATTTTATTAATCTCGGCCGATACATTATTGAAATCCATCGAGTTAACGAAAGCATTGATATCAATAACCCCCGAAGCATCGCGCACGGCATTTCCGAAAACATACTCCGTCGCAATATTAATTTCCGGTTTTTCATTTTCTGATTCCACCTTGACCGAGACCTGGTTTTCATCTACTGACTGGATAATCCCGCTTCCTTTTACCAGAAAATATTTGACATTCCCGATGCCCAGGGCATGAGAATATGTCATAAATGCTTTTTCCTTATCGGTTTGAAGTAACGTTAACAACTCCCCTATTTCAATGGCCTTTGAGAGACGCGGAGGCAATTTTTCGTTCCAGAACTTTCCGGCATAACCCGCTGCATCAAAGGAAGTAGTACCGGCTTTTACTTCGTCGAGCTTTTTGAAATAAACCGAGTTGTAAGCGACAATACCAACCAGTAAAACCGAAGCGATATATTTAATGACTTTTTTCATTACTTTTTGCCGTAGGCAGCGTAGTTTTCGACATTATCTTTTTTTACCATTTCCACAGCCACAGGCATTTTCTTGGGAAAATCCCGCTTCCCTTTAAAATATTGATCTGCCATCATTGCCGCCGTTTGTGCCATCACTTCCGGGAACTGCATTCCGGTGGCTATTATTTTACCATCCTGAATGGATTTGACAACGTCTTCCGCGCCATCAAAACCAAATACTTTTACTTTACCGGCCTTGCCCGAAGCGACTAACGCCTGATAAGCGCCCATGGCCATGGCGTCGTTTCCGCAAAAAACGGCATCAATATCCGGGTTCGCCTGCAAGATAGATTCCAGCACTTCCATGGCTTTGTTTCTGTCAAAATCCGCACTTTGCTGGGCAACCATTTTCAGTCCGGGATAATGATCAACTACACTATGAAAGCCTTTTGACCGGTTCCAGGTATTATTGTCGCCCACTAAACCCAGGAGCTCAACATATTTACCCTTCTTATTTAAAGTTTCTACAAAATATTTCGCGATGGTCACACACCCCGAATAGCTATCTGATAATATCTGAGAAGTAGCCGCTCCGCTGGAATTAATTTCTCTGTCCATGCAAAAAACCGGAATCCCGGCCGCTGTGGCATTTTTTACATTCACCACGGATCCGTCAGCGTCGGTGGGATTAAATAAAACCGCATCATAACCCGACGAAATCGCATTCTCAAAATGGTCCGTTTCCAGCGACGTGTTATTCTGCGAATCAAATATTTTCGATTCATAACCCAGTTCTTTCGCCTTTGCCGCAGCCCGCTCAGCAAGAAAGACAAACCATGGATTATTTAACGTAGACACCACGATGGCCATTTTCTTGGGCTCATCTGCGCTTTGTCTTGTTTTACAACGGATTAATGCAAACCCTAAAAAGACAAGAATCAACGCTATGTTATATTGGTATTTAAATCTCATTCAGGAAAATTTGAGGATTGATTCAATATAATTTTGGTTATCGGTTTTTAACATCCGATAACCGGGAAATGACTAATCAGGAAATATCGTAACAATTACCCGCTGGTACCTGGTGAGGGCAGGTTTTCCATTATCCGTGACGGCAAGTATAATATGGACCGTTTCTGGTTTGCTAACCTTTGGCGCTGTAAAAGTTGCATCGATGGAAGTATTCGCATCAAAAACCAGAGGCTCTTTTCCGGGATAACTTCCGGGTTCGGCATAATAAATCCATTGATAAGAAAGTGTGTTTCCGTCAGGATCTTTCGAACCTTCCGCGCTTAGCTTAACCTTTTCACCGCTTTTTGCAGTTAATAAATTCGTATGTTTCAAAACTGCCAGTGGCGGGTGATTAGCTTCTTTGTAAGATTTGATCGTCCAATCCATACGTGCTGCAAAATCATTCTGAAAAGCAGATCTCCATCGCCAGATCGTTGCCTTATTACTCGTTTGAAAACTACCGTCTTTTCCGGCTACTTCATCCACGGCATCGGTCCAGAATGGGCGTGTTTCCGGTTCGTAAAACCACTTTTGTGTACGGGGTGTATAGAACTCGTATCGTCCTCCCCACCCACCAAAATCTGGTTTTTCAGCATCATTCAATCCGTTATTAATCAGACCTAAAAATGAAGGTGTATCGCCTTCCATCAAAAATTTCGTGAATGGATACTCGGCGCCTAACGGTCCGTGATTACGTACATTTTCATCCAGCCAGGGATTGTCTACGATCTCAAAATCGGCACCTGAAAACCTGCCGTGAAATTTATCGCCGCTAATTCCCGACCAGGTGGCATAATGATATGCCCCGGCTGCGTGATAACCCGGACTGGCAACAAAAAACAAATCAGGAAAAGTTTTACGAAGCCATGGGCCGGTATCATCCTGATCTGAAATGGTATACACTCTTAATTTGGAAATGAATTTTTTAAGATCTTCCGGCGAGCGCGTCATGCTAACCTTCCATAAGGCCTGGGCAAGGCAATTCGCTCCACCCCAAACCGGAATCCAAACCGGTCTGTCATCTTTTTTATCAACCACAGAAATAATCCAGTCAGATCCTTCCGAATCTTTCCCTTTTCCAACCGCATTCATCCCGAATTCAGGATAACCAGCCTTGGTTATACCCATTAAATATTCCGTTTCCGGATATCCCTTTTCATGCAGCAAAAGATTGGGACGAACTTTTCCGTAAGCACCGACAATCTCTTTTATTTTACCGACCGCAATTTTATTTTTTTGATGAACCGAAGTAGTGGCCACCAGCCCTTCAATATCCCACTGGTTGGAATAGGTAAGAAAGCGAATCAGGGATTGCGTGTCGTCTGGTTCGTTTTCAATATCAGTCAAAACCAGCACCCTTTTTTTAACAGAGATCTCCTGTGCATATGTAAACATGCAGCTCAGGTTTGCAAAAAGTACAATAAGGATCTTTGTTAACTTCATGGGATGATATGGCAACAGTTAATTATGTGACTGAAAGTTTCTTGATTAACCCTTACGCAATGTCAACGCGGCGGCTGTGATTCCATCCCCGGAAATACCATAATGGTTAAAGATTTCCTGCTGAGAACCCGTCACGGTATATTCGTCCGGAATACCTATAATTTTAAACCTGTTTCTGAAATTATTTTCCAGTAAAAATGACGCACACGCTTCTCCAAGACCTCCATAAACGCTGTGTTCCTCTACGGTTATGATCGGTTTCCCGTCAGCTGCAACTTTGGCTATCAAATTGTAATCCAATGGCTTAATCGTATGCATACTCACAATCGTTGCTTCAATCCCGGACTCTTTTTGCAGTTTCTCAGAAGCTTCCAGCGCAGGTGCAACGGTTTCTCCGGTGGCAATAATCACCAGATCACTCCCTTCTTTTATGACCCGTCCTTTGCCGAATTCAAACGTTGTTTCCTCTGTTGAAAGCAGCGGCATCGATTTTTTTCCAAACCGTAAATAAACAGGTAAATCTGTTTCTGCCGCCAGCATGATCGCCTGCTCGGTTTCGAAATTATCAGCAGGCGCAACCACAATCAGATTGTTGATCGTTCGTAGTACAGCAAAATCATGAAGACTGTGATGCGTTGAACCCAGCGCACCATAACTCACACCGGCACTGATCCCGATCAGCTTCACAGCATTGTTGGAATAAGCCACATCATTTTTTATTTGCTCCAGTGCCCGTGCTGTCAGAAAACAGGCGGGAGAAACTGCAAAAACCTTTTTCCCGGCGGATGCAAGCCCAGCGGCAACACCTACCAGATTTTGTTCGGCTATACCCACTTCTACGATCTGATCCGGAAACGATTGTCCGAAAGGCACCAGTTTTCCGGATCCGCGCGAATCGCTCGTCACTACAATGATATCCCGGTCGTGACGGGCTAATTTTTGAAGTGTGGCCGAAAAAACTTCCAGATTGGCTTTATTAGTCACAGCTATGTTCTCAATGGTTGCGTCCACGTTGAATACGGTTTATTAATTAACACTATACCTTCGGCAGCAGGTATTTAAATATTTTCATCCTGCAAATCCAGCTCCTCCAACGCTTCCGCGTATTGCTTCTGATTTGGAACGCCATGATGCCATTTGAGCTGATTTTCCATATAACTCACTCCTTTTCCCTTCACCGTATGCGCGATAATCATACTCGGTTTTCCTTCGGCAAAAGGGAGCGCATCAAAAGTTTCTTTCAGTTGTTTCAGATCATGTCCGTCCACGTGGCGCACCTCCCAGCCAAAAGCTTCAAATTTCTTGTCAACCGGATCCGTATTACAAACATCTGCCGTAGGACCCGTTATTTGTAAATTGTTTTTATCGAGAATGGCACAGAGGTTATCCAGTTTATAATGAGCGGCTGACAGCGCAGCTTCCCAGTTGGAACCTTCCGGTAATTCCCCGTCACCAAGTAAGGTGAAAACCCGGTAATTTTTTTTATCCAGTTTCCCGGCGATCGCGGTACCAACGCTTAACGATAAACCGTGACCCAAAGCACCGGTGTTCTGCTCCACGCCGTGCACTTTACGTGTCGGATGGCCGATGTAATGGGATTTATATTTACATAATGTTTCAAGATCCGACTCAGGAAAGAAGCCACGCGAAGCAAGCACCACATACAACGCCTCTACGGTATGACCTTTGCTTTGAATGTAGCGGTCGCGATCCGGCGAACCGAAATCATCTGCATCAACATTCAGCGTATGGTTGTAAAGAACGTTTAAAATATCAATACAGGATAAACTTCCGCCGGTATGCCCCGCGTTTGCCTTGACGATGTATTTGAGTATTTTTCTGCGGTATTCGACCGACTTGTGTGCCAATTCCTGTTCTGACATTGCTTCTTGAATTATTCCGCGGGACGAGCCCGCGGTTTAGGTAGTAAGTCGTTTGGACTGTTTTAGTATTGCGCTGCCAGTTCCTGACTGGCGTAAGCGTTATCTGTGTTTTTTTCTATCGGCTCGGTAAAACTCTGAACCTCCCAGCCCATATAGTTTTCAAATGCCTCTTTCAAAATACCAGCCGTTTTTGAAGCGTTCATAACAACGTGATGCTCAAAGCCATTGCGGCATATATATTGCATCAGTCCCTGAAGATTCGGAATCTGCGCAACGGCACGGTTTCCAAATGTTTTCAGCGTGTCATCTGTCAATCTTCCTTCACCAATGTAGGCTTTCATAATTCCTTTCGGATCGTCGGTACTGATCCTGCCAAAAGTTAACGGAGATGCCGGCGTTCTGCCCGATAACGCGCCATAGGTATTTTCTTCACCTACGGAAGTTCCTAAAATGGGCGCTGTACTTATTTCAATATCCGGCAAAAATGATTTTGCCCAGTTTCCGCAGTGGAAAAGCACACATTTGTTATCGTCATTAGCATAGTTATTATTCCAATCAACCAGCGCGCTTGGCGAGCCCGATGCAAGCTGCAGCGCATACATGCTCAACGTACCGGTGACATCTACTTCACATCCGCTTGGCAGCATGTTTTCGCTCATGATACTCATGCTGGTACAAACATTACAGCCATAATTTTGCTGAATCGACGTCCAGCATTGAATGGCCGTGGCATCCAGGGCATGCAACTGCACAAAATCTGTCAGTGCTACATCCAGTTTCGCCATTTGTATCAAAGATTCATCCGGCGTACGCCCAATCGGCGCATAATCCCTGATTTTTTGAATCCTTTCCTGTACGCTGGTATCGTGTTTGGTCAGTTTATTTGCATTGCCTAATATCTCGGAAAGGTCAACGGTCACGACAGAGATACCATTTCGCTGCAAGATTTTCTCACTGTAACGGACGGTATTAAAACCTCCCGGCCGCGCTCCAATGGCACCGATCCGAACTTTGCGCAGCCCTCTCGATACGCGGCAAACGCCCAGGAAATCCACCAGATCTTTTATAAAAACAGGATCTGTCGGATGCACTACATGTTTGGTAGTAAGTGTATATTTGATCCCAAACTGGTAAAGATTATTGCAGGCAGAAATTTTCCCGCACCAGGAATCTCTTCTTCTTGCAACATCGAGCTTGTCCAGATCATCCGGATAACCCTGCACCAGCACAGGCACATTCAGTTCCGCCAGTTTAAGCGTTTCAGCAATGCCACGTTCGTCTCCAAAATTTGGCAGTACAACAAGCACACCGATTATTTCATCACGATGCCGTCTGAACAAAGCCGCACATTTCTGCGCATCCTGAAATGACTCAACGCCACCGAGTTTTGTATCGTTTGTATCCAGTAATATCGGTTTGATATTCAGCTTTTTAAACAATTCAATGATTTCCACTCTCGCTTCCGCCACCAATCTGTCAGGAAAAAAGTCCCTGTTTCCGATAATCACGCCTAAACTTCCTATTTCGCCCATGGTTATTAGTTGCTGTAATTCGCAATATTTTTCTATTTCTTGTTTCGCTATCCTGCAATGATCAATTCAATCTCATTATCACTGAAAAGCTGTTTGTGTTTTTCTTCCACACCCGCATCGGTAATGATGTAATCGATCAGCGACAATGCCCCCAAACTTGCAAAAGCACTTTTCCCGACTTTTGTGGAATCAGCCACCAGATACGTCGTATCAGCCGCATCGATCATGGCCTTTTTCACAACCAGATCGCTGATACTCGGATAAGTCAAACCTGACTTCAGGGACAATCCGGCTGTTGCCAGAAAAAGCTTTTGCACATTCAGACCTTTGAAAAAATCGGCGGCCTTTTGTCCTGTTAGTGATAATGTTGGCGGCTTAAACTCGCCTCCCGTCATGATCACTTCAATTCCCGTTTCTGCCCCCAGCAATAATGCAATATTCAATGCATTGGTTATCACGGTTAAATGCCGGTTACTTCCACGTAGTTTTTTCGCAATTTCCGTGGTTGTGGAACCTGAATCCAGGATAATCGTATCCCCGTTTTCTATAAATTCCAGACTCTTGATAGCGATCAGTTCCTTCTTATCCAGATGTTCCTGATTAGCCAGAGAAAAATTACGGACCTGGTCTTCCACATTCTTTAAAAATGCGCCGCCATGTTCCTTAATCACCAAACCGTCTTTTTCCAGCTTATCCAGATCCTGACGAATGGTTACCTCTGTTACCTTAAACAACTTGGCCAGATCAATCACTTTTGCCGATCCGTCTTCCTTTAATAATTCGAGTATTTTATCTCTTCGTTGATTTGCGAGCATCTTTTATATTGTTTGCAGTTCCTTTTGTTTTTTACCTAAAAATAAAGGGAAAACAATTAACTAAGTATATAACGTCAAAAATATACATATCAACGATACAAATAGATTAATTTTAATTAACAAAAGCAAATTTTAGAAAATAAAAGAAAATAAAAAATAATAATTAAAAATTAAATGATATCATTGTGCTGTTATTGCTATCTACCCGTAGTCTGTTTATTTTCTTATGGTGCGCTTAAAATCTTCTTTTGCCTGTTGGCTTATTCTTTTCCTGCTCTTGTTTACTGAAAAAGTTAAGAGTCAATCAATTCCTTCGCTTAAAGCCGACACACTTACTTTACAGGATTTGAGCCAGTTTAAGCCCTTAAAAGGCGGAAACTGGGTATTGGCAGCTAATATTTCAGCAGACCGAAATGAACCGCAAGAATTGTTAATAAAAAAAGGAAAAGGAATTCTGGTTTATTTGCCCAAACAAAAAGGAAGCAAAACCATACAAACCAAACTGGTTCATGGCGATATCGATCTGGATCTGGATTTCCTTTTATCTAAATCCGCCTCCTTTGAAGTGCTGTTACAAGGAAAATACAAAGTTGAAATAACAGATTCATGGCTTGAAAAAAATCGCAGCGCAATTAAAGCACCCGGCCTTTGGCAACATCTGAGTATTCAATTCAAAGCGCCGGTTTTTGATGCAAACGGTAAAAAAATCCAGGATGCAAGGTTTGAAAAAATTCTTGTAAACAACCAGCCGATCCGGACACTTCCAAATTTATACTCTGATCCGGAACGTACTTTAAAAGATGAAAAAAGAAATGCAGGTACAGCTATAAAAGGAAAAAACACATCATTCGCCATCAGAAATGTCCGTTATAAGGCATATAAAAAAGAAGAGATCCGGCTATCCGAAATCCGGTTTGCAGTTTATAATGGTCTTCATAAAACGGTTGACACGTTAAAAACATTAAAACCGAAACGAACAGGATATACTGACACACTTTCTCACCGGGTGGGAGATCGTAAATCACAGTTGGTTTTTGAAGGACTAGCCGATATTCCGGCAGACGGAAATTATTTGTTCAGGCTTACTGCCGGAGGTGGTGCGTGGCTTTTTATCGATGGAAAATTAATGGTGGAAAACCGTGGCTCACGAGATTTCGAAAAACCTTTTTATGCAGAAAAAACCTTAAAAAAAGGAAAATATCCGTTCAAGATAGTGTATTCCAATTCCGACGAATGCCTTGTCATACACTACGAAGGACCACAAATTCCATGGCACTCTTTAACTACTATGGCTTCCGTGAGGCTGAGCGAAAAGTTTGATCCTTTGGAATATAAGGTAAAAAATAAACCTGTTTTGCAACGTGGATTTATGCTGCTAAACGGCCTGGTCAATCCTTATATTGCCGCCGTGGGATTGCCAGACAATACTGGTTCCGAAGGTTTGAACTACGCTTATGACATGAAAAACTATGCGCTGAGTGCTGTTTGGCATGGAAAATACATCGACGTATCCAATATGTGGACGGAACGGGGAGAAAAGCAGCTGGAAATTCCTTTGGGAGCCAAACTGAATCTCTCGCAAAAACCTTTGCTTTCAAAAAACTTATACGAAAACCAGTCCTGGCCTGACTCTGTTGCACTTCCCGAAGGTGTATATCAAAACCGGGGTTACCGTTTAAACACCGAAGGTTTCCCACAATTTTACTATGCACTCGGTGCCGCTTCCGTAGAAGATTTGATTTATCCGAACAATGAAAAAAGCGGATTGACACGCGTGTTAAAAATCACAAATCCTTCGGAGCGGTATTATTGTCTGCTAGGTGAAGGCAAAACCATTGAAAAGCTTGACGACGGCAGTTTCACGATTGACGATAAAAATTACTACATAAGTAATCTGGAAGCGAAGGGATTAAAGGTTTCTGTTGCACACGGATTACAGGGTGACAAATTATATATTACACTGGCTCCGCAAAAAGAACCGGTAACGATTAAGTATGACATGATATGGTAAGTTTTAAATTAAAAAGCAGTACAATGCGCATCGGATTTATGCATTCAAATACGGAGTCCTTCTATGTTATTCTTTTATTGTCTCTGCTTATTTTCGTTTCCGGTAAGTCTGTGGCGCAAAATGATATTTCAACCAACGAAAATCGATTTTATAAACTAACCAATGTACCGATCCCTGATTCCGTAATGCTGGAAGTGGGCGGACTCGCTTTTACCGCGGATGACAAACTTGGCGTAGCCACCCGGCGAGGAGAAATATGGCTGATTGACGACCCTTATCAAAAGAAAAACAAGGTTCCGAAATATTCGCTTTTCGCTACCGGTTTGCATGAACCTTTATGGCTGGCTTATAAAAAAGGCGCTTTTTACACGACCCAACGATCTGAATTAACCAGAATCACGGACACCGATCACGACGGTGTTGCGGACTCTTTTCATACGGTATATTCCTGGCCGATTTCAGGAAACTATCATGAATATTCATACGGCCCGCTTATTTTGCCAAACGGGGATATGCTCGTAACACTTAACCTTTCCTGGGTTGGCCGCGGCGAAAGCCTGACCAAGTGGCGTGGCTGGATGTTAAAAATCACAGATGATGGCAAAATGACGCCGTTTGCCACCGGTATGCGCTCACCCGCCGCTTTTGGGCTGAATAACAAAGGAGATATTTTCCTTGCTGAAAATCAGGGCGACTGGATCGGATCGGGCCGTATAACGCATTTAACATCAGGAGATTTTGCCGGCCATCCGGCAGGACTACGCTGGTCTGGCGAACCGAATTCGCCGCTTGATTTAAAGCGATCTTCTTTCCCGGATTCTGCCGGAATTATGTACGATTATGCCAAGGGAAAGCCACATTTCAAAGTTCCCTCCATCTGGTTTCCGCATACGGTTATGGGCATTTCCACCTCAGCCATTTTATCCATCAATACAGATCAGTTCGGCCCTTTTGAGGGCCAGCTGCTGGTAGGTGATCAGGGACACAGCAAGATCATGAGAGCGTTTCCGGAAAAGGTGAACGGACAGTATCAGGGAGCTTGTTTTCCTTTCCGGGAAGGCTTTTCTTCCGGTATTCTGCGCATGGCCTGGGGCAGCGACAATTCTTTATTCGTAGGTATGACAAGCCGTGGTTGGGCATCAACCGGAAAAGATTTATTCGGACTCCAGCGGCTGCAATGGGATGGAAAAATGCCCATGGAAATAAAAGCCATGCGTATCACCACCGAAGGTTTTGAGCTTGAATTTACCAAACCGGTAGACAAGAAACTTGCCAGCGATATTGCCAATTATAAAATGACAGGTTTCACATACAGCTATCACAAAAAATACGGCAGCCCGGTTATTAATTCAGGAAATTGCAGTGTGCGCAAGGCGGAAGTTTCCAGTGATGGTTTAAAGGTAAAACTGGATGTCAGCGGATTAAGAGCAGGTTATATCCATGAACTGAAAGTTGAAAATCTGACTGCGACAGATGGTGAAGTGATTTTACATCCGCAGGCTTATTACACCATCAACAGCTTTCCGGAAGGAAGCAATCACGCGCATCATGAAATGGCTCACGACCATACCGCAGCGCAAGCATCCGGGTGTGGCGACAACCCCGCCAAGTCGGTACATGAGCAGCCGGCAGACTGGAAAAACCCGGATATAACCATCACCATGGCAACAAAACCGGGACTTAAATTTGACACGGAAGTGCTGGAAGTAAAAGCTGGTGCCAAAATAAAGCTTGTTTTTAATAACAATGATGATATGCTTCATAATCTGGTGATAACCACGCCTGGAAAAGGTGATGCAGTGGGTCAGCTTGCAATGGACATGGGCTTGAATGGTACAAATGCGGGCTATATTCCATCGACCGAAGAGGTACTTTTCCATACCTGTCTTATACAACCCGAAACATCACAGGCCATTTATTTTACTGCTCCCAAACCGGGTGATTATCCGTTTATATGCAGTTTCCCGGGTCACTCTTTTGTGATGAAAGGAATAATGAAAGTCAGATAATGGTAGATTTCAGATCAAATTTCTGTACCAGAAAGATATGCTAAATCAAAATTCCTAACTACCATGAAAGTCTCATTACTGCAAACAGTGCTGTTTTTCATCCTTTCTCCCCTGGCTTTTGCTCAGACTGCAAAAGAGCAGGCACTACCACTCGCCTCGGCAACCGAGGACTGGTCGGTGAAGCCTCCGCTCGTTACGCCGGCAGCCTATGGGGCACCGCCGTCGGACGCTATTGTTTTGTATAGAGATGAAAAAGATCTGAACAAGTGGCAACATCTGAATGGTGAACCTGTAAAATGGAGCACAGCAAACCGCGAGCTTACGATAGTACCGAAAACTACGGATATTGAGACAAAGCAAAAATTCGGAAGTGTGCAGCTTCACATCGAATGGAAAACGCCTGATCCAAAAGAAGACAAAAGCAACAACCGGGGAAACAGCGGTGTCTTTTTAATGGGCTTATATGAGTTACAGATCTATGAATCATATAATTACGACACACGGATTTATTATAACGGCCAAGCGGGCAGTATTTACAAACAACAGATTCCACTCGTAAACGCATCATCAAAACCCCAAACCTGGCAAAGTTTTGATATCGTTTTTAATGCTCCGGTTTTTAATGGGGATAAAACCTTGAAAACGCCGGGTTATCTGACGGTTTTTCATAATAATGTTCTGATTCTGAATCATGCCGAAATAAAAGGCCCTATGGTTTATCAGGGTTATCCGAGTTACACATACCACGAAAACAAACTTCCATTACGTTTGCAGGAACACAGCAGCCGTGTTAGTTTTCGTAATATCTGGATCAGGGAATTATAGCATTAAATCAGTTTTTATAAACCAGCATTTTTCGCACGCGGGAAACATCGAAACCCACCGCAAATTTTAAATTAACCTGGGTGCCGCCATAATCCTTAATCAAATTGGATGGGTTTAGCGAAAGTTTGCATTTGTAAAAGAAACGGACTTTCTCATCGGGATCATTCAGGTTTTTGAAATCACGGTTGACCTCAATCCCTATCACCGGGCTGTAACCAACAATATCGCGCTTATCCCCTTTCTCCGTCTTTCTTGGGCTAAATTCATTAAGTCCCAGGCCGGCATAGGGTACAAGCAACCACTTATTTTTTTGAAACTTATAACCATAGGAAAATTCAATACCGGCGAAGGTCGTTTTCATTCCAGATGGCCATTCACCGTCTTTTTCCAGACCGATTTTCGTTTTATTAAAACCCAATAATAAATCCAGCGCAAATCTCGATTTTTTCACATCAGCTTCCATTCCAAAATTCAGGCCGGTGGCATTTTTAAAAAACTTTTTTGTATCACTATTAAAAAAACTCCTCCCGATTCCGGCATATATCCCGATCTGCCATTTGCCCACCTGATCTTCTATTCCCACCTCAGGAGTACTAATTAAAAGTTCAGCTACTTTATTTTCCCAAACTTTTAACATCTGATTTCTATTCTCTGCAAGCATATCACGTTCGAGCTTTTTTCTCAGCTCGGAAACTTCCTGACTCGACTCAAAGAAAACCTTATCCATTCGGGCTTTTCCAGCATTAACATCTCCCTTTAACTCTCCTAATTTCAAGGCGCGTAATTTGATTAACCTGCTTTCATAGCCACTGAGGTCAAATAGCAACTGTGCGTACCTCAGAAAGGTTACAGATGTATCCGGAAGACTCGACGTCTTTTTATTAAAAATCACCTCAGCCTCTACTATGGGCACATATCGGGCGAATGATACCTGTTTAAATTCATAGGAATAATGCAGCATAACATCTACATAGCCGGACTTTATACCAGGCTCTATCGAAAAATCACTTAATTTCAGATGTTTGCCCAAGCTCCATCGAATGGTATCCGACTGCGCATAAGTCTGTGTAACAGTTATTAAAAAGCATAGAACAAGAGATGACCAAATAAATTTTTGAAACATAATGCGATGCAGCAGCGAGTAGTGGAGGAAATCTTTGTAAACATAAAAGTAACTACGTTTTCCCAAAACATGGAAACCCGCAGTTACTTTTATTATCTGTCAAAATTTTACCGTTACGAATTACTCAAATAACCGATCCAGTTCTTTACCGCCTTTTCCTTGCCCGTCACCTTTTACGGCAGCTTTAATTTCCTGATCCGTATTAACGAAACCAAGTATCAACACATGGCCTTTACCCAAAACCAACGTATTGTCTCCCGGTTTGAAAGTATACGTATGAAGGTTAACTTCGGGCAAATCCGATAATTTTACCGCGCCTGTAATTCTTACTTCGGCTTGTCCATAATCGTTGGCACTGGCATCCGTTTCCAGATTCGGAGGAGCAAGGAATGGTTTTTCTTTACTCTGAAAATAACCGACCAGCACTTTTACCGGTTTTTCATTATGAAAACGGACACTGGTTTGCTTTTTTTTCTGATCCTCAGCGCCAAGTTGTATTCCTTTTAATTGTTTCAAAACATCGGGTACTTCCGTCAATACCGATGCTTTGTCCTGAAACACTTTTTGGCCTTTTTCCAAAGAATAGAATTTTGTGCCCTTATCAGCGAACGTCACCTCGGCTTGCTTAACCGATGGGTTATCCGTGGCGGTAAGACTCTTACCACTTTTCAATGACCCTATATTGGCTCTGAAAAGATCCAGTTCTTTCTGATAAAACGGCAGCAACTCGACCCAGGTCTTATTTTTCCCGTCGTCACCTCCTACCGGCACCCGCCTTTGGGCAGTTTGCATACTGTTGGCATACAAATAAGTATCTTTTGTAAGCTGGGCGAGCTTTTGGTAATGCTTCACGCTTCTTTCAAGATGTGGAAGAGCCTTTTCCAAATCTGTAATATCATTGGAATATTTATACCTCAAAACCAGTTCGGCAGCTTTTACCTTTTGATAGAAAAAATCAGCCAGTGCCTGGTTGCAATACATATCGTTGCTGACGCGGTTAAACTCTTCTTTATTCTTTGTCACGAATGGTGCAGCCTTGGCAATAGCCTCCGTAGATAATTTGCCATGGCTGACAACCTCGTCAATAATCTGCGCAGGTGTTTCGCCGGTATGCTTTTCTTTCTTCCATTCTTTTTCAACGTAGTCCACCAGCTTTTCACCCTCAGGTCCATCCGAATTATAAAGCTCCGGCCAGACACGGTATTTGTAAGGATTCACGAGCTGGCTCATGGTCATACCGAGCGTCAGTGTTTGACGGTTTCCATTGGTTATCCCAAAGCGACGCAAAAGTTTCGGGGCGATTTCACCTGCCTGCTCGTAGGCTTCCAAAACATTTTTTCCACAATTATTGCAGCCAAAATCATCACTTAATTGTTTTGTCCAATAAGCAACTTCTTCGGTTCTCTCACGTCTGCAATTCCAGGCATACCTTGCCCAGGCTTTGTACCAAACCCAGTCCCGATCGATTTGCAGCTGCCGCGGCACCACATTATCTGCGGTGTAAGGCCAGTCCCAGTACGACGCTTCGGGATACAAATGCAGTCCGTTGGCTCCGTGCACATCGTGCATCGCCTGCACACTTTTCTGAATAAAGTCAGCCGAACCATATCTGAAAGGTTCCAGATTTGCCAGAATATGAACGTTATCAATGTGCGTGGATCCAAGCTCGCTCATTTCCCGGTGCATTTGGGCCCACGGCCCTCGCGGCTGATAAGTAGTCAGGGCCTCGCCGTTATATTTGTTCATCGTATACAAATTCTTGTACAGTGGCAGTGATGCTTTCATGACCAGCTGCGGATTTGTATCATGTCCCCGCAAAACCACCGGCGGCTGAGTGGTGGTCCCCAATGCAGCCAAACCATCTTTTACACCCGGCAAAATCGTTTTTGTAAACCATTCTACGTCCGTATCATCGCCTTCCATTGCCTCACCCAATGTTATCAGCAAACCCACATTCGGATATTTTTCAACAAATGCGGCGATTGATTTTCTGGTATAATCGGCGATTAATGGCGTGATCGGGCGTTTCCGGTCCTGGGTTTTTATATTATGTTTTTCTGCAAAAGGTTTTGAAACGATGATATTATAAAACATCTGAATCACCCAGATTCCGCGCCTGTCAGCTTCCTTCGTCAGAAAACTGAACATTTCTTCATTTTTTGCAAAAGTTTGCTCATCCACTTCCAGGGCGTAAGGATAGTCTTTCAACTTGACCAGAGAAGCAAACGGGTGACCATTCCACAGATAAAGTGAATTCATCCGGTTTTCGGCCAGCATATCCAGATATTTTATCCAAAGCGCCTTATCATAAAACCAGGGAAAGTTCTCCGGCGTGTACGGGTATTCATACACGGTTCTTCCCGGCAGATAATAAGGTTTCTGGATACCGATGCAGGCACCGCGTAAAACCATTTCCGGCTGATCTGTAATTGAAATAGTTTCAGGAATTTTCCCGTTTTTTTTGATTTGTTCTGATAATTCAAGACAGCCGTAAAGCACGCCCGAATGATCGGCACCGGCAATGAGAATATCCTGCCCGGAAGAGTGAATTTTAAATCCTTCCTTTCCCGGTATTTTACCCAGATCGATTTTAAGACTTTTAGCTTTATTAACTATTTCAGCATCCCCATACAGACCGATCGTAATCGTTATGCCCTTCGACGATTTTCCTGACAAACTATGAATCGTTGCCAGATAGCCGGATAAGTCCAGCGATTTCTTTAAATTTTCCGCTCCGAAAATCACCCGGTTGTTTGCATTCTTCACAGTATAAATCGAGACCAGCGTTGCTGCATAAGTCCGGATCGTACAGGTTGCTGCCAGGATCAAAAGCGTATTTAACAAAAATCTTTTCATGATATATTTTTAATTCTTGACATCCATTTTCACTTCAATTCTTTTCTCCGATCAGCCAACACTTCCGTATTTAATTTCACTTTCACCATACCCATCGGATGGAAACGCTTCGACTTATCAATGGCCGCGTATACAATGGTGTATTCATTATTCCCCTCCGGAATGATTCCCAGCGGCGTACGCATAATGTCCCACCACTTTTTCACTTTCGTATGAATCGGAAAATAATGCGCTTCGGTCCATGTGATGCCATCTTTTGATAAGGAATAACCAAACATATTGGGCAAGTGATGTCCCCAATCATCCGGCCCTCCATCGAACATGGCTATGTATGTGCTATCGGGCAACTGGCTCACGATCGGATTTTCGATAAACCACGGATGCATGGAACGGACCGGATTTATGGTTGAGTCCATCCGCGTCCACGGTCCTTCCAGCTTATCCGATTTAGCCAATCCTACAAACCAGCCCTTTCCCATTTTTGTCGGATAATCATCTCTTTTTTCATACGGATAGGCGCCGCCATAAAAGCTCAGCCACTGATTTCCGACTTTAAAAGGAAAAAATGAATCAACACCTTGTCGCCCCTCCCAAAGCTGAGAATCCCAGCCCGGCTCCATCACGATTCCCAAATCACGATAAGGGCCACCCACACCTTCCATGCCTTCCTTTTCGGACTCACTTCTCCATATTCTGCCAAAAGAATGATTGGGACTCGTTTCTTCGTCGCAGACATAGGCAAGATAGAAACCATTCCATCGGTTTGTTTCTTTATTAAAAACCGGCATAAACGACCATAGAGCGGCACGCCTGTCATTCAGCGGATTGTCATCACGGGTAATCGCATACGTACCGCTGGCCTGGTAAATGGTCGATTGCCTTTTCCAGTGAATCGCGTCCTCGCTGGTCCAGTGTCCGATTCGGGTTTTGATTCTGTCATATTTTGAAGGCTGCCCGATTTCGCCTGCTCTTTCGGTTGGAAACATGTGATAATCACCACCGACCTTTACCATAGCCCCCCCTTCAAAACCACCTTGTATTCCTTCCGCACCCGGACTTTTCCCATCCACCACCGGATCGTTTTGCCCGCCTAGAATTTCGAACAAAGCCTTTTTCTCAGAAAACCCTTCCACCACGTAAGGTTCCCATTCCCGGCCGTCGGGGAAATCGACATTGCGCGGTATTAAAACCTGCTTGTTTTGAACGACACCCAGTAATACATAAGGCTTATTAACATTCAATTTTATTATGTGCACTCCCTTTTTATAAGGAATAGCATATACATCCACCGATGGCATTCCGGTAATCGTCAGCCCTTTCGTAAGAATTTTTTCTGCATTTGCAGGGAAGTTCTGATACGGGGTTTCCTGAAAAAATCCTACCAGAATTTTAGCCGGCTCTTTTAACTTCACGATAATCTGCCCATCCTGATTATCAATTGGAAGTTTAATTCCCGTGATGCCGTCAAGCTCAGGTGCTACACGAACGATACAGTTTTTCTTTCCTGAAAAAACATGGCCCAGATCAGCCGTTTTGTAGGTGCCATATTGCTGACCGACAATTTCAAATGCAGCTTCTTTCCATCCCGGTATTTTTGTTTGATTCTGTGCCAAAGCCAGGTGACAAAAGAACAGTAATAGAAGGATCAGGATTTTATTCCGTTTCAATTTTGAAGACATAAGCGATATCGGATGGTACTCTTGTTTTAGCTGGAATTGCAAACCTTAAACCACTGGAAGTCAATTGATTTTCACACTTGACAAGATTTTTCAAACCAAGCAGGTTGACGGATTTTACATTTCCATTCAATGATTTTTTAGTCAGCTGTTTTAAAGTCACAGCCGCATTATCTCCGGGCCATTCCAGGAAAGTCGCATAAATTGTCTTTCCTTTTTGGGTGAAATAAACTTTCTGTCTGGCATCTGTGGTTTCGCCAAAAACTGAAAAAGGACGCGTATCGTAAAGTGCTTCACCAAATGACCACATCCAGCGGCCAACTTTATAAACAACTTCTTTCTGATCATCCGGAAATGTTCCATCTGCTTTGGGCGAGAGATTCAAAAGCATTTGGCCGTTTTTACTCACGACCTCGATAAGCGTGTGAATGATTTCTTTTGCCGGGCGAATTTCCATGCCTTCTGTATATCCCCATGAATAAGACAAACCCGTCCCAATAGAATAATCACATAACCAGGGCTTTACTATAATTTTCTCGGGATTTGAATTTTCATGATCTTCCATTCCTACACCCACAGGAATATCCTCTCCCTTGTATGTGACGATAACATTCTGTTTTCTTTTTTCCGCTTCGTTGAAATAATGCGCCAGATAAGTCTGAAGATTTTTAACCGGGACCTGTTCAAGCCAGGCATCATGGTAGATAATATCCGGATGATACTTGTCGATCAGCTCGTTACATTTATCCATCCACATTTTCTCCCACTCCTCTTTCTTCATGGTAGAGCCGTAAAGTTTGGCATATTTCGGGTCGCTTCCCGCCCAGCCCGGCTTCATCTTTACATTGGTATAATTCAATTCGTGGTGAAGGGAGGTGAAAAATTTCATCCCCCGCCCGCGTATCGACTTTTCCAGTTCTCCTACCACATCCCGTTTGGGACCCATATCCTTTGCATTAAAAGGTGTTAACTCACTATCCCACATAGCAAAACCATCATGATGTTCGGCAACCGGACCGGCAAACCGGGCACCACCTTTTACAAACAAATCCGCCCATTCGTCTGCGTTAAACTTTTCGCCTTTGAACATCGGAATAAAATCATGATAATCGAATTTTTCCAATGGGCCATACATGGCCAGATGCCGCTTGTAGGTTCCCAGTTTTGAATAATCCGGGTTGTCGTTATGCATATGCTGTATGTAGTGTTCATTATTGTAAGCGGGAACGGCATACACTCCCCAGTGACAATAAATTCCAAATTTCGCATCCCTTATCCAGTCCGGCACTTCGTTATGCTTTTCAAGTGACGGCCAGTTCGGTTCATAAAGTTGCTGGGCAGACAACCGGTCATGAACAAGAAAAATACCAATTAAAAGAGGCAATAATATTTTAGTTTTTGAAAACATGTTGAGATTTCGATTCTGGATATTGATCCGTTTCCTTTATTGAACAATGCCTGACATTTATCTTGCAAGAGGCAGCCAAACAGACATATCGTTGTGGCCTCGATTACCCCAGGCGTAATAAGGAACCAGACGAACCGGAATTGTCTTTGGCGTTTCCTGGGAAACTTCGCGGTATAATTTCTTGCTCCAATTTGAGTTATCGACCAATATAGCCTGGCCTTCCAATCCTGTAACCGGACTATTTTCAATGGTCAGTGAAAATGGTTTCAGATTATTTTTAGCAGGAATCGCCACATCAAAAATTGTTTTTCCTTTGGGAAGATCTGTTGATTCAAGACAGTAAACCACCGGACCGCGTTTAACTGCAACCTGATTCCGGGTTTCTTCCACCAGCGGATTGGACTCAATTAACCGTACCGGCATGGGCATTAACAGTTCAATTTTGTCTCCTGATTTCCAGTTTTTTTTGATCTCGGCATATTCCCCGGCAACCAGTTTCAACGACTCGCTTTTTCCATTGACCAATACTTTTGCATCACTGCACCAGCCCGGAATGCGCAGAAAGACAGAAAAAGCTTCTTTCGGCGATTCCTCAAATCTGATACTTACTTTTCCGTCCCAGGGATATTCGGTGGTCTGTGTAAGTTTTACAGGCGCTCCGTTTTTCAGTACTGTGTGAAGATTATTTCCACCGTACAAATTGAAATACAAGCCTTTATCCGAAATACTATACGCATACTGACTAACCTCGGCAATGGTGCGCACGGTATTCGGAGGACAGCAATTCGACAAGCCAATGTAGTGCTGACGGTCTTTCGACCAGCGCTGTGCGAAAGGCAAAGCATCCGAATAACTCAATGGATTGGTGTATAAAAACTTATCTCCGCTCAGGCTGATTCCGGATAAAACGCTGTTGTACAAAGCCAGTTCCACGATATCTGCATATTTGGCCTCGCTGGTAATTTGCAGCATGCGCCAGTTCCAGAGCACATTCCCGATGTTGGCACAGGTTTCATTATGCGCAGTAAAATTGGGAAGTTGAAAATCGCGTCCGTAAGCCTGGTGTATTTTCTGTACTTCGTTCGTTTTATAGGAAGTACCATCCGGTGATACTCCGTCGTAAAGCGATCCGCAACCGCCGGTGACGTACATTTTATGCTGCGTCACATCGTCCCACATGATATCCAGCTGCGACAATAAGGCCGGATCTCCCGTTTCGGCGTACACATCGGCAACGCCGGCAAAAAGATAATTTGCCCGCACAGCGTGTCCCATTACTTTGGTCTGCTTCAAAAACGGAATTCTGTCCTGATTATCATCCGTGCCTTCCGTCGCTCCTTTGATCGCGATCAAATGTTTTACCAGCGTAAGGTATTTCTGGTCGTTTGTAGTCCTGTATAATTCGGAAAGCCCCATGTAGTGCGCCGGACAAATCGCATTGCGTGCTTGCTCATCCGAGGCATTGCTATAAAAACCGATCAGAAAATCGGCTGCCTTCGTGGCAATATTCAGCAAAGTCGTTTTTCCGGTAGCGCGGTAATGCACACAGGCGGCGGTCATTAAGTGCCCGAAGTTATAAGCCTCAAAACTCAGGCGGTCTTCAAACATTTTGGCATCGCCTTTTTGCTTTTGCTCAATAATCGCTTTGGTGTAGATATAACCATCCTCGCGCTGCGCTTTGGCAATCACCGAGATGGCATGATCCATAATTTCATCTAGTATCTTATCCTTTGTAACCGCATACATACTGGCAACAGCTTCGAAGGTTTTGTAAAAGTCACCATCGTGAAAAGAGGGCCCCTTAAACTTTCCCTCTTTCAAACCAGCCGCAATTTCAAAATTTCTGAACGAATGACTCAGTTCAGGATCCGTATAGGTTTTCCATAAATCCGGCACCATCGTTTCTTTACAAACCTTGAACCGGTCAGCCCAAAAACCTTGCGTCCATTTCACGGCATCCAGATCCGTACTCTGCAATTTTGCAAATGAACTTTTCGACGTATTCAGAAGGCCTTTCCCTTGTCCGATACTCTCCTGAGTAGCCAGAAATGTGCAAACAAAAGCAGCCAGGATAATTTTTGATCTATTATAATTCATAATCGCTTTCAGCTGAAACTGTATTTGAAATTATTTGGCACTATACTTCACCACGTATTCTTTTCCCTTTTCCACCGTCATTTCGAACATATCATTTCCCAAATCACGTACTGTATTTCCTTTACTTACCGGTTTTGTTTTACTTTTAAACCGCAGCGTTCCGGTTCCGGTATCCCCTTTTACTTTGATTTCCTTGGTACTGCAATACACAGAAATATCTCCGTCGGCAGTGGGCACCTTACCCTCCATCCATTGCAAACCGCCTAGAACCGGTTCAATCGAATACGTAGCGTAAGCCGCCGAAGTCGGTTTTACACCCAGATAATATTTCCCCAAAAGATAGATCGGACTTGCACCCCAGGCGTGGCAAAGGCTTTTACCAAACTCCCTGCCGTACATGGCATAATGCTGTGCACCGCTTTCATTCGGATCGTATTTTTCCCAAAATGATGTAGCGCCCAAATTGAGCATACCACCCCAATAATCCTTCATTTCTTTTAAAACCAACGTCTGCTCTCCCATCGCACAGAGTGCTTCCAGCTCGTAAAACCGCATGTAGGGCGTTGTTATTTTCTGTACTTTATCGTTCAGAAGCACATTCTTTTTGACAGCCTGTTTCTGGGTTTCGTTGAAATAATCGAAGAAAATACCGAACATATTGGCGTAACGTGTTACATTTTCGGTTTGCACACCGTCCACCCGGCTATGCACGAGAGCGCTTTTACTTTCATTCCAGTAAATTGAAAAAAGTTTTGCTTTGAGATCTTTCGCCAGGTCGGTGTATTTAACAGCAGATTCTTTATCTCCGGCAATATTGGCACAAAGTGCCATCGCTTCAAGACTTCTGCAAAACAAAAGCTGTTCAAAACTCACCTCTCCTTTTTTGCTCAACCCATCCGCCCAGTCAATAAAAACCCAGTCGCCGGTTTGCCCTTCAAGCAAGCCATCCTTATTTCTCCGCGACAGGCAGAAATCCATCAGACTTTGCATACGAGGGTAAAATTGCTGGATAAAAAGTTTATCTCCCGAATACAAATAGTAATCATAAATTCCCATGAACCAGTAAAAAGTGTAATCCATGATGGTATTGACATGACTGGTCACAGGATCCTTTCCGCGGTTTGCGAGCAGCGTACGGGTCACGGACGGCGAATCAAAAAGCAGGTAATAATTCATCAGATAACTCTGATAGGCATCGCCCGACCATATCCAGCGGTCACGCTTGATTCCGTCAATAAAAAACTCACGCGTGTTAAGATGAAGTGTATATTTTGAAACTTCCCAAATCTTGTTCAGCTGCTCATCAGAACTTTTAAAAACGCCACGGTCTGCGACGGGCAAAAATTCATACAACATAGAAACCGACTCGAAATTGATTCCGGCATCAAAATGAATATTCACAAACCGGAAAGCACGCGAGCCTGTCAGGGTTGTATCTTTGGACGTTGCATTATTAATTTCAAGATCATCGAGCGTCTCGCAGGTTTTTATTCCCAATGCTTCTTCTTTGGATTCTCCATAATAAAGCGTCACTTTTCCCTTACCTTTCAGTCCGTGCAGTTTTACAAATCCGAACGTTTCTTTTCCGAAATCCACCAGCCACGAATTCTTAGTTTTGGTTACCGTAACAGCAGCCTGAGGCTCCGTCGGCAATTTGAATTTCGACGGCGGAGACAGCGGGCTTTCAAAATTCCAGCTGCCGGCCAATAAATATTTGGTACCCGAAACATCCGATACTTTACCGGATTCATCAATCCACTCTTTGTCTTCATTCGTTACTTTCCAGCTCGCATCGGATACTATGGTTTTTCCTTTTACAAATAAGGCCGGAACCCTGTCCTGCGCATAAACCTTGAAATTAAGCTTTTGCTTTCCGGCAGGAATCAATAATTTTTTAGGCGTTCCATGAATCAGATTGCTATTGATCTTTACGTTATAATTTCCTTCAGTATAAATTTCAATTTCTTCCGGCTCTTTCAGATCAAACTCTTTGGAATAATCAACCATGATAAAATGACTGTCATATTTCCAGAATGGCGGAAGAAATGAACCACGCTCCGTGCGCCGGTTTTGCATATTATTTCCCAGCCATATTTCATAATCGCCCGGATACCAGATCCATGTCGCTTTCCCTTGTGCAAAAAGCATGTCGCTCGCCAATAATCCAGTCAGCAGTATGATCGAAAAAATGAATTTGTTGCGTTGCGTTTTCAATACCATCAGTAGTTTGCTATACATCTTAAATCAATAACTCTTCGTTTTCAGCGACTTAATATAATACTCAGCCTTCTCCTCCTTTTTTTCGGTGTTTTTCAAATCATACATTTGATCCGTAGGTGTATCGGCATTCGGGAAACGGCGAACTTCTCCCGTTCTGAAAACGATACGTTCCACACTTTCCAAAGGCGCAAAAAGAATATTATTGCTGGTATCTTTTCCGTTGACCGTCACAGAATAAAGGCGTGTTCCGGTGTTCAGACTGACACTGATATTATACTCTTCGCCTGCTGTATATTTTATTAATGATTTATTTCGATACCCGGCTTTAGTCCTGAAAATACCGGTAGAGTCGAAGGACAAACGTACGCCCGGCGTTCCTTTTGCATCCTGAAATTCGATATCAAGCAGGCCGTGCGTATTTTGCTGCGGGATTACAGAAAAAACAACGTTCAGTTTTTTGGTTGCAGGAATAACCCTTTCCGCTTTGGCATAATCAAAAGGGTCAAAATCTTTCAGCGTTAATATTTTTGCACCTCCGGCTGCTTTTTCAACTTTCACAGGCGCCCATGCCGGACTATAAATATTCCAGGAATCCAGTTCTTTTCCTGCGGGTAATTTTTCAAAATCATCATCAGCCTGACCGTCCGCTTTTTCTTTTACCGGAACCGGAATGGAAGACACCCAGATATCTTCCTTGTTCATGCTATATGTTACCCAAAGTTTTTTATCCGGCGGAATGCCGTTCCCTTCTTCAATCCCCCTAACATATTGCGGACCGTAAGATTTGTAATTTCCGCCATAGCGCATGGACGTAATTTCACCGTTTACCAGTAACAAATTTTTGTAGGTAAGCCCATCATCACTAACCGATAATGCCAACGGCCAGCGGAATTCTGAGGGATTATAAACAGTCACATATTTTCCGTCCGATGTTTTCTGTCCCCATATCTTGGCATTGCTGTTTACAAACCCCGGCGCTCTTTTCGGGCGATAAAGCCAGGTAGCACCATCGTCTTTACTTATGCTCGTCAACGCGTTTTTCCAAAGCCCGACAACTCTTCCGTCAGGTAAATGATAATAACTAAACGCTTTATATTCTCCTTTTAATGAGACTATTGGATCGTTTCTATCGGTCTCTTCGACCCATTGCTGCGTCATCAGTTTATTCACCAGCAATTCATCGCAGGCGGCTATAAAATCTTTGTCTTTACTGGTCGTGTATAAAGGATATTCCGATTTCTGTTTCCAGGATTCATTGTGACGAATGAAATAAATCGGACCCAGTTTACCATCTTTATAAATCTCCCTGACCACCCTCCCGATGCCATTTCCGTCATTTGGATCATCCTTTGCATCCAGTGCAATTCCGTAAAATCCCAGCGTTAAAAGTCTGTTGTTTTTTGAAACAAAAAATCCCATCCGCTGATGCATAACGGCATAGAGATTTTTGGCTACACCCGGATAATCCTTTTTGGTGGTACCATCCGGAATTTTATACGACGGGAAAATAATCTGCGGCTTCGTCCATGCATCACCATCCGATGACGTTTGAAGCAGCGTCTGTCCGGGTGGCACATGCTCCCCTACCGGGTTACTCAGGTAGTTCAGGTAAAAAGTATTATTCCAATAGGCCAGCATCGGCGCATGGTTGTAAGTCCACCCGAAACCGGTTTCTTTATTATCACGGTTTACACGAAGCGTCTGAATAGAATGTACGCCGATAGCAGGACTTAACTGGCCGTGGTGATAATCCACATTGACAAGCGTGCTTCCGGCATAGCGGATCGTATCCTGCGCCTGAACGATGCCAAAGCCCAATATCTGAACACTCAATAAAACCTTATAAAACCTGAATCGCATCATACTTCGATAGTTATCATCAACGAATTATTTTTATTTTCCCAGCACCAGAACCCAGTCATTTCCGTTTCTCACTTCCCCCGGCGGGTCAAATTCTTTCACACCTTTATTTTCAAATTCTCCGATAACAGTACTTTTTCCGTCACGGGGATTATACCAGGATGCCTGCACTTTATCTCCTTTGATTCTACCCATATTCACTTTAAAATTCTTTCCGGTGTAGGTATACAGAAAGGCATAGTTTTCACCTCGTGTCGCTATCACCCGGTCATATTTCTCTCCGTTTTCAGCAACCAGCGACTGGTCCGGAACTCTTTCAAAATAAGGCTTTGAGAGCATAAGATCTTTCAGGAAAATCATCTGTGATGCTCCCGGCGCATGGATGGCGTCATACCAGTAAGCCTTTGTTCCGTATGAAACAGCCTCTCCCGTATCCTTCGGTTTCAGCATTTGCATTACCCCACTGTTTCCATAGGTAAAACCACTTCCGCCGGCAAAAACCGACCAGTATCCATAACGACGCAGATCATCTGCTGTCCACAAAGGCTGTTTCGGATCATGAAGGCCATGCGGAATTCCTTCGTAGGAAGGCTCTCCGTCCAAAGTTGGTTTTATGGGTGTTCTTGCATAATCATCCTGTAAGTACCGCCAGTTGTCCTCACCATATTTCAAGCTGCTGGAATCGATATCCTGCGCATAATCGCGGTGACCCGACTGAAACATATTGAAATCCATCCACGGCTCATTATGAAACCAGGCAGAAGATTGTCTGCGGCCAAACGGGTGAAAAGTAACCAGATGGTTAGGATCATTTGCCTTCAAAGCTTTGCCGATTCCTTTCCATGTTTCCGTTGAATCCGTTCCCATAATATCTCCTCCGTTGAGCCAGATGATATTCGGTTTGTCTTTATAACGCCTGGCAATCCAAGTCGCGTAGGTGCTGGCATCCGCTCTTTTTACGCGACCCGATTTTACATTTGCCCCCCAAACAGGAACCATAGCCATATATATTCCTCTTTTAGCCGCCTCATCGATCACAAAATCAATATGATCCCAATAATCATACTGTGTCGAATCCGTCAGTGAATTACCCTCTTTAATATAAGGAGTCGCAACATTTTTGTTGACCAACGCCGAATCTCCATAGGCATCCACCAGTGAAAGAGAATGCAGCAGCATCACCTGCACCACATTGAATCCTTTTTTCTGTCTGTCGTCCAGATATTTAACCGCTTCTTCCCGATCCAGTTTGCTGAATAACAGCCAGCCCGTATCACCAAGCCAGAAAAACGGTTTTCCATTTTCGTCCATAAAGAACCTTTTGTTCTCTGAAATACGAAGCTTTTGTTCCAAACCTGATTCTTCTGCTTTTTTATTATTTTGACACCCTGTTAACACCGAAAGCAAAAGAAGAAAAACAAATACGCATGGAAACGATAAAATTCTCACAGACATAACGCTGATCATTGTAATTGCAATAATGATTTAAATGAAAAGCCAGGGAGTTAAAGAGTCGATCAACCCTTTAACTCCCTGGTAACTAAATGACTTAATAACCGTTATTCTGAGTGATCCTGTTGTTTTGATCGCGAACGATATTCGGGATTGGTAAAAGCAGTTTTTCCTGACTTACTTTTTTCCCTTTTGCGGTTAAAACCGGCAAAGCGCGATTGGTGCGTTTTAAATCAAACCATCTGTGAAATTCAAAAGCGAGCTCCACACGTCTCTCGTGCTCCAATGCCAGTTCAACGGTTGAGTATTTCGCAGGATATCCGCTTTCGCCGTACAAGGGCAGACTTACTCTTTTTCTAACCTGATTCATGTAGGACACATCACCGGTCGCTTCTGTAAGCAGCAGCAAAACATCAGCATAACGCAAAACAATAAAGTTGTTATTGGCGGCGATTGACTGGTTGATCAGCGGCGCCGTTTTGTCTGTCCATTTTTTGGGAAATTTGGCCGCGGTAAAATTGCCTTTGGCATCCGTAAATCCGGTATCAATTGAAGCAACTCTTCTTGAATCACCTTTTTCATATTCATCCCACACGTCATTCACGACCTGATTCATACCCGCGCCGTAAAAGCCAAGCGCATTGGAGTTAGGGAAGAAAACCAGATAATAATTACTGTACGGATTGATAGCGGAACCGCCCAGGTACTGGACTTCAAAAATAGACTCTTTTGTATTTTTATTTTTTACATCCCACAAAGAAGCATAGGATGGCAATAACTGATATTGATTACTGTCATAAACTTCTTTCAGTTCTTTTGCCGCGTTGGTTTTATCGCCCATGGACAAATACACTTTACCAAGCAATGTCTGCGCGGCACCTTTGGATGCACGTCCCGTTACCACTGCCGCAGCAAGCGGCAATTTGCTTTTTGCTTCCTGCAGATCTTTCACAATCTGGGCATAAACCTCCGATGCTGGCGAGCGAAGAATTCCATAACTTTCAGCTGCTGAAACCGGCGCGGTAACGATAGGCAGATCACCCCAGATCTGTACCATCTGATAGTAATACAAGGATCTCAAAAACAGCATTTCTCCCTGCAATTTCGCTTTGTAATCAGCATTCAGATCCGCAGTTTGAAGTTTGGAAAGTACGATGTTAACGTTGTACAGCGATTTGTAAAAATCCTGCCAGAACTGATACACCATCGTATTGGCAGGGGCAAGAGAATAATCCCTGAATTGCCACTTATCTGCCTGATTACCAGAAATATTGAAGATTGTAACATTATCTCCCATCAGCTCTCCTGCGTACGATACAGCTCCTTCCGGATTGTAAACCGTATACAAGGTATTGTAGGCCGCATTTGCCGCAAGATCAAAGTCAGCCGTTGTTTTGTAAAAATTTTCCGCATTTGGATTGGAGACCGGCGCAAGTTCGAGAAACGAGTCTCCGCATCCCCAGCCTGTCATCATCAGACAAAATACGGCCAGATATCCTGATATTTTTTTCATAGTTTTATCGATTAAAAGACTTTCGTCTCTGACTATTTCAATTGGATTTTCAAATCAAAAATCTGCCTTTATACCTACTGTGATTACCCTTGGCAAAGGATACGAACCATAGTCAACCCCCTGGAAAGCACCCGGAACCGGCGCATTGCCACTGCTGTAAGCACCCGAAGTTTCCGTGCTGCTACTGTATGAGGTAGTTCCGTAAGTTGTGTTTTCAGGATCATAACCTGTGTATTTGCTGAACAAATGCACATTTTCCGCATTTACATAAACCCTTGCGCTGGACATGGAAAGTTTGCTGATCCACTTGGACGGTACAGCGTAGGAGATCCGGATATTTCTTAATCTTACAAAAGATGCATCCTCAACCCAGTACGAAGAAAATTGTTTTTGAAGACCTAAATAGTTGACATTCGGTTTGAAATGTTTTCCATCCCCCGGATTACTTTCCGAGCGCCAGTAATCAATGGTGTTCGCGTAGAAATTCCGGCCATTATCCCACGTTCCCAGATAGCGCACGTTGTTGTTGGCAATTTCGCCTCCAAAAGATCCCTGGAACATGAAAGAAAACTCGAAGCCTTTGTAGAAAACCGTGTTTGTAATCCCGGCGATAAAGTCAGGCTGGTTATTTCCGATAATCGTTCTGTCTGCGTCGGTAATTTTCCCGTCACCATTCACGTCTCTAACTTTCGGGTCACCCGGCGTGGTGCTAGCGTGGTGCGCATATCCATCGATCTCACCCTGATTTTTAAAGACGCCGTCAAAAATATATCCGTAGAAATTCGATACCGGCTGACCTACTTCTGTTCTCACGGTCACGACGTTATCAACATACTGAATCGGCGCGTTTCCCGGCCCGAGCTGCAAAACCTTATTTTTGTTTCTTGAAATATTGAAGTCTGTGTTCCACTGAAAACCGCCTGCCTCCCCAACGATGTTTTTGCTGGATATATTCAGCTCAACGCCTCTGTTGCGCATTTTACCAATATTGGAAAGCTGAGAAGAAAATCCTGTGATATCCGGAACAGGTACATAAAGCAACATATCACGCGTGATGGAATTATAGAATTCAGCCGAAAGATTGACCCGGTTGTTATAAAGCCCCAGGTCGACACCTACGTTAAACTGATTTGTTTTTTCCCATTTCAAACCCGAGTTTGCTAGTCCGCTTACTTTTAATCCGTTTGATAAATTTGTTCCGGTCACGTAATTACCTGCGCCTAAAAGGCTTATCGCACCATAGTTAGGGATCTGGTTATTTCCTGTCACACCATAACTTACACGTAGTTTCAGATTGTTGACCGCCTTGGCGCCTGCCATGAATCCTTCGTCGGAAATCAGCCAGCCAGCTGAAACAGAAGGGAAATAACCCCATTTATTATCTTCACCGAAACGTGACATCCCGTCTCTGCGGATAGCACCTGTAACAAAATATTTATTTTGAAAATTATACTGCACACGACCCAGATACGACAAAAGTGACCATTCGCTCGCTGTGGTATTACCCGCCGTAACCGTTCCTGCGTTGAGCGTATGCACCAGATCATTCGGGAAATTATTGGCGGCTACATACATCGTTTCGTCACGCTGTTTCTGAATAGTATAACCCAAAAGACCTGTGAATGAATGATCTCCGATCTTTTTGTCGTAGTTCAGTGTGTTCTCGCTCAGCCAGTTAAGCATGTACGCATCGCCGGCATTTCCCTGTGCCGCAAGCACAGCCGAATAACCATATTTTTGTTTGTCGTTCCAGTAAAAGTTATTACGGTTATTGAAAAGGTTACCGCTGATACTGGTACGGAATTTCAGATCATCCAGAATATTGTATTCAAGAAAAGCGGTTCCCAGTGTATTGAAAGACTTATTTCCTTTATCTACTTCGCGTGTTAGCGAATAAGGATGCCACAAGTTCATGTCGGCGTAGGAAGTAAACCGGAACCAGGTCGAATTGGGGTCTCTGAATCCATAATTTCCGTTTTCATTGTAGACCGGAAAAATAGGATCACTCTGAAGTCCCAGACTGATCACGTCACTTTTTCCTTTCGTGCCTTCCGTTCTGTCAAAAATAGCTGTCACACCTAAATTCAGGCCAATAGCCAGTTTTTTACTTACCTGCGTTCTTACATTGGAGCGGATCGACAAACGTTTGTAATAATTTCGGTCCAGAACAGCCGTCTGATCCAGATAAGCTCCCGAGAACATATACTGTGTTTTTTCCGTACCACCAGAAACCGTCAGCTGTGCATTCACAGAAGGAGCTGTGCGGAACATTACATCCTGCCAGTCAGTTCCTTTGCCAAATTGCTGCGGGTTGTTTGTAAAATCCTCCGGTATTTTCAATGTCGTCGGGCGCACGCTGTTCGGGTCACTTGCATTGCCTCCCTGTGCAAGCCATGCATTGTTTTTGGCATCAATATAGGTCGAGATGTATTGCTGGGCATCCATCATTTTCACCCGGCGAATCACTTTCTGAGTTCCATACTCTACGTTTGCACTGATATTCGTTTTTCCCGGTTTCCCCATTTTCGTTGTCACCAGAATAACCCCGCTCGATCCACGCGAACCGTAGATAGCGGCAGAAGATGCATCCTTCAAAACTTCCACAGACTCAATATCCTGCGGATTGATCAGGTTCAGGTTAAAGTTTTCCAAAGGCACACCATCCACTACTATTAATGGATTGGTACCTGCCGTGATTGAACTTACCCCCCTTATTTTTATAACCGGCGAAGAACCCGGAGCTCCCTGCGACTGTGAAATGTTGACACCCGGCAAACTTCCTGCCAGTGATTGTGTAACATTACTAAAGGAGCGGTCTTTAAACTTGTCATAGTTAACAGAAATAACCGAACCGGTCACTGCTCTTTTGCTCTGCGTTCCATAACCTACTACTACAACCTCTTCCAGAGATTTATTCTCAGGTGTCAGTTTTACAGCGATTTCTGCACGATTCCCTACTGTTTCTTCCAACGACTTATAACCTACAAAGCTAAAAACCAGAACCGTTGAAGCATCCGGAACTTCCAGCTGAAAAGCACCATCAACATTCGTTGTAGTACCACGTTGTGTGCCTTTTATAACAACACTCACACCTGGAAGCGCGTCGTTGTCGTTAGTGCCGGTCACCTTGCCTTTTATGGTTGCGGTTTGTGCATGAACTGCCGGAATAAGCAGCAACGATGCAAAGAGGATACAGAGAAATTGTTTCATAAGCAGTAATCCGGGTTAGAAATGACCATAGTTATTTTCTTTTACTTTCTTTTTTATTCTATTTTTTACGAAAATTAGGAACATTTTTACACAGAACAAACATTTTCGTAATATTTATGACTTATTTTGATAAAAAATTGTCAAAACGACTTTTTACGGAAAGAAAAATCAAAGAATATTATCATTTGCAGCATATATTAACATATTAAAACATAGTACATTCGTAAGTATTAAATTGATAGAAATTAAAAATGGAAAGAATAAGTGCAAAATATTATATAGAAACACCTTATGCTGTGGAAGTTGCTGCCGCGGTGCTTGCGGGAGAGCAATCGTCAGGGACATTTGTTGCAGTGCCGGGAGAAACCGAGGCATTAAAGGAAAGATTTGCAGCACGTGTGGAATCCGTTGAGTATCTGGAAACGGTTTCGCAACCTGCCATTCCGGGTGCATTTTCCAGTAGCAATAAATACCACCGGGCAAATATTGAAGTTTCCTGGTCTGTTGAGAATTTTGGCTATAACCTGCCGACGCTGGTATCAACGCTTCAGGGAAACCTGTACGAGATCACCCAGTTTACCGGATTAAAACTCATGGATATTACCATTCCGGAATCTTACGCCATACATTTTAAAGGTCCCAGCTTCGGAATTGACGGATGCCGGAAACTTACAGGCACGCCAGACAACCGGCCATTGATCGGTACGATCATAAAACCCAGCATAGGATTATCACCCGCGCAGACTGCCACCATCGTAAAAGAACTCGCAGCAGCAGGAATTGATTTCATAAAAGATGATGAACTGATGTCCTCCACGGCGAACTCTCCTTTTTCAGAAAGAGTGGATGCAGTGATGCGTGTGATCAATGATCATGCGGATAAGACCGGCAAAAAAGTAATGTACGCTTTCAACATCAGCGACGAAACGGACGAGATGTCCCGAAAATATGAAAAGGTTGTGACTTCCGGCGGCACAGCGGTGATGATCAGTTTAAACAGCGTTGGATTATCGGCTTCAAAAAAAATCTGCGATCTGGGAAATCTTGCCATTCATGGTCATAGAAATGGCTGGGGCATGTTAAACCGGCATCCATTATTGGGCATAGACTTCCAGGCCTATCAAAAACTTTGGAGACTGGCCGGCGTGGATCAGCTTCATGTAAACGGGATCGATAACAAATTCTGGGAATCGGACGATTCCGTGGTAAACTCGATTGAAGCCTGTCTCAAACCACTGCTTGGCGGCTATTGCGTATTACCGGTTGTCTCTTCGGGTCAATGGGGCGGACAAGCTTTTGAAACGTACAGAAGAACCAGAACAACGGACCTGCTTTACATGGCAGGCGGAGGAATTATGGCACATCCCGACGGTCCGCGTGGCGGCGTTATTGCACTGCAACAGGCCTGGGAAGGTGCCGTAAACGGATTATCCCTGGAAGAAGCCGCAGCACAGTATCCGGAATTTCAAAAATCTGTCATCAAATTTGGCAAAACCGTCGCGACGAATTGAATATGACACCCTCAAAGAATATATTGATTGCCTATTACGGCGACGACTTCACAGGCTCGACGGATGCGCTGGAAATCCTGAGTAAATCCGGGATTAAGACTGCCCTGTTTATTGAACCGCCTATACCGGAACAGCTTGCCCGCTATCCGGATATAAGAGCTTTCGGTATTGCAGGTATGACCCGCGCCATGACACCCGATGTGATGGAAAAAACACTAAAACCGGCGTTTGAAGTATTAAAAGATTCCGGCGCAGGGCATATACATTATAAGGTTTGCTCCACATTTGATTCATCCCCTGAGGTTGGCAGCATCGGGCACGCCGTGGATATTGGTGCTGAAATATTCAAATCCGGCTTTATTTCACTGGTTGTAGCAGCTCCCAATCTGGGACGTTATTGCGCGTTCGGCAACCTTTTTGCACGCATGGGAATCGGCAGTCAGGGACAGATTCACCGCCTCGACAGACATCCTAGCATGAGCAAACATCCCGTAACGCCTTCCGATGAAAGCGACTTACGACTTCATCTACGCAAACAAACAGCAAAAAAATGTGACCTGATTGATATTTTAGAGATTGACAAACCATTTTCAGAAACTAAGAAAACACTCGAATATAAGGTCGATCAAGGCGCTGAAATCGTTTTGTTTGATGCTATTTATCCGGAACAAATGGCTTCGATCGGCAGATTAATTGACACTTATGGCGATAATAAAACACCCCATTTTTCCGTAGGTTCTTCTGGAATAGAAATGGCTCTGGGCGATTTCTGGGCGCAAACGGAAACAATTAAACCAATCACGTTATGGCCCGATCCCGGAATCGCGTCTCCGCTTTTGGTAGTTTCCGGAAGTTGTTCACCGGTAACGGCTGGTCAGATTGAATGGGCTATCCAAAACGGCTTTGAAGAAGTATTTCTGCACACAGAGGCCATCGCCAGCCAGGAAGAACTTTACAGTCTGGAGAAGGAAATCGAAGCGGCAACGAATTTTATTCAAAATAATAAAAGCGTCATAATTCATACCAGCAAGGGAGTTAACGATCCGCGTTTTGCCAGAACAGCTGAAATTTTACAGAAAAAAGGATTGAATAAATCAGAAATTCAAACATGCACATCCCGATTGTATGGAAAGGCACTGGGTCAGATAATCAATGCAGTCATTGCTAAAAATCCTGTCAGAAGAGTTGTCATAGCCGGGGGTGATACATCCAGCTTTGTTGCGAGAACGGTTGGTATTGAAGCCGTTGAAATGATCTCACCCGTTACTCCGGGTGCTCCTTTATGCCGCGCACATGCACCCGGTTATCCTATCAATGGCCGCGAGGTTGTCTTCAAAGGCGGACAAGTTGGCGGCGAAGATTATTTTGGTGTGATATTGAGGGGGAAATTATGACGACGGATCCACCTCGTTCTCGTCTCCGGATTTTATGATGATTGCCTGGATCAACTGGTTCAATTCTGCTTCCTTTTGATCCAGTTGCTCCTGTATTTCGCCAACTTTACTTTCGCATTCCCTGTCTTTTTTTGCCAATTCTTCCAGCCTACCTTTTTGCGCTTCACTCATGACGTATAAAGAAAGCACAAACATGAAGGCGGTCAGGAATTTAAAAAAGTTGTCATACGATAAAGAGGCAACCATATAAGCCAGTACAAACGTGATGAAACCGATTACGAACCTGGCAATAGCAAACTGTCTGAACATTACGCGTTGTTTTTAATGAATTTACCTTCAAATATCTTCATTAAAAACGCCATCTACATAAAACCAACTGTCATTTTCAAAAGCAAAAGTCGATTTTTCATGATGAATCTGCTTTTTTCCGGCCCGATCTCTGAAATAGGCTTTGAATTCCACCGTAAAAGTATCTGCGTAAATAACTTCCAGTTTTTGCCAGTTATTGCTTTTCGCCCATTGCTCAATATCCTTTTTATCAAGCTGCGCTCTTTTAGAAATATGGGTCGTTTCAATCAGATAGTCCACCGCGCCCATCACATAAGCACTGTACCGGGAACGCATCAGTTTTTCCGCCGAAACTGCTTTGGATATTCCTTTAATAATGGGTGCGCAGCAACGGGAATAAGGTTGATCGGAACCACAAAAACAGGTTTTCATATTTAGAAATTTTAACCATCGGCTTTATTACATTTGCTTTCCGGCTGATTTTACTTTTGAATTGACAAGCAAAATGCATTTGCAGGCGCGAAGGTATCAAGATTTCAAATATTTCATACGTCCATTTCCTGCCGCTTCCTTTCCAATTCCACTTTCTGATTTTTTTCTTCCTGTCGTCGCCAGTAATTTGCAAGAATTGATCCTGAAATATTCATCCAGGGACTAAAAACCGCAGCAGCCAGTCCGACAGTTCCAAGTTTACCCATTGTCCCGGCCAAACCTGAGGCCATACCACCGTTTTGCAAACCGACTTCAAAAGCCATGGTTCGCGCAGAAGCCTTATCCAGCCCCAGTAACCGGCTCAGCCAATAACCAAAGAAATATCCTGCCGAATTATGAATAACCGAGACAAAGAATAACAGAAAACCAACCTGCATCAGATTGTCTCTCCCAGCCGCGGTTGTCACTGTTGTAAAGTAAACAATACCGAACATGGATATATAAGGCATGTAAGAATCCAGTTTCTTAAACGAAAGCGTCAGCAAATGATAAAATAAACCCACCAGGATTGCTCCCGCGAAAAATGCCAGTACTTCCAGCGACTGCAATCCGGCTTCGGAAAAAGCGGTCTTGAGAATATTCCATAACCCAAGCGGGAGACTTCCCAGAAAAACAAAACAAACTCCTGCAATCCAGTAAATTTTTCTTTTCCCGGAAGATGTACCTGTTTTCAGATAGTCATGAATAAGCGCCGCACCGATGGGCACGATTACAATTTTGATAATCTCCATCATCATGTCCAGAAACCGTATATGGATTAATGTTCCGGCCAGCATTTTCATTAAAAACGGTGTCAGAAAAGGTGCCGCAAGTGTTGTCATCGCAGTCACAGCTACGGACAAAACCAGATTTGCTTTTGCTATATAAACCATAACATTGGAAGCAAGCCCACTTGAACATGAACCCAGTAAAATAATACCGGCAGCAATTTCGGGATCAAAATGAAAAATCCGGGTCAATAGAAAGCCAACAATCGGCATGATTGTAAAATGACTGCATAAGCCAATGAGTACACCTTTCCCTGACGTGGCCAGTTCTGAAAAATCCCGCAAACTCATCTGGATTCCCATACCAAACATCACCAGCTGAACAACCGTCAGTATCAGCCATTTGTTGCGTAAATCAAAATTTCCCCAATGCAAAAATGCAGCCGGATAAAACATACCTGCAACAACAGCGGCCAAAATCCAGGCTGTATATTGATAGCCTTGAAGCATAGGAACTGCGCCGATCCCGATAGCAAAAGTGACCGCAGCGCCCACAGCAGACAGGTTCACAATTTGGTTTTGACCGGTAAAAAAACTTCCTGTCAGCAAAAAAAGAAAAAGGACGCATAAACCCAGACAAACTTTTCTAAACAGGATCATATCATTCTTTTTTCAGGATTGAAGCAAGATATTGAATGGCGTGCGGCGGACTGGCGATAATCGGGACGCGCTTATCTTCTTCGCTGAGCGTATCCACCACACGAGCCATAGAAGCCTGTGCCAGCAAAATAACATCTACTTTTTCTGATAATTCTTTCAAGGCAGAACCAACCATTTCATCATGTAAAGCTGCATTTCCGCTCATTAATGCTTCAAATGCACCCTCACATAATTTACTGGTAAGTTCAATTTCTTTCCCTGCCACCTTTGCTCTTCGCTGCACAAGATCGCTTGTCGGTTCGAGCGTTGTTGGTAATGTTGCCACAACACCGATACGTTTTCCGGTTGAAACGGCCAGATCCGCCATGGCCTGGTCTACACGAAAAACCGGAACTGACGTTAGCAAATCGGCTGTTTCCACTGCCCTGCCAATAGAAGAACAAGTTACCAGCACATAATCCGCACCGGCAGATTCCGCAGAAACAATGTGATCCACCACCCTTTTCGAAGTATGCGCCGTGAGTTTCCCTTTATTGATTACATCCTTGATCAGGCTGTCATCCACAATGTTAAACGTATTCACCCCCGGCAGGTATTCCTTGCAGAGTTGTTGAAATATGGGAACAAGCGTGGCCGACGTATGAACAAGTCCGAGCGTTATTGTTTTCATTATTAATAATTTTTAATTCCTTTTTATTTATCAGATCGTTTCACGAGTCCTATGGAAAGGCGGTTTTTCGTCGGCTTTCAGCAATCGGCGACCGGCTAAGATTCCATTCTTTTCATAAATCTGATAGCCGATAGTTTACCGCCGGTAGCATCGACCAGACACCTATCCATCCCTCAATATCCCGGATTCTGTTTTAGTTTTGGATTAACCTGAATTTCATTGAACGGCAAAGGAAAGAGCAATCTGTTTTCTGTCACATTATAAGTTTGCGGAATCAGATTCGGATATTTCCCGCTCGCTTTCAAAGCCGCACCGTAGGCATTCATCACGGATACCGCCTGTCCGGTACGTACAAGATCCGGCCATCTTTTATTTTCAAACGCCAGCTCTATTCTTCTTTCTTTTGCAATAATCGTCCTTAAAACGCCTTGATTTGTTTCTTTAATTGGTGAAACACCTGCTCCAAAAGCACGGTCACGAATCTGGTTCAGATACGTTGCAGCACTTGCTTTTCCCTGCTCGTTAAGCGCTTCGGCCAATAATAATAAAACCTCCGAATAACGATAAACCGGCCAGTTGTCATTCGCATTAGGCGACGAGCCGTTTGGCGCAGGCAAAGGCAGGTTAAAATATTTTTTGATAAATGGCTGCTGCACAAATGCTCCGGCATTGGTATAACCTTCCAGAATTAAAGCCGCTTTTCGCTTATCACCCGTTTCATAACTTTTGATCAAATCGTCGGAAGGAATGTTCCAGCCGCCGATACTTTGGTTATTGAACTGAAATCCTACCAACGGATTGATGTTTGTAAGATTTGGCATAAACGTGTAGGAGAAAGAACTTTGCAAACCCAGATTTCCCTGTAAATACTGTATTTCAAATACCGATTCGGCGCTATTTTTATTAGCAGGATTAAAAACGGAAGCGTAATCAGGCAATAGCGAATATTGTGCCGAAGTGACAACCTCCGTCAATATGGCTTCTGCCTGCGGCCATTGTTTTAAAACTACGTACACATTCCCAAGAAGCGTTTTCGCAGCACCCGATGTTGCCCGGCCTTTTTCCTGATCTGCTTTGGACGGAAGTAAACCCGACGCATCCTGTGCATCTTTAACGATTTGTGTATAAATGTCTGCTTTGGCCGTTCTTGGCAGAGTTGAACTTACATTCAAAATCTCATCGGCAGTCCCGGAGATTGGAGTCAGCACAAGCGGAACATCCCCAAAATATTGCACAAGATCAAAATAAGCTAACGCACGCAGGAAAAGAACCTGTCCCTTCAGATTTTTTTTGACGTTATCAGACAAAGACGCAGCATCTATCCTGGTGATAACTTCATTAGCATAAGCGATTACCTTATAGTTTCCCGACCATTTTGTAGCGACGGGAGACGCAGTTGAATTGTCTATAAAATCTGCAATTTCTTCGCGCACCAGGTTGCCCCGGTTAGAGCTGTTGAAAATGTAATGTGCGTTATCCGAGCGCATTTCACCCATGATGTAAGCTTCGTTGTAAACAATTCTCAATGCAGAATAAGAGGCATTAACGGCCTGAACAAAATCAGCTTCGGTTTTGAAAAAATTATCAGAACTTATAAAATTTTGAGGCGCTATATCGATAAAATCCTTGCAAGCGCCCAGGCTCGTAAGCATAAAAACGGCAGCAATAATTTTCAGTTTCATATCAGTATATTTTTAAACACAATCGTACCGGAAAGAAGAAATAAAATAAACCTGCCCATAAGCAGACAGCCAGTTCCTACTCAGAAACCAATGTTAAAACCAAAAGTGAATGTGCGAGGAACCGGATAAGCACCCACATCCAGGCCTTGCGACAGAGGATTTTCACCACCGCTGTTCACCTCCGGATTGGAACCTTTGTATTTTGTAAAAACAAACGGCTGCTGAACACTTGCATACAATCTCAGGCTTTTGATATTTTTAATGGTACCGGCAGGAAACGTGTACCCGAAAGCAATATTCTTGACCGTTAAATAACTTCCGCTGGTTACCCAAAGTGAATTGGAATTTCTGAAAAGCCCGGTTGTTCCGGCCAAAGTTCTTGGATGAATGCCATCGCCGGGATCCTGCTCGGATCTCCATCGTCCTGCAACCGACTTTGATACATTGAAAACACCGTCCAGGTTATTGGTATATTCCAATGCGGTATTCATGATATCATTTCCAACGGAACCAGCGGCCACAATATTCAGGTCAAAATTCTTGTAGGCAAAACTGTTTGCGATACCGAAAATAAAATCAGGATTCGGGTTACCGATAATCGCTCGATCGTCCACTGTGATCACGCCATCGTTATTAACATCCTTCATTTTCACCGTTCCGACATTGGAAGTCTGAAATTTGGGAGAGCTGTTGTAATCTTCCTGATTCATGTAAACGCCATTGTTGACATATCCCCATAACATTCCGATCGGTTGTCCGACCGTTGTAATATTCCGATTGGTACCGCCACCGAGAAACGCATTAGCCGTTCCCAGTTTTTCAACACGGTTTTTAAGAAATGAAATATTAAAATCCGTATTCCATTTTAAAGCCTTGTTAAGGTTTTTACTGCTGATCGTGAATTCATGCCCCCAGAATTTGAACGTTCCGATATTGGTTTGAAAATTAGAAAAACCGGTGTACGTAGGAACCTGAACATTAAACAACAACCCTTCCGTCCTCTTGTTATAATAATCATAGGACAACGACAGGCGGTTATTGAACAGGCCCAGATCCACACCGAAGTCAAACTGATGCGTAATTTCCCAGCCTAATGTACTGTTCGATAAGGTGGTTACATTATTTCCGGCAGCAAGCTTTCCGTCAAAAACATAGTTGTTCGTCCCGTTACTTCCTGTGGCTCCCACATTGGCATAATAGGTGTAATTCCCGATGTTGTTGTTTCCAGTCACGCCATAGCTCGAACGTATTTTTAATAAAGAAACAGGATTAACATTTGCCATAAAACTTTCATCCGAAACAAGCCAGCCCGCCGAAACAGACGGAAAACTCCCCCATTTATTATCCTTTCCAAAACGGGAAGAACCATCGCGACGAATTGAAGCAGAAAGCAAATATTTTCCTTTAAAATTATAGTTGACCCGCGCCAGATAAGACAAAAGACTCCATTCCTGAATTTCACTGGTTGGCGTAAATGCCGTAGCAGCGCTTAGAGTCCGGACTTTATCATTGGGAAAATTGGTAGCCACAACATTATTCATATCACTGCGGAATTTCTGAGCCGTAAAACCGGCCGTTACATCCAGATGATGATTGCCAAAATCCTTGTCATAGGTCGCTATGTTTTCAGAAAGCCAGGTTAGAAACTGCGTATTCGTTTGGGTAAGATCTCCCGAGGCGCGCGGCATGGCTACGTTCACATTGCCGGAAGTGGATGGCACAAAATTGTTAAACCGAACCTGCCCGTACTCTGCATTTAAAGACGTTTTCAACGTAAGACCTGCCAAAGGTATATATTCAAGAAAAGCCGTTGACAAAATGCGGGTGTTGTTATCTGTTGCGTCTGCTTCCTTTGCTACACGGTACCAGTTGGGCGTCGACAGCATACCTGGCGAAATTGCGGTAACCGGCAAACTCCCGTCCGGATTAACCGCGGGTGCGATCGGCGACGAAAGCAAGGCACTGGTGATTAATCCACTGGTCGATGAAAATGGCCCGCCATCTGTTGGCCGTCCGGTAAAAATGGAAACCGACGGAGCAACGTTTATACCTATACGCACCTTTTTATTAAAGCGATAATCGCTGTTCAGACGAAGTGAAAAACGTTTGAACTTTGTATTGATAATAACCCCATCCTGCTGAAAATATCCCAGAACTGCATTGGTAGTAAACTTTTCTCCTCCCGTTCCGATAGAAACGGTGTAATTCTGTATCGGTGCGGAGCGGGTAATCAGTTTATACCAGTCCGTCCCTCTTCCATACTGGCCAGGATTCTGATATTCAGCCGGAACTGTTCTTTTGTTTTCTTCATTTAGTTCTTTCATAAAAAGGGCAAACTCGGACGCATCCATCATTTCCGGCACTCCGCGCGAAGGCAAATCCTGAAAACCGTAATAAGCACTCAGCCCAATACGCGTTTCTCCGATCTTAGCTCTTTTGGTTGTAATCATAACCACCCCGTTACTCGCACGTGACCCGTACAAGGAAGTGGATGCGGCATCTTTCAATACACTGATACTTTCAATTTCATCCGGATTCAACGTGCTGATATCGCCCGTTATAGGAAAACCATCCACCACATAAAGCGGCTGATTACCAGCCGATACAGAGGCCTGCCCACGAATCCTTACGGACATTCCACCCCCTGGCCGGCCTGTGGTTTGCAGGATCTGTACACCCGCTAACCGTCCCTGCAACTTTTGCGAAAGCTGAGGAACAGGTACATCGGCCAGCTCTGTAATTTTCACGGTTTGCACGGCACCTGTTACATTCCTTTGCGATTGTGTTCCATATCCTACGACAATGATTTCATCCAAAGCTTTGTTTTCCAGGGCGAGACTAACAGATATATCTGATTTTGATCCCGTAATAATCTCCTGTGGCTGATAACCTACATAACTAAAAACCAGTGTGGCATTTGGGTCGGAAACTTCTAGCTGATACATTCCGTCCCCGGTAGTGATTGTCCCTTTCTGAGTTCCTTTTATAACAACACTCACGCCCGGCAAGGGCTGGCTGTCGTTTGCGCCGGTAACATTTCCTTTTATTATCCTGGATTGCGCCTGCACGTCCGGCATGACCCAAAATAACAACAAAAGCATACATAGATACTGTTTCATAAGTAATCAGGGTTTCATAACACGGGAAAGATTGGTATATTATTTTCGTTTATATTCTTATTTTTTCGAAATTTAGTATCATTTTTTCGTTTAACAAATTATTTTCTACAAAAAATCGATTAATTACTTAAAAAAGTTAAAAATATACTTAAAATAGAAAATATTAGTAATGCATAAACAGATAAATGATAAATAAATGAAAATATAAAAGCTAAAAAAGCCGAACAGAAGTCCGGCTTTTTTAGCTTTTATCGCATAATGCCCACATCTACAACTGACCTATCCTGAATGGATACTCATTCTTCAACGATCCTCAAAGCCAGATATGGTTTCAGTGGCAATTTTATCTTCTTCCTGTTTTTGTCAAAAATCCTATATTCCACAGGCTCAGCGATTTCAAATACCTCCGGTAATTTCTTGACCGTCATATCCCAGGTATCGATAATTTCAACCCTGAACTTTTTATTTGCAGCCGGGCCGCCTTTTTTGGGTAAATTAAATTCCCACTCCGACTGCATTTCTTTGCCAAAATAAACAAGATAATAACCCTTTCCGGCTGTTGCTGTTTTGTGGTCTTTCCAGGCATCGGCAAGTTCTAACGGTCCCGGCGCCTCTTCCAGCACTTTTCTCAGAAATCCTATACGCTGCGGACTACTGCCGGTTAATCTTCCACCCTTCGCCCAGAAAATGGTATCACCATCATTCTTATACGTTTCACCATGCGTCACGTAGGTGCCGGCGATAACACCCTGCCAAAAAGCTTCTGTCATTTCTTCGCCGCTTAAATGCCCCCAACGCTGCGGCAAATCACCTTCATAACAAACCTCATCATAAATCATTGGACGAAAAAAGACATCCCGCAGCAAAGTGGCGCGACCAAAATCTTCCACAGTTGAGCCATTTTGAATACTGACATGCGTAAACTCAGGTTTCCAGTTGTCATAATAAACACTGCCATTATGAATGGAACATAAATGCTTGTAGGGATCTGAATTCACGACCGCTTTGGTATAAATGTCCCACACGTCGCGCGGTTTGGTTTTGATATAATCAAATTCATTGGCCAAAGACCACCACACATTCCTGAAAGACGACAATCGGGCTGTCAGGTATTTGATATAGCGAAGATCATTTTCTTTGCCCAGGCTGTCAAATCCCCAGTGACCTTTATCATAAGGATGAAAAATAATGATATCAGCCTCAATACCAAGGCCTTTCAGGTCATCAATTCTTTTTTCCAGATGCTGAAAAAAGGCCGGATCAAACTGACTGAAATCCCAGACAAACCTGGTTTTTCCCATCTTTCCTTTTTCTTCTTCCTTCTTTACATAAGGATAAAACTCCGGCTCGTTTTCGACATTCGAATAATATTTAGGAAAAACACACATACGCACTTTATTAAAAGGTGCCTTTTCCAAGGTTTTTAAAGTAATGTCTTCCAACGCAGCCGGCTGGTGCGTCCAGGCATATAAGGTAGTTCCAAAAGGATAATATCGCTTCCCGTCCGCATATTTAAAATGGTATGTATCAGCAACTTGTACAGGTCCATGATTTTTCCCCGTTGCTGCAACACATAAAAATTCTCCTGTTTTTCCATTCAGGCTTTTCACCTTGCTACTGGTCCGGTATTTCCAGCTCCCGATTTTCTGCGGCATGAAACGGATTTTATAAACGCCGTTTCCATCATAAAACCCATCCACTTTTATCTTTTCAACGCCGTTGTAAAACTCCGCCGACAATGTATGATCAAAAGCATCTGCCGTTTTCGGGCCAGCCAGCGAAATCTCAAAGCGGTCCCATGTTTCCACTTTGGGCAACTCAGAAGAAAATGCAGGAAATAAAACCGCCGCCCACAGCAGCATAACCAAAGTATATACCTTCATAAGTTTAAAGATTAGTATCAATGGCAAGCTGCCATCCTGTATATCCTGCTTTTACTTTTTCATTAACAGCGTTTGGCCTAACGGTAATCACCTTGCCCTTATTTAAGGTTTTCAGATAATCAATACTGCTGTAAATTCCTGTTTTTAAACCTGCCAGATACGCTGCGCCAAGTGCCGAAACTTCCGGGAAGCCAAGATTCACAACGTCTTTTTCCAATAAATCAGACAAAAAATGAACAACAAACTGATTTGAGGTAAGTCCGCCATCAATCATCAGCTTTTCCAGCAAAATTCCCGTGTCTGATTCCATGGCCGTTATCACATCCTTGATCTGATAAGGAATGGATTCCAGAGCGGCGCGAACAATATGATTTTTATTACAATCAAAAGTCAGGCCAGTAATGGATGCTTTCCGGTTCATATCCCAATGCGGTGCCCCGAGCCCACTGAAAGCCGGGATCACGTACACGCCATTACTATCCGGAACAGCGTTGGCCATTTCTTCGGTTTCATTGCTGCTTTCAAAAAGATTGAGCCTGTTTTTCATCCATTCGATCGTCGCTCCGCAGGTCACAATAACGCCTTCCAGCGCATATTCCACATGCGTTTCGGTACTCCATCCAATCGTGGTCACCATACCCTGATCCGACAATTTCGGCTCTGTTCCAATATTCATGAGAATGGACGAACCTGTACCCATCGTGGCTTTTGCAATACCGGTCGAAAAACAGCCTTCACCAAAAGCGGCTGCGTGCGAATCACCGACCATAGCCGTTATTCCTAATTTATTTTCCAGTAACCCATTAAAATCCGTTACCCCAAAATAACTGGAAGATGCCTGAATATCAGGAAGATTCAACTTAGACAATCCGAATTTTTCAAGTAATTCAACATCCCAGGAAAGTGTTTCCAGATTAAAAAACAGAGTCCTTGACGCATTCGTATGATCTGTCAGATAAGATTTTCCGTTTGTTAATTTATAAAGCAGCCAGGTATCAACTGTGCCAAAATAGGCTTTTCCGTCCGCGATTTTTGTTCTGACCTCTTTCTTGTTTTCATTCAACCAGATCACCTTTGTGCCGGAAAAATACGGATCCACCAACAGACCGGTTTTTTCTTTAACCAGACTTTCCAGGCCATACAATTTCAGCCTGTCACAGATACCGGTCGAGCGTTTGCATTGCCATACAACAGCATCGTGAAGCGGATTCCCGTTTTCGTCCCAAAGCACAAAAGTTTCCCGCTGGTTGGTTATCCCGCAGGTTTTTATATCATTAACCTGCCCGCCTTTACTCCGGAAATCATCCAGACATTTACCCACGGAGACAAGTACATTTTCATAAATACCGCCAGGATCCTGTTCGACATAACCACCATCCAGATAATGGGTTCTGAGCGGCTCACTGCCGCGTGCAACAGCCACACCATTTTCATCAAACACAAGCGTTTTGGTACTACTCGTACCCTGATCAATAGCCAGAACAAAAGATCCTTTCACCATAATTAAAACTACCGAAAATAACCCCGGAACTGATTGTTTTTTTATTTAAAACAAAGAAAAGAAAAACAATCAAAAGAAAAGATAAAAATTGTACTTAAATATTAATTTTTGGATCTTTTGTTCTACTAATCCGATAAGCTTATAGCATTTTCAGATCAGCATTCAGATGATATACTTTCCCTTTCACCGTATCAAATGAATAGGTTTTATCTTTATAGCGCAAAGCACATTTATTTCCTGCTTTTGATAAAACAGTGATTGATTTCAACTGACCATCTTTCCATTCCATGTTCACTTCGAATGCGCCTCTGGTTATCAGGCCAGAGATTTTCCCATCCGGAAGCGCAGAAGGAAGTGCAGGCAATACACTAATTTCGCCAGTATGACTTTGCACAAGACACTCCAGAATACCGGCAGCGCCTCCGAAGTTACCATCAATCTGAAACGGTGGATGGGCATCAAAAAGATTGGGATAGGAACCTCCGCCTCCTTTTTTCACGGATGCGTCCATAATCGGGTTGAACAGTTTACGAATCGTTGTATAAGCATGCTCGCCATCAAGGAAACGCGCCCAGTAATTTATTTTCCAGGCCAGACTCCATCCCGTTCCGTCATCGCCACGAAATGCTAATGATTTTTTTGCCGCTTGCAGCAAATCGGGTGAACTTAGCGGGGTAATTTCCTCTCCGGGGTACACGCCCCAAAGATGCGAAACATGGCGGTGGTGACTGGTTGTGTCGTCCTTGTCCGTCATCCACTCCTGTAACTGTCCAGCTTTTCCAATCTTATTCGGCGCGATCTGAGGAATTAACGCTTTTAATTCTACCGCAAACTGTTCGTCTGTTTTCAAGATTTCCGAAGTCGCAATACAAGCGCGGAATAAGCCGCGAATGATCTGGTGATCCATGGTTGGCCCTGCAACCAAACCTCCATTTTCAGGGGAATTGGAAGGAGAACTGATCAAGAAACCGGTCTCTGGATCTTTTGACAAAAAATTTACAAAAAACTCGGCAGCACCTTTCATTAACGGATAAGCTGTTTTTTGAAGAAAACTTTTATTCTGTGTGAAACGGTAATGCTCCCATAAATGCAGGCTGAGCCAGGCACCGCCCGTCACCCAAATTCCGTGATCGGAGGCATTGATCGGCGCTGCTCCACGCCAGATATCTGTGTTATGGTGCACCAGCCAGCCGCCGGCATTGTAATGCTCTTTGGCAACTTCCGCTCCCGTCTGAGACAAATCCTTGATCAAAGCAAAAAGTGGCTCATGAAGTTCGCTCAGATTAGTCATTTCCACGGGCCAGTAATTCATTTCTGTATTAATGTTCACCGTGTATTTGCTGTCCCACGAAGGCTTCAATTTATCATTCCACTTACCTTGCAGGTTTGCCGGATGACTTCCCGGCCTACTGCTCGCAATTAATAAATACCTGGCATACTGCACATACAACGCCAAAAATGCAGGATCATCCGGTGAATCTTTGAATTTCACAAGACGCTCATCGGTAGAAAGTTCCGAGTTAGCCTTCGAGGGCAAATCAAGACTGAACCGGCCAAAGAGTTTTTGATAGTCAGCCACGTGAGCCTTTTTTGCAAGATGATATGCAGTCGCCTTTTTCAAAATCCCTGCGGTTTTCACATCCGGTTTTCCCGTTACCGTTTTATAATCCAGATAATTTGTCGCCGCCGAAAGTACCAACGTAGCGGTGGATGCATTTTCAATCGAGATTTTTCCGTCGACCTGCTTTAATTTTCCATCCGTTATCACCTTCACTCTGGCAACTCCTTCCAAAACACCCTGATCTACTTTTACATTTAAAACCAGTTCATTTCCGTCGCCAGTCATTTTTTTTATGGCATGAATAGCGTCCATCCTAACAGAAAAATTCAGTTTTCCTTTTATGCTGCTTGCCAGTTTTATAAAAACAGCCTGTGCAGGAAAACTTGCAAAGACCTCTCTTTCATAACGCACACCGTCATGTGTATAACCAACCCGGGCAATACCTTCTTTCAGGTCAAGTTCTCTTGTGTAGTCTGTAAAATTTTCCTGACCGGGAAAATCCAGATATAAATCTCCGAAGGCCTGATATGCCATTTGACGTATCGGATTTCCCATAAATTCCTTGGTTGCCAAATCCTCAGCTTCTTTTTGTTTGCCTTCATTTAACAGCGAGCGGATTTGCCCAAGATACTGACTGGCTCCTGGATGAGCATAACTTCTTGGCTGACCGGCCCACAAGGTTTCTTCATTAAACTGGATTCGCTCGCTGGCAACTCCTCCGTAAACCATTGCCGCCAGCTTTCCATTCCCGATGGGCAAGGCGTCTTCCCATTGGCTGGACGGCTTTTTATACCAAAGTTTCAGATTCTGCTGACCATAAGAATAGCAGGAAGTCAATAAAAAAACCACGCAGGTAAAACTGCGGAGTACTATGCGAGGATTGTAGAAAATCATTGTAAACGGGTCTGGTTATGTTGTTGCTCAGGATTTTCCAATCCTAAATTATAAGTCTCTTTTTTTAAATTATTCAAAGGGAATTTCAACAAAACATATCCTTGTTTTGACGATAATTCCGGTGACTATTTATTCCAATCATCATTTTTGTTTGACTCATAGGCAGCTTCAACCAAATCCATTGTTTTCATCGCGTCATCGATCCCGGTTACCAATCCGTGATCAGAACCTTCAAGAAAGCGCATAAATTGAGACATTATCCCAATGAAAGCGTCAGGAAACCAGGTCTCGTCCAGCACCAGCGTTTTCCATTCGGGCTTCTGATTTACTGAGGTAATACAGTATTCAAATTTGTCTGCCGCACCGAAAGGATAATCCAGCAAAACACCCATTTTAACCTTTATTGCTCCTTTCGTCCCCTCCCACTTTATAAAACTTTCCTGATTTTCCGCACCAAATTCATGATCATGATTGGTGTTGATTAATGCGCGTATGTTTTTCCCGTAATCAAGCAAAATCGTACTTCTGGTAGACGAAAACGCTTTCAACGGATGGCCGAAACTTTTGGCCGTTATTTGATGCGGTTCTCCTAAAAAATACCTGATCAGATCCAGATAATGTATGCTGTGGTAAAGAATTTCAAGTCGTTCCTTTTCCACGATCCCCGGAAAAATTCCCCACGGCGTATGCGTGGTAAGCCTTATTTCCATGTCATAGATTTCCCCAATAAGGCCGGAAACGATCATGTTCCTGGCTGTCTGAACGAAAGGAGCAAAACGGAGCTGAAAATTCGCCGCAGTCGTCAACTGTTTTGTTTTACACAAATTAAAAATTTCAGACGTCTGTTTTTTCGTCTCTCCTAATGGCTTTTGAATCAATACCGACGCAAAATCAGGCAGCTGGTTTAAAACGGCTAAATATTGATCCGGCATAATTGCGATATCAAAAATCACTTGTGCTGGTGCTTCCCGAACCGCTTCCACGACACTGGAAAAAACATTGGCAATACCAAATTGAAGCGCCAGCCCTTCGGCTTTGAAAAAATCAATATCTACGATACCAAAAACTTCAAAACCAGCTTTCTGATAAGCTGGCAGATGCGCATCTTTTACAATACCGCCCGCACCGATGACAATAATCGGGCGATTTTCATTTGGCATTTCAACATTATAAGGTATGGTCGGAGCCATGCATTCCCGTTTAGTATTTCAGTACGACTGGTTATCACCGGTTATTCCCTTACTAAAAAAGGCAATACTTCTGATTTTATATTCATGATTTTAACAATATTGTATAATTGACACATTTCTGCTTAATGAATTGGAAAAATCAATTATTTATTCAAGTATAAATTGTTTCTTTACAAATGAACCCCACTTAGCATTAAAGATTTAATAGAATGAAAGAAAATGAATCTAAATACCAGGCTCCTGCATTGGATAAAGGTCTGGATATCCTGGAATACCTCTCTCTGAAAGCTACCTCCCTCTCACAAACTGAAATTGCAGCCGGTATTAATAAAAAGCCCAACGAGATTTACAGAATGTTGGTTTGTCTGGAAAACAGAGGTTATCTGATTCGTGATGAAGTGTCGGGAAAGTACAAACTGTCGCTCAAACTTTTTCACTTATCACACCGGCATTCGCCAGTCGACGATATTCGCAGAGCCTCTCAATATCCTATGGATGAGCTTTCGCTGGACATCAACCAATCCTGCCACCTGGGGATTTTATACATTGAAAAACTGATGGTCATTTCCCAATCGCGCAGCCGCGGTGCCATATCTCTGTCTATTGAAGAAGGCAGTCTGTTTCCATTACTGTTGACGACTTCGGGCAAGGTTTTGCTTGCTTTTATGCGGGAGGAAGAACGTATGCATCTGCTGCATAGAAACGACTTGTACATGAGCCAGAATGTAAAGGAAAGGAAACAAACCCTCAAACTGCTGGACGGGATAAAAACTCTTGGTTATTGCGTTAAAGACAGTGACTCTACCCGCAGTGTTACCGATATCTGCATCCCCCTGGCTACGTCCCAGGGAGATATAATAGGCGCGCTGACCGTCGCAGCATTGACCGCAAAATCAGACACTACGGTTTCTTTTGCTGATATTGTAACCAAAACTAAACTCGCCGCTGATAAAATCCTTGAAAGGCTTGGGCTGAATTGATCGTTTAAATCGTCAGTTCGATTTCGCTTCTTTGAATCTTTCCTCCCAATCTTTTCTTTCTTTTTGGAGATCATAGCCTGCTTTGGATAAATAATTATTAATTCTGCCTTTGTACTTTCCGAAAATGTGGTGTTTGCCATCAGAAGTACCTGCGTCCATCGCTAGCTCGCGGGCTTCTGTGAGCCAGGTAAGGATCTGCTCTTTCTCCGATGTTTTTAGCGCAGGAATCATATCCTGATAGGCTTTGTAGGTTACGTTAAGCACGTTGTAGGTCATGCCGTTTTTAACAAGCTCTACTTGTTCATTTGTTAAATTCTCTTCCAGTCCGGTCAGGAATTTGTTGTGCAAAACAGACAATTTCTGACTGGCATTTTCTTCAATTGCTTTTAATCGAGATTCTATTTTTGTTTTGTCCAGCGCTGTTTTCGCTTTTTCTTCTTTTACGGCGATATTCTTTCCCTCATGAATTGCGTTCAGATTTAAGTATTGGAAAATAATAATATCCCTCGTTTTTCTGTATTTAACCGAATCGGACAAATGTAATGGTGTAAGGATTTTGTCGGCACGGAGTGTGATGGTTTTTAAATATTCCGCTTCCTTTTCCGTATGGGTCTGGGCGCAAGCCATAAAAAACGACATGGTCAGCAAAGCGGTTATGGTGAAAATCCTTTTCATACGGTTAGCTACTTTTTAGTTTTGAATAGTTTGAAATATCGATTTTAAATAGGCCGTATTGGCTCCGAAATTACCTTTTATGTCCTGTGGTCTACTTGCATCACGTGATCTTTCGATCACCAGCCATCCCTGCCAACCCATTTTATCAAGTGTACTTTTAACTTTTTTCATATCCAGCCGGTTATTGTTTTGAAGCAAGACACCATCCTTGTCCGTACAATGGATCTGACAAATTCTGTTTTTACCCAGTATTTTTAATTCTTTATTCAAATCTCTTCCCGCCTCAAGCGCATTGGAAAAATTGAAATAAATCTGAATGGCTTCCGAACCTACGTCCTTCAATAATTTCACTTCCTGAGCAGCGCTCAACGCGGTTTCTATACCAATAATGATGCCCGCTTTTTCTGCCAGCGGAGCAATTAATTTTAACCGATCAACAATCAATGGACGCAATTCCGGATTTTTGATCAAATCACCCTGAACACCCAACGGCAAAAAAGCCACTTTGATATTCATTTGTTTCATCGTCACGATACAATCATTCACCATTTTTTCAACACCTTCACGTTTTGCAAAAGACTGCGCGTAAAAACCAGTCATGGCCAATGAGCAAAATTCAAGTTGAAGTTCTTTGGCCCTATCCAGATATTGTTTTCTGATTTCAGGATCAGCCAGTTTATTGTCAAAAGTTTCACGGTTGCCCAATCCACCCATATCGATTTCCAGACCGTCCGCACCAATTTCTTTTGCCAGTGGTAAGGCACTCAATTTCTGACGCTTCAAAATCATAAGGTCAATGACCGCAATTTTGTACGGTTGGTCTTTTTTTATATCCTGACTTTGAACAGAGAAAATCAGCAGGTATGTCAATGACAACGTGAAAAATATTTGTCTTAGTTGATAGCGCTTGGATGATGACATTAAGGTGTGGATTTATTATGTAACATTTTGATTTTCATCACAGAATACAATTCGGTTTAATTTTCGTTTTTATCCGGAATCCAATTCTTTGAATAATAAACAGGAGGCTCCCCAGGAGCCCAACTTTAAGAAATTGATCTCTTTGCTAGAAACAGGAGGCCTCTCTGAGGCCGTTTTGCTTTTTGGATATTTGAGTAAATCCCCTCTTGACAATCAATATTCGTGCGACTATAATTCGATAACCAATTTATTTCCCGGCTCCTATGGAGCCTCCTGTTTATAGAAACATCCTTGTTAAATTCCACATCCTGGCTCCGTAGGAGCCTCCTGCGCAACAGCCAAATTCGTATTAAAGAAGGTTAAGGAGGCTCCTATGGAGCCAAATATTACCGCATTGATCGCTTGGCTAGAAACAGGAGGCCTCTCTGAGGCCGTTTAGCTTTTTGGGTATTTGAGAATATTTTCTGCTTGCCAATCAATACTCGTACGACTTTAATTTGATAACCAATTTATTTTCAGGTTCCTATGAAGCCTCGGGTTTATAGAAACACCCTTGTTAATTTCCACATCCTGGCTCCGTAGGAGCCAAATATTACCGCATTGAACATTTGGCTAGAAACACGTGGCCTCTCTGAGGCCGTTTTGCACTGAAATATTTAACAACATATTCTTTTAATGATTTATATATGGAAAATTTTTAATTCAAACCTTATCACAATAATCCCGGCCACTTTTCATCCACGATCGGTTTCGACTTCAATTTTGCCGGATCGATTTTAACATATTTAATCCGCTGCCGCCGCCAGGTGTAAACAATATGCACCATACCATCGGCGGATTGAATAACCGATGGATAAGAGTACTGACTGACCGGGGAATCTTCCAGAACCAAAGCCGCTTCCCAGCTTTTCCCATCCTTTGAAATTGCAACGTTCAGAGGTGTTCGCGCGCCTTTCTTTTCATTTTCCGGTGTTTTTACATGATTATAAACAAGCAGTTGCCGCCCATCTTTCAAGCTCACGGCGTCCGTTCCTGAGTTATTGTTCGGCATATTTGTCGCTTTCATCTCAGACCAGGTTTTGCCATGATCATTCGACCTGGATTCTACTATTGACCTGTTTTGGCTTCGGCACAAAATCTGCAAATCGCCGTTTTTATGGGTAAGTATACTGGGCTGTATCGCATTGATTGTTTTCCCATCGTTAATCGGGCCAACTTTCCGCCAGGTTTTCCCGAAATCAGACGTTATTTCAAAATGAACTTTCCAGCCATTTCCTTCTGTACTCGATGGACACCAAAGCTCTCCATTGGACAGCAAAACAGGTTTGTTCTTCACCGGACCCAAAAAACCGTTGGGTAATTCAGTAGGTTTTGACCATGTTTGTCCGTTATCTTTTGACGACATCAGGAAACCTTTCCATTTGGCTACGTTGGGGCCTACCTTGTAAAAAAGCAACAAATCCCCTTTGGGAATCTGATACAAAACAGGGTTCCAGCAGGCATACCGGAGCGTATCACTGACGATGCCGTTGGTAACTTCCACAGGTGATGTCCACTGATCATTTACCATTCGGCTTAACCAGATCCCAACATCAGGATTTCGCTCTTTTGTGCCGCCAAACCAGGCAGAAATGAGACCGTCCGGGGTTTCGGCAATGGTGGCTGCATGACTTTCCGGGAAGGATACTTTTTCAAAAATGAATTCATCTTTCACAATACCCTCTTTCCAGGTTTGCGACTTTGCGAGCACGCCGATCAGACAACATAATCCGCCAATCAGCATTGTTACTTTATTTTTTTTCATTTTTTTGTTTTATTGTTTATCACACCAATGGAGATTTTTTATCCGTCCGAAGGCCAAAAAAGCGTCGGACGGGTGTTATAACTCATTCCTGTATCATTATCCGCCCTATTTTATCAGACGAGCCGGCTTTTTTCCCGTTGACCAGAACCTGTAATCCTTTCCCTTTTTTATAACGATCTCCATTTTTGTCCCAAAGGATGGTCAGGATTTTTCCATGATACAAAATATTATCAAGACAAAACCAGTCCCATTTTTCCTGCGGAATTAATGGATTTACTTCAATCGTCTGATCCTCGCGCGGACGCAAACCCACAAGCCCGGATATGATCAGATCATTAAAAGTAGAGTGATTGTAATAGCGACTTCTTTCCTGATCACCTTTGAGCCAGTATCCGGTTGTTTCGTCGAGATATTCTCCTATGTACGGTTTTCCTCGGTAATATTGCGACTCCACATACAATTCCATCAGCCTGAAATAGGTGGTATCAGCCAATATTTTCTGCGGTTCTGCATTCATTCGGTTTGCCATTCCGGTCAGTGTCTGTGAGGTTGCAAAAGGCCAAATGGCACCGTCCCACTCACATTTGCAGCAACCATGGGTGCGAAATTCAGGATGGCGGCGCTCCGCGGTAGTTAAGCCAAAGGGAGCTTTAAAACCCTGCGGATCAGACACCTGCTTCCAGGCTGCGTCGTATTTTCCGTCGGGCAAATTGAAATACCAGGGGATAAAACCTATCGCCTCCCGTACGCCAGCAAATGATCCTTCTCCATTTTTTTTAACCGTTTCAAAAAACTGACTTTCCTCATTCCAGAGTTTGTCTTCAATCAATTTTTTCAGTGTATCACTTTTTGATTTGTAAAGTGCCGACAGATTTTTGTCTCCTTTTAATGAGGCAAGAGAAGAAATGGCTTTTGCATTACCATACATGTAACTGTTGATCGTCGGCCTGGCATTTTGCTCCCTTCTTCCACCGCTCAGTGATTCTTCCATTCCATCTTTTACATCACTTTGCCAGAATAATCCGCTTTTGGTTCTTCTGTCTTTCTCCCAGCTTTTATATTCAGCATCCAGATCCGGAAGCATATCCAGCACAAAAGCCTTGTCGTTATTTACCTTGTACCGGTTGAGAAGCGCATCCGCGGTCCAGCTGCTGAATGTGAGTAATTTCTTCATCCGCCCACCCTGGTTCCCACGAAACCAGGTATGTACATAGTCATCAACATATTGCTGATTATGCAGCCAGCGCCCTTCGTATATATGATGCCCTAATGCACAGCTGATCATGTTGTATTGATCGGCGTAATTACGATCGACCAAAAATTCTGTAAGAATAAAACCCTGCGGTGTTTTATGAATATGTTTTCTAAAAGTCCACCAGCGGTAATAATAGATTTCCTGAAAATTGTCCTGAGGACAATCAAACAAGGGAATATTCGCTTTCATCCAGTCCCAGGACTGAGCGTTCGAAATTGCGTTTACTTTGTTTTCATCTTCCATCCTGTTAAAACGCTCCACATGATGACTGTAATTTTCAGCTTTTAACACCGCGGGAACATAACTTTTTTTTGTACAGGACAATGTCAAAATTGCCAAAGTGACAAAAAGATAAAGGCTGCTTTTCATGCCAAAATTTACTTTTTTGATACCCATACTACGATCGAATTCGTTTCTTTTTGTGATAGTTGCAAGAGCTGTCCACCTCTTACTTTTTCAGGTTTGCCAATTATTGCTCCCGTTTTCATTTCTATTTTCCTCAGAAAATAATTCCCTTTCATTGAAGTTAAATCCAACGATAATTCTTTACCTGATTCTGGTATGGCAATCATACCAATCTCTTGATTAGCGAGGATATATGCTCCTTTGTTTTTTAATACCGGCTTCATTTTCGCTGCATCTGAAAGAAAATGAGCAGTCGTTACTTTTGGAATGGCACTGAGCGATCCTCCTGCCATAAAAATCGCCCAGGCATTATTGTCATACCCATTTGCAGAATATAAAACGGCCTTTTCAGGATATTGCTGACGATAAGTCAAAACGGATTGATAGATTGATTCAAAGGAAATCTTTCCTGTTTTTTGAATGCGTGCATGTTGTCTCGGTGCAAGATTTTTTCCTCCTTCGGGTGCATAAACGGTGCCATCTTCTTTGTTATGCCAATAACGGATATCGATCAGGTCTACCATTTTGGAATAAACAGCATCGGCCAGAATAGCATCCTGAACATCTTTGGTCGTGCTTAGCGCCACGAGTGCATTTTTACCTTTTTCCTTTTCCCACGCACCGATAACATCCAGCCAGAATTTTACAAAATGCAGGGGTCCGGTATACTCGGCGCTGATAAACTGGATCACGCTGCCATTATTTTCAAAATTGTCAAGGCATTTTCTGATGTAAGCCGTGTGCAGCGCTTTGTGAACCGGATTATGGATATCATAAAACTGATCGGCCATGAAAATCCGTTTGTCTCCTGCGTAGGGAGGCGGTTCGGGGAAACCCGTGTTGTTAATATTGTTTGCCGGACGCCAGGGGAAATCGGCATAATGTGCGCCTGCTTCCAGAATGTTATGCTGAAAATAATGCTGGTGATAAAGTACCAAACCTTTTTGATCAGCCAGACTTGCAAAATCCTGTAACCGATTCCAGTACCACGTGTTGTATTTTGTCAAATCATACTTACTGAGATTATCCCAGGCAGTGCCCTGACCACTTCTTGCAAAAGGTTGTTCGTAAAACGGAGCCCAAACTTCGCCGTCAATTCTACGGATACGTTCATGATCATCACGTCTTCTGTCATACCAAAGTCCATAATTATGATCCAGGACTGTTATATTTTTAATCAGCATGGAATCTGTCATTTCCTCCATAATATCCGTCAATCCGTTTCCATAGCGTCCGGGTACAAAACGGGTGATATGAGATTTTGCAGTGCTGACATCATGCGGTTTTGTACTACCACGCCACCACGGAACTTCCTGTCGACTGCCCGTCACTACACTTTCTTCACGAACAAGCCAGCCATTAATGATCGTCATTGGAGCACCTTTTTTAATTTCTATTGGTGCTTTTACTCCAACTTCATCAATACTTTTTACTTGCATCGTAGAAACCGGCACCGGATTTTTTCTAATCACCTCATCAATCCAATCAGCTAATTGTAATGCAGGCAAATTGGATCCTGCGGCTAATTGCGCAGCCTGCGCCAAGGTTGGACTGCTGGATGCCTCCGTTTCTTTTGGTAAAATAAAGGCCCTGTTTAAAACCTCTTTTCCAAGCCTGTCGGAAAGCTGTGCATAGTATAAACTTCCTGGCCGGATATGTTCATTGACATTTTCCCAATAGCCGTCACCGGCAAATTGCGACCAGATCCCAAAAGCATAATTGGTGGCCGTAGGCGGACTGAAATTATCTACCCGGGAAGCAGAACATTGCCATAAAACGCTGTTCGCCGCAGTCCATCCGGCTCCCTGCCCATCCTGACCGCGATTCATAAAACTTAATCCTTCGCCGTCAACAATTACATTATCAAATAAAATTCCGGATACCCAGCTGTCAATTGTTCCGCTGAAACGAAACGGTAAATGGGATTCACACTGCACGAAGGCATTAGGCCCGGCGGCACAAAACCCTGCCGAAAAATCATGATAGCCATTTTCTGCGTAACATCTTTGAAAAAGAGTTTGCTGTCCCTGTGTGAAAAAAGTGTAACGCCGCTGTCCCCCGATTTCCGAAACCGGATGCAGGGATTTGCAATCTTCCACCGTAATTTTTGAAGCCGTTTCATATACAGCTACCGCTGAGCCTGCGAGGTTGGTAAAATTCAGCTGCCGCACCCAGGCATTTTCGATATTTTCAAAGGTTATGCCCATCCATCGGTGATCTTCATCTTTGGAATTGGAGGTATCATAACGGGATTCAATGCTCAGATTTTCTAAGCCTACATGATCAATTCTGCCTTTCCATTGATACCTGGAGACTGTACCTCCTCCATATTTTTGATCCAGAGCCGTGGTTATGGGCACATCAATTGTAATTTTATTCCCTGAAACGGCTGTGATAATCCTATCCCAGACAATATCACGCTGACCCGGTTTCCAGCCCAGCCAAGCGGTTTCGCCGCCGAATTCTTCCATCTTCAAGGCCTGAATCCATTCCTTTGTTGAAGGGCGTTTTATTCTGATCCGGTCTCCTTTTTTTAGCGATCCTGCATTTTCAACGTCAAATTGTGTTGCATTTACGGGCACATAGCTATTGGTAATTTTTAATTCTTCACCCGCTTTCCAATCATTTTTTCCGGCGACCCGGATAATTGTTTCACGCGTTTTTCCATCCCCGATTAAAAAAGTCCCGTTTTTGTCAGAACCGCTTCCTCGCAAAACAACACCTGAATTTTTTATTGAAAGACTTCCTTGGAGTACATATGAACCTTTTTCCAGTAGAACAGCGCCCCGGAAATTATGCTGATTTATTGGCAAAGTTGCGACATAATCCAAAGCAGCCTGTATTCGCTGGGTAGCATCACCGGGTTTTAGCGGGACGATGATTTTAACTTCAACATCCGGAATTGGATCGCTTCCTCCCATATAACCGCTATGAGAAAAATCAATAACCCTGTTCCCCAACGAATCCGGAACGTACACAAGCCTGCCCTCAGCTCCCAACGATACAGGAGACGGTGGCTTCACTTTTTTTTGCGCAAAAACCGAAACATTAACAAGTAAATACAACCCGTAAAAAAGCAGGGCTGTATTTCGCATGTTAGTCGTTGAAGTGTAATTTATTTTTCTCAATGGTTTTTAATGTGGCTTAATATGTGATTATCTTTTTATACGTCGGATGGCTTATTCTATTGGTCAGATATTTTTTTTACCCGTCGGATGGCGGAAAAGCCATCCGACGGGAGTTTCCTGCTCATTCGATAGTTCATTTCCTCCATCATACTTATACGCACCTATTTTTTGCCTGAGTTTGTTTTGGTTGAAGCCAGCGTATCGAAATTATTCTTTGGGTTTTTCCAGTCTGTTTTCTTTTTAGGATCAATTCCGTTGATAAATTTTTCAATATTGGAATAGCCGTCGCCGCTCATATCTTTCTGTGCATCAGAAGCATCCTTCGGATTTAAACCGTATTTAATTTCCCAATCGTCCGGCATGCCATCGTTATCCGAATCTTTGTACGGCGTTCCTTTATATTCCGGATAACCACCTACTTGTGAAATGTCGGTAATGATACCATTTTTATAAGAATCGATCGGCAAGCGGCGGTGCTCAAATTGCGTTGTTGGCAATTTTACGTTTTCAATCGGGTTGATCTTTCCTGTACGCACCTGAGAGGTAATACGCGCATCGACCGGATCACGTTTTGGAAGTGTTGCTCCCGCGTTATCAAGCACATAACCGAAAGATTCCTGCGCAGTCATGATCGGAAACTCAGGCATTGGCAATGGCTTATTCCATTTCATATAGTCACGATATTTGCCGGTATTACCCAGTTCTTCCACCTGAACACCTCCATCCCAGTTATCTTTCGTTACCTTCTCATAACCTTCCATAATATTGCCATTTACATAGGCACGACCAAAAACAAGATGATCCAGTTTACTTCTTCCCGATTCCGGTTTTAATATACGATGGCCGATCGGAGAATTTTTTGGTGTCTGCGGCCCTGGTTTGAAATAGTTATTGATAATATTATACATCGCCCGGTAATCACCTCCGTCTATCGAACGGTGTACCCAGTTGAAAACAACATTATTGGTAAAATTAAAAATACCAAACCAGCCGATCGACGGATTTCTCCCGGCGTTATTCGCCCAAAGGTTACGCATAAAAGTACAATTTTCGCCTCCCAACGTGCTTCCGAACGAGTGGTTCCAGGTGTCGAGAGTTTCCGAAAAAATCGAGTTTTGTATCGTAATATTCACGGTTGGCAACTTTTGTTCGGCAACACCCGTGCTATCGTTATACATGTGGCGGTACATCGACATATTTTCGTCCAGTCCCCAGCTCGCAGAAACGTGATCGATCATAATATTTCCAATGGGATTTCCACCGATTGAATCATCCCGGCGTCCCACAAATGTTTCCCCGCGCCGAAAGCGCATATGGCGGATCACCACGTCGTGCGTATTGATCCATACCGTTTCCCCAGCCACACAAACACCGTCACCCGGCGCCGTTTGCCCTGCAATTGTGATGTATGGCGCACGAATGATCAAAGGCGTTTTGATACGGATTATGCCAGCCACGTTAAAAACAATAATTCTTGCTCCGCCTTTTTCACAGGCATCACGCAGTGTACCAGGCCCGCTGTCGGCCAGGCTGGTCACAACATAAACCTTTCCGCCGCGTCCGCCAAAGCTAAACGCACCACCACCCTGCGCACCCGGAAATGCCGGAATTTCGGATTGGGGAAGATCAACCGGACGTGCTGCCCAGGGAATGTACGGCTTCCCGTTTTTTGCTTCCTGCTCAATGACCGGCCAGGCTTTTTGCCATGCTATATCCGACCTTTTGTTAGCCTCCGCCAATAAGGAATCACTTGTTTTCTGTGCGGCAGCAGGGATTTTAGGATACTGTGCCATCACCTGACCGCTCATAAGAACAGGTATCATTAACGAGAAAAAAGAATAACGTTTAGCTTTCATATTGAAAATTGTGATTTACAACTTTAATTATTTCAAAGGATCAAAAGTCCCGGATGGCCATCCAAGGTTTTGTTCCAGCCGTGGATTATTTGCCAGCGAAACGGATGGAATCGCAAAAAAGTAATATTCCGGCATCCATTTTATAGTATACTTTGTATCAAGTTGTTTTGGAACAATTTCAAAGTAATTTTTATAGGCCGAATCCAGGTTCATTCCGTCGCGCTGTGCAGCGAAAGCCGCCGCAGATATGGCAGCTGTTTTAAGGTTGATGGTTACCCCGTTTCTTCTTTTCCCGTTCAGTTTCGACTCAAATAATTTCCAGCGGCGCAGGTCCCAGAATCGTTTCCCTTCGAAAGCAAGCTCGATTTGTCTTTCAAGCAGAATCGCTTCAAACATTTCCGATCTCGTCATATTCGCTTTTAACCCGTATAGCCCGTCGGCTCCGGCATCAATCCCGGCACGTTTTCGGATATCGGTCAATTGCTTATATGCTTCATCAAGTTTGTTAATACCACAAGCCGATTCTGCAAAATTCAGCATCACCTCTGCATAACGCATTTCGATCCAGTCGGTTCCGCTGTTGGCTACTGCCCCCGTTGCCAGATTGGGATCAATCGCTTTCCGAACATAAAAACCACTTACTGTCGCCTTTTGCTCAACGGTTTTATTATCAACCATATAAGTCCATAAACGATAGTTTGTATTTCCATTGATCGGCCAGGTCGCACCGTTGAAAGCAATGGTGTTATCAAACCTTGGATCCCGGTTTTTATAAAATAGTCTGGCGTCATATCCTGAGCCTGTCTCGGTAATATTTTTACCATTCTTCATAGGAAAAGCCTGCGTAATTTCCCAGGTGGGCTGGTTAGATCCGCTTCCCGTTCCCAGATAAGAAGGGCGCGTATTGTTGTCCCAGGTCTGGTTTTTGTTGATCTGGTCTCCCACTTTATTATTGTAGCAGGTCACCCAAACAGATTCCGGGTTATTCGCTTCTGTAAACCACAGATCTTTAAAACTGGTGTGAAGTTTGAAACCGTTGGCCGTCAGCAGATCTATGGCCTTCTTATTCGCATCATAAGCGGCCTGCCAACGTTCAGACAAATCGTTCGGGTTAAACTGAGGACTGGCATAATGCAACAAAATCCTTCCTTTAAAACCGGCTGCCGCACCGCTGGTAATGCGACCCCAATCATTACTGTTTGACCATTTTCCTGGTAAATTGGCAATACTGTAATCCAGATCTTTTACAATTTGCTGAATACTTTGCGAGGTGCTGCTGCGCGGAATTGCCGCCTGATCTTTTGCATCGCCGCCCACACCTTCCAACGGTTCCAAAACCAGCGGAACACCGCCATAAAGCTGCACCAGATCAAAATAACGATATGCCCTGAAAAAAGTGACCTGCCCCTGCAATTCTTTTTTATATCCTTCGCTCAGCACACTGTTGGGCATTTTTACTAAAAACTGATTGATGGACCGGATCTTGCCGTAATTGTTGGTCGCACTCACAGCGGTTCCGAAATCTGTGACGGTATTAACCTGTACCGTTCCTTCAAAAAACCGGGTTTCTCCCGAAATTTCATCCGTGCATTTCAAAAAATCGCCCGTTGGCCAAACCGGAAGGTTTTGGTCGTAAACGTAATCTACATAGCCACGTGCCAGCAGGGAATCGTTAAATACCTGTTCTTCATTAAAAGCGGAAAGGTCAGTTTTGTCTAAAACTTTTTCACAGCCGGATAGAACGAAGGCAGAAAGTATAGCGGTTATATATTTCGTTTTCATTTTTGTCAATGTTAAAGTGTAAGGTTAACTCCCAGCGACCAGGTCCGTAAAACCGGATACACGTTGTAAGCTCCGGCGGCATCCTTATAATTGTAAGGGTTATAAAAATTGACCGGGTTCATAGCCACACCAATAATTTTCAATGAGGTAACACCCAGGCGTTTTGCAACATCCTGTCCCAGCGTGTAAGATAAATTCAGACTTCTCATACGCAGAGAAAAGGAATTCCTGAACCAGAAGGAAGAAACAACCGAATACGTATCTTCATAAAACGGATCGGGATAAGCGGCTGTGGTATTTTGTGGTGTATAGTGATCTGCCCAGAAAGCCGGACGGGATATGTCTTTTGCCGCTCTTTTTCTCGCATCTCCTTCCACCGTAGCCTGGCCACCGAAAGAACCTGCCGTAACCATATCCAGCTTAAAACCTTTGAAACCAATTCCAAATGATAAACCGAACGTGTAATGATTATTCTCTTTGCTGGTTAACCAGTCCAGATCATCTTCCGTGATTTTTCCATCCGGTGCCGCATAAGTTCCGTCTACCTGTCTTGGTCCGCGGATGTCCTTATAATAAAGCATACCCGGTTTTGGTGCCTGACCAAAAATGGTATAGTTGGCATTTTGTTCCAGAAACTTGTTCACATCCTCCTGCGACCTGAACATGCCAAGATACTGATAGCCCTGCACACCACGGTCACTTGATCTTCCGGTCGGGTCGAGCCAGCTGCCTAGGTTCGTCGAAGCGACATCAACCAATATATTTTTGTTATCATTCCAGGCAAGAAAAGCATTGACATTATAATTGATATTTTTCCCGATTTTATCATTCCAACCCGTTGAAAACTCCAACCCGAAAGAATTAACACTTTCATAGTTTTCCGAAGGCATCGCAGAACCGATCGTAAGCGGAACAGAAGAAGAAAGTGTAGTTAATAAATTATAGCCATGATCATGATAAACATCGATTGTAGTGGATAATTTGTTATTCAAAAACGACGCGTCCAAACCAAAATTTTTCTTGGTAACATCATCCCAGCGCCCAAAATAGTTAGGTAATTTTTCAAGTTTTATACCAACCGTCCTGTCGCTGTTTCCGCCAAAAACCGCTCCGTTGGATGCCTGCGGTGTATAACGCTGCATCCACTGCCAGTTTGCGGTACGGTCACCACCAAGAAATCCGATCGAAGCACGCAGTTTCAGGAAGTTTACAAAAGCGACTTTTTGTTTGAAAAAATTCTCTTCTGTGATAACCCATCCGGCAGAGAGCTGCGGGAAAGTTCCCCAGCGATATTCCGGCGCAAATTTGGTGGAAGCGTCTCTGCGAAAGGAAAATTCTAACAAATACCGGTCGGCATAACTGTAATTAAATCGGCCAACGTAGGAGAGAATCCCGCTTTCATTCGCCAGGTTTGGTCCAATATCCTTTGCACCGAGAGCAGACATCAGATAATCGTTTCCTCCTTCAAAAATCCCTTCTTTCATAGTAGCAATACTTTCGGTATAAATCTCGGATTGTTCTACCAAAGCAAGTGCACTTACCGAATGACGGCCAAAATCTCTTGCGTAACTCAGGTTAACATTCATCTGATAACTTTCCGAATATCCCGGATTAAACCGTAATCTGTCGCCGTTATTAAGACGCGTTGCCGGATTGGGTGTTCCACCGTAAATGTGTTTGTTCTCCCCCAGCATCGAAAATCCGTAGGTTTTGTAATAAGTCCCGAACTGTTTGCCCCAGTCATTTCCAAGGTTTTTATTGTAAACCGTACGCACTTTTAAGCCAGGCACAAACGGGACATTATATTCCAGATAGGCATTAATGTTCAGCACCACATTTCTCGCCCTGGTGTAGTTATTCAGTTTCTGCGCTTCAAAGAAATGGAACCCGGTAGTTCCTGAGCCACCCGGCAAAAGCACCGGCAAACCGTTGACGTAAGGCGGAATAAACTGAGGAGTATTCAACAGGTTGGTTACATCTTTTTCAACGTTTTCACCACCTTGTTTCAGATAAAATAATTTGTTGTCGGAAAGGTTTCCGCTCACGCCAAGGCCAACCTTGATATGATTAGTCACGTTCACATCCGTACTCGCTCTGAAATTCCATTTTTTATAACTGATATTGTCCACATTACCGTTTTGATAGAAATAAGTGGCACCTGCAAAAAAGGTTGCCCGCTCGGTTCCTCCACTTATATTGACGGCGTGGCGTGTGTTAAGTGATGGCTTCCAGGCCATGTCAAACCAGTTGTTGTTGTTATTCTTAAAATGTTCCAGCTCGTCTGCCGAATAATATTCAGGATCCGTCGGCACCAGTCCCCGGGTTTTATTGTAATCGTTCAGATAAGTTGCCAGCTGCACGCCGTTCATCATTTTGGACCGGTACGTTGCATCCGAGCTGCCAAATGTTGTGGTGTAACTCACCTGAGGCTTACCGGCTTTTCCTCTTTTTGTTCTTACCACGATAACGCCCAGCGCAGCTCTGGCCCCATACACAGCCGCCGCTCCATCTTTCAGAATAGACAGATTTTCTATTTCGGAAGCATCCAGAAGCTGAAAATCAGTTTCTGTCCGCACCACATCATCTATAATATACAGCGGAGAATTACTGCCGCCATCTTTTGACGCTTTGGTAGGGTTACGTATCACAATAGACGCAGCTGTTCCCGGACGGGCCGTTCCACCACTGACAGATACACCTGGAAGTTTTCCGACAAGCGCCGAAGAAATATCCCCAACCGGTAATTCATCGATCTGACTTATTTTTACAGTCGCCACAGCGCCCGTTAGATGCGATCTTTTTTGCTCTCCGTAACCAATAACGACCACATCATCAAGTGATTTCACATCCGGTTCCAGGCTCACTTCCAGAAAAGTGCGGTTTCCTATTTCAATAGTCTGATTTATAAAACCAACGTAACTAACTACAACAGCGCTTCCATCCGAAGGAATTTCAAGGGAAAATTTACCTTCGGCATCACTCGTGGTACCCGTGCGCGTACCTTTTACAAGAACTGAAACCCCGGGCAGTTTATCTTTCGAAATCCCGTCCCGGACCTCGCCTTTTAACTGACGGGTCTGCGCTATCCCGCTAAGCGAAAAGCTCAGAAGGACTAAAATAAGTAAACCATTTTTCATCATGTGATCATGTCAATTAAATGTAACTATACCAGTATTTACTGCGATTTTGACTAGCAAAGTGATCCTAAACCCATGATCAAGTCTATTTAGGCACTTGGTAGAATGCAACTATTTATTTGATTTTTTTTATGCACACGTTACCGGGAACGTTTGCATAACCTTTTCACAAAAATTGAAAAAGATGAAAAGTGTATATAAGACACAATAATTGAATAACCCATTACCCTGTCAGCAATAAGAATACCATGTAAAAAGTTGTATTATTTAAATATGAATGTAAAAATTAAATATAAATTCATATCGATTAATTTCGTTTAAAAGCGACAGATATGCCTTTGAAAATATTTTCATAAATAAAAATAATCAATCGTAAATATTTTATTATAAACCGGCGATTTTTTGACTCTTATAAGGAGGTTATCTTCGTTTCGTTCTTTTTAACATAAACATAAAAATGAAGCTTATTCTGGTATTGGGATCCCCGAATTTCGAAGATGGCTCATTGAGCTCCATTGCAAAAAGCAGGCTTGAAGTTTGTAAGACGTTATACAAGCAGGGCAATGCCAAAATTGCGCTGACGGGTGGATTTGGAGCTCACTTTAATACAAGTCTCAAACCGCACGCCTATTATCTGAAAACACAACTTATAGCCGACAGCATTCCTGAGCAGGATATTATGGCATTGATTGAATCGCGCCATTCTGTGGAAGACGCTACGCTGTCAAAATGGATGATTGAAGAATATAAACCGGCTGAAATTATTATCGTCACTTCCGATTATCATTACGAAAGGGCGAAGGTAATTTTCAAAGCCGTTTTTAAACCGTTTGATCAGTTTACATTTTCTCTTGCCCCAAGTACCGATGTAGGCCCTGAAATACTGAATCCATTGATCAGACACGAAGCCATCGCATTACAGGATTTAATAGCAAATGGTGTGCGTTTTTAATTAAAAGAGCGAAGCCGTCATGGCTTCGCTCTTTTAATTAATATCAGCAGTTTACGGCCATTATATACCATTATTACAAAACAGCATTTCTTCCTCTTTTAATCCGGCGACTGAAAAGCGGGATATTTTGGAAATAAACTGAAAAGGTATTTTAATTGAAAATATATCATCTTTCTCCCGTCCGTCTAGCATCATTTTGCACTTGAATCCGTCCGTTAGCAACTCAATTCTTTTAATCGAATTGCGGTTAAAATAGAAGGGCTCAAAGTCATTCATCTGGATGTCATAGAAAAAATATTTTGCGTAAATAAGATAATGGACAGAAGCATCCGACATATCTTCAATGGCCTGGTAAATAATTGTCTGTAAAAACAGATCTATCTTTTTCATATACATATTCGCCATAGTTAGGGGTAAAACGAATGATTCGTCCGGACATAAAGAATCGGGCCGGCACCACGCATTCGGAGCATTTCATAGTCTCCGGAAAGATTGTTTTTTTAAAACACTGGATTGTATGCCGGCATATATCATTTTCAATCTGCTGCCATGCGCGGTCATCGGCATCCAGTGTAAAAAAACAAGCACAAACCAGGCCAGAATTCCTTTTAGGTTTAGACTAAACCTTTTTAAATCGGTCACTGCTTTCATATTTCCCATCACCACCGAAAAGCCGGGATTTTTATAAACAAAATTTCCAAGCTCCTGCTGCTCAGCCATCAATTGAAAATTCCTAGCCAGATTTTCACCTTGCTGAATCGCGACCTGAGCAACTTGCGGATGCCCGTCGGGATATTCGACGCGATCCATTTCCAGAGAAATATCCCCGATAGCAAAAATATTATAGGTATTTTTTACTTTGTTAAAGCGATCAACCAGTATCCGGTTATCCTTTCCGTAAACCTCCGGTGCCAGCCCGGGAATTATACGTCCTTCCGTTCCAGCCATCCAGATCAGATTTTCACTTTTTATCACTTCGTCGGTGGATAACAAAACATTAGCATTAGAAAAATCCTCGACAAAAGCACCCAGGATTACTTTAACGCCCGATTCCCGAAGATACTGCCAGGCATCAGTCTGCGACTTTTCAGTCATCGCGGATAACAGATTCTTATTTTTTTCAATCAGGTAAATTTCGGCTCGCAGGTGCGGATAAGTTTTCTTTAAAGAATTATTCCTGATTCCTGATAACATGGCGGCAACTTCCACTCCGGACGGACCGCCACCTGCTATGACAAAGGTTAGCTGCGCTTTCGCCACAACGGGATCTTTTGCCCTAAACGCATTTTCAGCCTGCAGCAACAATCGTTTTTGGATCAGCACTGCATCTTCGATCGTTTTCAGCGAGAACGCATGCTTCTGAATATTCTTATTTCCAAAAAAGTTGGTCACCGTACCTGTTGCCAGCACCAGATAATCGTATTCCAGAATCCCGTCCGACAACACAATCTTGTTTTCATCGGGAATGACGCTTTCCATTTCTCCACGGTGAAAAGTTAAATTATCCTTTCCCGAAAATAATTTCAGGAAAGGATTACTGATTTGGGAAGGTTCGAAAATTGATGCAGCTACCTGATAAAGGAACGGCGGATAAAAATTATAACTGTTTTTATCGACCAGCGTTACCTCAAACTTTATGTTATGAGCCAGTGATAGGGCCAAATTAATACCTGCAAATCCACCGCCAACTATAATTACTCTCATTACAAATATTATTCAACGATTATCAGGTTCACAGTGTTTTTGGAGGGTATTATCCGGATCAGTTCAGGCCGATGCCAACAATTTTTCAGACAAATAATGTTCAATTTGTTTTACAGTTTCCAGCTTTCCATAATCCTCATCCGGAATCGCAATATGGAATTTGTCTTCCATTTGTAAAACCAGATCTATGGTATCCAAGCTATCAAATCCAAGATCTTTCGTTAGATGAGAATCTTCGGAGATGGATGCAGCCGGCAAGCCCGAAGCCCTGCCAAGTAATTCTATAAGTTGCTTTTTCATCGTGAATATGGTTTTGTTTATTGTGCCATAGAGGCCACAGAACTCCCGGCTGGTTTCGATTTCGCTCTGAATTTCGTCCATTTTTCGCCCAGACGGTCGGCCAGATAATAAGCCATCGGCACAAGATAGATCGTCAACAGCATTGAACTTGTAAGTCCGCCGATCAATACCCAGGCCAGGGAGTTTTTCCACTCTGCTCCTGCTCCTGACGCCGTAGCGATCGGGATCATACCAATCACCATAGCAATTGTAGTCATTAAAATCGGACGCAGACGTTCCTCCCCTGCATGCAGAATGGCCTGACGGAACGGAACTCCCGCTTCTTTTTGCTGATTGGCAAAATCGACAATCAAAATGGCGTTTTTAACGACCAGACCAATAAGCATCAACATACCCAGCAGGGCGAAAATACCGATATTGGATGATGACAACGCTAGTGCCAGCAACGCACCGATCACGGCAACCGGAATTGAAAACAAAACCACAAAAGGATAAACGAAACTATCATAAAGCAGCACCATGATAAAGTATACCAGAATCAGACCGGCAAGCATGGCCAGACCTAAGGAGCCAAAACCTTCACTCTGGTTTTTAGCATCACCACCCCAGGTTACGATTACACCATCAGGAAGTGGATTTTTTGCAAGATCCGCCTGAATATTTGCCACCAATGTTCCCGATCCCAAACCAAGCGTATTGGCAGTAACAGTGACAGATGACCGGCGATTTTTACGTTCCAGAACAGATGGTCCAGTGCTTAATGTAACATCTGCAAATTCTTCCAGACGTACCGGACGGTTAGCCGAAGGACTGAAAAAAGTGATATGTTTTACGTCATCTGGATCCTTCCGGTCGAAGGCATCCAGCATGATACGGATTTCGTAATCTTCGCCGCCATCGCGGAATTTGGAATCATCATTTCCGGCGAAAGCATTTTGCATGGTAGCGCCGACGGTCTGAATACTCAAACCAAGTCTTGCCATTTTCTCCCGGTCAATATCCACTTTCACCTCAGGATTTCCTGATTCCACAGATACGTTTACATCATTAGCACCCGGCGTTTTTTTCAAGCGGTTGGCAAGATCATCAGCCGATGCAAGGATTTGGTTCAAATCATTGCCGGCAAGAAATATTTCGATAGGCGCAGATCCTGAATTTACCATACCTACAATGGCCGAGTTAAATTCGATCCCTGCAAATTTCTGTTCCAGCTCCTTACGGACAGCCAACATATAGGTTTCAGTTGGCACAAGTCCACCCCGTTCTGCGAGCGGTTTCAGTTCTACGGTTAATTCGGTCCGGTTGGTTTCCCCTTGTCCTGAGCTGTTCATACCTGTACTGGCACCACCTACGTTTGCGAAAATGGTCGTCACGTCCGGTTTCTTTCTCAAATATTCTTCGATACTTCTGGCCGTCAGGTTATTTTGCTGAAGCGAGGCACTTTTATCAAGTTTCATCGTTAATAAAAACTTGCCCTGATCACCCTGCGCCACAAATTCCTGCCCGATAATACCAAGCCCCATCACCCAGCCTGTAATAACAAAGAGCACAATAAGTCCGCCACTGAAAATCAGCTTATGGCTCAACACCCATTCCAGACTGCCGTGATACCAGGTGGTAAGGTTAGTCAGCTGTTTTTCAAACCAAAGTAAAAAACGTTGAAAAGGATTTTTAGGATTAAGGTGCTCAATACGTGCCATGTTTGAAGTCATCCACGGCGTAAGTGTAAAACTCACCAAAAGACTGATCATCGTCGCAAATGCTACTGTCAGCGAGAACTGGCGCAAAAGGTCGGCTATCACGGAACTTACCATCGTAATCGGTACGAATACGACAACAATTACCAGGGTTATCGCAAGAGCTGCAAAACCAATTTCGGTTACCCCGTCAATCGTTGCCTGCCAGCGGTTTTTGCCCATTTCCAGATGTCGCTGGATATTTTCCAAAACCACAATCGAGTCATCCACCAAAATCCCGATTACCAGAGAAAGGGCAAGTAATGTCATCAGGTTCAACGAATAACCCATTACATACATGAACAAAAATGCGGACACCAGCGAAGCTGGCACAGAAACCATTACGATAAACGCATTTCTGAAACTGTGGAGGAACAAAAGCATAACCGCGGCCACAAGCACAACGGCAAGAATCAGGTCATGGGTAACGGCTTCAACTGATTCCAGTGTAAAAATGCTGCTGTCATAAGCAATCGCGAAGTGCACTTTATCCTTTGCATTAGCCTTTTCTATTTCGGAAAGTTTGATCTGAAGAAGACGGCTGATTTCTACCGCATTAGCATCGGATTGTTTTTTGATAAAAAGCCCTATACCGTTCTGTCCGTTATACCGGCTGATACTTTCCGCTTCTCCCAGACCATCTGTGATATCGGCCACATCGCCTACGCGGATCTGACTGCCTGTTTTTGACGTAGTAATAACCAAGTTCCGTATATCGTCCAGCGAGCTGAATTTTCCAGCCAGACGAAGTGTCATATTCTCCGAAGCACTTTTAACCTTACCGGTCGGAAAGTCCAGATTTGCCTGATTTATTACCTGTGTTACCTGTAAAAGCGACAGCCCGTAATATTTCAGTTTATCATCATTAACATTAACACGGATTTCCCGCTGATCTCCTCCTACCATCGTGATTTCTGCCACACCGGGAATTTGCTGCATAACTGGCAGGTATTTGTCCTCCACATGCTGATAGAAAACCTCGTTAGGCAGTGACGATGTAGCTAAAAGCTGCATAATCGGCTGATCGCTGGGTGAAATCTTGGATAAGGACGGCGTTTCCGCGTCGTCCGGTAAATCGCTCACCATGTTGTTGATATCTCGCTGAGCATCTTCCAGAGCTTTATCAATATTGGTTCCCGGCTTAAACTGCACAATAACCAGCGATGCACTTTCAAACGATTTGGCCGTTACGTCGTCAATATTATCAAGACCGGATACCGCGTCTTCAATTTTTTTACTTACCTCCGACTCCACTTCGGTTGGCGCCGCTCCCGGGTATAACGTAGTGATCGTTACGATCGGAACAGAAAATTCCGGCAATAATTCGTAACTCAGCAACCGGTAGGAGAAAATACCGCCAATGGAGAGAATCGCAAAAAGTACGATAATCATCGACGGCCGTTTGATGATGGATTCTATAAATTTCATAGTAAATTCTTTTGAAAATGAGCCTTACTGAGCAATTACAAGGGTTCCGTTTTGCAGGTTAATCTGGCCGCTCGTTACCACCTGATCACCTGGTTTCAAGCCTTTCGTAATTTCATAATACTCGTTTGTTGCAACCCCGATTGCTACACTTCTTAAAACCGCTTTCCCGTTTTCAACAACATACAGCTGCGGCTCTTTGGCAGAACCCATAATCGCCTGGCGCGGAACGGCCAGCGTTTCTCCTTTCAGCTCATTCGAGTTTGCAATGGATCCATACATGCCTGCTTTCAAAGGATTCTTTGAAGTGTTTTGTACGGTGATCTCAACCGGATAATTATGTGCATCGTCGCCCTGCGCTCCTACCATAGAAACTTTTCCCTGAAATTTTGCTTCCGGATATACTTCCGTCTGTACGGTTATCACGCTGCCCAGACGAAACTGATTAACCGCTTTTTCCGGTACATTTACAACCAGTTTTAACGACGAGATATCAGTAATCTCAGCCATGGGCGTACCTATGGAAACGACAGATCCCTTTTCCACCATTTTAGAAGTCACAATTCCTGAAAAAGGAGCAACAATCGTTGTGTTCGAGATTTGTTTGTTCAGCTGCTTGATCTGCGCCTGTGTGCCCCGGATACTTAGCTGCGTTCTTTCAATGTTAATGGCAGGAACGGCGTCGCCTTTTACCAAAACTTCATAACGCTTCAAATCATTCTGATAACCTTCCAAAGTAACCTGCAACGCTTCTACCTGAAAACGAAGCTGTTCGTCATCGAGTTTGGCGAGAAGTTGCCCGGCACCAATATGCTGCCCCTCTTCGAATGGCAGTCTGACAATTTCCCCGCCAGCCAGCGGACGAATTTCTATTTTTCTGTTTGGCGAAAAAGACCCCAGGAATTTTGTTTCCTGCGACATATTACGCAGCTCGGCAACGGCTGTCCGCACACCTACTTTCAGGTTTGGATCAGGCTGATATACCTTTGCCTCCGTTGTTTCTTTGTTGTTCAAAAGTTTTGCCGCGGTGAGTCCCAGCACAGCGATAATGGCGGCAAAAATTAAAAGGCGTTTCATAGTTTTGTGTTATTGAAGGTTGATCCTTTATTTTCTATATTATTTAACCAGTAGTGAACCGGTGGCTTTTTTCCATTCCAGTTCAGCTTGCAGGAGCTGTACCAGAGACGTCAGGTAATCACTTTGCGTATTCAAAAGCGTTTGTTCCGACTGGATTACATCGGAAAGAGAAACCACGCCTTCCTTGAATTGCAACTGGATCTGCTTGTAAACCCGGCTCGCAAGCGCAACCTGATCATTTTTTGAATTAATATTCTGCTGTTCCACAGCAAATTTATTACGCGCATTGGTTTCTTCCATTTCAATCGACTGCTCCAATTGTTTCAATTGAACCGTCAGTTTATCATTGTCGATCCGGTTTTGAGTACGCTGTGCTTTTCTGGCAAAACCATCAAAAACGTTCCAGTTAAGCTGCAAACCAGCCCAGTATCCGGGAACCTGTTTAAAAACCGAATTTTCACCCCCCTTACCAAAGTAAGTCAGATTGGCAACTCCGTAAGCACTGACCGTTGGCAAAAATCCCGATTTCAAATCTTTATCCTGTAAAATGTTCAAGTCCTTCTGGCGTTCAAGCAGTGTAATGTCAGTTCTCCGGATCCCGCTTTTTTCTGCCTGCGACGGAAGCAGAACATCCTTAACCTGAATGTCTATACGCATCGAATCCGACTGAGGAACACCCGTGTAAAATTTTAAAAGGTTAACCAGTTGGGTGTAGGAATTTTTAAGTGTTTTCAGTTGTGTTTCAGTCGTTGTTTTATTAATCAGAATCCTGTCTTTGTCTACCCGCTGAGCCAACTGATTTTGATAAAGCAAATCGGTAACCTTGTAAAGGCGATCGGTGGATATCAGGTTGCTGTCCAGAAAAGCCATTTGCTGTACAACCGTTACGAGATTGTAATAAGCATCTGTTACGTTGTAAGCGATGTCCTCTTTCGTTTTTACCGTATTCAAAGAAGTCAGATCACGGTTAAGGTCAGCGGCTTTCAGAGCATATTTTACCGACGGATTGAAAAGTGTCTGTGTAACCTGTGCAGATGTTGAAAGGTTATACGGAAGTCCAAATGCCAGGGTACTGTAAGAACCTTCAGGGCCGCCAAATGCGCTGGCAGGCACTACCTGACCCGGTATTTTGAAGTAGCGTTTATAGTCTCCGGTTACATTTAGCGTAGGCAAAAGATTTGATCTTACTTCATCAATCTTTGCATCCGTTTTCGCTTCATCCAGCTTTGCAGACTGGATATTGTAATTATTTTTCATGGCTAAATCCACCAGCTGTTCAAGGTTGTATCGCTGGGCATGCACACGCGTTGTCATTAGCAGAACAAACAGCAATGCATAGTGAAATGAAAATTTCATCTTAGGGTATCAGTTAAATAAATATTTATTTTAAATGTTTGTTTAAAACTAGGATAAAAAAATTTGATCAGATATACAGATAACTGACGATCATCTCCTTAATTCTTTCCTTATGATCAAGCGCATATTTCTCAAACTCTTCCTCATTGATTTCGTAAATCTTCATATGCATATTTTTACCCATGAAAATAAACTGGATATATCCACACAACATTGGCACCACATTTTCAATACCAATCGGTCGGATATTACCTTTTCTTATTTCTTCTTCCAGCTGCTGACCCAATTTCGTATGGTTTACCTGCCTCAATAAATTAAGATCAGGAATAAGGCGCTCGGGTGCTCTGTGGACTTCGTTCATAATAAAATTGCAAAGGTCCGGCTCCTTGCTTACCATATCATACGTGTGGTCAATTGCCTCAAAAATTTTCGATTTAAAATCGATATCCTTATTGAAAATATCAAGTGTATTCTGAAAGTACAAAGTCAGCAGGTCCTTAAAAATTTCAAGAAATAGCTTCTCCTTACTCCTGAAATAATAATTGGTAAGCGCAATATTCATATCCGCTTCTTCCGCAATATCTCTTGAAGTAGTTCCGTCGAACCCTTTTTTCAAGAAAACCTTTCTGGCCGCTTCCTTAATTCTTTCCTCACTTGACTTTCCGATACACTTCACTTTGCTAGGCTATTTTGTAATTACGATTCAAAGGTGTTGAATAATACTTTAAGTTCCAAGGGTTTAAATAAATAATTTAAACAAACATTTAAAAATATTATTTAACACAAATAAATATTGGCAAAGTTATAAGCTTGATTACCCATCAGTCTCTTGAAACCGATATTTAACAGGAAAGATTATCATCTCAACAGAAGGCCACTAACAAAAAAGCCAACGTAAATTGATACGTCGGCCATTAGGAAAACAATTAATCTTTTTACCTGACCTTTTCCCACCAGGCCGGGTAAGATTTATCTTCATTTAAGTTTACCACTTCTCCAATCACAGGCGTTACAAGCGGCAAATTTTTCAGTTTTGCCGCTTTTGTTACCCGAATGATCGAATCGTCCCAGTCGTGCTGCGCCAGTGAAAATTTAGCCCAGTGCACCGGCATTAGCTTTTTCGCTTTCAGATCTTCCGCCGCCTGCGCAACTTCTTCGGGCATCATGTGAATATATTTCCAGTTTTTGTTATACTGCCCGCATTCCAGAATTACGAGATCGAACGGGCCAAATTTATCCCCTATGGCCTTAAAATGTGTGTCGTATCCGGAATCACCTCCGATAAACAATTTCTTTGTCGGGGTTTGCAATGCAAACGAAACCCACAAAGCGCGGTTCCTTGACAAACCCCGGCCCGAAAAATGCCTGCCGGGTGTAACATTGGCAATAAATCCATTTCCCAGATCGACCGATTCATTCCAGTCACGCTCTTCAATCTGATCTGGGTTATAACCCCAGGTTTCCAGGTGCTCACCTGTACCCAGTCCTGTAATCACTTTTTTCACCTTTGATTTTAGCTTCAGGATCGTTTTGTAATCCAGGTGGTCCCAATGATCATGGGAAATGAAGAGATAATCTATCGCCGGAAAATCTTCAACGGCGTAAACGTCACTTCCGGCATAACTCGGTGTTGTAAAACTGACAGGAGAAGCAGCTCCGCTGAAAACCGGATCTACGAGCATGGTTTTTCCATCAACCTGCAAAAAATAGGACGAATGCCCGAACCATACCAAAATATCTTCTTCTGGCTTCAAATGCAGCAAATCACTTTTAACCGATGGAATCGTCGTTTCGGGTTTTATTCTTTTACTTTTATCAAAAATGAATTCCTTTAAGACCGTAAAATAACTAACTCCTTCTGCCAGATCCGGTGTCACACTCAGATTCTGGAACTGTCCGTCTCTAAAATTAGGAGATTTCTTTATTCTCTCTAAACGTGCGCCGGAAGGCATTCTGCCAAACTGTGGTTCTTTTAAAAAATAATAAAAATAGATAGCCAGCGCGGCTGTTATAGCAATCAAGAATAGGAACATTTTTATAATTCGTTTTTTCATTAGTTTAAACTAAGCAACTTGTCTGATTATACTGACTGACCAATCACTCTATAAAAGTACTGTATAATTCAATATCCAGAAAAAATTGATCCCATAATTTACACGAGTGGATAATGAAGCAGTCTTTATGGCTGATAGCCAATTATAAAGCGCACAACCGGTTAATAAAAATCCTGTGATTTTAGTTCCATTGCGTTTTATTTTAAAATTCTGCTACTGAATTTTAAAATAAAAAACATGAAAAAAATATTACTCATACTGCTGCCAATCCTGACCATCATTTCTGCCTTTACATCGGTTATGTTGACCGATTGGAGAATTGATGACGAAAATTATGTTATTACTTTCAAAACGAAAGGTGTTAAAGGTGGTTTTAAAGGTTTGAAGGGAGGCATTCATTTCCTGGAAAATGATTTGTCACAATCGAAATTTGATGTAACTGTGGATGTTAACACGATCAGTACCGGCATAGGAATGAAAAATAAACATGCACTGGCAGAAGACTTTTTTGATGCCGGACATTATCCGACCATCCATTTTGTGTCCTCCGCTGTAATCAGAAGTGACACCAGTTTTGTTGTCAAAGGTTATCTGACCATGAAAGATGTAACGCATGAAATTTCGTTTCCTTTTACATTTAAAAAAGAAGAAGAAAAAGGTATTTTTAAAAGTGAATTTGAGATTAACAGAAAAGACTATAATCTGGATAAAAAAGGAATCGGGGAAATTATTCAAATTAAACTGAATGTTCCGGTAAAGCAACAGGATTGATAATCATGAGATATCTAAACGAGAAAAGCTCCCATTCAGGAAGCTTTTCTCGTTTAGATATCTCACGGTTCTAATTTACGCAGCAACTGATTTGCGAATAATATTTAAGGCAGAACCTTCTTTAAACCATTCGATTTGTTGTTCATTGTAAGTATGGTTAACCGGGAATTCCTCAGTTGTTCCGTCTGTATGATGAAGAACAATAGTCAACTGAGCACCAGGAGCAAATGTTTGCAGTCCTTTGATATCAATTGTATCGTCTTCCTGAATTTTGTCATAATCAGCCGTGTTGGCGAAAGTCAATGCCAGCATACCTTGTTTTTTCAGGTTCGTTTCATGGATACGAGCGAAAGATTTTACAAGAATAGCACGTGCACCCAAAAAGCGAGGCTCCATGGCTGCGTGTTCACGAGAAGAACCTTCTCCGTAGTTTTCGTCACCTACAACAATCGTTCCGATACCGTTCGCTTTGTAATCACGCTGAACTGCCGGAACTTCACCATAAACCCCGGTCAACTGGTTTTTAACCGTGTTGGTTTTTTCGTTATAAAAATTAACTGCACCGATCAGCATATTGTTAGAAATGTTGTCCAGGTGACCACGGTATTTCAACCATGGGCCGGCCATAGAAATATGATCCGTCGTACATTTCCCTTTTGCTTTTATCAAAAGTTTCAATCCGTTAAGATCGGTACCTTCCCAGGCTTTGAACGGCTCAAGCAATTGCAGACGATCCGAAGTCGGACTAACAATAACCTGAACTTTCGTTCCGTCTTCTGCCGGTGCCTGATATCCTGCATCTTCAACAGCAAATCCTCTTGAAGGAAGTTCAAGTCCTGATGGTTCTTCAAGCATTACGGTAACACCTTCTGAATTGACAAGCGTATCTGTCAACGGGTTGAAAGTCAAACGCCCGGCGATCGCCAAAGCCGTAACGATTTCCGGTGATGCTACGAATGAATGCGTATTGGGATTACCATCTGCACGTTTCGAGAAGTTACGGTTGAAGGAAGTAATAATAGAGTTCTTCTCTCCTTTTTCAGCACCATGACGCGCCCACTGACCAATACATGGTCCGCAGGCATTAGCCAAAACTACACCACCTATTTGAGCGAAAGTATCAAGGAAACCGTCACGTTCCACTGTGAAACGAACCTGCTCCGAGCCTGGTGTAATTGTATATTCAGATGTTACCACCAGCTTTTTATCGACAGCCTGTTGTGCCAGAGAAGCGGCACGGCTGATATCTTCATAAGAAGAGTTTGTACAAGAACCGATCAAACCTACCGAAAGTACTTCCGGCCATCCGTTTTCTTTCACCGCCGTAGCAAATTTAGAAAGGGGCCATGCCAGATCCGGCGTAAACGGGCCGTTGACATGCGGTTCAAGTGTTGAAAGATCAAGTTCGATCAATTGGTCATAATAAGCAGCAGGATTTGCATACACTTCATCATCAGCCCGCAAATAACCAGCAATTGCATTCGCAGCGTCAGCTACATCAGCACGATCCGTCGAGCGGAGATAAGCAGCCATTTTCTCATCATATGCGAAAATAGAAGTTGTTGCTCCGATTTCGGCACCCATGTTGCAAATGGTTCCTTTACCTGTACAAGAAAGACTTTCAGCACCTTCACCGAAATACTCGACAATGCAGCCGGTTCCACCTTTCACAGTCAGTTGGCCCGCAACCCAAAGAATAACATCTTTCGCAGCAGCCCATCCGCTCAATTTGCCCGTAAGCTTAACACCAATGAGTTTAGGCATTTTAAGCTCCCAAGCCAATCCTGACATAACATCACTGGCATCCGCGCCACCAACACCAATCGCTACCATTCCCAAACCACCTGCATTGGGTGTATGTGAATCCGTACCGATCATCATGCCACCCGGAAACGCATAGTTTTCCAGAACAACCTGATGAATAATTCCTGCACCTGGTTTCCAGAATCCGATACCATATTTATTAGATACCGAAGCAAGGAAATCATATACTTCTTTATTTTTATCTTTCGCTGTCTGCAAATCTGCAACAGCGCCAACTTCTGCCTGAATAAGGTGGTCGCAATGTACCGTAGATGGAACTGCTACCTGAGGCCTTCCAGCCTGCATAAATTGTAAAAGGGCCATCTGCGCAGTAGCATCCTGCATCGCAACGCGGTCAGGAGCAAAATCTACATAAGACTTACCTCTCTCATAAATCTGAGAAGGCGTACCTTCCCATAAGTGAGAATACAATATTTTTTCTGCCAAAGTCAACGGCCGCCCTTCTATTTTCCGGGCAGCTTCTACTCTTTCCTGCATGCGGGCATAAACACCCTTGATCATGTCTAAGTCAAACGCCATAGTAATTAATATTAATGTCTACACATTCACACCTATCAAAAACCGAACCACCAGCAAGTATCCAGTGCATTTCCGCTCAGCATGTTCGCCGCCGGGAAAACCGGGCGTGCGAACATGCCGGACAGATTTTTATCTGCTTAACTGCTTGACCGGAGGTGCAAACTTGGTCAGGTCTATGCCAACAACAGCAGCTTTATACTCTTCTATATTTGGAATTCGTCCAAGGATTGCAGACAGTACAACAACAGGTGTGGATGCCAGTAAAGACTCACCCTTTTTGCGCTCTGAATCTTCAACAACTCTTCCCTGGAAAAGACGGGTCGAGGTTGCTAATACAGTATCCCCCTTGGCCGCTTTTTCCTGATTACCCATACAAAGGTTACAGCCAGGACGTTCCAGGTACATCATATTTTCGTATTCGGTACGTGCCGCAACTTTCGGCGCTTTGTCGTCAAATTCGAAACCAGAGTACTTTTGTAACACATCCCAGTCACCTTCATTTTTAAGCTCCTCTACAATGTTGTAAGTAGGTGCCGCAACTACAAGCGGTGCATGGAATTCGACCTTACCTTGTTGTTCCTCTATATTTTTAAGCATTTGAGAAACAATTTTCAAATCGCCTTTGTGAACCATACACGATCCTACAAAACCAAGATCTACTTTTTTATCATCACCATAATAAGAGATCGGGCGGATCGTATCATGCGTATAACGCTTGGAAACATCTTTGTTGTTAACATCAGGATCCGCGATCATTGGCTCTACGATAATATCCAGATCAATCACCACCTCAGCGTAATACTTTGCATTCGCATCCGGAACCAATGCCGGTTTCTCACCTGATTTAATCTCAGTGATTCTCTTGTCAGCCTTATTGATCAATCCCTGAAGAACCTGCTTATGGTTATCCATTCCCTTATCGATCATGATCTGGATTCTGCCTTTGGCAATTTCCAGTGATTCTATCAGGGTGTCGTCCTCAGAAATACAGATGGAAGCTTTTGCCTTCATCTCAGCCGTCCAGTCCGTAAATGTAAATGCCTGGTCAGCAGGAAGTGTTCCTAGATGCACTTCTATGATTCTGCCCTGGAATACATTCTCTCCACCAAACTTCTGAAGCATCTGAGCCTGTGTGGCATGAACCACATCACGGAAATCCATGTGATCCTTCATGTCACCTTTAAACGTTACCTTTACCGATTCCGGGATTGGCATGGAAGCCTCACCCGTAGCCAATGCAAGGGCAACAGTTCCTGAGTCAGCACCAAAAGCAACACCCTTAGACATTCTGGTATGTGAATCACCACCGATGATGATCGCCCATTCGTCTATTGTTATATCATTAAGCACTTTGTGAATAACATCCGTCATCGAGTGATATTCACCTTTCGGGTCACGGGCAGTAATCAGACCGAAATCATTCATAAACTTCATCAGTTTAGGAATGTTAGCCTGTGCTTTTTTATCCCATACCGAAGCAGTGTGACAGCCTGACTGGTATGCACCGTCTACGATTGGTGAAATAACGGTAGCAGCCATTGATTCCAGTTCCTGAGCAGTCATAAGTCCGGTTGTATCTTGCGAACCTACGATATTTACCTCTACACGAACATCTGAACCAGCGTGCAAAACTTTGCCCGGAGTTAACCCAACAGCGTTTCTGTTGAAGATTTTCTCTACCGCCGTAAGACCTTGCCCCTCATGAGAAATTTCTTTTGACGGAGCAAATACAAGAGGAATTTCAATTCCTAAAATACCTGCTGCAACTGTCTGTATTTTTTTACCGAATACAATCGCATAAGATCCGCCAGCCTTTATAAATTCCACCTTCTGAGGCGTGAAAGCCTTCGAAATGTCAATCAGTTCCTGATCACCATTATAAAGTTTCTTCGTTTTCGTATTGATCGTAAGCACTGTACCTGTTTCAACAGAGTACACTTCTTCCAGAATAGGATCGCCACTTTCATTGCGGAGAATGTTACCATCTGCATCCACTTTCTTAACCCAGTTTTTAAGGTCGATACCAATACCGCCGGTAACGTCAACTGTGGTCAGGAAAATCGGGGAAATACCATTTGTACCTCCAACGATCGGAGCGATATTAACAAACGGAATGTAAGGGCTTGCTTTTTTACCAGTCCAAAGTGCCACGTTGTTCACACCTGACATCCGTGATGAACCTACGCCCATTGTACCCTTCTCGGCAATCAGCATCACGCTCTTGTCGGGATGTTCGGCCTGCAATGCTTTAATTTCCTGTTGCGCTTTTGGCGTGATCATACATAAACCATGTAGTTCACGGTCCGACCGGGAGTGCGCCTGGTTACCCGGAGAGAGCAAATCCGTTGAAATATCTCCTTCACCAGCAATAAACGTAACAATTTTAATTTCTTCGGCTACTTCCGGCAGTTTAGTAAAAAACTCAGCCTGCGCGTAACTTTCAAGAATCTCTCTGGCGATTGGGTTATCGCTTTTGAATGCGACCTTTAAACGGTCTATATCCGCATCGTAAAGGAAAACCTGTGTTTTAAGAACCTGTGCAGCATCTTTGGCAATATTTACATCATCACCAAGAGCAAGATCAAGCAATACTTCAATAGAAGGACCACCCTTCATGTGAGACAAAAGCTCAAACGCAAAAGCAGGTGATATTTCTTCAAGTACGGATTCTCCCAGGATAATTTCTTTTAAAAATCGGGCTTTCACACCAGCAGCACTTGTAGTTCCCGGTAAGGTATTGTAAATAAAAAAGTGAAGAGAATCTTCTCTGTATTCATTATTTACATCTTTAATCTGTGCAATGATCTCACCCAGTAATTCGGCACCATCAATTGGCTTTGGATGAAGTCCCTGGGATTTTCTTTCTTCAATTTCTTTGATGTAATCCTTATAAATATTCATAATAGAAATCTTTTCAATGTTAAAGGTTTGCCTACTACTTTGCGAGCAACTTCCACTCGCTCTTGCATGCGGGCACAAACACCCCTAATCATGTCTAAGTCAAAAGCCATAGTAATTCAACGATTCAAATTATTTGTTATTAATAAAACGCATAAAAGTACAAATTTCCTTATTACCTAGCCTTTGCTGGTTTGTTTTTTGCAATTATTTACAATCATTATGAACTAGGCGTACAGAAGTATAACCTGCAAACGTTAGTTTTTGTTCTTTCTACTCCTAATTCTCAGACCTGAAAACAACAAATTGTCCCATTTTTCAAGTTGTTCTAAATAAGTTTCTCGCATACCTTTTGCTTATGACTTTGATTTTTTGGAGGATTCTGCCCTATATTTGAGCATCCAAAGAGCTACATAGTATCTTAATTCAAAAATTATGTCAAAAAATCTGGTGATCGTAGAGTCACCGGCGAAGGCCAAAACCATAGAAAATTACTTAGGGTCCGACTTTATCGTTAAATCCAGTTTTGGGCATGTACGTGACCTTCCAGAACATGATATGGGTGTCGATGTAGACAATGGTTTTCAGCCCTCTTACGAAGTCTCAGGTGACAAGGTTAAAGTCATTAATGAGTTAAAAAAATTAGCGAAAGATGCCGAAGTATGGCTCGCAACTGACTCCGACCGTGAAGGGGAAGCCATATCGTGGCACCTCAAAGAGGCCTTAGGGTTGCCGGATGATACAAAACGCATCGTCTTTCGTGAAATTACCAAATCAGCATTACAAAATGCGATTGCCACGCCACGTGTTATTGATGTAGATCTTGTGAACGCACAGCAGGCGCGCCGTATTCTGGACCGTCTGGTGGGTTATGAACTTTCTCCGATACTATGGAAAAAGATACGGATTGGAAAAACAAACCTTTCGGCTGGTCGCGTACAATCTGTGGCTGTACGTATTATTGTAGAACGGGAGCGTGAAATTGATTCCTTTAAATCGAAAGGAAGTTTCAAAGTTACCGCCCACTTTGATTTAGGAAACGGAAAAGTTTTAAATGCTGAATTGCCAAAAAACTTTGCTCAGGAAACCGATGCGCTGACATTTCTGGAAAAATGTATCAACGCTACGTTTTCAATAAAAAATCTTGAAGTTAAACCTGCAAAAAAAACACCGGCACCACCTTTTACAACCTCTACTTTACAACAGGAAGCTTCGCGTAAGCTTAGCTTCTCCGTGCTGCAAACTATGACCGTTGCGCAGCGTTTATATGAAGCTGGTAAGATTTCCTATATGCGTACCGATTCGACAAACTTGTCGGAGGAGGCATTGGAAAAAGCCCGGTTACAAATCACAAAGGAGTATGGCCCTGAGTTTTATAACCAAAGGGTTTTCAAAACAAAAAATGAATCCGCTCAGGAAGCGCACGAAGCCATTCGCCCTACCGATTTCTCTACCTTGCAGGGAAGCAGTGACCGCAATGAGCAGCGCCTTTATGAACTGATATGGAAACGCGCGATTGCCTCTCAAATGGCTGACGCCCAGCTCGAAAGAACAACCGCAACCATTGGCATATCGACAACCAATGAAGAACTTGTTGCACAGGGTGAGGTGATCAAATTTGAAGGTTTCCTGAAAGTTTATCTGGAATCCAGCGATGACGAGGATGAAGAGCAAAAAGGAATGCTTCCTCCGTTAAATGTCAGCCAGATTCTTAACCTTGCGGATATGAAAGCCACGGAGCGTTTCACACGTAACCCGCCACGTTATACGGAAGCCAGTCTTGTAAAAAAACTGGAAGAAATGGGAATCGGGCGGCCGTCAACATATGCTCCGACGATTTCTACAATTATAAGAAGAGAGTATGTCATTAAGGAAGACCGGGAAGGGATCGAACGTGAATTTAAAGAACTGACCCTTGCCGATAACGCAATAAAAAGTATTGTAAAAAAGGAAATTTACGGATCAGAAAAGTCTAAATTATTTCCGACGAGTACGGGAATGGTTGTGAATGATTTTCTCGTAAATCACTTTGATGATATCATCGACTATTCTTTTACAGCCAGCGTAGAAAAAGACTTTGACCATATTGCCGATGGCTCTCTTGCCTGGCAAAAAATGATCACCGACTTCTACACACCTTTTCACAAAAAAGTGGGCGAGGCAGAAGAAGAAGCGATCGACCGCAGCCTTACATCCCGCGAACTGGGAGAAGACCCTGCAACAGGTAAAAAAATCACGGTGCGTATCGGTAAATACGGCCCATACGTGCAGATCGGTGATGCTGAGGATGAGGAAAAGCCAAAATTTGCGAGCCTGAAAAAGGGGCAGCTGATGGAAAATATAACACTGGAAGAAGCTTTTGAACTTTTCAAGTTACCACGTACTGTGGGTCTTTTTGAGGATTCAGAAATGGTTGTAAGTGTGGGCAAATTCGGTCCGTACGTAAAACATGGTGGAAAATATTACTCTCTGGCAAAAACGGATGATCCGATGGCCGTAGCCGAAGATCGCCTTGTTGAAATCATAGAGGCAAAACGCTTGTCGGACAGTAACAAAACGATCAAGGAATTCGCAGAAAACCCGGACGTAAAAGTACTTAACGGTCGTTATGGCCCTTATGTCGCTTTTGAAAAACGTAATCTGAAAATTCCAAAAGGAATAGAACCGGCAGATTTGACTTATGAAGCGATTTTGCAAATAGCAGCTGACACCCCTGATAAACCAACGGGAAGAGGTGGTTTTAAAAAAGCAGCACCAAAAGCAGCGGCACCGGAAAAGGCTCCGGTAGCTAAAAAGCCAGCAGCGAAGAAACCTGCCGCCAAAAAACCAGCAGCAAAAAAAACGACGAAGAGTTAACGAATTAATACTGGATTTTGAACCATTAACCTGCCGAAAGCTGACCGCCAACGACAGAAAGCCAAAATATGAAAAAGCTCGTTGTTCTTTCTGGTGCCGGAATTAGTGCTGAAAGTGGAATTAATACATTCCGCGACAGTGGAGGTTTGTGGGAAAATCACCGGATTGAAGATGTGGCAACGCCGGAGGCCTGGCAAAAAAATCCTGACCTGGTGCTGGATTTTTACAACGAACGAAGAAAACAGGCACTTTCTGTCGAACCCAATGCAGCGCACTATTCGTTAGTCGAGCTGGAAAAACATTTTGATGTCCAGATTATCACACAAAATGTAGATAATTTACATGAAAAAGCGGGCTCTAAGAACGTTATTCATCTCCACGGCGAACTTTTCAAATCCCAAAGTACAGAAAACCCAGAACTTGTTTACGACATTGCTTCCTGGGAATTAAAAAAGGGAGATTTATGTGAACTGGGAAGCCAGCTTCGTCCGCATATTGTCTGGTTCGGAGAAGCAGTACCCATGATGGATATCGCGATCGATATTACAGAAGAAGCTGATATCTTTGTGGTTATAGGAACTTCACTGGCGGTTTATCCCGCAGCTGGTCTGGTTCATTATGTAAGTGCCGGAAAGCCTGTTTACATCATTGACCCCGCCAAACCTGATATCACTTTCAAGAAAAACATGATCTTTATTCAGGATAAAGCTTCGACAGGAATGGAAAAACTAAAAAATGAGTTGCGGATTACCAGTGATGTGTGAAACAAAACCCACGCCTGATTTCATGAATTTTAAAATAACTATTTTAGCTATATAAAAATGCAACTACTTGACGGAAAGGCTATTTCAGCCCAAATTAAGTCAGAGATAAAACTGGAAGTTGAAAACTGGATTTCAACGGGAGGAAAAAAACCACATTTGGCGGCAATTCTGGTTGGACAGGATGGTGCCAGCGAAACGTATGTCGCTTCGAAAATACGCAGCTGTGAAGAAATTGGCTTTACCTCTACCCTGCTTCGATTTGGTGCAGATACCACAGAAGCTGAACTTCTGGAGGCTGTTGACTCACTCAATAAAAATCCGGATGTGGATGGATTTATTGTTCAGCTTCCTTTGCCAAAACACATTTCAGAAAACACAGTTATGGAAGCTGTTGACCCTTCCAAGGACGTGGATGGTTTTCATCCGATCAACGTTGGGCGTATGTGCAAAGGACTTCCTGCTTATATTTCCGCAACGCCTTTCGGCATTCTGGAAATGCTTATCCGTGCAGGAATTGAAACCAGCGGAAAACATTGTGTAGTGATAGGTCGCAGCCAGATTGTCGGTTTACCTATGAGTATTCTGATGCAGCGTAACGAATATCCGGGAAACTGTACGGTCACGATTACACATAGCAAAACACAAAATCTGAAGGAAATATGCCAGACTGCTGATATCCTCGTCGTTGCGCTGGGCCGTCCGGAATTTGTTACTGCGGATTATATTAAAGAAGGCGCTGTTGTGATCGACGTAGGTATCACACGTATTGAAGATACAAGCAAGAAAAGCGGGTTTGCCATTAAAGGTGATGTTAATTTTGCTGACGTTGCACCGAAAAGCAGTTTCATAACGCCGGTTCCGGGTGGAGTTGGTTTGATGACGATTTGTGGTTTGCTTACTAATACTTTGAAAGCGGCGAGGAAAGAAATTTATAAGTAAGAAAATATACAAATTACGGTACAAAATTTTAATTGAACGCCACACCAACATATTTGATGTGGCGTTTAATTGTTTCTGAGTTTCATCCTTTTGCAAGTAATCTCCCAGTGTCTTGCTGGCAACGCAGGAAAATTTTCAATAAAACAATTCTAATAAACTTGCTCAAATCAAATTTTGCTAAAAATTTTGTCATTTATTTGTAACTTTCTCGCAAAGGTTATTTCATGAGCATCGTCAGCAACAATATAAAATATTTAAGGAGGTTAAACGGCCTTACGCAAGAGCAATTTGCACGGAAAATAGCGATTAAGAGGTCTCTTTTGGGAGCTTACGAAGAAGCACGTGCCAACCCCAATCTTACTAATCTTAAGAATATGGCGGCGGCTTTCGGAATCACTGTCGACAATTTGCTAAAAAATGACCTGAGAAAAATCCGTGAAACGCCTGATATGTCGTTACCCCTGAACGGATCAAGGCCTATGACCGTGTCACATCCCGGTGCCGCCTCCACCCCACCGCGAATGCCAACGTATGCAGAGCCGCAGCCACTTTCCAGGGTGATGGATCATTATCAGCAACCGGAACCACCAATCCGGGTTGTTTCAAGACAGGTCACCTTAAAGCCTGTAAGCGGCGAGTATCAACCTGCGCAACCGGCAAGACAAACAAATAATTATAATCCGGCACCTGTGACTTTGCCACCTGCCAATCAGGTTGACCATCGCATGCCTGTTTTCAATAATCAATATGCTACCAATCCCGAAGTTGCACCAACCTACCGTGAAGACAGGGTATCAAATTATCCGACAATTCAGTGGGTGGGAAAAAGTCAATGGCTGGAATACCAGTCCAATTATCAAAACCCGGTATTTTTAACACATTTGCCATCGTTTCAACTTCCCAATTTACCGTCAGGTTATTACAGAGCCTTTGAAAGTGGGACTGATTTCGAGTATCCGGGTGCACTTTTGGTGGGATCTTTTATCAGAAACTGGTATGAAATAAAAGATGGTTCGCATTATCTTTTTGTCCTGAAAAACCAGGGATTTCTGTATAGAAAAGCCTTCAATCAGGTAAAAACGAAAGGTGTTTTATTATTAAATTCCGATGTGGCCGGCATTCCTAATATCGAAGCCGCACTGCAAGATGTCCTGGAAGTTTGGGAAGTTAAGGCCTTTATAAGCCTTCAATTGCCCAATCCATCCCCTTCTTTGGAACGGATCGGGCAGCTGGTTGACGAATTACAAAATGAAATCAGTCGCCATCAGCCTTTCGGCGGTTTACCTTATTAATTTCGAAAATAACGATTCGATCATTTGCAGGTCTTTACTTTTGGCAGTCGTTTCCACAACGGCCACACCAAGCTGATACCAAAGACCGTCGCCTATGTAAATGTATTTCCCTTTTTTCGTCGGTTTGCTTTCCGCTGCGTTATCAAAAATAAATTCGGCTCTGTAAACAGTATCCATAACTTTTTGTAAAAAGCCCCAGTCAAGTTTTTTCAAAACTCCGCCGTTTTCGCTCATCGTGAAACTCTTTGTAGCAAAAGAAGCTTTCAAGGCAACTTCACTTTTCGGTTCCGCATCAAGATCCAGGTACGTTAATTCAAAAGGAAGTTCGCGCCCCGAAGTTTCCAGGATTGCCTGCATAAGCTCCTGAAGAAAATAGACCCAACGTTCCTTATCAACCGGATAAACAGTCACCCGCTTGTCGTTCTCTTCAATTTCTATTTCAACAAAATCTTCAAATTCTTTTTCTTCCCGCTGGCGGATTATTTTGGAAGTACTGAAAATCGTATTAAATTCTTTTATCCAGTTCGACGGAACTGCTCCTTTCCAGTTAAAATCATCTTCCAAGGTAAACCCTTCGTCAAGAATTTCTTCTTCGGACAAATCCTCACGATCGGTGTATTTTACCGAAAAATCAATGCTTAAATCATCTTCCGAGATCAGGTTGAGCTTGATGGTCTGGAAATTTGCATAAGGTGCGGGAACTACCGGTGCCGTTTGAAGACGAATAATGTATAAACCGGGTATTTGAAGATTTTTATCCATGTAAGTTATATGTCAGGTATTAATAAGAAACTAACAAGACGAATGGTTCACATTTTCAGAATTTTGCCGTATTATTTTTTCAATAATTCCAAAACCGTGCGCCGTTTATCAATCTTATCAGTTGGTGTTTTTTTAAATTTGTCAACAAAGTAAACATGTTTTGGTGTTTCATAGGCCGAAATCCGCTTTCTTATTTCTTCCAGCAAAAACTGAACTGAAATTTCCTGGTGCGGATTTTCGATAACCAGTATAAGTTTTTGACCGAGTTTTCCATCTTCTTCGAACCAGGAAAAGTAACTATCAGCCCAACCCTGCTCATAAAATATCGCTGCAATCACCTGATCCACGTTATCCAGAAAAACCTTTACTCCTCCCGAATTGATCACGTTATCGATTCGTCCAAGCCAGTTAAAAGTTTTTTCTGAAGTAATTTCCGCCAGATCATTCGTCTGAATTTTTTCTTCATTTGTAACTGCACCCTGCACAAAAAGACAACCGCGTTCGTCGAGTCCAAATTTCACACCCGGCAAAACGGTGTAGTCATTTTCAGCCTCGGGACAATTCAATTTTTTCAGCGCGATGTGGGAAACTGTTTCGGTCATACCATAACTTTGATAAACCGGAATATTTAGTAAATCAATCTGTTTTTGAAGACTTATACCAACCGGCGCGCCACCCAAAAGTATTTTCCCCAGATTACTTACTTTATGTTTTGAGATATCATCAGCCAGACATGCCGCAAGCTGAAGCGGCACCATCGCCACAAAATCAAAGGAAATGTCGCTTTCAAATTCCTGCAAAGGATTGGATAAAGGTTCTATAATACTCAATTCCCAACCAAGCTCCATCCCCCTTACCAGCATCATAATGCCTGCGATGTACTTTACATTAAGGCAAACCAAAGCTTTTGTCCCAACTGGCAAATCCAGCACAGCGCCTGTCATCAAAGCACTGCTTCTCAGCTGATTTCTTGTAACAAAAATATCTTTTGGCACACCGGTAGAGCCGGAAGTATGCAATATAAATTCCTCACGTCCGCCTTTCCAGGAAATCATGAAATCATAAGCTTGCCTAAAATAAGGATGTTGCGGCGGATCTTCGGTCTGAAGTAATATCGGGCTGGTATTCCAAATCATTTGTATTCCTATTACTGAAAAATTCTACGACAATTCACTGGCTATCTGAGTCCTTTCCTGATTTACGTTTTCTGAATAACACTTTGTTGTGATCAAAGCAGTTTTTCTTCCCCGAAAGTTATCATTTTGTTTTTGACGGAAACGCAAACAATCCGTAATTTCGCCAATTAATCCGAATGAACGTTTCAATTTCCGGGGCTGTTCTTTCCTAATCACTCAATTCACAGATTGCTAATATGTCAAGTTCAATAAAATGGGAAACCATTAAAGAATACGAAGAAATTCTTTTTACCCTGCACGAGGGAATTGCAAAAATCAGCATCAACCGCCCGCACAAACACAATGCGTTTACTCCGCAGACTGTAACAGAAATGATTGATGCGATGCACATTTGCCGTGAAGATACACGCATCGACGTGATCATTTTAACTGGTGAAGGCGGAAAAGCATTTTGTTCAGGCGGCGATCAATCTGTTCGCGGCCATGGCGGCTACATCGGAGAAGACCACGTTCCACGCCTTAATGTCCTGGATCTGCAAAGAATGATCCGTTCGATCCCTAAGGCAGTTATAGCGATGGTAGCTGGCTGGGCAATTGGCGGCGGACACGTTTTACACGTAATATGTGATTTATCCATCGCAGCCGAAAATGCACGCTTTGGCCAAACGGGACCGAAAGTCGGCAGCTTTGACGGTGGTTTTGGTGCCTCGTATCTGGCCCGCGTAGTTGGACAGAAAAAAGCGCGTGAGATCTGGTTCCTATGCGATCAGTACGATGCGCAGGAAGCATTGCAAATGGGCTTGGTCAACAAAGTTGTTCCCTTGGAGCAATTAGAAGAAACGACGGTTGAATGGTGTAAAAAAATACAGCAAAAAAGTCCTTTATCCATCCGTATGCTGAAAAGTTCTTTCAATGCGGAGCTTGACGGACAGGCAGGGATTCAGGAATTGGCGGGTAATGCAACATTGCTTTATTATCTGAGTGAAGAAGCGAAAGAAGGACAAAAATCCTTCCTTGAAAAACGTGAGCCTGATTTCAGTAAATACCCGAAATTCCCTTGATCAAGCGCTAATCCGGATTTCAGAAGAAATACTTCAGCAATTCCGGATTATTTTTCATTCTTAACTTTTAATTCATCATTCTGCTTAATGAACTACTGGCTTATAAAATCCGAACCTTTCAAATATTCGTGGGACCACTTCGTAGAGGAAGGAAAATCGATGTGGGACGGCGTGCGCAGTTATGAGGCACGGAATAATATGATGGCTATGAAAGAAGGTGATTTGGCACTTTTTTATCATAGCAATGAAGGAAAAGAAGTGGTCGGACTGGCAAAAGTTTCGAAAGAACATTATCCTGATCCGACTACGGAAGATGACCGTTGGGTGGTTGTTGAATTTGTTCCCGTTGAACGTTTCCCAAAAACTGTTACATTAGCTCAAATAAAAGCAGATGATTCTTTAAAGGATATGGCCTTGATCCGCCAGTCCCGGTTGTCTGTAATCCCTGTTAAATCAGAAGAATTTGACCATATTGTAGGATTGGCACATGCTTAAAAACCAACGTTTTCTTTATCGGGCAATGCTTTCGCTTTGCTTTTTTACTTTTTGGAATTCAGTATCGGCGCAGGTTGTTAAACGGGTTGAGCTCCCGCTTCAGAATGCAAATACAGCTTTTCAGGCCATGCCCCTGGGAGCAAAAGGCGTGTTGCTTATTTCAAAGCCTGATAAAGGAACGTACAATGTTCAAAAGTTTGATACAAATCTGGAACGCATCTGGTCAATAGACGGGCCGGTGGAATCCAACCTCGATTACGTTGCCTCGTGTTACGACGGGCAATCGGTTTTTCTTCTGTTTAGTAAATACAGAAGTTCCATTTATCAGATTGTAAAAGTAAATATCGGTCCTGGTTTTGTGGAAACGTTTACCATCAACACGGTTGACCGTTTTGAAATTACCGATTTTAAAACCTTAGGCTATTCGGTTTTTATGGCCGGTATGGTGCGAAATGAGCCGGTATTGATTCATACAAACCTTACTACATCGCAAACCCGTGTTTTGCCATCGGCCATCAAAGGCTCAAACGCAATCCAGACCGTCGAGGTGGATACCACGCATCATCTTGTCAATGTTTGTTTTGCAGTAAAAAAAGGCCGTCAGACAAAAATTGTTGCGCGTTCCTATGAAGAAAGCGGCGAATTGTATGTGCAGGCGTCGATAGATCCGGAAGATGACTATTCGCTTCTGAGCGGCCGTTTGCAGATTTTAAACGACTCTGTTCGCATGGTGATCGGAACGTATGGTTATCGAAACATGCAGAGTACGAGCAATGCTGCCTCGCAGGGACTTTATATCAGTAAAATTGTTAATGACGACATTGTTTTTACCCGATATCATAGCTTTACAGATTTTAGCAACTTCTTTAATTATATGAACGAACGCCAGCAGGAAAAAATAGAGCGTAAAATTCGTAAAAAGAAAGAAAGTGGTGATGACCTTAAATTAAACTACCGTCTTTTGGTACATGATATTGTGCCAAAAAATAATCAATTTTTGCTGGTCGCGGAGGTATTTTATCCAGAATATCGTTACCAGAACCCCAATATGATGGGCGGAGGTTTCGGCTATGGCTCGATGATGATGGGCGGTTATCCGTTTGGAGCAGGACTTTACAATCCTTATCTGTGGAACCCCATGTATGGCGGTCGCGGATTTAATCAGCAGGTTTTTGACGGCTTCACCTACACGCATGCGATCCTGGCCGATGTGGACCAGAACGGAAAACTCCTTTGGGATAACAGCATCAGCTTCGACAATGTAAAAAGCATGGAGCTTCGAGAAAAGATAAAAGTTCAAAGCGAGCCCAATGGCACCACACAACTGGTGTACAGTCACAACGGCGGCATCAGGAGTAAACTGATCAAAGGCAGTAAAGTTATTGACAACAACAAGGTTATCGACAACAGCACCACTGTAGAAGGAGATAAAGTGCGCAAAACCAGTACGGACGATATTGATTACTGGTTTGATAATTTTTATCTGGCCTGGGGTGAGCAACGTATTGTCAATGCCCAGGGAGATCCGCAAACCCGCGGAAGGCGCAATGTCTACTATTTAAATAAAATTTCATTCTGATATTGAAAAACACTGATTCTAAGAAAGTTAATAACTTCTTTACAATCACTAACTTTGTAATTCAATATTAATATTTCTAACACAATACATATTTTGATACTTCTTTCACCAGAGCAACATACAGACTATCAACTCATTGATACAGGCGGATTTGAAAAACTTGAACGCTTCGGACCTTACATTCTCTCCCGCCCCGAGCCTCAGGCGATCTGGGATAAATCGATGACGGAGGCGGAATGGGCAGAAAAATCCAATGCGGTATTCAAGCGTGATAAAAATTCACAGGAAAAAGGGCAATGGGTTACCAAAGCCGATATGCCCGAGCGCTGGGTGACGCAATACCGCTCCGGCCCGCTTCATTTGAGAGCCAAGCTTGCCTTATCATCATTCAAGCATGTGGGCGTTTTTCCTGAGCAGGCTACGAACTGGGATTATATTGCTAAAAAAGTAAAGCAGATTCCGGAGACAAAACCAAACGTACTGAATCTGTTTGCCTACACAGGCATCGCCTCGCTGGCCGCAAAAGCTTCCGGCGCTGATGTTACACACGTGGACGCAGTAAAACAGGTGATCAGCTGGTCGCGTGAGAATATGGAACTGAGCGGATTGGACAACATCCGCTGGGTGGTTGAAGATGCACTTAAATTTGTTAACCGTGAAGTACGCCGCGGAAACCAGTACAACGGCATAATCCTTGACCCGCCCGCTTACGGACGCGGGCCGGATGGAGAAAAATGGCTGTTGGAAGAAAACTTAAATGAAATTCTTCGTCTTTGCGCTTTGTTGTTAAAAAAAGAAAATTTCTTTTTTATCATCAATTTGTATTCACTTGGGTTTTCGGCTTTGATACTTGAAAACCTGATCAAGGCTCATTTCGGGGATCAGATAAACCATGAATTCGGTGAATTATTTATTCCTGATTCATTTGGTAAAAAACTTCCGCTTGGGGTATTTTCGCGTTTTTCAGATCAAAAGAGTTAAAAGCAGCACAGATTGCTGAATTTTGCAGTTTAAATTAACCCACGAAAGTTTGTTCATTTCCTTTAAAGGAAATCTTTTTTGCATGAAAGAATGTCGCTTGTCATTTCGTTTATTGCTATTTTCTGCACTTGTTATGATGTGCAGCACGATACAATCATGTCAAAGTGATGCCAGAAATGCTACACGTATTCCACCAACTACCAAGAAATCGAAAGTACAGTGGCAAAATGATGCCCTGAATTCCTTATCGGATCTTATCAACCGGAATATCGATGTTGACCTGAATTATTTCAAAAGATCAAGAATTTATTACGACCGTGAACAATATGTTCAGGCGATGGAGGATATCAACGAAGCGATCAATGAAAAGGATAATGTTGGCGAATATTTTTTGCTTCGGGGTAAAATAAACCGGGAGTTGGGAGAAATTGATAATGCACTCGAAGATGCAGAACGTGCGGAAGCTTTACAGCAGAACAGTCCGGATCTGTACGTTTTGATGGCCGACATTTTTCAGGTAAAAAACCGTTTCCGGGAAGCGAATACCTATCTGACCCATGCGATGCAGATGGCACCTTACGATGGTTCAGCGTATTATGTAAAAGGAATGTTACTGGCACGTCAGGGTGACTCGCTCGCCAGTTTGGCAAGCCTGAACAGTGCAATAACCATGAACCCCAGACTTATACGGGCATATCAGCAAAGCACAGTAATTTATACAAAACTTAAAGACTATGGCAATGCGCTCTCTTTCAATGGCCGTGCCTTAAAACGCTTTCCAAATAACGCCGAACTGTTTTTTGAAAGAGGTGAAATTTATAAGAACCTGTCTGTCATTGATACCGCTCTTGTAAATTATAGAAAAGCAACTTCGCTGAATCCTAAATTTGGTGATGCCTATTTTCAGATTGGTGCCCTGGAGGTTAAACAAAGAGGTTATTACAGTGCGCTTATCGCTTTTCAACAGCTTCTTAACATTAATCCAAAACATCCGCAAATAAATTATCTCGTTGCCTTTTGTTATGAAAAACTGGGCAATGACATCAAGGCCAAAGAATATTTCACCTACGAAACCGAAAAAAATCCGACAGATCAAATGTCTCTGTACGGTCTTTGGAGGATAAAACAAAGAGAAAACGGGAGAATGTATCCATCGTTTTACAACGATGAAAATCTGGAAGCAGATTTTAAAACGCTTGATACTTCCAGGGTGAAAATTGATCTGATAAAGCCGAGGGGAACCATAAATATGAAAATTGATTCTGCGCGAAACGCTAAAATTCAATAGATTTGTAACATATACGAGTAATAGAATTATTTTTTTGAATGAAAGACGAGTCTCTAATTAAAATAACCCTGCCCGACGGTAGCGTGCGCGAATACGAAAAAGGCATCACTGCCCACGGTATCGCGTTAAGTATCAGTGAAGGTCTGGCCCGTAATGTTATCGCGGCCAAAGTAAATGGCGAAGTGTGGGATCCTACGCGGGCCATTGAAAAAGATTCACTTGTAGTCTTGCTCACGTGGAATGATGAAGATGGAAAATCAACATTCTGGCATTCTTCTGCCCACTTGCTGGCGGAAGCTTTGGAAGCACTTTATCCGGGGGTTAAATTAGGCACGGGTCCTTCGATAGAACGAGGATTTTATTATGACGTGGATTTGGGTGAAAATACCATTTCTTCGGACGATTTCCCGAAGATAGAGGCGAAAATGCTCGAACTGGCACGTCAGAAAAATGAATACAAACGTATTCCAATCAGCAAGCAGGACGCGATTGACTACTTTACCAAAAAAGGTGACGAGTATAAGCTCGAACTGATTGATGGTTTGGAAGACGGATCGATCACGCTTTATGAACAGGGTGCATTTACGGACCTTTGCCGTGGACCGCATATTCCGAATACTGGTATTATTAAGGCCGTTAAGCTGACAAATATTGCTGGTGCTTACTGGCGTAACAAGCAGGAAAACAAAATGCTGACCCGTATTTACGGGATTACTTTTCCGAAACAAAAAGAATTGGAAGAGTATGTAACATTAATGGAAGAGGCTAAAAAACGTGACCACCGTAAACTGGGGAAAGAACTTGAATTGTTCGCTTTCTCAGAAAAAGTTGGCCAGGGGCTTCCTTTGTGGCTGCCGAAAGGTGCCATGCTCCGTGAGCGTTTGCAGGCGTTTTTGAGCAAAGCACAGTCGAGAGCGGGTTATCTTCCGGTTGTTACGCCCCATATCGGCAGTAAAGATTTATATGTAACTTCTGGCCACTGGGATAAATATGGCAAAGACTCGTTCCAGCCCATAAAAACACCGAACCCGGGAGAAGAATATTTGTTAAAACCGATGAACTGTCCGCATCACTGCGAGATTTATAAAACTTCACCGCGTTCGTACAAGGATCTACCGTTGCGTTTCTCTGAATTCGGAACTGTTTATCGCTATGAGCAAAGCGGAGAATTACATGGTTTGACACGCGTGCGTGGTTTCACCCAGGACGATGCGCATATTTTCTGCCGTCCTGATCAGGTAAAAGAAGAATTTATCCGTGTTATTGATCTTGTACTTTATGTTTTCAAATCCCTGGGTTTTGAAGATTATAGTGCCCAGATTTCGCTGCGTGATCCTAACGACAAACAAAAATATATAGGAAAAGACGAGGATTGGGAGCGTGCAGAAAGCGCAATCATCGAAGCTTCCGCCGAACGTGGATTAAGTACAGTAACGGAACTGGGCGAAGCAGCTTTCTACGGGCCTAAGCTGGACTTCATGGTACGTGATGCCTTGGGAAGAAAATGGCAGCTTGGAACAATCCAGGTTGATTACCAGCTTCCGCAGCGTTTCGAACTGGAATATACCGGCTCTGATAACCAGAAACACCGTCCGGTAATGATTCACCGTGCTCCATTTGGATCGATGGAACGCTTCATTGCCATTTTGATTGAAAACTCTGCGGGACAATTCCCGTTGTGGTTGTCACCCGATCAAATTGCCATTTTACCTATTTCAGAAAAATACGCAGACTATGCCGAACAGGTTTTTTCCGAATTGCAGGAAGCAGATATTCGTGGATTTATCGATCACCGTGATGAAAAGATCGGACGTAAAATCCGTGATGCGGAAGTTACCAAAGTTCCTTTCATGCTTATTGTAGGAGAAAAAGAAGCGGCTGAAGGTAAATTGTCGGTCCGCAGGAAAGGAGAAGGCGACTTGGGAAGTATGACCATTCAGGAATTTGCTGACTATTTTCAAAAAGAAGCAAAAATAATTGGATGATTTTACAATTTTTCTTATTATTCCCGTAATAACGCACTATTTTTGTCTTAGCATTGTTAAATTCCTGATTTCCATCTAAAAAACAAAAATCACCAAACCAAGTAATATGGCATTAAGACCCCCGAGTGGACGTTTCAGAGTTGTAGAAGAACCTTATAAAATAAATGAACGCATAACGGCGAAAGAAGTTCGTCTGGTTGGCGAAAATATAGAAGCCGGAGTTGTAGACATTGCTACAGCAAGAGCTATTGCAAAAACACAAAATCTTGATTTAGTTGAAATCGCCCCTACCGCTGTGCCTCCGGTATGTAAGGTAGTAGACTATTCAAAGTTCAAATACGAGCAGAAGAAGAAACAGAAAGAAATTAAAGCAAAAGCACAGAAAGTTGTTATCAAAGAAATTCGTTTCGGCCCTAATACCGATGACCATGACTTTGACTTTAAACTTAAACATGCTATCAATTTCTTGAAAGAAGGTTCTAAAGTAAAAGCATACGTTCACTTTGTGGGACGTACAATCGTTTTCAAAGAAAGAGGTGTTAATTTATTGAATAAATTCTCAGAAGCACTTTCCGATTACGGTAAGCTTGAAATGGAACCAAAACTGGAAGGAAAAAGAATGACGATCATTCTGGCTCCTTTGCCTCCAAAGAAATAATTGTTTAGCTGCTGGCTTTTAGCGATTGGCATTTAGCTAGTAGAAAGCAACAGAGTCATGGCTTAATTTTGTAGATATATTTTCTTTATCAAGGAATAAAAATCGTGTTACAGACAATTGTCTGTAACACGATTTTTGTTTTAAGAGGAAATTCACTAATTTTGCGCGCTGTTTTATATTTTTTCAACTATTATTTTTTTGTACCATGGGTAAAATGAAAACAAATTCTGGTGCTAAAAAGCGTTTTTCGCTTACTGGTACTGGTAAAATCAAACGCAAACACGCGTTTCACAGCCACATCCTGACCAAAAAATCAAACAAGCGTAAGCGTGGATTGGTTAAAACAGGTCTTATCGATGTGTCTAACCACAAACAAGTATTGGCAATGCTTGGGAAGTAATTCCGAAAGCCAATAAAAATCACCAAATACCATTTCGGTTTTTTGTTCAACCCGATAGCCGGCCTTAAAGTCCCACGATGGGCGCCGTCAATCAAAAACAGTTACTATTATGCCACGTTCGGTAAATCATGTTGCGTCACGCGCAAGACGTAAAAAAGTGTTAAAGTTAGCGAAAGGCTATTTCGGCCGTCGTAAAAATGTTTGGACCGTAGCGAAAAACGCTGTTGAGCGTGGATTGCAATACGCGTACAAAGGCCGTAAACAAAAGAAACGTAACTTCCGCGCTTTGTGGATCCAACGTATCAACGCTGGTGCACGTCAGCACGGATTATCATATTCTGCTCTTATGGGCAAACTTAATGCAAAAGGCATTGAATTGAACCGTAAAGTACTTGCCGATTTGGCAATGAACCACCCGGATGCATTTAAAGCAATTGTTGATCAGGTGAAATAAAACAGCAACCCGCTTCGGCGGGTTTTTTTATGTTTAGTTGTATCGTTACCTTTAAGTAAATTCTAGTCTAAGCTATATACAACTAAAATATATTATCATGCTAGATCAATTACTCGGCCTTATTCAGGAAAACTCGCAACAAGCTATCGTACAGAACCCAGCCATTCCAAACAGCCAAAATAACGATGTCATGCAAACACTGATGAGCTCAATCACAGGTGGCTTGCAGGAACAGGCGCAGACAGGAAATATTCAGGGAATTATGGGGCTTCTTTCAGGCAAAGAAGGAACCGGAAGCAGCTTGATGAATAACCCGATCGTGGCCTCCATTGCTGGAAAAGCGATAAATGCCATCATGGAGAAGTTTGGAATGAGCAGTGGTGCTGCAGGTGGAATTGTGTCATCTGTTTTACCAGGTGTGTTGGGCGGCCTGATCAGTAAGGTAAGCAACCCGGGTGACGGAAGTATTGACTTTAATGGCGTTTTGGGAAGTTTACTTGGTGGTAGCGGTGGTGCCGGAAATGGCGCGGCTACAAGCGCTGGTTTTGATTTTAATCAGATCGGCTATGCACTTTCAGATGGAAAACTCGATATGAACGATGTAATGAATATCGGTGGAAGCTTCTTCGGAGGTGGAAATACTACCAAGCCGGTAACGCCAAATCAGCCGCAAAAAGAAGGACTTGACCTTGGCGGTCTTTTGGGTGGATTATTTGGAGGAAAATAAAAAGAAGAAGATATAATAAAAAGCTGCAGGCTGGAATTTTCTCCGGTTTGCAGCTTTTTTGTTTGAAGAAAATCCACAAGTCATACTGAAAAGATAACTATTATTTAACGGCACAGTTTCAGTAAACGATGGTACTTTAGCGAAAATTTCAGGTAATACTGAAAGGATTCCCAAACCCATTTAATGTTTACCATGGACTCAAGAAGAGAATTTATCAAAAAAGCCGCAATGCTTTCTGGCGGTGCAGGCCTTTTTAGTGTACTGCCAACTTCTATTCAAAGAGCATTGGCGATTGACCCGAAACCCGGAAGCACTTTTCTGGATGCTGAACATGTAGTGATCCTGATGCAGGAAAATCGTTCGTTCGATCACTGTTATGGCTCCCTTCGGGGGGTTAGAGGTTTTAATGACCCAAGAGCTATTTCATTGCCCAATAAGAATCCGGTATGGTTGCAAACCAATGCCTCAGGAGAAACATATTCTCCCTTCAGGCTTAATATGAAAGAGTCCAATGCTACATGGATGGGCTCATTACCCCATTCCTGGCCAAACCAGGTGGATGCAAGAAATGGCGGAAAGTATGATAAATGGCTGATTGCCAAACAAGCCGGACATAAAGATTATACCAAAATGCCCTTAACCTTAGGGTATTACAATCGCGAAGATATCCCCTTTTATTATGCCCTTGCGGATTCTTTCACCGTTTGTGATCAAAATTTTTGTTCTTCCTTAACAGGAACTACGCCTAACAGACTTTATTTATGGAGTGGTACTGTACGTGAAAAACAGGATCCGGAATCTTATGCCAATGTTCGTAATGAAAATGTAGATTACAACAAACCGGCCAGCTGGACAACATTTCCTGAAAGACTGGAAGACAACGGAGTATCATGGAGAATCTACCAAAACGAAATTAGCCTGACTTCCGGGTTTGAAGGCGAGGAAGAATCATGGCTATCCAATTTTACTGATAATCCCATAGAATGGTTTTCGCAATACCATGTCCGCTATGCGACTGGTTTTCAAAAATATCTTAATAAGCAAAAGGAAAACCTGCCCAAAGAAATTGCCACATTAGAGGCCAAAATAAAAGCGTTGCCAGCGAACAGTAAAGAAATTGAAACAGCGCAAAAAGCTGCTCAGGAAAAAACAGAGTTACTCAAAATTGTCAACAAAGAGTTGAGCGAATGGAGCCCTGAAAATTATGCAAAACTCTCGCAGCGTGAAAAAAATCTCCATCAAAAGGCGTTTACTTCAAACGTTAACGATCCGGATTATCGTAAAATCACAACTTTTAAATATAAAGACGGGAATACAGAACGTGAGGCTAAACTTCCAAAAGGAGACATCCTGCATCAGTTCCGCGATGATGTGGAAAAAGGGAAACTGCCAACGGTCTCCTGGCTGGTAGCCCCGGAAAATTTTTCTGACCACCCGACATCTCCCTGGTATGGTGCCTGGTACGTTTCCGAGACCATGGACATTTTAACCAAAAACCCGGAAGTGTGGAAAAAAACGATTTTCATTTTGTGTTATGATGAAAACGATGGCTATTTTGACCACGTTCCACCCTATGTAGTTCCCGATCCTTACAAAGAAGATACAGGCTTAACTTCTGCCGGTATCGATACCAAAGCAGAATTTGTCACGCTGGAACAGGACATGAAGAAAAAAGCTAAAAACGAATCGCGTGAAAGTCCGATTGGTTTAGGTTTCCGCGTTCCGCTTGTTGTCGCCTCTCCTTGGAACAGGGGCGGAACTGTTTGTTCAGAAGTATTTGACCATACTTCGATTATCCAGTTTCTCGAAAAATTTGTCAGCCATAAATCAGGGAAAGAAATTAAGGAAACCAATATTACTGCGTGGAGAAGAACAATTTGCGGAGATTTAACATCAACGTTCAGGCCATATAATGGCGAAAAAATTCCGCTGCCTAAATTTGTTGAACGTAATGAATTTGTCGAAAGCATTAATAATGCAAAATTCAAAGCTTTGCCAAATGGATACAAATCACTGACAACAGACGAGATTTCTAAAATAGTTAAAAATCCATCAGATTCTGTGTTATTGGCTCAGCAGGAAAAAGGCACGCGCCCTGCCTGTGCCCTACCCTATCAGCTTTATGCAAATGGCAACCTGAGTCAGGACAAAAAGTCTTTCGAACTGACTTTCAAATCAGGCAACGATTTCTTTTGCAAAAAATCAGAAGGTGCACCATTTATGGTGTATGCTCCTGGAAAATATCTGAACGAAAACGTGAAAGTATGGAATTACGCTGTTAAATCAGGAGATTCGTTGAAAGATAAGTATCAAATTGTCAATTTTGATCATAATAATTATCATTTGCGTGTCTACGGGCCAAACGGTTTTTTCAGAGAATATCAGGGCAATGCCAATGACCCGCTCGTTGAAATCCAATGTGAATACCAACGTGATAAGGCCAATAATCCTACGGGAAACATCGAGCTTCATTTCAAAAATCTGGATCCAAAGGCCAAACCGGTTGTGGAAATCACGGATAATGCATACCGATCTGCAAAACAAACCAAAGGCCTGGATTCACAGAATGTCATTGCACTTAATCTTGAGAAAAGTTCAGGCTGGTATGACTTCACGGTGAAGATCGCGGGCCATGCATCCATGGAAAAAAGGTTTGCGGGACATGTGGAAACTGGCAAAGAAAGTGTGAGTGACCCGCTCATGGGCAGAATCGTATAATCATTCCCCGGGGCTGGCAGTTTATGATCTGCCAGCCCTTAAAATAACTATATACTGGCTCTAGGCAAAAAAGCCAATATGGTATACCAATATTACCAAATTGTTAAGTAGATTTGATAGAATAAATTCTATTAACTGGCACTACTTGATATGGTTAAACTTCTTCTTTTCTCCCTGGCTTCTCTTATTTTTTCGCTGACCCTAAATCCAGCCACAGCGAAAGAAACCCTTTTCGTTAACGAAATTGTAGCTTCAAACAGTGCAGGAATCAAAGATAATTCAGGCGCCGCCGAGGATTGGTTTGAAATTTACAACCCGAATAATTACGAAGTTGACATCGGAGGCTACTTCCTTTCGGACAAAACCAATAATCCTACCAAATACCAGCTTCCTACGGGTAACAATGCCACTAAAATCCCTGCCAAAGGATTTCTGATTATTTGGGCGAGCGGAGAAGTATCACGGGGTCCATTACATGTTTCATTCAGCCTGTCTGACTCTGGGGAAAATGTTGTTATCTCATCACCCGCACAAGAACTTATTGACGCCGTCACTTTTGGAGCACAGCTAACCGATGTGTCCTACGGCCGTAACCCGGACGGCACTGCCAACTGGTCTTCTTACTCAACGCCTACACCCGGATCAACCAACTCTGGCGGTACGATTTACGCCCCCAAACTGGCAGTGCCTGTTTTTTCCGAAGCAGCCGGATTTAAAACAAGTGGGTTTAACTTAACCATAACCCATCCTGAACCAGGAGTGACAATCCGGTACACACTGGATGGATCCGAACCTGTTAACAGCAGTGTTGCAACGCCCTGGAAATACAAAAATAAATACAATGATACGGGAGGAAATTACGGAGCCGGCGGCGTAAATGACGGTCTTTCTGACGACACCTATAAATCGGATCTCTATGAAAATCCGATCGCGATAACGAACAGGGCAGGTGATCCTAACAAGATTTCGATGAAGACTTCCTCCATCACTTATACACCGGGCTATCTTCCTGCGACACCTATTTACAAAGGAACGGTGGTTCGTGTAAAAGTATTTAAAACCGGTTTTACGCCGAGTGAAACGGTTACCAGAACGTATTTCGTAAACCCCTCGGGCGGATCAAAATATTCAGTCCCGGTAATATCCATCGCTTCTACCGAAACTTCCTTTTTTGATTATACATCCGGGATTTACACGCCAGGCAAAGTCTTTGACCAATACCGCCAGACTAACTCAACTGCGGCCGGCTATTGCACCGTAGGCAATTTTACGGAGAGCGGCGATCTTTGGGAACGACCGGGCAACATTGAATTTTTCGATGGAGTAAACTCCATTCTTAATCAGGCATTTGATTTCCGTATTCACGGCGGTTGTTCACGTTCGCTTTCACAGAAAACCCTTCGCCTGTATAGTAAAACCGAGTTCAATTTTGCTGTTTTCCCTGAGGCACCGACTCGTTTTCCTAAACGTTTACTATTGCGTAATTCTGGAAACGACAATAATTCAACACTTTTCAGGGATTCATACTTTCAAAAACTGGTACAAAATCTATCCTTCGACACCCAGCTTTCCCGTCCGGCAATTGTCTTCCTGAACTCTGAATACTGGGGGATACAGAACATTACCGAACGTTATGACAAGTACTACCTGGAAAAAAAATATAATGTTGACGGCGATAATGTCGATCTGATTGATGTTGAGTTACCCGAAATTGAAGAAGGCGATCTTGTTAAATACAATGAATTACTCGCCTTTGCCAATAATAATTCCTTCGTCGGCACAACAAATTACGATCTGATGAAAACCATGATTGATATCGAGAATTTCACAGATTATCAGATTGCTGAAATTTTTAGTGCAAACACCGACTGGCCGCATAAAAACACGAGATTGTGGAGAAACAAGGTCGTTTTCGATCCTAATGCCAACGTTCCATACGGGCACGACGGAAGATGGAGGTGGATGCTTTATGATACTGATATTACATTGGGATTGAATGTGAAGGCCGACAATAATTCTATTCCTAATGCCATCAGCGGTGGAGCTCCGTCTGTAATTTTACGTAAGCTTCTGGAAAATGCTGATTACAAAACTTACTTTATCAATCGTCTTGCGGATTTGCTAAATACAACGCTCCTTTCTTCCCGGGCAGTAACACTTTTAAATAATACAAAAGGACTGTACACGGGTTTAATTCAGGAACATAGAGACCGCTGGAATTCCCCTGCATCCATTGCCTTCTGGAACCAGAGTATAGGCGAAATGCAAACATTCATGGAGCAAAGGCCTCCTTTTTTACGCGGGCACTTGCGTCAAAGCTTTAATGGAAATCTGACAAACATGAACCTTACCGTAGATGTAAATGACGCAGATATGGGTTATGTCAAAGTTAATACAATCGATATTTTACCAACAACAGACGGTCTCAATACGCTCCCTTACCCATGGACGGGTATATATTTTCAAAACAATCCGATGAAACTGACGGCTATCGCTAAGCCGGGCAATCACTTTGTGAGATGGGAAAGAGCCGGTTCGAATGTTGGCACAACAACCGAATTACCCGTTACGGCGACAGTCAGTGCACTATCATATAAAGCTATTTTTGAAGCGGGGGCTTTGCCAGTCGTTCTTAAATCTTTTGATGCAAAAAAGGAAAATACCAAAGTAGTACTGAAATGGGAAACAAGCTCGGAAGTCAATAATGACTATTTTGTCGTTGAACGTTCATCCGATGCTCTGGCCTGGTCCGATCTCGCTACTGTGAAAGGTGCGGAAACGACAAAAGATATCCAGTCTTACAGAACTGCCGATGAACAGCCGCTTTCCAATGTCAATTATTACCGTTTGAAACAGGTCGATTTTGATAAAACAAGTACTTATTCAAGTATTGTGTCGGTGGATATGGGCAACTTCAAAATCACCAACATCTGGCCTAATCCCGTGTCGGACTTTTTAAATATTACGCTGGATCAGGCTTTTGAGCAGGCTCAATATGAAATAACGGACATCAATGGAAGGCCGGTAAGGAGGTTTCAAAAACTTTCATCTGCCAGTGCCGTTAAATTATCCGTTGGCAACCTTGCTTCCGGAACCTACATTATCAATATTAAAACAAAAGACGGAGCCAGCCATAGCAGCAGGTTTGTAAAGCTTTAAGTCTTTCTGTTGATTTCGATACTTTAAATGGGCCTGTCCTGATCCAAATCAGAGCAGGCTCTTTTTAAAATCATGATCTCCTCAACGTTCAAGCATATTCTTTAAGGATTTTTGTGCATTTCTGATTTCTCTCTATCACAAACACTTTACCCCAAAAGTAACTATGATTAAATTTTGCACGACCGCATTTATTCAGATATTGATCATCCTCTTATGGAACGTAACCTACGGAGCAGAAAGGCTTTATGTTAACGAAATTCTCGCATCCAACAGTTCGGGGATTAGAGATATTGAAGGAAATCCCGAAGACTGGTTTGAAATTTACAATCCGAATAACTATGAAATTAATCTGGCAGGTTATTATTTGTCTGATAACGCATCGAACCCTACGAAGTTCCGGATTACAACTGGTTCGGATGCGCCAAAAATCCCGGCCAACGGTTTTATCATCATCTGGGCAAGCAGCCATCCTGAAAGAGGAGTAACGCATACATCTTTCGGATTATCCGCATCGGGTGAAGATCTTGTCATTTCTTCCCCTGCCAATGAGCTTATCGACAAGGTTACCTTTGGAAATCAGACGGCCGATATTTCCTATGGGCGTAAACCTGATGGCAGTGGCACGCTGGTCTTTTTTTCAACAGTAACGCCCGGCAGTTCAAATAACAATGCTGCAACAGTTTTGCCAAAACTTTCAAACCCCGTTTTTTCACATACAGCAGGATTTAAGACAGCAGGTTTTAATCTGGCCCTAACACATAGTGAAGCAAATGTCAGGATAAGATATACAACAGACGGATCTGATCCTCAGGATAACACTACTGTCAGAGATTTTAAATACAAGAATAAGTACAACGACGACGGCACGCACACCAATGTGGGTGGTGTAGGAGAAGGTTGGTCAATTGAAAATTATAGTGCTAAACTTTACAGTGAGCCTATTGCCATTGCAGACCGTACTTCTGCACCCAATAAGGTATCTCGAAAAACCTCTTCAATTACCTACAATCCGGATTACTTACCCACAAGTCTTATTTATAAAGGTACGGTGATACGTGCCAAAGCCTTTAAAGATGGGTTTACACCAAGTGAAACCATCACCAAAACTTATTTTATCAATACGAACGGCGGGACAAAATATGCTGTTCCCGTTGTTGCGATTACTTCTCAGGAAACTTCATTTTTTGATTACGATAACGGAATTTATACCCCGGGCGTAACTTTTGACAAATTTCGCAGGGACAATCCAACTGAAAAAGCTGATTTTTGCTCCATAGGCAATTTTACCAATAGCGGGGATTTGTGGGAACGACCGGGAAGTATCGAGTTCTTCGATAATAATAATCTGATACTAAGTCAGAATTTCGCTTTTCGTATTCATGGCGGCTGCTCACGCGCTGTTCCTCAAAAAACGCTGCGCCTGTACAGTGATACCGAATTTAATTTTGCCGTATTTCCTGAAAAACCGACGCGTTTTCCGAAACGTTTACTTTTGCGCAATTCTGGTAACGACAACAACTCCACCCTCTTCCGCGACTCCTATTTTCAGAAACTTGTAGGAAACTTGCCATTTGATACACAGCTGTCGCGGCCTGCTGTTGTTTTTATAAATTCAGAATACTGGGGAATCCAAAATATTACGGAACGTTACGACAAGTATTATCTGGAAAAGAAATATAATGTCAACCGCGATAATGTTGATATGATCGATGTCGAATTACCAGAAGTGGAAGAAGGTGATATTGACAAATATAATGAGTTGATGAATTTTGCCAATAACAATTCGCTGGCTGTCACCGCTAACTATAACATGATCCAGACGATGATCGATCTGGAGAATTTCACTGATTACCAAATAGCGCAGATTTACAGCGGAAATATTGACTGGCCACATAAAAACATACGTTTATGGCGTAACAAAGTTACCTATGATCCAAATGCCAATGTTCCCTACGGCCATGACGGAAGATGGAGGTGGATGCTTTACGACATCGATTTTGGGCTCGGGCTCTATTCAAGTGTCACCGACAATACGATAACCGGAGCAACAACCAAAGGTGCGCCTTCGGTTATTCTTCGTAAGTTATTGGAGAATACAACATACAAAACCTATTTCGTTAATCGCATTGCCGATCTGCTCAACACCACATTTCTTACTTCCCGGTCCATTCCGCTTCTGAATGAAACCAAGGCATTGTATACCCCGCTGATCCAGGATCATATTACCCGTTGGAATTCGCCGCCATCCGTACCTTCCTGGGACCAGCGAGTTACCGATATCGGTTCATATTTAAGCAACCGGGCACCCAATTTTCGCGGTCATGTCCGTCAGAGTTTTAGTAATCAGCTGACTGATATGACCCTGACCGTCGATGTCAATGATGCGACCAAAGGTTATGTTAAGGTAAATACAATTAATATTATCCCGTCCACCGATGGAATAAGTACCGCTCCTTATCCGTGGACAGGTTCCTATTTTCAAAACAATTTGATGAAATTAACAGCCATAGCTACGCAAGGAAACCATTTTGTCCGATGGGAAAGAGCAGGTTCTACTGTGGGTACAACGGAAGAATTACCCATCACAGCCACTACAAATACGCTTTCTTACAAAGCGATTTTTGAAGCCGGAGCCTTGCCGGTGGTACTTAAATCCTTCACCGCTAAAAAAGAAGACAGTAAAATCGTGCTGAACTGGGAAACCACTTCCGAAATCAATAACGACTACTTTGTCGTTGAGCGCTCAGCTGATGCACTGCTCTGGTCTTCTCTGGCAACGATAAAGGGATCGGCAACCACCGAAAATGCGCAGCAATATAAAACGACAGATGAACAGCCGATGTCCAATATTAACTATTATCGTTTGAAACAGGTTGATTTTGATAAAACCAATTCATATTCCAGAATTGTTTCGGTTGATATGGGTAATTTCAGTATCAGCAATCTGTGGCCCAATCCCGTAAACGAGGTTTTAAATATAACGCTGGATAAAGATTTCCAGCAGGCAGATTTTGAAATTACTGACATAAATGGCACGTCAGTTCGCAAATTGCAAAAAGTACCTGCTAATAATGCAGTAAAAATTCCGGTGGGAAATTTACCTGTTGGAACATATTTTATGAAAATTACTACGGAAGACGGTTTGCAGCGCAGCGGGAAATTTGTCAAACAATAACCTGATTCCCTGTACGAACTCAACCTGCCATCCCTCAAAAACGGCTCACAGTTTTACTGGCTGTATGTCAGCATATTACTGACCCGAATTTAATACAGACAGAAATAAAAATAGCTACCCGGATATGCGCCTGCTGCAAAGCCGGCCAATCCGGGTTTCATTTTAAAATCCCGCCTGATTATTCCCTTTTTCCAGTTACAGGGCATTCTGTCAAAACTGACAGTTTGTCACTGCACATGTGCATTTGTATCGTTTGGTACGGGCTTTTTAATCACTACATGAACACGACAGGGAATCTTAAACAGGCCCGGTCAGAAATTAAGAATCAAATAATTTTAACTTTTAATATATAACAATGGGAAAAATAATTGGCATAGACTTAGGAACCACTAACTCCTGCGTAGCTGTCATGGAAGGTAATGAGCCTGTCGTAATCGCAAATAGCGAAGGTGCTCGTACGACTCCTTCCGTGGTTGCATTTATGGATAACGGCGAACGTAAAGTAGGCGCGCCTGCTAAACGTCAGGCAATCACCAATCCCAAGCATACGATTAGCTCGATCAAGCGTTTCATGGGTAAAAAATATGACGAGGTTTCAAGCGAAATGAAAACCATCGCATATAGCGTTGAAAAAGGCCCAAACAACACGCCTCGTATTCCAATCGGTGATCGTTTATATACTCCACAGGAAGTTTCAGCTTTCATTCTGCAAAAAATGAAACAAACTGCTGAAGATTATTTAGGAGTAGAAGTAACAGAAGCAGTAATTACTGTTCCTGCCTATTTTAATGACGCTGAACGTCAGGCAACCAAAGAAGCAGGTCAGATCGCCGGTTTGGATGTGAAACGTATCATCAACGAACCAACTGCTGCTGCCTTGGCTTATGGTCTTGACAAGCAACATATCGATATGAAAATTGCTGTTTTCGATTTAGGAGGTGGTACGTTTGACGTATCTGTTCTTGAATTGGGAGACGGAGTTTTTGAAGTAAAATCAACAGATGGTGATACGCATTTGGGCGGAGATGACTTCGACCAGGTTATCATTAACTGGCTTGCTGCTGAATTTAAAACGGACGAAGGTGTAGATCTTACAAAAGATCCTATGGCTTTGCAACGTTTAAAGGAAGCTGCTGAAAAAGCAAAAGTGGAACTTTCAAGCTCTACGCAAACGGAAATCAACCTGCCATATATTTTCCCGGTAGACGGTATCCCAAAACACCTTGTTCGTTCATTGACTCGTGCTAAATTTGAACAATTGGCAGACAGCTTGTTCCAACGTATGATGGAACCTTGCAAGAGAGCGATGAAAAATGCAGGTTATTCAAACAGTGATATCAGCGAAGTTATTCTTGTAGGTGGATCAACACGTATTCCTCGTGTACAGGAAGAAGTTGAGAAATTCTTCGGAAGAAAACCATCGAAAGGTGTTAACCCGGATGAAGCGGTTGCTGTTGGTGCTGCCATTCAAGGTGGTGTATTGACAGGTGAAGTGAAAGACGTTCTTCTTTTAGACGTTATTCCTTTGTCATTGGGTATTGAAACTTTGGGTGGTGTTTCTACAAAACTGATCGAAGCGAACACAACGATTCCATCGAAAAAAACTGAGGTATTCTCAACGGCTGCTGATAACCAGCCTTCTGTTGAAATCCATATTTTGCAGGGAGAGCGTCCTTTGGCGAACCAAAACCGTACATTAGGCCGTTTCCACCTTTCAGATATTCCACCGGCACAACGTGGTACTCCGCAAATCGAAGTAACATTTGATGTGGATGCGAATGGTATCCTACACGTTTCTGCGAAAGATAAAGGAACAGGTAAAGAGCAAAAAATCCGTATTGAAGCGTCAAGCGGATTAACGGATGCGGAAATTAACCGTATGCGTGAAGAAGCGAAAGCGAACGAAGCTGCTGATAAGGCAGAACGCGAAAAAATTGAAAAAATAAACGGAGCAGACAGTCTGATTTTCTCAACTGAAAAACAGTTGAAAGAATTCGGAGATAAATTATCTGAGCCTAACAAAACGGCTATCGAAGGCGCACTTGCTGAATTGCGTACTGCACATGCAAGCCAGGATTTGTCAGCCATTGATACTGCAATGGAAAAATTAAATGCTGCATGGCAGGCTGCTTCCCAGGAGATGTATGCTCAGGGAGGTGAAGGCCAGCAAGGTGCCCCTGGAAATCCGCAAGGAGAAGGAGCCAATGAAAGCACAGGAGCAGAAGACGTAACCGATGTAAATTTCGAGGAAGTCAAGTAACGAATGAGAACTAAGAAAAATCCCCATCTTTTAGTTGGGGATTTTTTTTCAGCTTAAATTTTAAAACTGCGTAAATAATCTCCACCCTCATGACGTTAAGTTGGATAAAAACCTGGCATAAATTTTTATTGTTAAGAGCAACACATTCATCAAGCAATCAAAAAAAATCTACCTTTATGGATAACATGATGACTTTACCGGAGTTTAAATATTTATCTCCTACAACGCGTGAGAAAGCCATGACAATCGCGCAGGATTTGCTTAAAACCACTAATATTTCTCCAAAAGAAGCCATTTCCAAAGCGGTGCTTATGGCAAAAGACTGGGCCGTAAAAAGCATCAATAGAAATGTTTGGAAAAAGTTAAAATCCATCGATAAAGAAATCATATGACAGCTACTGATCAGAAGTTTAAAGGACAGGTGGCGATTGTGACAGGTTCCAGTTCAGGAATCGGTAAAGCATGCGCGGTTTATTTAAGTCAGCTGGGAGCTAACGTCGTTGTCAATTACAGTGGCAATGAAGCGGCGGCAAACGAAGTTCTGGAAGAGATAAAAGCGGGCGGCGGAAACGGAATCGTGGTAAAAGCGGACGTGAGTCGTGAAGAGGAAGTTAAAGCCATGTTTAATCAGACGATCAGCACTTATGGCAGGCTGGATATTCTGGTAAGTAATGCCGGTTTACAGCAGGATTCGTCCTTTCTGGAAATGACTTTACAGCAATGGCAAAAGGTTATTGATGTAAATCTTACAGGCCAGTTCCTTTGCACCCGCGAAGCTGCACGACAATTTGTTGCACAGGAAAAGGCGGCATCGGAATCAGGACAAGCTACACACAATGAGCTTGCTATTGGCAAAATCATATTAATGAGCTCGGTTCACGACATTATCCCATGGGCAGGTCATGTGAATTATGCGGCATCCAAAGGAGGCATTATGATGCTTATGAAATCAATATCGCAGGAGCTCGCTCCGCATAAGATCAGGGTTAATTCTGTGAGCCCGGGCGCGATAAAAACGACGATCAACAAGGAAGTTTGGTCTGATCCTGAAAAATATAAGGGTTTACTTCAACTTATTCCTTACAAACGAATCGGTACGCCTCAGGATGTGGCAAAAGCAGTTGCTTGGCTCGCATCAGACGAATCGGACTATGTAAATGGCGAGACGTTGTACATCGATGGCGGGATGACACTCTATCCTGAATTTGCGGATAACGGATGATAACCGGCCAGTTATGAATACCTTTTTGTAAGCACCAGATCCCTATGTTCTGATGCTTTTTTTATGGCATTTTTTCCAACATTTAATATTACATATCATCAAATGAAAGGATTTTAAAATATTTGTTTAAATTTGGCTTAATAAGACTAGTTTTAAACAACACAAAATCCTCACTCCATTACTGATGAACTATTCGTTCCGTAAACTTATCAATGATCTTCATCTTTGGGTGGGGTTGCCGAGTGCTGTTATCCTGGTGGTCATGTGTTTTACGGGAACCATGTACGTTTTCCAGCGGGAAATAACGCAATGGGTTGATAGCGATAAGTTTCAAGTCGCCGTTCCGGTAAACGGGGAAAAATTAACGCTTGCACAATTAAGAACTTCGGTGGAACAAGAAACGAAGGGTAAGGTTACCACCATTCAGATTCCACAGGAAAAAAACGAAGCCTGGACATTTACCCTGCTTCCGACAGAAAAGCAGAATAAAAAGATCAGCAGCATTTCTACGGATAAAAAAGAGAATAAGGCAAATAACAAAGAAAGCGAAAAAGATAAATTAAAAAGCTATCTCGTAAATCCTTATACAGGCGAGATTCAAGGCGATGCCAAAACACCTTCTGTAAAATTCTTCGCTACCGTTTTACAGCTTCACAGGTGGCTGCTCATCGAAAATCATGATATTGGCGGTGCCATTACCGGAACAGCTTGTCTGATGATGTTATTCTTGCAAATCAGCGGACTGATTCTCTGGGCGCCGGCCAAGCTGAAAAGCTGGAAAAAATCCAATGCCTGGAAAGCCGGTTTTAAAGTGAAAATGGATGCGAGTTTAAAAAGAATAAACTTTGACCTGCACAAAACGCTCGGGTTTTACGCGTTCCTGTTTGTCACTATTATGGCCGTCACAGGACCGTATTTTGCATTTAAATGGTATAAGGAAGGCGCTTACAAAGTGCTTGACGCCAAGCCGATCAGCAAAGAGAACAATACAAAATCTGTTTACCAGACTTCCGCGCCGCTGAGCCTGGATCAAATTCTGTCAAAGATTAACGAAGTTTATCCGGGTGAAGGGAACACGCGATTGCTTTTGCCAAAAGACTCAACCGGCTCCTATGCCATTCAAAAATTCCATAATGGATTCCTGTCTTCTGCCGGTGTTGACCGTGTTACTCTGGATCAGTATTCAGGAAATATTCTGGAAATAAAACGGTTCTCAGACATGTCGCTGGGACAACAGATCATTTCTTCATCGAAAATTATTCATACCGGAGAGATTTTTGGAACATTTACCAAAATCTTGTATTTCCTGGCTTGCCTGGCAGCGACAAGCCTGCCCGTAACCGGTTTTTACATCTGGTGGAACAAAGGCAAAAAAGACAAAGAACGAACAAAATACGGGGCTGTATCAGGGAAACCGGCTTCTCCAAAACCCATATTGGCAAGAAAAAAGATCCCGGTTGATATTCCATCAGTCTGATAACAAAGCTAAAATTGTAATCCCTGAACTTTCAGGGATTTTTTGTTTTTAAACCATAAAAAATAGAAACATTATTTTTAGCTGTATTCCAACCTTTCAAAACTGAATGATGTCTTATGATTAATAAGAAAACAATCAGCTATGAAAACATCAGTTATTATCTCCTTCCTATGGATCGCATGCCTGGCTTGTGACACCAAAAAAGATGAAGCACCCGAGGTTATCGATCAGATCACCAGTGCTTCTTACAAAAAATCCACTGCCGTTACCATCCCCGGACAATCGCTTACCGTGAAAGTTTTGGAAGTAAACGAAAGTCGCTGCCCGATCAACGTCGATTGTATACAAGCAGGAAGTGCAGATATTCAGTTAAGCATTTCGGATGGTTCCAATGAAGCAAACGTTCCTGTTTCGTTCAAAAATGCCAGCAAAGCATCCGGCCATCAAACCTTTGCGCTTGGCAAACAGAATTATTCACTTGTTGTTCATGAGGTTTTACCCTATCCGGTATCAACAGAGAAGCCAAATCCGGAAGATTATCAAGTAAATCTTTCAATTGAAAAGCTATAAATAAATCCTCCTTTTACACAAAGTGTTGATTGGAAAAGGCTGTGCCGGAGTAATATCCTGTATGGCCTTTTTTTAAAAATTCCTGTTTTGAAAAATATTTTCGGAAAGTCGGTTTACATTTGCTGCCATACGCAAAACTTCACCCATGCAGATTCTTAAACTTTTACAGACGTTTTTAAACTTTATCTCCCGCAATTCCCGGATTGCAGTGTTTTGGACATTACTGATTTTGCTGGCTTGCAGCTGGCCTGGAAAAGATATTCCGGAAGCTCCTGTGGCAGGTTTTGATAAGGTGGTTCATTCCGGCTTATTCGTAGTGTGGACTATTTTATGGCTTCTTGTCTATCCGGCAAAAAGTATTTGGGTAATCCTGCTTGGAATGGCTTATGGATTGGGGCTTGAATTTTACCAACAGATCCTGCCCTTTGACCGCACCTTCGACTGGTGGGACGCCGTGGCAGATTCTGTTGGTGTTTTACTGGGTTATGGTTTCAAAACTATTGTTTTTGACCGTTATCTCCAGCGCTTATATTGATTGATCAAACCATTGGTTGAACTATCGTGGCTAGTGGAAGGCCAGTCGTTCTGAAGTTCGGGATAAATTTTATTAGCCAACTGTTTGCCAAGTTCAACACCCCACTGATCAAAACTGAATATATTCCAGATAATACCCTGCACAAATATTTTGTGCTCGTACATAGCCAGAAGGCTACCCAAAACCTTTGGCGTGATTTTCTTAACCAGGAATGAATTGGTTGGCTTATTGCCCTGGAATACTTTGAAAGGAGTCAGGAAATCAATTTCTTCCTGGCTTTTTCCTGCGGCTTTCAGTTCTTCGCTGGCCTCTTCATAAGTTTTACCATTCATTAACGCCTCTGTTTGTGCAAAGAAGTTTGATAAAAGCATTTTATGATGTTCGCCGATTGGGTTATGACTGATAGCCGGGGCGATAAAATCAGCCGGGATCACCTTGGTTCCCTGGTGAATCAACTGATAAAAAGCGTGCTGCCCGTTGGTACCCGGCTCTCCCCAAATTACTGGCCCGGTTTGATAATTAACAGGCTCTCCGTCTCTTCCTACATATTTACCGTTACTTTCCATATCTCCCTGTTGGAAATAAGCAGAGAAACGATGCAAATATTGGTCGTAAGGAAGAATTACGTGCGTTTGTGCATCGAAAAAGTTGTTATACCAGATTCCCAAAAGACCAAGAATTACAGGCATATTCCTTTCCAGTTTCGTAGTCCGGAAGTGGTTATCCATATCATGGGCACCAGACAGCAATTGCTCGAAATTCTGGAATCCAATGAAACAGGCAATGGAAAGGCCGATAGCAGACCACAAAGAATAACGACCGCCAACCCAATCCCAGAAGCCAAACATATTCTCAGGATCGATACCAAACTTTTCAACTTCGGTACGGTTGGTAGAAATCGCTACAAAGTGCTTTTTCACATGCTCCTCCTCCACCGCTTTTTCCAGAAACCAGCCACGGGCCGTAAGCGCGTTGGTCATCGTTTCCTGCGTAGTGAACGTCTTGGATGCGATCATAAACAAGGTCGTTTCCGGGTTAAGCAATTTCACAGTTTCAGCGATATGCGTTCCGTCCACGTTGGAAACAAAATGTACATTCAACCCTTTTTTTCCATAGGATTTTAGTGCTTCTGTAACCATCACGGGCCCTAAATCACTTCCACCGATTCCGATGTTAACAATGTCCGTGATCTCTTTTCCGCTATACCCTTTCCAGGAGCCCGAACGAACTTTGTTCGAGAAATCCTTCATTTTTGCCAATACTTCATTAACATCCGGCATCACATCTTTGCCATCCACAAGCACTGGCGTATTGGAACGGTTTCTTAATGCCGTATGTAACACAGAACGCCCCTCGGTCGCGTTAATTTTTTCACCGTTGAACATCTGCTCAATGGCATCCGACAATCCGCATTCTTCAGCAAGCTGTACCAAATATGATCTTGTACGCGTTGTGATTCTGTTTTTTGAATAATCTAAAACGATATCACCAAAGCGGATTGAAAATTTACGGTGACGATCCGGATCCTCTTCAAAAAGTGCTTTAAGGTGTTTCTGTGAAATTGTTTTATGGTGGGTTTTCAGCTTTTTATATGCTGCCGTTTTATCAAAGGGTGTCGACTGAAGCATGAGTTGAACGTTTTTTATGTTAAAAAAATCAATTTATTAAAATGCCAACAAGTACATTAATAGTGTTAGACTAACACAAAAGTAGCGTTTTAAGCCACTTTTGATTATGTATAGAAACGATATTTGAACCCTGGTAACTTAAACAACTGTTTTTCAAGATGTTCAATTAGAATAAATTCTAACCTGTTCGCGATTTAAGCTTAGCCCATGTTCTTAATTTTGTATCAGAAAATTAGCTGGCCTGGCAAACACCTTTGTAATAACCAACCGATTCGGCAATCCCGGCCAATGGGTCTTTCATATCTTTTTCATATTCCAGACTGCACATTCCCGAATATTTAATCTTGCGAAGGGTTTTTACAAACAACGGAATATCAATTACTCCCCTTCCCAGTTCACAGGTTGTTCCCTCTTTCGTGGCCGCTGTCACGTTTTTAAGGTGTATGTCAAAGATTCTTTTCTGGTACTTTTCAAGATCTGCAATCGGGTCGTTACCGTATCTTGCATCATGCCCCATATCAAAACAAATACCGATACGCGCATCCAGATCCTTGATCAGGTTATGAACGGTCACGGCATTAGGGTACAATTTGTCGCCTGGTCCGTGAATGTGTATCGCATACCGGATATCATATTCCTTCACTTTTTTGTCAACATATGCCAAATCCTCATGGTTCGGAATACCCACAATTAATTTCACCCCCACACGTTTGGCATAATCAAAGGCATTATCAATCTCGGTAGTTGACTTTGCATAGATCGGCCCGACGGCATAACCTGTTACGCCGGATTTTTTTAATTTTTCGTGAAAGGCTGTGATCTGTTCAGCAGTACTTGCATAGGGAAGATGAAAATCTTTGATGCATAAGTAATGGACATCTGTCTTTTTCATCATTTCAAGTGACTGATCCAGATTGAAATGTACAAAACTATATCCGGCCATCGCCAGTTTAAACGGATCCTGTTTTTTCTCTTTGGCAGGATCAGCAAACGTTCCGGTTCCCAAAACCGCAGGACTCAACATCAAACCAGCCACGCCTTTTTTTACAAATTCTCGTCTTGTGTTCATCCGTATTATATTTATCAAACCGATTGTATTCTATAAAGGAAAATAGTTTAAAATATACCAGCGTGAACGGGACAAAGTATTTTCTAGGGGTTAATTTCTCTGCTGAAAACAGCATAATGTTTGCTTACGAGAATCTATGCCATCCTGTTATGCCTGATGACCAACAATTTTTCTCCTCGCCCTGACAAAAGCTGTAACAGTTTCCTGATTTATTATTTTACCGATAAAATGTATATCATTATCTGTCATTTAGCTATTGTTCGCACACTCTGCTTACGGTAATTTTACATTATTAATTAACCGGTATGATCCTGAAAAGAAAGGATTTTTCTTGAATAAAATATTTCGGGATTTAGGTTAAGGACGCACTAGGATGGGCGTAAAAATAAGAGAAGTCGAAAATCGAATCAGTTAAAAATTCTGATGTTAATTGGCGGTTTAAAAATACTTGGTAAGTAATAAAGGTTGAGAGTGTGATGACGAGTAGTTCGCTGTGATGACGCGGAAATCAGGATTTTAACGATTTGTTAAAACCTCGATTATCCGCGTCATCCGCTTGTTATGGAATGCTATTCTCTAAATTTTAAGCTTGATTCCCTTCTTATTAATAATTCCGGTGATAACGACAATGATCAGCGCAAAAATCAGCGATTTGACAATTCCAACGACTCCCGTTCGTAAGATGATTGGCAGGCTTATATCAGCCAGCGTAATCACGGAATATACCAGATAAGGAATAAGGTAACAGGTCAGGGTTGAGGTGCCCGCTGGTTTCAGTACCTGTGCCCAGCTTTTCTTTCCTTGTAAATCGGTAAGCCAGTAGAAAAAAGCAAACGCAATAAAACTTATTCCCGAGCAAATACCGACCCAGGCCGGTGTTGCCCTGATTTTGGAAATACCCCAGAACGGACGGGTACCAAAGCCGTAAATCAACGAGAGAATCCCCAGGGCCAGCAAAATCATAAGGAAAACATTCGGGGCTAATATCCTGGAATATTTTCTGTAAATAACCGAGGCCAAAACGCCACCCATAACGAATGCCGGCATGGATCCGCTTCCGACAATCCAGACTGCATCTTTTAATTCATTCAGAAATCCGAGTGCTCCTGCAAAATCTGCAAGGTTAAAAACGACAAAGAAAAGCCATGCTAAAATGATGAGCTCGGTCCGGTCAAGAATAAAAAGATACGCAGTTGCACCCAATAAATAAGACCAGCCGATAAGTCCCAGAATACCGTACCAGTGCGTTTTCATCCAGGTTTCGTGTTCTGCATCTCCTCCTTTATAAAGGATCGCTAATCCGACCAGAATAAGATAACCCAAAGATATTAACAAGCTATATGATGATTTTTTTTCAGGCCTGGACGGATAAACATTCCAGATTAAAAAGAAGGCTACAACCATAAAAATCTCCCAGACGTATTTACTGATCAGCATTTGATCGGATGCGTTTTCGAGGTTGACCGTGAAAAAACCCATCAGAAGCAAGGCGAAAGTCCGCTCTCCGATATGCATCAAAATGGTTGTATCGCTATCCCCTTTGGATTTCCGGTTCGCGATGGCAAAAGGGATGGAAAGTCCGACTATAAATAAAAAACAAGGGAAAATAACATCAGAAAACCCCATGGCATCATCCGCTGCGGCACTATGTTCGAGCCATTGCGGCACACCTTCCAGGGTCCATAGATCATTCACGAAAATCATGAAAAACATGGTAAGGGCCCTGAAAATATCAATCGAATCCAGTCGTGTCAGAGTAACTTTGGAGGTCATTTAGCGTCGCTGTTAATTTTATCAAAAAGCTGAGTAAAACATTCTACCTGTCCGTCCTTTTTTTCCGGATTGGTTTTGGATGTTTCAAAAGCGTCCATAAAAGTACCCGCACCCGACCATATAGTCTGCATCATACCTTCATAGCGACTGGCCAGTGTAGGATTTACATTTGATTTGTAGGTTTTATAATCCGCATATTGGGTCAATGCCACCACTGGTTTGTTCCATACACAGGTAATTACCTGAAATCCTTTCATGGCCAGATAAGCGGCACTCGGTTCTGAACTCTCATAATGCCAGTCGCAGATCACAACATCTTTCGGGATAAGATCAACGGCACGAAACGTGTTATTTTCGCTCGCTTCCCACATGCCCATTCCTGTGGTTTTCCCATCCAGCAGGCGATCTCCCCAAATCCATAACTTCCCTCCTTTTGCAGCCACATGGTCACGAAGTTTTTTTACTTCACCAGCAAATAGCTCCGCCTTATCCTTTCCTGCACAGCGAGGACATTTATCGTCACCGATATAAAAAACCTCGTCCATGCCGGCGTGGAACTCTTTGGCTTCAAAGGCTTCCATAATTTCGTCCACCAGCTCAAAGACCACGGCATGAACGTCCGGATGCAGCGGACAATAACTTTTGCAATACAGGCCGTCCGCATTAGGCCATACGTATTTTTCCGGCATTTTCACATGCGGGGTTTCGTCAAATTGCGGGTAAACTTTCAAAAGATTATAGACTGTTCCCGCCCACGACTGATGCCCAAGAAGGTTGATCTGAGGCATCAGTTTAATGCCGTTGTCTTTACAAAGTTTTACAATTTGTTTGATCTGGTCGCTGGAAAGTGCCTTTTCGTCACGTAATTCCGGGTGCGATTTAAACTGATAATTCCAGTCTACCCTAAGGATCAGCGTGTTGACTTTTCGTGGCACGAGTTCCTTTTCAATGAAGGATAAAAACCTGGCGTGGTCCGCCACGGAAGGAGCTGCGATACAAAATCCCCTCACCTCGGAAGCCGAATCCGGTAAGGGCACGCGGGCAAAAGCCTGGATGCAGCAAAGCATCAGGAACAATAAAATCTTTTTCATATTATCGGGTTCAGGTTTAATAATTAAAAGCCAATTTAGTGTTATTCCAATGATTATTCTGCCGAAATGTAGAATTAAAAAAAATTGACCATAGGCTGCACTTTTAACCTGATAATACATCCAGGGAGGTTCGCTATGGAGTGTGATCGATGCCATCAGGAAGTAACATTGACGACAACCGCTGTTTTCGATTTTTCAAGCAATGAAAGAAAGACCTGGGTGACGTCGATCGTACCCAAAACATTGGTATTAAAAACCTCCCTCATTTCGTAGGTGTTTATTGTGGAAGGATTCTGCGGAAAATTGCCGGAAATTCCAGCATTGTTAATCAGTAAATCCAGCTTGTCAATTTTCTGACGAAGAACCTGTTGCGCGGAATGAATCGAATCTTTATTGCTGATATCGATCGACATTGGTTCAATCTGTATTTAATCCTTCACCGCGCAGGAAAAAAAAACGGCTATACTTGCCCATACGTTATATAACAAACTGAAAATCAGAGTGAATGAAATTACAGTTGATTTGTAAATTTCAAAAATGACAATTTATAAATACCTTCGACAACGTGGTGTTCAAATTAAAGGAAAAAGCTCGATTTAATTTAACAAATATTTAATTAAAGTTAAATTCCCATGATAGACAACTATCTGAAAATAGCGCTGAGATCTCTCTTAAAGAACCGGCTTACCAGCATCATTAATATTTTTGGATTGGTAACCGGTCTGACCGGTTCAATATTCATCGGGTTATATATCATTGACGAGCTGCAATATGATCGCCATTATAGATTAAAGGACCGCATGTTCCGTCTGACTACATCGTTCGACGTGCGTGGGACAAAATATCATTCCGCAACAACGAGCGGGAATGTCGGTTCGGTTTTAGCGCAAAAGTTTCCTGAGGTAGAGTCCATAGCAAGGCTCCTTGCAAAAGACGAAGTATTTCTCTTCTCTGAAAAGAGGGCTTTCAAGGAAGAAATCATTTATACCGATGCCGGCTTTTCCAGAGTCTTTAGTCCTGCCATCCTTCTTGGAAACAAAGAACAGTGCCTGGCAAATCCATCATCCATTATCATCAGTAAGGGTATTGCCAGAAAGATGTTTGGCGAAAATTGGAGAACAAACATAATTCTTGGTAAGCCCTTGTTAATTGATGGCCGAATCCCGCTAACCATTACCGGTGTCTTTGATGATTTCCCAAAACAGTCCCACTTCACATCGCAGTTATTTGCCACAGTGCCAACCGAACACAGGGAATGGATGAACGATAAAAGTAAAGTGTATACATACGTACTTCTAAAACCTAATGCCAATGTTGAAAATCTTGCAGGCAAACTCAATTCCAATGCTGGTATAGTTGATCAAAGTGCATCTTCCGAAAGCATAAAGATCAATTTGCAGCTTATTACCAGTATACATTTTGCGCCAGTATTGCATGATGAAAATGCCTTGAAAGGGAATATCGAAAACATCTACGCCCTTATGCTCGTCTGCGTATCGCTCATATTGATCACTGTGACAAATTTTGTGAATCTGTACACGGCGGGCTCCTTTAATCGGCTGAGAGAAGTAGGTGTAAGAAAAGCACTAGGCGCTCTGCGAATACAGTTACGCTTTCAGTTTCTGCTCGAAACTTTTTTGATCACCATGGTTTCGCTGGTGATTTCCCTGATTCTTGTGGCCGTCGGTTTGAGGGAATTTAACGAGCTGACTTCAAAAAATCTATCTATTAATGATATCATACAGGGAAACACCTTGCTCTTTTTTGGAGGATTGGTGCTGAGTATCCCTCTGTTAGCGGGTTTTTACCCTTCCTTCTATCTATCAGGGTTGCGTACGATTGAGGCACTGAAGGGAAAAAAGGAGCAGCACGGCTCGGTCCTGAGCTGGCGAAAAGGACTTATTATTCTGCAATTTTCTATTTCTGCAATCATGATCACTTTGAGCATAGTAGCATATCGGCAGGTAGGCCTGATCAATGACATGGCTCTGGGATTCGATAAGGAAAATACAGTTGCACTTTCAAATCCTTACATGCTGGGCTCATTGGAAAAAATTGCTGGATTCAAAAATGAACTACTTGCACTGCCTGGAATTGAACAGGTATCCGTGACCGGTTACACGCCATCTCAAAAAAGATGGGTAAAAACAAACATTACCTTCCCTGGCAGAAATGAAAATAATGGACTAGCCCGGGCCACCAATTGGCTAACAGTTGACGAGGGCTTTATCGAAACGATGGGGCTTAGCCTCTTGCAAGGGCGTAATTTTTCCAAAAACCATGAGAACGAAAAAGAATCAATCATCATAAATGAAACTGCTGCAGCCCAATTCAATCTCAATACAAAAGGAACGGAATTAATCGGATCAGAGCTTTCCTACAGGGACGAACGTGATTCTGCTTATTTGAACTACAAAGTAATAGGTGTTGTCAAAGATTTCAACTTTGGCTCGCTTCACGAAAAAATTGAACCAATGGTCATGAAAGTGGGATACCACCGTTTTGAAATGGTGATAAGACTCTCCCCGGATCTCCCAAAACTTCAAACCTTAAATCAGGTAAACGCTTTATGGAGAGAGAATCTTCCTGAAATCCCATTTCAATATTCCTTTATCAAAGACCGGTTTAATTTGCAACATAAAACTGACACGATCGCCAGTAAAATATTTGCTTTATTCTGCGTGATTACCATTGCTTTGTCGGGATTTGGTCTGTTTAGCATTGTGGCCTATTCGATAGTAAACCGTACCAAGGAAATCGGAATTCGTAAAGTCCTCGGGGCCTCAGAACTCAATGTGACCTTTTTGTTAATAAGGGATTTTCAAAAACTGGTACTCATTTCGTTCTTGATTTCCCTGCCTGTGGCCTCATTTTTTTCGCAAAAATGGATCAACAATTTTGCTTACAAAATAGAAGTAAACTGGTGGATCTATGCATATACAGGACTTGTTTTACTGCTTATTACGGTTCTGACGCTTGGGATTCAATCAATCAAAGCAGCGTTGACAAATCCAGTTAAAAATTTGAAGCACGATTAGAGAACCTAAAATCACCATTTTCTGATCTTTCAAATGGGTTGAAGTTTCTACGCGAAGCCACCTCTGACAGTTACCGGCAAGAAACCTCCCTACACCAACGGATCTGTGTTATTCCAAAACCAGCCAGGTGTATCCTTTCGCCGGAAGGTTAACTGAAAGCGACACGTTGTATTCCCTATCCACCGCGTGACTTTTAGCGATACCTTCTTTTTCCCTGATCTTTACTGTCTTAAACTGACCTGTATAGTAAACGGGCAGTGTCACTTTTCTGCTAACCGATTCATTCAAAGGATTATAAAGCATCACCAGACCCTTTTCTTTCAGCTGCGGATTTACATGCATAATTCCATCCCAATCCCGTCCGTCGGCCCGGCGTAAATGTACAATATCAGAATTAAGAATTTCACGATACTTTTTATACCACCCGATCACGTTTTTGACCGTTTCCCTGGTTGTTTCCGTATCATACAACCTCGGCCCCCGGTAACATGCCTGAATACCGGCACCATAATATTGCATCATCAATTGCTCATAAGCATCCAGATGTGCTGATAACGGTTCAAGCACCGCATCCGGCCCTCCTCCCTGATACTTCGTAAGCGGAACAAATCCCCAGACCATGGACGGCGTTTCGTTCCAGGTTGCATCAAAAATATTCTGGCGGTTCAGTATCATCTGCTGCTCTCTGGACAACGAGAAATTAACTTCCCGGTAACCAATACCGATTTTGTGCGTTCCGTCCAGAAAATACCAGTCCGGCGCATTGACATAAATGCCGCTCTCGTTACACCAGTGATATAATCCCTTCTGCAATTCCATTTGTTTCCATTGCGAATCATGCAAGCCATCATGGCCCGGATGTGTAGTAGATGCGCACACGTCTCCGGGATATGGGCCATCGTTTTCAAAAATATTAAAGCCGGTATAGGTCATGAAAAGTTTCAGTTTTTCAAGATAGGCAAGCCCCCATTTACTCCCCAGGCAAGGGGCATTAATAAAAAACGCACCACCCGGCTTCCCGGTTTCAGGATCAATGACATCATCGTCGGGACTTATTTTCCGGGAACTGAATAAGGAATAACTTCCGATCAGAACGTTTTTACTATGTGCATAATCGGCAAGCTGTTTCCACTTTTTTAAATTAGCCTCCGTCGTATCTTCCATCTCACAATGACTTCCGAAACTCAATATCAGCGCCTCATATCCGGTTGCGGCACATTGGTCAATGGCTGTTTTTACTTCTTCATCCGTTTTACTCACCAGATGCATAAATATCGGATTGCTCGTCGTCCATGGTGCAATGGTGCGGTACATTTTACGAATTGCCAGACCGTTTCTTTCCCGGTCATAACCATCCTGCAAAAGTTCATACGTCCGGATAGACTCAAATTTTTCATCGTTTTTCAGAACAACACCAATAGCTATTTTGGGATGAATTTCCAGCAGACACGGCGTTTGAAACCGATAATTCACCTGTGATGTATACGCGGAATCGACTTTCCAATGCGTGGCCTGATCACTCAACTTATAACGCATTGCATTGTTGAATGCGAAATTATTTTCAATGTAAATTCCATTGGGAACGGCCATCTGTTTCGTATCCCCTTCCACGGCACTTTCTTCTTCCACAACCGCGAGAATCTCATTCACAACCTGATCGAGCATAATGGATTTCCCCGAATTATTGTTCATCGTGACCCATTTGCTAATCAGGGGAATTCCGTCATAAATAGAATAATGTACCGCAACTTCCAAACCCTGAATGGCGGGAAGGGATGACTCGAAATAAAAAGTAATGGTTTTCCCGGACGGGTTTTTCTTATTCCCGGTCCAAATGGATGTTTTCCAGTTCAAGTACGGTTTGATTTCCGAGATTGCATAACGCACGTAGTGAAAGGCACTATCCGAAGTTTTAAGCTTGTCAACCCATTCTGGCAAAAGATAGGCATTCTCTTGCTGTCCATAAAGTCCGCCTACGTTGTAATTTCTTCCATTTACAGTAATCCTGGCTTCCGCTTTCACGGCTCTCAGAAGCTGCTGACCATTACTTAAATTTCTAAAATCCGTGCAGGCAAGATCGGGGGAAATCCGGAATTTTCTTGTCAGCAGACCATTATACAAAATAATGTCTTTTCCATCTCCGCTACGAAATATTCCGGCTTTTTCAGCGGTAGCATTGACGAGCCAGTCAGTCTGCTTTTCCTTATCCGGTGCTGCCTTCCAGACAGGTAAATCCTGAGCGCGGATTTGAAAATATATTAATAGAAAAATGAGCGTGTAAACAGAAATCCGGGTACGCATACTTAATCTTATTTTTATGTTCAGGAATTTTTCATAAACATAAGATTCTTTAATCCCTTTTCAATATTCCCTTGCGCACACTTTCTTCTAAAAGCTCCTCCGCGTAATTCCAGATTGCAACTGATCCGTTTTTTATCACCTGCTTTTTTTCATACACTTTTTGATAATCCACGTTAAATTCTTTCCAGGTTCCGCCCTGATTGGATACATTTTGCAGCAAAGGTTCCAATCGGTCCATCGACCTGGCAAATTTCGCTTCATCACTTTCTCCCTGCTCAAACTCTTCCCATATTTCAATCAACTCGTCGGCCTGTTCTTTCGGCAAAATTCCAAAAATCCGCTCCGCAGCCAGACGTTCGGCATCTGTATTGACATGATTTTTTTGCGTATCATAAATGAAAGTATCACCGGCATCAATTTCGACAATATCATGAATAAGCACCATCTTGACCACTTTCAACACATCGATTTCAACATTGGCATGCTTTGATAAAATAATCGCCATCATAGCCAGGTGCCAGCTGTGCTCAGCATCATTTTCATTCCGATTGCTATTCAATAATTTTGTTCTCCGCTGAATGTATTTGAGTTTATCAATTTCTTTAATAAACTCAATTTGTTTTAGGAGATCTTCCGTTTGCATTGTTATAGAAATATTAAATTATATATTGAAGTTAATTAAATAAATTATTATGTAAAATATATGAAATTACCTTTAACGATTATACTAATACTTGTAGCTATTTATCTTTCTCAGTGCAACTTCAAAAAGGAAACAGTTCATTATCCACCCGATTTCAGTTTTCAACTGAAATCAAGTGCGTTCGCTTACGATTCTCAGAAACAATTGTACACAAGGAACTTCACCAGCAAAAGTATCTCGATCAAAGTAGGCCTGACAGACAATGAATTGCAGTCGATCTTTGAATATATTCAGCAAATTGAATTCATTTCTTTTCCTGAAAAATTCGAATGTGAAAAATATGGCACAATAACGGAACCATCATTTCATACATCAATAGAAGTTAATTATGAAAAAAAATTTAAACAATCTACCAACACTACCGGGTGCAGCCCTAAAACTCAGCTAACAAATTCGGATAATTTTGATCGCTTAGCCGACAAAATTATCCGAGTTTTAGAATCAAAAAAAGCAATTAAAGATATGCCTAAAAGTGATATAATATTTTTGTAATTAAAAATCCCGCCTTTCTTAATGCGGGATCTGGTTTTTCTCCTACGCCATCAGCGCTTTTCGCGCATATTCAACGCATTTCGCCGTTTCTTTCACCGCATCAGAGCCAGCGGGAATATCGTATTCCAGCTCAATCGTTGCCGGAAATTTATATTTGTTTTTTCGCATCAGTTCCAGTGCCGCGATAATCGGTGTATCCCCCTCGCCCCAGGGCACGTTTTGTCCGCCATTGGCTTTCGATTTTCTGTCTTTGGTGTGCATACTCACAATATGGTCATGTTTCGCCTTGATCAGCTCCAAGGGGTCAAAACCGGCCGCTACATAATGTCCCATATCAAAATTCAAAGCATTGTATTTTGACTGCTCGAGGGCAACATCCCAGGCTGTAAAGGTTTGCTGTAAATGCCCGTGGTACCCAACGTAAATCTTGTTCTTCGCAGCGATATCTCCCAGGCGTTTGGTTTGCGCAGGATCCGTAGGCAGCTCGATCGTTGCCTGGTTTGCACCCAGTGCTTTGGCAGCACGGAAAGCATAATCGACTTCTGCATCCGTATTGTTGACGCCAAGGGCGGAAGGTTTAAAGGCATAAATGCTCACACCGGCGTCATTATACAGTTTTCTTAGCTGGACAAACTTATCCATGGAAACTTTACTGCGCCACTCAGCGATTTTTTTAGCGTACTCTGCTTGTTCTGTTTTTTGTTCAGGCGTAAGTTCCACACGCTGGCCGCCTGCACCCATCGGACGTGGCGGCGGTGTCGGAGCGCCGGCAAAAGCTTCACCGGCAGGGCCCATCAATTCGAGCGCGCTGATATTGCTGTCTATACAATATTGCAAAACCTGCTCGGCACTGCTGGGCATACTTCTCCACGAATAACTGATAACGCCGATCTGCACGCCGTTAAAAAGTGAATTGGGTTTCCCCAGATTTTTTATATAAGCCGGCATACCAAAACCGGACTCCGAAATAAGCGCCATACCGGCCGCAGCCAATGAAGTGGCTCCCAAAAACTGACGCCTTGAAATTTCCTGATTTTTCATATATTTTTAGTTTTTAAAAGCGATTAGAATAAAATATAAAGGCCGCAACAAGCTGAATCTATCGCATTCAAAAAGGATATTTCGCATCGTCGGGAAGTGGCTCTACAACCACTTTCATCCATTTCCCATCCACCTTGATCACGACGATATTACGATCCTTGTCATAGAATATCGTTCCGTTACCTCCGCCCTTTAATTCTTTAAAATTTACATGTTTTGCATCGTCTATAAAATTCTGTTCGGCATCTTTTTCAGGTTGTTTTTCAAGAAGGTCTTCTTTTCCAATATTTCCCAGTGTCAGCGCGTTGGTCAGTTTAAGAGAACCATAAAAGAGAGCCTTGTCCCGCCCAAATAAATAGGAATGCTGACGAACATCAGAACCCAGTTTAAACCAGTTATAGGCATTTTCAGAATGATCATATACCGTGCTGTAATAATAGGCCTCTGCAACAGGTCTTTCCAGCTCAATATGCTTGTTTACCAAAAAAGTAATACGCGACTTATCGTCGTTCGCGTAGCCTTCAAATACATGATAACCCCAGCGTTTGCGGTTTCTTTCATTGGCATTCCCTCTCACCTGAATCATATACGGCGTGCTCAGGATACCATCCACCGTTGTATACATCGGCGTAACTTTGGAATTAAAACCAAAATTATAACCGCGTTCTTTCCATCTATCCCAGGTTGTATCAATATCCGATGATAGTACCAGCCGGTTAAACCCTGCCTTTTCCGAACCTGGTATAAGTTTCAAATAGTTTTCCAATGGCTTGGGTCGCAAAGCATTTTGCGCGAAAATATTTCCCCAAATTATGCAAAAACCAAAAGTCAGCCCTGTTAAAAAACGGTATTCCGGAGTCCTTTTCATCATTCATGTGCTTTACTATCCTGTTATTTTGGTATGGTTACCTGTTTTGTGGTTCGCATATAGGCAATAAGTTCCGTAATTTCCTGATTGGACAAGCTTTCCAGCAACCCTGTCGGCATCATCGAAACAGGCGTTGTTTCTCTTGTCTGAATATCGGACTTATTTACGGTTACCGCATCCTGACCCACTATTTTGAGTGTCAGCTGCCTTTCCGTTTCTTTGGCAACATTTCCAACATACGTTCTCCCGTCACGTGTGGTGACGACTACCATCTTATAATCATCCTGAATTTCTCCGCTCGGATCCAAAATATTTCCTAATAAATAATCGACATTCGAGCGATTGGACCCCGTTAGTTCCGGCCCAATGATACCGCCTTCTCCGTACATCTTGTGGCAGGGCGCACAGGTTCTGCTAAAAATCATTCTTCCCTTTCCTGCATTAGCCTCCGACACGGCCTTATCAGACAACAGAGTTTTATATTTTTTATAAGTCTTTTCATCAAAAGCCACGTGATCGATCGGTCCCCAGACCTCAACAAAGCCACTGCCAACGACCCTTCGCAGCTGTCGTGCCACATACGTAGGTATATCTTTTTTGGCAATAACATTTTTAGAAATAGCCTGGGTTAATAACCAGCCCGATTTTGGTCGTGATGCCAGCGTTTGTATCGCTTCGGATTTTTCAGCGGCATTAAATCCCGGATAATTTTCAATCAACAATCTGGCGAGCGGCTCATTATCGTAAGCGGCTACGGCACGAATTCCATCCAGTGAAAGATTTTTGTCTCTGATTAAAACGGGCAATTCTTTGACCAGCTCCGGACGCTGACGAAGAGCCAGCATTTGCATCGATTTACGCCGCTGCTCAACAGATGCCTGCTGATTTTTAAGAACAGATAAAGCTGTTTTGGCAGCTTCGGTATCTCCAAAATGATTGGAAAGCTCAACAGCAAGCTGCGCAACGGGTTTATCACCCTGTTTAAGTTTTGTATAAACAGCATTCCAGCTCACCGGCGTTTTAATATCCGTCCGGCCTTCCAGTCCGTCGCGCATACCTTCCAGTAATAATACCTGATTTTTACTTTTTTTGCCGATTGTCTGGACCAAAGTTTCCGTGGCTCCGGCATCCACCATTCTCCGCGCTATATATTGCGTAACCATAGGAATCTGACTGTTATTGGCCAATTCCAAGGCGCGTGCAGGATTTTCCTTCACAAGCGGCTCAATACCATACCAGATCATTTTCGGGATATTGTGATCTTCGGCATCTTCGGCATGTGTCAGCAAGCCCCCGGCTATATTCCAACGTGAAGTTTGTGCTATTCTTTGAAGCGCGGAAGCCAGATATAGGCGAACCACAGGAGATTTTTCTGCAACAGCCATTTCCGCGAATTTTGATAAAACTTTAGGAGCTGCATCTTTATTCTCCGTTAAAAACTGAATCGCCCAGGCGCGAATATATTCATCCTGATCTTTCAACGCATCAAACAAGGCTGCCGGCGTAAATCCACCGGTTATTTGCAAAGCCCACATCGCTCTTAAACGAAGAGCCGATTCTTCGTGTGAAGCATAAAGTGTAACAAGTTTATCATAGGCCTCCTTTGCTATTTTCCCTTTCGATGCTCTGTTTTGAAGGATAATTCTTGCCCGCCTTGCGTGCCATTCGCTTTTACTGGTTTGAAGTGCTGCGAGTTCAAGATCTGAAAATTTACCCAGATCCGAATACCGGTTTTTCCAGTTTTCAGCCTGGGAAACTTTTGGCATAATCCTGAAAATGCGCCCTGTCTCCGAATTCAAAACATCAGACCCGCAAATATCGGCGTCATGCCAGTCCAGCACATACAAGCCACCCTCCGGGCCAACTTCCATACTAAAACCAACCCACTGTGCATTATTGGCCATCATGAAATCATCGCCGTGACTGCCCGTAAAACCAGAGCCCTTCGGTTTCAGGATATCAGATAAAATGCCATGCTCGTGAATATTGGCCATAAATAATCGGCCTCGCTCCTCTTTTGAAAAAGCGTCAGAAAGATATACTCTGGCTCCGCCATGCGCCGATCTGTGGCTATGATCGGCAATGGTTTTGATATCATTGTAGACGTAAGGATTAAAATGCTGCCCTCCCTGACGATGGTAAATTCCTCCGGGGATCACGTGCCAAAGATGCGGAATAACACATGCCGTCATCAGCAACTGACCTTTTGCGTCATAATCAATTCCCCATGGATTGCTGAAACCATGCGCAACGACCTCAAATTTATCCCTGGTCGGATGGTAACGCCATACACCTCCGTTGATATCCGTTCCATCTTCTATTATATCCTCAGGAAAAGCATCCTTGTGTTTATAAAGTTTTCCTTTCCCTTTTGGTTTCCCCACTTTTGAGGGCGTAGCAAAACCCTGCAAGCCGTAAAGCCATCCGTCGGGTCCCCAATGAAAACTGTTCAGTGTTTCATGCCTGTCGCGTATTCCCCAGCCTGTCAAACGCACTTCAATATCGTCCATGTCCGCTTTATCATCTCCATTTTTATCAGGTACAAAAAGCAGATTCGGCGGAGCGCCTATAAAAACACCGTCGAAACCAACCGCAAGTGCCGATGGGAAAGCAATGCCTTCCAAAAAAACAGTCCTTTTATCGGCCACACCGTCACCATCCGTATCTTCCAGAATCAGTATCCTGCTATCCCCCGCATTTGAAAATCCTTTTCCCCGTGACTCGTAATCCTTATTTTCCGCGATCCACATGCGCCCGCGGTCATCCCAGCAAAACGCCATAGGCTGGGTCATCATCGGTTCCGATGCCCAGGCATTAACCTGATATCCCTCCTTGACCGTCATGGCCGCAACAGCTTCCTGAGCACTTAAAAATTTGGCTTCCCTTCCCTCCTTTTGAGCAATAGCCCAGAGTGCCGCCGTATTATACGTGCCATTATTGCCAATAAAATCTCCGAATGTTTTGGTCAGTTCCACATCATTAAGCGTACCGGTATACACGACCAGTTCGTGTTTGATTACTTCCGTATCACCTTTTTTAATTTGCCAATCCCCTTTCCGGGCTCTGGCAGGCCCTGCGCCCAGCTGACCATCCACCCGCCAGGTTTGCGGATACCCTTTATTTTCGGGATGATCCAGAATGGCGATATGTGCCAGATCATTTCTCCCTGCTACCTGCATGGCAATATCTACCCACATGGCGGGTTGTCCTTCTGCTTTTTCATTTTTTTGACGCGCCGCATTGATCACCTCTCCTTTTATTCCTTCTTTCCACGGCATCCTTACAAATAACCCGCCGTAATCATACTTTCCAATAGTCACATCGGTTTTTGCTTCTCCGTTCCATTCAAGATCGAGCAAGTATTTTCCATCTTTTTCCCGCATAGACCAATTCTGAGTTTCTGTTAAAACAGCAGTTCCGGCAGAATCCAAAAGGTCGTAAACGGTTTGCCATTTTACTTCCAAACCCTTGGCCTCTACAACCGTCGCAGAAACACGCCTCCAATAACCGCCATCCGGATGATGAAAATAATCCCGTCCATTGACACGCGTATATCCCCAGTAAATTCCGGTCTGGTGTTTATGATGCCCTGGACTATATTCTGTCAATACACCATTTCCATCCGGCGCTACCAGCGGATGCAGGTAAGGCCTGAAACTGGCTTTGGCATTTTGTACTAAAACTGGCTTGGTGTCATTAACCCTGAAAATGCTGATGGTTTCCTCAGCCTGATTTTGAACGATACGGAGCGGGGTTTCTTTTTCATGCAAAATCCGGGCTTTTTTTCCAAAATCCTGAAAATTGTCACTGAGGTTAACAAGGAGAAATAAAGCGAAGAGCGGTAGTGTTTTCAGCATATGTATTTCGTAAATCAGATTCAACAGACTTGATCAATATGCATGTCATAAGTTTAAAATACCATAAAAATACTCTGAAAATTCACATAAAAAAGCAATGCCGCCGAAATTACTTCCAGCGGCATGCTTATGAACTTAATTATTCAGACGATATGATTAGATAGCCGGATTACATCAATTCCAGTTATTGGCGATATCTTTCGCCACATTCGGGTTGTAGTTTTTCTCAACATCCGGAATCGGGAATAATACGTTTTTATCCTGAAACGGCTGTTTCCCATCACCTGGTTCTGCCGCTCTTTCCGCATTGATGGTTTGTTTGGCAAGTCCCCACCGGATCAAATCGAAATAACGGCTTTGTTCTCCGGCAAACTCGATTTGTCTTTCACGCATCAATAATGACATAGCGGCAGTTTGTGCACCCAGGGTTGTGTATTCTACTGCGCCGGCACGAGCTCTTACCTGATTGATCAGTTTCAACGCATCATCGCCTGTTTTTCCCTGCTGAATATAGGATTCCGCAAGCATCAGCAAAACATCGGCATAACGGATAACCTGTCCGTTGATAGAACTCGCCGGGCCGCCATAGGTAGCTACCTCGTTGTAATACTGGTATTTTTTCCAAACATAATATCCCTGCGGATCATCAGCTTTGAAAGGAAATACAATTTTACCCGTTGTACATTTCTGGCAATATTCCGTTTCCCCACCGGTTGCCGCTGTTCCGTAGAAAGTGGATTTGGCACGCGGATCGATATAAGCTGAACCTGTGGAAGGATTCGGATACTGGAACGCTTTCACGAGTGACGTAGAAACATATACGTTAAACCAGTCGTTAAAGCCATATTCCTGCGCACGGTCAGAGTGCGTCGCCTTTCCACCCCAGGTTTCCTGCCCGCCGAAAACATAATACTGGTTACCAATTCCCCAGTCAGTCCACTGTGCGTTCATTACCTGAAATATATTTTCAACACTGCTTTGATTTGTTGTACTGAACAGATTGTCATAAGAAGGATCCAGCTTGTAGGTGTAAGGAGCTGCCGTTAATTGTGCCAGTGTCGTTTGCGCCTGAGCCCATTTTTTCTGATACAGATAAGTTTTGCCAAGCAAAGCTGTGGCTGCACCTTTTGTAGCTCTGCCCAACCCGGTGGCGGCATCGTAGGTAACAGGAAGATCAGCAGCAGCCAGCGCCAGGTCATTTTCGATGAAACTCCATACCGAAGCAGCGGAAGATCTTGGAAAATAGTTATTTACAACCGTACTGTCATAAGCTGTGATCAACGGTGCATTTCCCCAAAGATTTACGATATTGAAATACGCGTAAGATCTTAAAAAGCGGGCTTCTGCGATAAACTGTTTGGCACTTTGCTTTTCTGCATCACTGGATGTTTTCCAGACAGATGCACGATCGATAACCACATTGGCCCGCAAAATCATCCGATACAGACTGTTCCATAACTGCCCGATCTGAGCCTGACTTGTACCAAAAGAATAGTCAGCCAGCTGCGCCATATCGCCTTGGAGGTTATTGGTTTTTTTGGCATCATGCCCGAGTAAATCGAAAATAAAGTAATACTCGCGGGACCACAGCCCGTTATGCAATAGCGTGGCATATGTCGCAATCGTAGCCTGGTTTAACCCATCCGTCGAAACAAAATAAGTAGAATAATCATAACTGCTCTGGCTGGTCAGTTCAAGCTTTTTTTCATCACAACCTGCCAATTGCACGGTTGCAAGCAATCCCAGAAAATAGGTTATTATTTTTTTCATGTCAATATCTCAATTAGTTATCCCAATAATTAAAATCCAAGTTGCAGACCAGCAAGGAAAGTTCTTGGCTGAGGCAGTTGTGCACGATCATCAATACCACGTGAGAAGATATAACTTCCGCCATTTTGCGTACTTACCTCAGGGTCATAACCGGTATATTTGGTGATTGTAAAAAGGTTTTGCGCCGCTCCATATATACGGATGCTTCTGAAAACTTTTCCTCCGCCGATGTTTTCTATAATCTGTTTTGGCAAAGTATAGCCAAGCGTAAGGTTACGAAGTCTCAGATAACTTCCGTTTTCCAGCCACCAGTCGGAAGGGCGTAAATTCCCATCACCTGTTGCACTTTGACCCGCTCTTGGAAGCTCAGCCACATCGCCTGATTTTCTCCATCGGTTCAAAATATCGGTCGTCGCATTATGTCCGGTGGATTCATTGACCGTTACGAATTTGAAGGCATTCAAAAGTTTCAGACCCGATACGCCGGAAACGACCACATTCAAGTCGAAATTTTTGTAGTTGACCCCGGCATTAAAACCATAGACAACTTTGGGAATCGGATTACCCAATACTTTCATATCCGTAGCCGTCACTTTTCCATCTCCGTCGATATCTTTGAAAATGAAATCTCCAGGTAATAAACCTGGCTGATAAACTGCTGTTGCGTCTCCTGTTTTTTCTATGGCCTGAGCATTCAGGGCATCAATTTCGGCTTTATCCTTCGCCACATGGCTCATGGAATAACCGTAAAATGAACCGATCGGAGAGCCGGCAGCGGTATACGTAAATGTTGGAAGATTACTGAACGACCCCGCCTGAATTGGTGCGGCAAATTCGCTTCCAAGCGAGTTTACGATGTTTTTATTGTAAGCGATATTGGCACTGACATTATAACCAAAGCCTCCGGATGTTGCATCACGATAGCCAACCGAAAACTCAACGCCCTTATTTTGAGCACTGGCGGCATTCGCATATTTGCTCGGCTGTCCACCACTTCCGGATGCGCCTGTACTTCCCGAAACAGGAACACTTACCAATAACCCACTACTTTTTCTGTTGTAATAGTCAATGGTAATGTTCAGCTTGTTACGCAAAAACCCTAAGTCCAATCCGATGTCCGTCTGATCTGTTGACTCCCATTTGATGTTAGGATTTGACAACGTGTTAATCGTCGTTCCCGGGTTAAAACCTTCGTTTGTACCCAGAGAATATACAAGATTACCATTCGGGCTTCCGCTGAATGTCAATACCGACGTCACACCCGTAGTAGGAATTGTGTTATTTCCCGTACGTCCAAAACCGATTCTCAGCTTACCATCACTTAAAAACGATAAGCCGGTTTTCATAAATTCTTCATCAATAAAGCGCCATGCAAAACCTGCACCGAAGAAATTACCAAAACGGTTGTTGGCACCAAAGTTGGAAGCACCGTCGCGACGGATACTACCGGTCAAAACGTATTTATCATTGTAAGAATACATACCTCTGGCAAAATAGGAAATCACCGAAGAACGGGCATATCCGTATGAAGTGCCTGTAACAGCCTGCGATTGCGCCACACTGATATTCTGAATGGAGTTATTCGGAATATTGGTACCTGTTGCATTCAGACTGTTGGTATTTCCCGGATCCAGGTAACTGTTACCCAAAGTTGCAGAAATGGAATGTTTTCCAAACGCAGTATTGTAAGAAAAATAGTTTTCCAATGTATAGAAGGAATAATTGTTATAACCCAGCGTCGCCTGCTGAGGTTGTGTCAAATTATTTCCAGCCGTGTAACCATACTGATAGCCATTGCTTTTTCCACCACCTATTTCAGCGGAAAGCTGTGTTCTGAAACGCAGTCCTTTGATCAGATCAACTTCTGCGAAAACCTGAGGAAAAAATACATAGTTCGTAACAACCGGCTTATTCAGGTTGATTGCCGCAAGCGGGTTATTACCACCGCTGAAATCACCCACATTGGTCGTGATAGAATAACCTCCCGGAATACTCGGGTCCAAAATATCTTTGTACGGCGCATAGGAAACTGCCTCTGTAATGTTAGCCAGCTGACCCACATCCTTTACATAACGAACGTTCAGGGTTTGTCCCAAGTGGAACCGGCCCAGTTTTTCGTCCAGACTGAAACGACCGTTAACGCGTTTGTCGGTGTAATTTTTAACAATCGCCTGCTGGTTCATATAACCCAGCGAGAAATTATACGTTACTTTATCACTTCCTCCACTGATTGTCAGGTTATTCTGCGATACCAGAGCGGAACGAAAAATTTCCTTTTGCCAGTCAGTTCTGCTGACAAGTACATCAGGCGTATTGAATTTTTCAGGTAACACTGCATTTGTTGTCGCTGCAAAATCTCTCAACAAATCAACATATTGAGATGCGTTCAGCAAATCCAGCTGTTTCCATGCTTTTGACACACCCCATTGTGTAGTAAAATCAATTTTGGGAGCACCGGTCAATCCTTTTTTCGTTGTAATAATAACAACCCCGTTTGCCGCCGCTGATCCATAAATCGCTGTGGAAGACGCGTCTTTCAAAATGGTGATGTTTTCAATATCCTGAGGACCAAGGGTATTAAACATAGTTTTGCTACCCTGGATTCCGTCAATTACATAAAGCGGATCTACACCGGTAAAAGAACCTGTGCCGCGAATAAGTATCTGAGCGTCAGAACCAGGCGTACCGTTGGACTGCAAAACCTGCACACCTGCCGACTTACCAATAAGCAGCTGAGACGCATTGGTTGCGGTTGTGGAACCCGCATCTTTCGATGAAACAATATCCACTGAACCTACCACATCCTTTTTACGGGACGTTCCATAACCAATAACAACCACTTCATTCAGCGATTTATCGTCAGGAAGAAGACTTACGGCGATCGTACTTTTATCTCCCACCGCAACTTCCTGCGGTTTGTAGCCTACAAAACTGAAAACCAGTATGGCCGATTTATCCTGAACATCAACTTCAAAATCTCCGTTGGCATTGGAAACCGTTCCTTGCTGCGTTCCCTTGACACGGATGCTAACGCCCGGAAGTCCTTCGTTTTTCTCATCGGTAACCCTTCCTCCGATTTTAAAATCCGGCGCGCTTGTTACGTCGGCGGGAAGGGCTGTTTGCTCCTTTGATGGTGCAGGTTTTTCCGATGTCAGCAATATTCTGCCCGATTTCGTAATTTGATATGTAATATCAAGTGGAACAAGCAGTGCGCTCAGCGCGGAAGACAGTTTCTGATTGGAAACATGGAACACAACCGAACGATTTGCTCCAATGGCTTTATTACTATAAACAAATTTAACATCTGCCTTGTCTTCAAGCTGGCTGAGTACATTTTTAAGCTCAGCTTTGTCCATATGCAATGTCACCGTTCTTTCCAGAATTTCCTGTGCTCTGCTTGTATGCCCTGCATAAGTAAAACCTGTGAAGGCAATAAAAAATATAATTTGTGTCAATGAAATTTTCATGAGCAGATAGAGACAGGCGCGACCTTTCCGTTGTCGATTTTTTTTCATAGTTTCGATTGTTTTTTGTAAAAAAAATAAGTCAGGTATTTCCCCTTCCTGTATCTTGCCGGATACATGAACTCGAAAGGAGATATTTTCAGGGCCGGTAGCGTTGGAGCGCTATCGGCTTTTTTGGAGCTTATCCATTTCAACTTGCCGGTCGAAAAGAATAATGGGATGTAGAGGTTATATTCTCATATTGTCTGGGTTAAATTTGAAAATTCTTAATCCTTTTTTCAATCACAACCGGCTCCGCTGATCAGTATCCGGGTGCCTTTGATTTCATAACAGGCAGCGTTTGCCTTACAAATCAGATCCAGTTTATCGTAGAGCGGCATATCAGAAACATCACCGGTAAAGGTGCAGTTTTCCAATAAATCGTTTGCGAAAACGATCTCGATTCCATATTCCTTTTGCAGTGTTGCAATAATATCAGCAAAAGATTCATTGTTAAAAACAAGATTCAGTTCCGTTTCCTTATTCACCGGAATGATAACAGGCTCGTCCACAATGCTGGTCAGTAAATGTCCGCTTTCTTCATAGTAAGAAACACGTTGATTCGGCGTCAGCACCACGCCTTGTCCATTTTTTGGCTTTTGCTCAGCCGATGTTTTGTCGTTAAAATTATTTTCAAATACCGATACTTTTCCGGTTACAACCTCCACCTCGGTCGCATGAATGTCTTTGTTCGATTTGATTCTGAAACTGGTACCCAAAACTTTGGTCACCAATTTTCCGCTGTATACAAAAAATGGTCTTTCCGGATTTTTGGATATTTTAAAAAACGCGTCACCATCCAGCTGAACTTCGCGCTTGTCTTTCGCAAATTTGTCAGGATATGAGATGCTGCTGCCTGGTGAAAGTAATACCACACTATTATCTTCCAGTTTTAGATGCTGTACAGAATCTGTACGGTTTTCAGAAACCCGCAGATGGCCCTGTTCCGAATAAACCGCCAGCGTTTCGCTTTTCAGCGAAGGAATTTCTTTGTTTTTTTTGAAAAGAAATAAAATTCCCAGAAGCAAAATCACCGAAGCTGCCACGCCATATCGGAAATAAGTCGACTTCCAGATATTCATTTCAGACTCTACCGGCACCGGTATACGTAATGAAGAGAGGAAAATTTCATCGTCAATGTTTTCATAAAGTTTGTTTTCGAGAAACAACCGCTCCTCGGCTCCCAGCGAATAGACAGCATCTCTGTTCAAACTCTCGTACCATAAATGAATTTTCACGACCTCCTCTTCCGTACAGTTTCCCTGGCGGTATCGTAAAAGCAACTCCTGAATTTCTCGATCGGACATTGACGCTGGTCAGTTTTATTAATAATGGCAGGAAATCATGCTTACATTTCCCTTATATTAACAAGCCGCCTGGCGCGCGGATTACCCTAAATGGTTTTATTTATTCTTTAAAAATTTATACGAAAAAGCACAAAAAGAACAAATATTCTTGAAAAATTACCTGATAAAATAATGTAGGATAATCGTTGCCCCTAAAAAAATCACAGCCAGAAAGACGAGCAAAATGCCAGAAGGGAGATAAGAATTTCGCGCAGATAAATGCGAATGGATTTGGTAGCCTTTGTCAGATGGTATTCCACCGCTTTTTCCGACAGATCCATATGTTTGGCAATTTTAGGGATAGGCCAGTTCTGTAAACGGCTTAACTGAAAGACTTCTCTGGTTTTGTCAGGCAAAATTTCCAGTCCTTTGTCAATCATCGCCACCAGGTCGTTAAGAGCAATCGTATTTTCGGTATTTAAATCTTCAAAAGATGAAAAAGACTGATAGTATTGAATGTAATTATTTTGCCTGCCAACGGCACGGATATGGTCAATCACTTCATAACGTACGGCTGAAAACAGATAATAATCAAGCTGCGTGATTTTGATGGATTCTCTCTCTTTCCATAGTCTGGTGAAAATATCCTGAATCAATTCTTCTGCAAGCTCCCGGTTTTGCAGTTTCCGGTTTGCGACGGTAAACATTCGGTACCAGTATTCTTTGTAAACAACGGTAAAGGCATCTCTGTCTCCGGCTCTCAAACCCTCTATTAAATCCTCCTCAGATGTCTTCTTAAAATCTACCATTGCCTTTGATTCAATACCTCATTAACGTCATGTGTCAAAATAACGCTTAATTTTAACAAAGTTATATTTTTTATTGTATTAATTCTACTTTAACTCCCTTGTAATGTGAAGGTATTAAGACATGACACAATATTCCCTACTCTATTATGGAAAATAATATTTTTGTATATTCAGGTATTTTTATTAAAGGTTGCGAATTATTTAGTAAGTGAGTTTTGCCTTCGGTTTTCGGCAATCGGCAGCCGTCCGAAATGTAGCTCCTTGAAATAATCAGACAGTTGAAAGGGGCGCCCGCCAACGGCAGATAGCAGTACAAAACAGAGCGTGATAAAGTCAAATATATCAACTTTATTTACAGGAGGTTTTGTAAAAATGAAAACACAATCCAGAGCTGTATACCGGATGATCAGAAAGGAAAATGCCGCTTCACATTAAGACATTATATGGAGAATTATCCAGACAAAATCGCAACAGATATATCCCAACCATCAATGACATTGAGTATACCGCTGATTTCCGTAAATGGAAAGTAATCAGTACTTCCGATCGATTTGACAATACCGACGGATGAGGCTGGGCCAGATGGAAAGGTACCCTTGACTTATTGAAGAGGATAAATAAATTCATAGCTTCCGCATCAGGATAAGTACCGTGGCAAAACTACAAAACCGGCATCGATCTTTTTTTGGCTGTTCCCAGTGCGTTTCTACGGTAACTTTCGAAATACAAGTTTGCACAAAGTAAAAGCAAAAGACTTACTGCAACCTGAAAATAAATAAACTGCATCAGCACTTTTGACCAGCTTAACTGCTTGACAAAAAACTCTTTGTACAACAACAAACCTACACTCGACAGATATCCGAAACTCTCGCAAATATAAACAAAAAATCCGGCATTGGCTTTGAGACGAAACAAAGCAATGAGCCTGTCGAACAGTGCAGACTGGATAACTGTAAAAGCGAGAAACATACCTGTGCCGATGGTTAACATCCAGAAAAACCCGCTTATCAAATGGTTTTCAAACAAAAAAGTAGATACGCCGGCCATTAAAATTCCTGAAAAAATAACAAGGTTTGTCATCCGGAAACCGATCAGATTATTTTTGATAAAGGCAAGACTGCCAATCACAACCAGCACAACAAAACCTGTGATCATCTCGGTCTGGGAAAGTACACTGCTTTTCCAACCGGCATCAATCTCGTTCCAGATTTCTATCGCAAAATTATCCCGGAAATCACGGACGACGATCAGCATAATATAACAGATCAGCAAGCAGAAAACAGGAAGCCAGAATTCCGCCAGTACATTTTTTTTATCCTGAGCAGTCATTGGAAAGCGCTCCGTTCTTAACCTGCGGTCTTCCTCTGTGGGCACCGGAAGCATGTCGAGCATCCAGACAAACAGAAAAAAGAAAGGCAGAAAAAGCAATCCCATGGAAAAAGGCATCCAGAATTCCGAGATAGCGGGAAACAATGCATGCAGTTCCAGGTAAGTGGTTTTGAGCACACCGGATGCGATGATGATACTGATATTCAATCCCATCGAAATCATTTCGGTGAACCTGCGACCTTCAAGAAAACTGAAAACTACACCATAAACCATTCCCAGCGGGAGACCATTAATAAAAAGAAAGACAAAATTGTAGGGATAAGGCACGAGCCCAAACATAAGAAGCGCGGCTTCGGCAAGTAGAATAAGCGAAATAATCAGTCTGATCCGGGATGTGGATTTCAGTTCGGAGATAATCTTGATTCCGGTAAATTTCGACAAAGTGTAACCAGCCACCTGAGAAAGTATCAGAATTGTTTTATACCCTATGCCAGCTACATCAAGCCCTTCGTACAGACCTGAATTGAATGGTTTCCGAAACGCGTACATACAAAAGTAAGCGCCAAAAGAAGCTATGATAGACCAGGTAATAAACAAAACGTCAGACTGCTGCAATGCTTTCTTTACGCGCATGATCCGGTAATTTTAAATTTCGGTTTTTTCAGAAACAGATGCTACTTCAAGGGCATTTTCAAGAATAGTCAAAGCGGAAGTTAATTCCTCCCGGGTGATGGTCAGAGGAGGAGAAAGCTGTAATACATTCCCCTGAGAAACCTTGAAACTCATCCCGTTTTTCAAACATTCATACATCACAACTTCCGCTTCACGCACCGCCTTTTCCCTCGACTCACTATCGCGTACCAGCTCGATGCCCCAAAGCAGCCCGATACCCCGGACATCCCCGATTAATGGAAATTTCTCTGCCAGTTTCCGGGTTTGTTCGTGCATGAATTGTTCATCCGATTTCACTTTCGCCAGGATATGATGCTGCTCCAGAAATTCCAGCATGGCGAGTGCGGCAACACTGCCGAGCGGGCTTTTTTCGTGCGTAAAATGACCCAGGGAAATACTGCCGGCAACGTTATAACTTTCACGCGCCACAATCGCCGCCATCGGCATTACGCCACCGCCCAGGCCTTTTCCCAGACAAATAATATCCGGCTCTATGTCATAATGTTCAAAAGCGAACATTTTTCCGGTACGGCCAAAAGCAATCGGTATTTCGTCCAAAATCAACAAAACTTTATGTCTGGTACATATCTCTCGGACTTTTGTCCAATATGCCTGAGACGGGATTTGCACATCCGTATTCCTGATCGTTTCAATCACAAAGGCACCGATATCACCCTCCTTTTCGATTACATATTCCAGATAATCCGCGTAGGCCAAATCGCCGTTGCCAGCACTTGCAAACGGTCCCCTATACGTCATCGGTGGCGGAATACGCTCTACACCCGGCATGAGCGGCCCCATATCTTTCCGAAAATCAAGTTCGCCGCCCGCAGAAATTGCGTCCAGTGAAGCACCATGAAACGAGTCCCACAAAGAAATAATTTTATGTTTGCCCGTAACAATTCTGGCAAGTTTCAGCGCCATGCTGATCGAAGATGTGCCGCCCGGCGCAAACAGAACACGTTTCAGATCACCGGGTAAGAGTGAACCTAGTTTTTTGGCAAGTTCAATCGCCGGTACATTGGTATATCTTCTTGGAGAAAAAGGTAAAATATCCAGCTGCTCCTTAATCCTGTCAATGATGTAGGGATTGCGATAACCTACCTGATGTACATTATTACCATGAAAATCCATGTACTTCTTTCCCTGAATATCCGTCAGATAGATACCCTCGCAAGAAGCCAGAACGTCCAGGCACGGCGTTGACAGAGCCTGATGAAGGAAATGTTCAGCATCCTCATCCAGCAAAGAAAGCGTTTCAGCATCCTGAATGACAGCATACCAGTTGTTTCTTTCGGAAGTCAGATTTATATCCCCCTCTGTTCGGTTATGTTGTTTTTCGCTCATGGTAAGAATATTTATTTCCGGTGTCAGGTTATCCCTGCTGGGTAAAGTTAAGGTTTAGGAACAATCAGTATTACTTGATAAAAAGTTTATCAGCCGGGATCAGCTGTTTGGCTATACCCGGACCTTTGTAAAATGCATCCAGCCAAAAACCGCCATCGTTATTATAGTATTCTACCCGGATCGCATGTTTGCCCTCTTTCAGATCAACCGATCCTGTTTTTTCCATAACGCCATGATTTCCATCATTATTGACAATTTCTTTTCCATCAATAAACAATTTACTTCCGTCGTCAGACTGCGTTGCGAAAATGTATTTTCCAGCTTTATCAATTCGCAGAAAACCGTTGAACTGTAAAGCAAAACTGGCATTGCCTTTTTCAAGCATCCCGTTAATCTGATCCAGATCGATACCAGCCTCAGGACTTATCCACGAAGATCCTTTTTTCAACTTGGTATAATCCGGAATTTTCACCAGCTCATTTCCCTGGTAAAACGTCGTTGTCAGCCCATTCCCTTTTCCCGGTTTTACCAGCCTGAAATAAGCGGTCGATAATAAACTCGGGTTTCCATCCGCATCGAAAGATTTTGCTTTTACGACCGTGGTTTTATTTACTGTAAAGGGTTCTTTATAAACCATGGAAGAGCTTATGGGCTCCGTGCCATCCAGGGTATACCGCGTTATGCTTTTTTCAGCTTTTGCAGCTATTTTAACCGTAGCTGTTTCCGTTGTAAATAACCCGCCTGCCTGCTGATAAAGCTTTCGTTCGGGAAAAATCACAGGCTGTTCCACCATTTTCTCGCCGAGCCACAAATTTTCAGGTTCGGAAAATCCTTCAAAAACGGGTTTTACCGGGCGTCCGATCCAGGCATACGGTTGTGTTATATTCAGGGCAAAAGCAATGGTAGCGGCAAGATCATAGGTATAAACCTGCTGCTGGATATTATAGCCCTTTTTGATATTTTTACCATAAAACACACCGGCGATCTCAGCTTCCTGCGGCGTTGCACCACCATGTCCATAGCCGATCCCGCCATGATCCGCCCACAGGATGACCAACGTATTTTCTTCCATCCCGGCCTCTTTTATTCCTTTTAAAATCTGGCCGACCAGAGAATCCGTCTTAACAACCGATTTGTAATATTCAGTAGAACCGTGCCCGCCGTGATGTCCTGCGTGATCTACGTGATCAAAATGAACGAAACCGAGAACCGGCTTTTTCTCTTTTACATAGCGTATAAAATCGGTCGCTGTGGAATCTTCGGTAGAAAAACCTTTGTCATAATTAACAGCACTTTTTTGAAACAACCTTCCAAAACCATCCCAGTGATACACCGTTCCGATTTCCGCTGTTGGCTTTGCTTTGTGCAAAACGCTGAAAATGGTAGGAAAACGACCATCCACTTCCTGCACAATGGGTGGTAAAGAGTGGTCATCCATTTCCCAGTCGTTATTGATGATGCCGTGCTGCTCAGGCCCTGCACCCATAATCATAGATGCCCAGTTCTGGCTGCTGGCCGATGTCAATACCGTCCTGACGTTCCATTTCACGCTGCCGTTATGAATCATATTCTGAATGACCGGCGTTTTTGCCTTTTTAATTCCATCCGGACTTAGTCCGTCGACGCCAATGACGATCACGTGTTCTATGCCGGATGGATGTTTTTCGTCCTGCGCTATGGAAGCCGTAGACAGCGCAATTAAAAGAAGAAAAGTAAGGGTTAGGGCGTTTTTAAAAAGCATAATCTAATCGATTGAATACCTGTATTTATTTCTTATTGTGTTAATTACCCCGCCACACGTGCGATCCCAGATCAAGAAACAGGACGATTTTCGCTGGTATTTATTTCGCCGCCTGCCAGTGTCGGTAATGCGGATATCTTAATAACTTCCACCGATTACTTCATCACAAAGGCCGAAAGAAAGCGTCATTCCCGCTCCTCCCAAACCATTAATAATGGTTACGCCATCGGCTGGACGCAAGACAATTTCTGTATTTCCGTTCGTCATTTTCGGATAGATCCCGTGCCAGGTCTGGAATACTTTCGGCGATTTGAATGCTGCAAAAGTGGCCAGATAGTCGAGGATCATGGTATTAATAAATTCTCTGTCGAAAGGATCAAACGTTAAGGCATACTCGTGCGAATCACCAACCGTTATTTCCCCCAGCCCATTTTGCGAGGCCATCACGTGAATTCCCCATTTCAGATACTCTGCATATTCTGCTTTGTAACGTTCTTTTAATTTCCCAAGTGAAGCAGCCGCCTTGAAACCGTCGTAATGAATCAGCGACAGTCCACCGCATAAAGCAGGCCCAATTTTCCAGTTATCCGGCTGCGATTCCAGACGTAACATCTGCAACTTGCATTTTGTGATGGCCGTTGCAGAAAACTCCTCGGGGTAAAGCGTCTCAAAATCCTGTCCGCTGCATACAAAAATTTCGTCAGCCACCCATTGTTTTTTTCCTGATCGCACGGCTGGATAGTTTACCTCCGAAATAGCAGTATCCCAGATAAAAGCAACCCCGTATTTTTCAGTAAGATAGGCCGGTATTCCCGCGATAGCTTCCCTTGGGTCCACAATCATTTCATCCTCGCAAAACAAAGACCCGAGCAGTCCTTTTTCATTCACCGCCGGCGATTTCGCAAGGGTTTGTTCCGCAGAAAGCACACTGACCGGCCGTTTTTCACTGACGTCAACAATCTGCTGAATCACTTCAAATTCATCCTTCTGATAGGCCATATGCAAACTTCCACCTTCATGAAACCACAATTTCCCGCCAGTCAAAACCTCTTTCCAGATACTTTTCGCTTTCAGTGCTCTTTCATACAATTTCCCTTCCGGCTGCCCGATAGGCCATACCATACCGAAATTCCGTATCGAAGCGCCGACTGCCTTACTTGAACGCTCGATAACCGTCACCCGATAGCCTCTTGCACCCAATGCACGTGCAGTTGCCAATCCCACTATCCCAGCACCAATTACAATTGCTGATTTGCTCATATTTGTCGTATTAATATCTGATTAGTCCTTTTACTCCGTAACTGTTTTCACATCAGCGGAAATAATGGCGATCACTTCCGAAATATTGTCGATAATATGTGTTGGCTTGTAAGGTAAAAGCGCTTCTCTGGTGAACGCCCCTGTGGTAATACCGATCACATACTTACAGCCACTATTAATCCCTTCGTTGATATCTACTTCTGTATCACCTACTTTGGCTACTACGTCCGAAGATTTAATATCCAGGGCAGATTTTATTTTTTCGATCATATCCGGAAAAGGACGTCCGTTCTCAACCTCGTCGCTAGCCACCATGTAATCAATCTTATCTTCCCAGCCAAGACGCCTTATAATGACGTCCGCAATGTTTCTTGAAAAACCTGTATCGAGCGCGATTTTGACACCAGCCTCCCGAAGCATACCGAAAGTTTCCTCCACATTCGGCAAAGGCACAATTTCATCCGACGTTTCATAAAACGTAATCATGCTCTCCACAAACTCGGTATGGATCGAATCAATAAGCTGATCCGTGATTTTTGTTTTGTCAGGTTCATGCTTGTCGAGCATCATCCGGATCGCAACCGGCTTTTCATAACCCATAATCGGATTGATGTTTTCAATAGCAATGCTATAACCGTAACTGTTCATCGCATTCTGAAACGCCAGTCCTACGGAATTTTTATCCCTCACGGTGGTGCCAGCCATGTCAAACACAACTAATTCAATTGACATTTTTATTTATTTTAATTGGTGAACTAATACTAAACTTTTTGAATGACACGAGAAACAGATTTATAAAGCACTCGGTACAAAAAACTTATTTTGTAAATATATACTAAACAAAAATAAAATCACTACACCAAGTAAATCATCATTTCAGCAGCATAAAAATACTTTAAATCGTAAATACCACCAAACAAAAGTTTATAAATATTTAACTTTTGAACAAAATAGTTGATTTGGTGCTGTAAAAATACAAGGTGCACATTTAAAGTATATTAACTAAATGTTAATTAATACTAAACATTTAGAAAAATACCTCTTACTATTGACGGGCGTCTGTTTTTAAAATACAAACAACCAATTCATACAGCATCCCGGATTTATTTCTCCATTTGAGAAGGTGTGCAATGAATGAAAATCGCAAAAATAAGTCAGGTTTTAAAATGACCAACTCAAATGCAACATTGACCACTTCGGGTATTTTCACATGGATAGACAGTCTGTTCCTGTATAGTTTTGAAGAAATATTTAACTTAAATCTCGAAAATAATGGAAACGAACGCAATTCAAAATTCAGGTGCTAATCATGCAAAATCATTCAATGATGTCAATGTTGAACCCGTGGAAAAAGTACTTTATACCGGTTTCGTGCATATCACAGGCGGCAGAGAAGGCGCAGCTCGCAGCTCAGACGGGCGCCTGGATATTAACCTGACTTCACCTGGGGCTTCCGGTACCGGCACCAATCCTGAACAACTTTTTGCAGCTGGCTGGTCGGCATGTTTTATTGGTGCTATGAAAATTGCAGCCGGCGCCCAGAAAGTGAAACTTCCCGGCGACCTGGCTGTTGACACAGAGGTAGACCTGGCCACTACCGGCGGTGGATATTTTCTTCAGGCCCGTCTTAATGTCAGCCTGCCTGGCATTGAAGAAGCAACTGCCTGGGCATTAATCGAAGCCGCTCATCAGACTTGTCCGTACTCAAAGGCAACGAGAGGAAATATCAATGTAGCGATCAACCTCGCCAGGTAAGCCACACCTCGCTGCGGCACCATTTCGTTGAACGTGCCGCAGCGAGGTTTTCTATCATTAATATTTTTACCACCAGGCACATAAACCATTTTATAATTCATTTTTTTATTCCGAAGAGTGAAATTTTGGGCTAGCTTTGCCATTATGCCAAAACTTATCAACCTAAATTCGTTTAAGGAATTCTTTCAGTCCGGCTCAACAGGCGGAATTATTCTTATTGCCTGCGTCTTTATTTCTATCCTTATAGCAAATACATCAGCAGCGCATTTGTTTGAAAATTTCCTGTCTCAAAATATAGGGTTTCATACAGAATCCATCCATTTAAGATACCCTGTTTTGCTATGGATCAACGACGGACTCATGGCCATTTTCTTTTTATTGGTGGGACTGGAAATAAAACGGGAACTGGTCGAAGGCGAATTATCCTCTTTCAAAAAAGCATCTTTACCCATCCTGGCAGCTATCGGTGGTGTTATTGCTCCCGCCCTGATTTATTTCGCACTGAACAACGGAACTAAAACTGCCGCCGGCTGGGGTATTCCCATGGCTACCGACATTGCATTTGCCATCGCGGTCATTACCATGCTGGGTAAAAAAGTACCTGCATCCCTTAAAATATTTCTGGCCGCACTCGCGATTGTCGATGATTTAATGGCCATTCTTGTTATCGCTGTATTTTATTCAAACGACATCCATTTTGCAAATCTGGCGTATGCAGGCGCTATATTTTTGTTTCTTCTGGTTTTAAACAAAGCGGGTGTAAAATCCTTGGCGGCTTACCTTATCCCCGGCTTGTTTATCTGGTATTTTATTCATCATTCGGGCGTGCATGCCACCATCGCCGGCGTACTGACCGCCTTTGCAATTCCCACAACACCTGACGCAAAAGAATCTCCGTTAGAAAAACTGGAACACATTCTCGTCAATCCGGTTAACTTTATCATTATGCCTCTTTTTGCCCTGGCAAACACCAATATCACCTTTGAGCCTGCTATGATCGATGGGCTTACCACCACACTTGGGCTCGGTATTATGTTTGGGCTTGTACTCGGAAAGCCCTTGGGTATTGTATGTTTCTCCTGGCTTGCTGTGAAACTCGGAATAGGAAAAATGCCGCACAAGGCCAACTGGAAGCATATAATCGGCCTGGGTCTATTAGGCGGGATTGGTTTTACCATGTCCGTATTCATTGCATTATTATCTTTCCCGGGCGAATTACTGATTCTTTCGGAAGCCAAATTCTCGATCCTGACAGGTTCTGTGCTGTCCGGAATTCTAGGATATTTCTGGCTGGCATCACTACACAAAAAAAAGAGTCTGGCATAACCACTGTTCCTGCGATCTGATACTGAAAGCCTGAATATTCTGATGGCTTAATTTCGCATGCCCCTATCACTCAAATATGATAAAAAATAAATAGATTTTGATATCACAAATTATGGCTGTAAATTTACAACTGTAAAAATGAAACTGTAAAAAAAATGACTTACATAACTGCACAGCCTTTACTATCTGACTCCTGGGATGATATTTGTTATCCTGTTGAACCGGTGTGGTTAAAGGAGCTTCTGCCTGATTATGACATCATGGCAACAGACCGTCAGCAGCTGATTGTAGGACATCCGGATGGTGGGCGAAAAACGATATTTGGCATACAGAGCGCGGATTACACCATCATCCGGAACAGTGCGATACGTGATGTTATCGATACGCTGCTATCCGATTATACTTTACAAATAAAACACACCACAACCGGAGAGTTCAGCATCAGTATTGTGATGCCTGAAGAGCTATACATCGGCGGAGAGCATTTACACCGTAATTTAATTATCACAAACAGTTACAACGGAAAGACGCCATTTTCGGTACAGGGACAGACCCTGGCATCCATGCAGGATTCAACTTCGCTGTCGGGAAGCAGCATGTACCGCACCGTATGTAAGAATGGACTGATAGGCTGGGCCGACCAGTTCTCCGAGTTGTCCGCTTACAGGAAGTGGTTGAAACAATGGTCAACCGGAAAGCAAAAAACAAGGGCTGTCAAAGCGCAGACAGCAGAAAATAAGGCTGCATTGAAAACTTCGACGGGCCGGAATGCACGCAACAGCCAGCCTGGCAGTGACTATTTTCAGGATCAGCTTCATGGACTTCTCGCGTCACATTTAAAACCGAAGCAGACGCTTACAATGAGTATTTATGAGGAATTGCAAAAAACAGATGTCACCAAGGCAGATGAAAACATTCTAAAAAACCTGCCGATTCCTGTTCAGCTTGCCAAACAGGCACATGAACGGCTAAGGCTGGAAGAAAGACTGCTCGGAGCGGACCCGTCCTACTGGCTTTTATATAATGCCGTCAATTATGCGCTGTTTAATGCCCGGAGCAGCCTGACACTTAATGACCGTTTCAAGCTGGATGAACGCGTTTTTCATCATTTGGCTGCCCGTTGTTTTGCTTAAAAAATAAGAAATTTATTTTCCAAAAATTACTGATCGTCAAATACATATCATCAACAAACATGCATTTAAATAGTTTAAACACACGACTGGAAACCGTTAATCCGGAAATGTACCGGTACAAGGCTCAGGATTTGAAACAGAATCAAAATATCAAAGCCATACTTGATCATTGCAAGCCGGATGACTCGGGATTTTGCACTGACTTTATTAAGGGAAATTTGAGGATACTGGACCTGAGCAGCAACACTTCCCGGTTAACGATTCCATCAGAATCTGTCGAACTAAATGAACAAACGCGACAGAGATTTTCGGGTATTTTACAGCGTGTAGCCCGGGAAAAAGAGGGACTGTCGCGGCGGGAGCACATTTTCATCCAACAATTCCTGTTTGAAGTGATGTCCTGCGATCTTACCAATCAGTAATCAGGCCATATTTCTTTGTTACCTGGTCTTTTGGGTTTGATTAAATGGATGAGGTAACTGCCAAAAACGATTAAAGTAATGCAAGAAAGTACTCCAATTATTCTTACGGAAAATGATTTTTTCGCTTTAAAAAAATATGTTGGACAGACAAGTGATAAAGAATCAGCAATCTACCTGTCCCGTGAACTTGAATATGCCATTGTGGTGGATGATGAAATGCTGCCCAAAACCTGTGTGCGTTTAAATTCACATGTCAAAATAAAGGAGATTCCGGGAAACAGCCTGCTCGATTTCCGCATTGTTGTTCCTGAAAATGAAGATGTAATAAATAAAAAAATCTCTGTTTTAAGTTCACTGGGAGCCACCCTGATCGGCCTGAGCCAATCCGAGAAAATAGAAAAGGCAATTGACGGAAAGACCAGATATTATGAAATTATTGAAGTAATCAACTATTCCTAAACCTTAAAGTTTACCCGTTAAAATCATCCGTAAGAACATGATGCAATCAGAAAAAATAAAACGGAATGTCAACGCCTCAGCTTATTTCAGATACAGCGGAGCGGAACATCTCGTTGTATCCTTTTCGACGGACAATCAGCTTGCATTTCACACATTTGCGGTCAAGATCTACTTCATTTCAAATTTTAAGGACTTCAACACCTTAACCCCGGCCAGGCTTACAGTTTAGGTTCGGGGTGATTCCTCAGGGATCCGTCAAATTTATTTTTTGACTGAGTATTCCGTTTTACCATCATAATTTTTCAAAATGTAAGGCTTTCTGCCTTCTGCTACCGCATACTTCCGGCAAGGCGCAAACATCCTTACGGCAAGTACGCTGAAAACAATATCGTTATGGATAATCAAAAGAATCAGGTAATTCTTAGCGAGGACGATTTTCGTCTGCTGAAACAATATACAGAAACTTTCCCGGCGAGTGCCAGTGGAAATGAAATGACGCTTTCTTACGAGTTAAACAGGGCAATTGTTGTAGAAAATGACGAGTTGCCCCCCGATAGTATCCGGCTGAACTCGCTGGTGAAAGTCAGGGAACTTACCACGAATAAGGAACTGGAATTTTCTATCGTTATGCCTGCCTTCGCTGATATCAGGCAAAATAAAATATCAATACTCACGCCTATGGCCGCTGCGCTGATCGGTCTTTGCCAGGGAGAAAAAGTGGAATGGAAAATGCCGGCCGGTATGAAACATTTCGAGATACTGCAAGTCAGTCAACAATCAAACTATCTGGAATCATGAAAGAAACCAATCATTCCAAGTACGACAAATTATCGACAACCGAAATAATGATCATCATTATCTGGGCCATTTCGATCACTGTATTCTATATTTATCTGTGAATTTGCCCTGTTCAGCGCCCTGCCTGCGTAGGGTCAACTTTGGCAAAATAAATCAAAATCATCCTGGATTTACAAGATACGTTCTTGTAAATCCTTTTTTATGTCAAATATCTAACGCCCTCAGAACCGCAACTAAACGGTCTTAAAATATTCATTCGTGACAGGGAGAAATACGCTTAGGGCAAAAAAATAAGAGTTCCACAAAGCGGAACTCTTATAAAAACCCTCCTCTATCAAATAAAATTTGATAGGCAAAGGTAAGGTTATTCATTAAAATCGAAAACCTATATTTCTTCTAAATCGATTTTATCTGAAAACCGGAAGTTAAAATTGCCCGGCCTGAAACGGGTTCAAGCCGGATTGAAAGTAATCTTTTGAGATTTACATACCCATCCCCGGTGCATGATAGGCCTTCCCCTCTTTGGTAATAAGTGTTGGGCGCATTGGTGAACCTACAACATGATAATCAGCCTCCCAGTTTTGTTTACCTGTCTGGCTATTCAGCGATCGGACAGATCCTGCAATTCCACTCACAAAAACGGAGGAGCCAACCACGAGTACATCGTACAAGGTCTCATCGTTCCCCGAAGGCAGCACAATTTTTTCTTCCCATTTCTGATTTCCCGTTGCTACGTCAAGCGCAACAATTTTAACCTGATAATCCGGTGTTCTGATGACATAGCAAAAGACACCCTCATCTACACTCATTTTATCTTTGCCAACGGATGTAAAAATTTCCTGCTCCCAGGCAACAGTACCGTTCTTGATATCTAATGCCATCATTTTACTTTTTGAATTTAGAAAAACGGAACATATAAGCTTTCCTGCTGCATAAACCAGCCTTGTCCCTCTGTCCAAAGAGTTACCGAAATAACCTTTTCCATCAAATTCCCAGGCCACTGCACCAGATGTCAGGTTATAAGCAACCACCCCGCTTGCCGTGATATAATAAAGTAACCCATCCTGTATCAAAGGCGTGTTCCTTCCACAAACTTTTGCAAACTCCTTTACCACCACACCCGTATTGGCGTCCAGTGCGAGAACTCCTTTGTCAACTCGTCCAAAATAGACTTTATCATCTTTAATTACAGGCTGACCGGCATAGGTTGAAGATTTATACTCCCACTTTTTCGCCCCGGTAGTTAAATCCAGCGCAATGATGGAATTATGGTTACTGAAACACGCGATCTTTTCATTGGAGACAACGTACCCAAACAATGTACCTCCGACATTATACTGCCATTTGGGTTGATTATCTGCGATGTTATTGGAAATAATAACGTTGTAAGTATTGATGTAAAAATACTGACTTTTGGTCAGCGTTACACCTTCGTTGTAGAACGACGGGCTTAATGAAGAAGGAAATTCTGCAAGAAGCGAACCTGTTGCCGGGTCAAGCGTTCCGGTAGTGCCGGCAAACAAAAGAGCTTTATCCAAAACTCCCGAATCAACTGTTTTTATCTCCTTAATTATTGTATTACCATAATAAATACCGTAGACTGTTTCCGCGAATGCCCTGAAATATAGTTTCGGCCCGGCGGCCGCCGCCTGAACAGAGAATGTTTGTGTATTGCTGGTCAAAGGCTTGTTAACCACTTCGATCTTGTCAGTCGGTTCCGTTGTAGTATTGGAAACACAAATCCCGTAACGGATGATGGGCTGATCACCCAATGTCGTAAAGTTCGCGGTCAACTGTATCTGACCATTGGCAATGGCACCTGCCTCCTTGGTTACCAGCGAAGGATTTACCAGATTGGAAGGCTTCTCACCGGGAATCATAATATATGCCTCACGGATAACTTGTGTCACAACTGCATACGACAACCAGATAAAACCTTTATTACCCCATTTTGGCCCCCAGGAATTCTGTATTTTGAAAGCCTTTCGGTTATCATCGTATCCGACGATAACCATGGCATGTGCACCCCTTGACGACTCTCCGGTATATTTTTTCACAATCCATTCTCCTGTCGAATCCTTATCAACCAGACGATCAAAAAATGTATCTATTCTTTGTGCGATGATGATCGGGTGATCATAGTATATGAATTTACGGAATACATTGACGTCTACATCAACCCTGCCCCAATCCTTGATCTTGTAAGCAGATGCTTTCTGCTTTTGCTCGGCATTGGGCTGTGAAGTAAAATCAGTATCCTTGTAGGGCATGTCCTGCCAGGTGCAAACGCCCTGCTCTGTAAGGAGGCTTAAAGCACTGGGAATAGCTATCCCCTTGTTTTGTCCGCCGTTGAGTTGATTGAATACATACGCCGGACTAAAAACGGTTGCGTCATTTCTTTGTCCATCCGAATTTTTGTAGTTGAAAGATTTTAAAGTATGGTTAAAATAACTGCGTGAGGCATACACTACTGCCCAGGACGTGCATGAACCGAGCATTCCCTGACTTGCGACGGGCGGCATGTTTGCGCTGAAATCGTAGGTTGCTGTTAATTTTGGTTCTTTCTGAATCCGGGCATTTGGAATTTGTGGTTCCTGTATCAACTTTATTTTTTTATAATCTGCTTCTTCAAGAAAGACTCCGCCATACCCCACTGTCTTACCCGGAATAACCTCTTCTTCAATCACAGGAGGTTCCGGTTTCAATTCATCTTCTTTCTTTTTACATGCCCATATAATAATGCTGCATAAAACAATGGTACAGATCGATTTCAGGAAAAAGTAAAAATTCGCTTTCATAAATTTTATAGGGTGAGGTTACGTTAAAACTGATTAAACAGAACTGCTCTTGCCTACAAAAATTAATTGTATCCAACTGTCATTCAAATGCAAACTAACCGACAGCGTTTTTTTGCTCACGAACCTGCATTATTTTCATACGAAGACGATATTTTAAAAAGTAAGTTTTCAAAAAGTCGTCCGTGTGAAAAAGCGAAACAGATGCAACCAGGTTTTTATTTCCTGATGGATTACTGCTTTGAAAAAAGAGCTATATGATTCAGCATATCCGCATATTGATAAGGAGGGATTTGCCGAATCTTGTCTTTTTGGAGCGTGAAGAAGAATTAAAAGAGACTAATAGAGCAATTATCAGAAGCCTGACACCAGCAAATACTGGCGAATTATCCATTTGTAAAAGATTAAATCCGACCGTTTTCCAATAAGCCAACCGACTGATCAGCTATTGGGCACACCTTTGGTTTTGAGGCGGTCGATCATCATAATGGCCCTGTCAATTCTGGTTTGTACAACGGGTGAAGAGGCTACATAATGAATGATACCACGTTGCACACTCGGAAGAAGTTTGTGAAAAAGCAGATCGCCCTCCGAATCGATAGCCAAAAGTTCCGTTAATTCCTCGGGCATGTCGCGGCCATAGGTGCTTTCGTCTGCTTTGAGGCTTGCGAACAATTTATCACCCAGCGACAACTTCGCTTTTCCACGGATGCCCGCCGCCAGATTGATAAAAAAACCACCGTCACCTTTTGGTCGTATGGCGCACTGAAATTCGATTTTGTCATTCAAAAGGCACACCACCCTAACCGGTTTTCTGTCTTGCATAAACTGGTGAGCAATGTCATCAGGTACGAGCATATAATAAATCCCACCTTTACCTGTCAGGCGGTCAAGGCGGGATTCAAAAGAACATGTGTAAGAATCGTCGGCCATTTTTTGACACGAAAATCTAAAAATTCAAAACAAATATTACTCAGTCAAAGGCTTTACCTGGATATCCTTAAACAATACCACACTTTTAGGATCATGCGCCTGAAGGGCGAAAGTACCCGCGCTTAAAATGCGGTCTTTTTCACCACCTGATCTTTTATCGGTATCAGTTTCCTCGTAATCTACGACGGTTTTATCATTGATTTTGATCGTGATATGTTTTCCTTCTACCCGGACATATTCGGTATACCACTCATTGTCTTTCACATAAGTCTCCTTAACGTCCTGAATATTATAAAGACTACCCGTTCTTTTCCAATCTGTATGAGAATTGTTTACCTGCACCTCATACCCTTTCGATGGCCAGCCGCCCTCCTGATACGCGGTGTGAATGTAAATACCGGAATTCGCACCGGGCTTGGTCATCACCTGCGCCTTGAATTCGAAATTTTTGAACATATGGTTTTTAACCGGACCTTCATAGAACAAATGCGCCGTTGGCCCGGCCACCTGAATCGCTCCGTCCACCACGGAAAATGAACCGGCGTTTTGTCCCACTTTCCATCCATTCAGCGTTTTTCCATCAAAAATAGAAATCCAGCCATCCTGTTTTGTATCCGAAACGGCGCTTCCCATAACGGTGATCACAACAAAAGCAGCGATTAAATTTATTGTCTTTTTCATAAGGATCAGAAATAGTATAGAAATGTTTATTTGTTTCGACAAAAAGAGGATCAGATACGGAAAACTACTGTTCCGCAGATCAAAATCTGTGGCCAGGTGCGTGAGAAATGAATAAGACAAACCACCTATCTTTGCCATGACAAATAACCATTTCCATGCGTAACCCTTACATTTCCCTCCTTTCTACCGCCTGGCGTTATGCCCGTCAACAGAAAAAACGTTATTTATTGATCTACGGACTATTTGTGATGGCCAACATCGTGCTGGCTTTACATCCGCTTTTGTATGGCTGGTTTGTCGAGTCGGTTCAGAAAGACAGTGACGCCGTACTCCGGAATGTCTGGTGGTATGCCGGGGCGTACATCGGCCTGACCCTTCTCGAATGGGCTTTTCACGGACCGGCACGGGTAATGGAACGAAAACTGGCTTTCGACCTCAGCAAAAATTTCCTGGATGAACTTTATCATCAGTCACTGCACCTGCCTATACGCTGGCATCAGGATCACCACAGCGGTGCCACCATCAACCGCATCAGAAAAGCCTACGAAGCATTAAAAGACTTCTTTCAAAACGGCTTCATGTTCCTGCATGCATTTTCCAAATTTGTCTTTTCATTTGTCGCCATTGTCTATTTCTCTCCGGTTTTTGGCAGCATCGGGGTTGGTATAGGCATTATTACAGTCTGGGTAATTTTCCAGTTCGATAAACCTTTTATAAAAGCACTGGACGAAACCAATGAAAAAGAACACGTGGTTTCCTCAACACTCTTCGACAGCTTGTCCAATATCATCACCGTCATTACGCTTCGGCTGGAAAAAAGAATGCAGATCAGCCTGATGGACAAAGTGGCCGATGTGTTTCCGCCTTTTAAAAGAAATGTACTGATCAATGAATGGAAATGGTTCGTGGCAAGTCTGTTCATCGGGCTCATTTACGTGACCGTAACCACCGGCTATATTTACCAGAACTACACCCCCGGAAGCGTTTTTCTTGTGGGCGGACTTGTCACCTTGCTTGGTTATGTGAATCAGTTTACCAGCGTTTTTCAGGATGTGGCCTGGCAGTATACCGAAATTATCCGCTATAACACCGAAGTACAAACCGCCCGTACGATCGGGGAAGCTTATCAGCAACAGCACCGGCCAGAGGAAATTCAGCCGCTACCCGAAAACTGGAAACAGATCACCATCAGCAATCTGAGCTTTTCCCATGCCGACGTCTATAAGGCCGAGCAAAAAGCGCATAGTCTGCATAATCTGAATATCCGCATCAAGCGCGGACAGCGCATTGCGTTCATCGGCGAAAGTGGCAGCGGTAAAAGTACCTTGCTGGCACTTTTACGCGGATTGTATGATGCCGAAAAATCGGTTTCTCTGGAAGTGGATAAAAAACCCGGTTTCCCGCTTGAAATCATTTCACAGACGGTCACGCTTTTTCCGCAGGACCCTGAAATCTTCGAAAATACGATTGCCTATAACATCACGCTGGGACTTCCTTTCAGTAACGAAGAAATTCTGGCCGTTTGCCAGACTGCCCAGTTTGCCAGTGTGATTGAAAAATTACCAAACGGACTGGATTCCAATATCCAGGAAAAAGGGGTGAATTTATCAGGCGGACAAAAACAGCGGCTTGCCCTGGCGCGCGGCGTACTGGCGGCAAGAAGCAGTGATATTATCTTACTGGATGAGCCCACCAGCAGCGTTGACCCGAAAACAGAAGCACTGATTTACGATCATATGTTCGAGGAATTTAAAGATAAAGCCGTGCTTTCCGCACTTCACAGACTTCATCTTTTACCAAAATTTGATTACATCTACATCCTGAAAGACGGCGCCTTAATTGGGGAAGGAACCTTTGAAGATCTCAACCAAAACAGTATTATTTTCCAGGATCTGATGGGTAAAAGTGAAAGCAGGGAGGAGCAAAATCTGTAACCGGCGGGCTGTCCTAACGCAACAGGTTCACTACGCCTTTGTAATCAAACAGCTCTCCGCTTTTAAACTCGACCTTGATTTTGTAGGGATACGATCCGGGCAGCATAACCTTTCCGTGGTAATTTCCGTCCCAGCCCGCATCGGGATCGGATGCGGCTACATTTTGTTTCATAAAAACAACTTCACCCCAGCGGTCATAAATTAGCATGATTTTCACCTGTTTTACACAACTGTTTCCATAAACAAAAAACACATCGTTATCGTGGTCGTTGTTGGGCGAAAATGCTTCCGGTGCATAAATACCGCAGGGTTTTACCGTGACAACCACCTTGCCGTCTCTTGAACAGACCTTGTTCAGCGCCGTTACCTTCAAGGTATATTGCGTGGAAACGGCAGGTCTTGCCCAGGTTTCCGGACAGGCAGCACATGTAAGCCCCGCCACCGGTTGCCACAGGTACGTATAACTGCCGGGCGGATCCACCACTGAAAGCAGCTGCACGCTATCCCCGGCCACGATATAGGAATTCTGCATCGGTGCCAGATTCAACTGTTCTACTTTTAATTCCGTCGTAACCACACTATCGCAGCCGGTCACCGTTTTAATAGATTTCACATATACGCCCGCCGTACGGTAAAGCGTATCGCCCACCGCCAGACTATCGCCTTCACAAATGGTGATAAGCTGACTGTATTTTATCCTCGGATTCACCGTCAGATTCAAATGAACGGTACTGTCACATACGTTGCCGCGGTTTATCTTTCTCGTAAATTTTCCGCTCGTTTTATAAGTGGTATCACCAACGGCAATACTTTCTCCCTCGCAGAAAGCCGTAGTGATCGTCGTGTCCGTTTGCCTGAATTCAATTTCATAATCCATCTGCAGCGCACAGCTTTCATCCAGACTAGCCAGCGGAATCAGTTTTACATGGTATTTATCCCCTAGCCTAGCACGAACCTTAATCTGCGCCGAAGTCTCGCCGGTATTCCATTCATATTTCCCAAAACCCGTAGGTGCCAGCAGCGTCATATACCCGTTTTCATCCGGGCAGCTGGATGCTTGCCGCACCTCCGATTTTAAACATTGTGCATCAAAATAAGCATAACCGACATGCCTTCGCTTGGTACATCCGTGCGTAGTCACCTCCACCGTGATCGCCTCCCCTATATAATCCCTCAGATCCATGGCTCCGGTTGTCCAGTTGCGGTACTGTAAATCGCCCTGACTTTTAAAGCCGTCTACCGTATTGGCGGCTTCGAGCTGGATATCATAATTGCTGCAGGCGATCGCATTTCCCCTGGCATCGTAGATCTTCACATTGAATCCAGGCTTCTGATAAGGCTCGTGATCATTCGTAGGATTTTCCAGTAAAATGGCAAATTTGTATTGAAACAAGGTATTGTCCTGCCCTACGATAAAAGAAGTTTTCGCCCGGTCAAAACGGCCTCCCTGGCTTGTATTTCCAAGGCGCAGTGAGTAATTGCTCCCCGGAGCGACCATCGGAATTGCCTCAGCAGTAATCCTTGGATCATTGCCGTCACTCAGTTTTGTAACCACGTGGCCATTTGCGTATATACCGGCCGTTTCATTGGCATATACTACCTGCGTTCCAGAATTGGTAACAGTACCCGTGGTTATGACCCAGCCACTGGTGGTTCCCTGCTCGAAACCTATGTTGCCACAATCCACACTTTGCCCGGATACTGGAACAGAAAGACCCAGACACAGCGAAACTGCAAATAGAACTTTTTCCATATTAATCAGACAGGAAAATCATATAATCTAAATATACGCAGGATATCCGGCAACTGTTGCGGTTGACGGCAGGTCTGGAACGATTTTTATCCCTTTATGTCATCATGCCAGGATTTTTCGTCATTCCAGACAATTTCATAATATTTTTATGGTAGACGTGTAAGATTTTCACTACATCGAAAAATAATTTCATCGACAAGCATGCTACAAGAATTATATAATCCAGAAAATAAAAGGAATACTTCAATAGAAAACGATTAAATATGAAATTTGTATTATTATTGAATAATTCCAAGCAATATTCTGTGAAGTGTCGCATTTTTTACATTAAATTTGCCCTACCCTTTAATACACGATATTCCTGAAATAAGTAATCATAACCACGGTTTTCCGCGGTAAGGTATTTTTTCAGGATACTTAGTAAAATATATGCTCAACTGGATATTCGATAAGAAGAAAAAAGAAGTAAACCTTGGCATGATCGGAGTGGATATCCATTCTCACATCATACCCGGTATTGATGATGGCGTGGAAACGGTTGAAGAGTCTGTTCAGATGGCTCAGAAAATGCAGGAACTCGGCTTCACCAAAATCTACACCACCCCGCACGTAATGTGGGACATGTACAAAAACACCCCTGAAATTATTTTATCCGGCCTTGGAGAAGTCCGGCACGCATGCAAAAAGGCGGGATTGACAATTGAGGTCAACGCAGCCGCAGAATATTTTATAGACGAGCATTTCATAGAGATGCTCAACACAGGTCAACAACTTCTCACCTTACCCGGAAATCGGCTGCTCGTAGAACTTCCCTACTCTACCCCGCTGATGAATACTTCCGAGACTCTCTTTAAAATTATAGAAAAAGGATACCAGCCCGTACTTGCACACCCGGAGCGTTACACATATTACTATCAGGATCCATCCATTTATAAAAAATATTGTGATCAGGGCTGTGAACTTCAGGTGAACATATTATCCCTTGGAAATTCCTACGGAGAAAATGTGCACAAGATGGCTACCTGGCTTTTGAAAAATGGATTAATCACATTTTTAGGCACAGATGCGCACCGCATGCAGCATTTGGACATGATCACCAAAAGTGACAAAGCATCCTGGCTGACAAAGTATACTTTTCAAAACGAAAAACTTCTGAGTCAGTAAATTAGCTATTTAGAACTTATTCTACAAAGTTGTTAGAAATTTTTAACCGCGAATTGTAGTAATCAAAAGAACTTTATATAACTTTGCCGGGATTACTAATTTTTACATCAACAGCAGAACCATAATTTCCAAAGATATACCCTTAACTATCAAAGTTCCGTCTTGCTTGTTTAATTATGTAAATATCAGATACTTAATAATTGACAAACAACCAATCCAATCTCAACTTATGAAGAATATGCGTACCAGTTTCATTCGATACAGTGTTTTTATAGTACTATTTTATATAGCCGTATGGGGTGGAACCTCTTCCTGCGTATCACCAAAATCAATTGTATATTTCCAAGGGGATACGTTGAGGAATTCTTCGCAAAAGGTTACTCAGAATTATGTGCCGACAATTCAAAGCAACGATCTTTTATCAGTGGTTGTAGGTAGTTTAAATGCAGAAGCGAATGAAATGTTTAACACTGCCAACAGCGCTACGACAGCTAGCACCAATTACTCATCCAATGGTGGAACACGTATGCAACCTCTTGGCTACTTAGTAAATGCTGATGGATTTATTGAGATTCCTTTAATTGGAAAAGTCAAAATAAAAGGTTTGACAACTACCACCGCTGCCGATACAATTCGTTTACGTCTTTTGAATTACTTAAAGGAACCGTCTGTAATGGTTCGTAATCTAAATTTCAAGGTTTCTGTGCTTGGCGAAGTAAAGCTACCAGCCGTCTATGTCATTCCAGATGAAAAAATTACGCTACCAGAAGTTTTAAGTCTTGCAGGGGATCTTACGATTTATGGAAACAGAAGTAATGTCATGATCATACGGGAGGAAAACGGAATTCGTGAATACGCACGACTTGATTTGACTTCCAGAGAATTATTTAATTCACCGTATTATTACCTTCATAAAAATGATGTAATATATGTTGAGCCCGTCAAATCAAAAATGCTTGATACAGATAGCAGGGTGAGAACCGTTCCTTTAATAGCAACAATTGTTGGTGGGATAAGTACACTGGGAATACTAATTATCAATATTACAAAATAAGATTATTGTTCACCTCTGGCGAACATTTATTAGAGCCGAATTATTAACGACCGAAATCTCAATCGAATGTCACAAGATTTTTTAGAAGGCGAGGAGCAGGGTTTTCATTTACAAGATTATATACGGAGATATCTACGCTATTGGTATCTGTTCCCAATCTTTATAGCACTCGCGCTCACAGCTGCTTTTTTTTATCTCCAGATAACTCAGCCGGTATATAGTGCGAAAACTAGCATTTTAATTAAGGATGAAGAAAAAGGACTGGGTGGTGCCCAAGGTGATATGCTATCAGAACTAAGTAATCAGTTTGGAGGAAACAAACTCGTTGAAAATGAGCTTGAGATTCTTAAATCTCAAACCTTAATGGAACAGGTAGTTAAGGAATTGGGCCTGGATGTTTCCTATCTCACTAAGCATGGTTTAAGAACTGTTAATTTATATGGTGAAAGCCCAATTAGTGTAAAGCCTGAAATTATTACCGAAAAAGGCTTAAAAGAATCACTAAAAATCCATTTAATTGATAGCACTCATTTTAAGTTTAATGATGAAGAAAAATCTCACACTTACGGACAGCGCTTTAATAATGCCTGGGGAGCCTTTGTAGTTACGAAAGGAACAGTAATGAATAATACTGACGAGGATGTTGAAGTAGTTTTCGGGGAAGTTAAAAATTTAGCTGAAAGCATGTTGAATAGATTGAAAATTCAGCAACCGAATGTCAAAAGTACAGTTATAGAACTTACCTACGAGGACGTTTCTGTTCAACGAGGCAAGGATGTATTAAATAAATTGTTAGACGTTTACGTCCAGTCCTCTCTGGCAGATAAAAACAGCGAGGCAAGCAATACGTTGAAATTTATAGAAACCCGTCTTGGCCTGATTACTGGTGAGTTAGGAGATGTAGAGAAAGATGTCGAATCATATAAAACAACTCGTGGTATAACTGATATCAGTGCTGAGTCACAGCTTTTTCTGGAAAATATAAAAGAAAACGACGCAAAATTAAATGAAGTCAATACTCAAATCAGTATCTTGGAAAGTGTAGATAATTACATTAAAAATGCAGGAGATGGCGCAGTTGCACCTGCAACCTACATGATTAATGACCCAGTACTCGTTTCTTTGTTGACAAAGTTTAATGAATTAGATCTTCAGAGAGAGAGATATGCTCGTACCACGACAGCGAATAATCCTCTGTTAGAAACCATTAATACTCAATTGGCGGGAACAAGGCAAGCTATACGTGAAAACGTTCAAAATCTTCGCCGAGGTATGGATGTGACAAAGCAAAATTTGCAAGGTATTAATACCAGGTTCTCGGCAGGATTGCGAAGCATACCACAAAAGGAACGTGAATTTGTGGGTATCAAAAGACAGCAAACTATCAAAGAAGATCTTTACCTGTATTTACTTCAGAAACGTGAAGAAACTGCTTTAATGTATGCCTCAACTGTTACAGACAGTAGATTAATAGATGCACCCATTTCATCGTACATACCAATTAAACCAAAGGGGGCATTAATTTGGGCAGGAGCCGCCGCTGCAGGAGTTGCAATTCCTCTTTTACTAATAAATCTTTTATTTTTATTAAATAATACAGTTCAAAGAAGAGAAGAAATTGAGACAATAACGCATGCATCAATTCTGGGAGAGATTGGCCATATGAAGACAGCTAAAGGTGAGCCTGGAGAAGACGCTATTATAAAAATGACCAGTCGCAGTGCGGTAGCAGAGCAATTCAGGGCTCTAAGAACCAATCTTCAATACCTTGGAGACGGTAGTTGCAGAGTACTTATGTTTACCTCTTCCATTGGCGGAGAAGGAAAAAGTTTTGTGAGTATCAACTTGGCTGCCAGTCTCGCTTATTCCGATAAACGAGTTTTGTTAATTGGATTAGACTTACGTAAGCCAACCCTTCACGAACGTCTTCAAGTCCCCAATCAATATGGTGCATCAAACTGTTTGATCGGACAAGGGAAACCGTCTGACTTTATACAGTCGACTATTGTTCACCCAAAGTTTGATGTTTTAACAAGTGGACCGATACCTCCAAACCCTTCTGAATTATTAAGTAACGGCCGCCTACCGCTTCTAATACAGGAGCTTAGAAAAGAATACGATTATATCCTAATTGATTCTCCACCTTATGGACTGGTTACCGATTCATCTTTGATCGCGGAACATGTAGACGCAACTTTATATTTGGTACGATTCAACTATACTCTTGTAGACCATTTGAAACGTATTGGAGAATTACAAAGGGCAAAGCGCTTCTCGAATCTGTCTGTAATTTTCAACGGCGTTAACTATGGAGCAGGTTACGGTTACGGTTATGGTTATGGCGGTTATGGCTACGGTTATTACGGAGATGATAAAGAAAATAAAGTGCAGGGAATTGGATATCGACTAAAGAAGATGGTTGGAAAAGCCTAAATAGGGCATGCTTACTTTCAAACATAATGAGATCGTTTACCTTTTTATGTTTGAAAGAGATTGATAAATTAAATATAATGAAAAAATCCACAATAGTATAATATAAATAATTATCTGTGAAAATACATACTTTAAAAATATATTTAATTCAAGAACAAAAGTGTCCTGAATTGAATTAAACAAGTATATATTAAATTATCTAATGATTCTGGCAATTTATTTTGTTTAATTAAATAATTGTATTATTTTCATTAGTGCATACATTTTCGTATACCTGTCGCGATAGAATGTACTGCTCCTGTTAAATTGATTTTACTCAACGTTATTATGAAAAAGAAAACATCACACTCAAAGATTATACTACGTCTTGCCCGATACCGATCGGCTTCCCCCCTGAGTTTTATAACTACTTCGGGTATGTTAAGAATGAACGGTCTTACACCTAAACCTTAATGATATGAAAATCGCAGTAGTTGGTACAGGCTATGTAGGCCTTGTCACGGGAACCTGTTTTGCAGAAACAGGAAATCAGGTAATTTGTGTTGATATTGACGCCAACAAGGTTGCCCGTATGCAAAACGGAGAAATTCCTATTTACGAACCGGGACTTGATGTTTTGTTCGACCGGAATATCGCCGAAGGAAGATTGACATTTACTACGAATCTCACCGAAGGCATAAAAGATGCAGAGGTTATATTTCTGGCATTACCTACCCCTCCGGGAGAAGATGGATCAGCGGATCTGAAATACATTCTGGGTGTTGCCAATGACTTAGGGCCTATTTTAGAGAATTATGCCGTAATCATTGATAAAAGTACCGTACCTGTTGGCACGGCTGAAAAAGTTCAGGCAGCCATCGCTAAAAATGCAACAGTAGCATTCGATGTCGTTTCCAATCCTGAATTCCTGCGTGAAGGCGTTGCTGTTGAAGATTTTATGAAGCCTGACCGCGTTGTGGTTGGAACTACTTCTGAAAAAGCGAAGAGGGTGATGGAGAAACTTTACGCGCCTTTGGTACGTCAGGGCAATCCGGTCATATTCATGGATGAAAGATCCGCTGAAATGACAAAATACGCCGCCAACTCATTCCTTGCATTGAAAATCACATTTATGAATGAGATCGCCAATCTATGTGAAAAAGTAGGCGCAAACGTTGATGATATTCGCCGTGGCATCGGAACAGACAGCCGGATTGGTAAACGGTTCTTATTTGCAGGTATTGGCTACGGTGGCAGCTGTTTCCCAAAAGATGTGCAGGCACTTGCCAAAACTTCTGATGACTATGGATATGACTTCCGTACACTTAGATCCGTCATGGCCGTTAACGAAGACCAGAAGAAAAGACTGTTACCGATTGTTAAAGAATATTTTGAAGGAGAATTAACCGGAAAAACGATAGCCGTATGGGGTTTGGCATTCAAACCTTATACCGATGACATTCGCGAAGCACCGGCTTTGGAAAATATTAAGGCATTACTTGCAGCAGGAGCAAACGTGACCGTTTATGATCCCGAAGCAATGGACAATGTTAAACGTATTTTGCCTGATCTTACTTATTGCCATACTGCCTATGCAGCTTTGGATGATGCTGACGCTTTAATGATTTTTACTGAATGGCCTCAGTTCCGTACTCCTGACTTTGAAAAAATGGGCAAACTCATGAAAGACAAGGTCATATTTGACGGAAGAAATCTATACGAGCTCACCACCATGCAGGAGCAGGGTTTTACTTATTACAGCATTGGAAGGGATGTGATCAACGCCCCGGAAACAGTAATTAATGATTAACGGTTTTAAAATTTATACCTTATGAGCGTTATCCATGTAATTTTATCAGGTGGTGTGGGAAGTCGTTTATGGCCTGTCTCCAGAAAATCAATGCCGAAACAATATATTCCAATGTTCGGGGACAAGTCACTTTTTCAACTAACCGCAGAACGTAATAAACACCTTGTTGACAGTACAATCATAGTAGGTAATAAAGATAACTATTTATTATCTCAGGCTGATCTTATACGTGCTGGTCTTCATCAATATATTGAAATTATTGAAGCCGCACCACGGAATACAGCAGCTGCCATTGCTTTTGCAGCGTTTGACAGCAAACCGGAGGATATTCTGCTTGTTACCCCATCAGATCATATCATCACAAATGAGGATGCCTATGCAAGTGCGATAAATGAATCAGTTGAACTGGCCCGCCAAGGTTATCTGGTAACCTTTGGGATCTCTCCATCTAAACCTGAAACAGGTTACGGTTATATTGAACATCTTGGGAATGAAGTTGTCGCATTCAGAGAAAAACCTGATCAATCTACCGCAGAACTTTTTCTGGAACAAGGAAATTTCCTCTGGAACAGTGGCATGTTTTGCTTCCAGGCGGGTCTTTTTCTGGAAGAGTTAAAGGCATTTGAATCTGAAATTTATGAAACTTCACGCATAACCTGGGAAGGGAAATCAAATGCTTTTCTTCCTGAAACAGAAACGATGTTAATACCCTCAAAGAGTATTGACTATGCTGTAATGGAGAGATCGGCCCGGATAAAGGTCGTTCAGGCGACATTTGGATGGTCAGATTTAGGCTCGTTTGAATCCATTTGGGAGCATTGGGAGCAGGAAGGCGAAGTTCATCACTTCAAACAAAATAATTGCGTTGTTGGATCAACCAAGCATGTGGAGTTTTTAGGTGTAAGTAATCTTATGCTTGTCGAAACAGATGATGCCATTCTGGTACTCGATAAGAGCAATTCTCAGGATGTAAAGAAAATCTATGAGAGACTTGAACGGGAAATACCGGAACTGGTTAAATAATGATTAATGGTGAAGGGTTAATTGTTAACGAAAATACTGAAAAAAGTTCGGGATGGTGAATCACCAGTGAGGCCCAAAAGCTAATAATCTATGGAAAAGGAATCAAAAATATATATTGCAGGGCACCGTGGGATGGTAGGTTCTGCTATTGTCAGGGGATTGGCGAAAAAAGGATTTGAAAATATTGTAACCCGTACCTCTTCTGAGCTCGATCTTCGGAATCAACAAGCCGTCGCCGATTTTTTTGCTGAGGAGAAACCTGATTACGTATTTTTAGCAGCCGCCAAAGTCGGCGGAATATTGGCTAACAACACATATCGTGCAGAGTTCTTATACGATAATTTGATCATGGAAGCGAATGTTATTAATTCTGCTCATGAGCATGATGTTAAGAAATTAATGTTTCTTGGGTCGTCTTGTATCTATCCTAAAATGGCTCCCCAGCCTTTGCGGGAAGATTATTTATTAACTGGACTTTTGGAAGAAACAAATGAGCCGTATGCAATTGCAAAAATTGCGGGTATTAAACTTTGTGAAGCCTATCATGATCAGTATGGCAGTAACTTTATTAGCGTAATGCCCACAAACCTTTACGGCTATGGAGACAATTATGATCTGAATAACTCCCACGTTCTGCCTGCGTTGATTCGCAAATTTCATCAAGCCAAAGAAGAAAATAAACAGTTTGTGGAAGCCTGGGGAACAGGTTCGCCAAAACGTGAATTTTTGTTCGCCGATGATCTTGCTGAGGCCTGTTTATTTCTGATGGAAAATTATAATGGACGTGAACTTGTCAATATCGGTACCGGAGAAGATCTGGCTATAAAGGAACTAACAGAACTTGTTGCAAAAACAACAGGGTTTGAAGGCGAGATTAAGTGGGATACAACAAAACCTGACGGAACCCCAAGAAAATTAATGGATGTATCTAAATTGCATAATTTGGGATGGAAACATACCATTGAGCTTCCGGAAGGAGTTGCCCTCGCCTATCAGGACTTTCTTCAAAATCAGGAAATTTATACAGTTTAGTTAAAAGATATTTTCCACTGCTAACGTTTGGCAGCCAACAGCTGACAGCCGATAGCCCCAATTAATCTAGAAAACGATGTCAAAAGTAGCACTTATTACAGGCGTAACAGGACAAGATGGCGCCTATCTTAGCGAACTTCTTTTAAGCAAAGGATACACCGTACACGGTCTTAAACGCAGAAGTTCTTTATTCAATACTGATCGTATTGACCACTTGTATCAGGATCCACACGTCGACAATGCGAAATTCATTTTGCACTATGGCGACCTTACGGACTCCATGAACCTGACACGTATTATTCAGGAGGTTCAGCCGGATGAAATTTACAATCTGGCTGCCATGAGCCACGTTCAGGTAAGTTTTGAAATGCCTGAGTATACTGCCAACGCCGATGGAATAGGAACGCTACGTATACTGGAAGCGGTAAGACTTTTGGGCCTTACGAAAAAAACAAAAATATATCAGGCTTCTACCTCGGAGTTATACGGATTAGTGCAGGCTGTGCCTCAATCGGAGACTACCCCTTTCTACCCCCGTTCTCCTTATGCGGTTGCGAAAATGTACGCATACTGGATTACCGTTAATTATCGCGAAGCTTATGGCATGTTTGCTTCGAATGGTATTCTATTCAATCACGAATCTCCGTTACGCGGTGAAACTTTCGTAACACGTAAAATTACCCGTGCAGCCGCCAAGATTGTTTTAGGTCTTCAGGATTGCCTGTATATGGGTAACATCGATTCGCAACGTGACTGGGGTCATGCAAAAGATTACGTTGAAGCCATGTACCTGATCTTACAGCAGGAAGTTTCCGAAGATTTCGTTATCGCAACAGGTGTTACCACCCGCGTCCGTGAATTTATACGTAAGACATTTGCTTTCCTTGGCGTAGAATTAACTTTCATAGGTGAAGCCGAAAACGAAGTTGGAACAATTTCTGCTGTTGACTCTGCCCGTCTTTTGGAGCTGGGCATTGTCGGTGGTGATCATTTAAAAATTGGAACTCCGGTACTAAAAATTGATCCAAGATATTACCGCCCGACAGAAGTTGATCTTTTAATCGGTAACCCTGGTAAGTGCGATGAAAAACTAGGATGGAAGCCAAAACATACTTTGGATATGCTGATCGAAGATATGGCAACTTCTGATCTACGTTTGTTCCAAAAGGATCAATTGTTGTTGAAAGAAGGTTTTGGAGTCTTGAATTATTTCGAATAATAAAATAGTATGACTATGAGGTTTGGAGATTCTATGCAGATCCCCAAACCACATAGCCTGAAATGGTAATTAGTTTAAAATGATAAATTCAATTAAATTAAAGCTTACTGATTACCTTCGAGGAGATAATGAACGTTCTTCGAACATTATCAAAAACATACTTATGTCATTCGGAGTGAAAATAGGTAGTATATCTATTGGATTACTATTAGTACCAATGACTATAAATTATATTAATCCAATTCAATATGGGATTTGGTTGACAATAAGCTCCATAGTAAGTTGGATGAGCTTTTTCGACATTGGCTTAGGGAATGGCCTTCGTAATAAACTGACTTCTTCCTTAGCACTTAATAATTATGAGGATTCACAAGTTTATGTAAGCACTACATATGCTGTTTTAGCAATAATTTCAACTATTTTATTCATTGGATTTTTACTAGTAAATCCATATATAAATTGGGTGACGTTTTTAAATATTCCTCCCACAATTTCGGAAAATATTTCACAGGTTATATTGGTTGTCGTTGGAACTTTTTGTATTCAATTTATAGTACAGACTTTGAATGTAATATTAACCTCCACACACCAACCTGCCATAGCTGCTCTTATTTCTTTTTTAGGACAATTAGGAGTACTCATAGGTGTTTTTATCTTAAAACAGATTGTCCCTGGCAGTCTTGCTGTCTTAGTATGGGTACTTACATTGATTCCAATTATAACATTAGTCCTAGCCAGTCTTTTCTTTTTCAACACAAAATTAAAGTTTATAGCCCCTAACGTAGGAAAAATTAATTTTTCCTACGCTGGTAATATTCTTAATGTTGGGGGCGCATTCTTTATAATTCAAATTGGTGCCCTTGTATTATTTCAAACAAATAATATTATTCTCACCAAGGTCCTTGGTCCAGCTGCTGTTACAGAGTTTAATGTGGCATATAAGCTATTTTCCGTACTGATTATGGGATTTACTATTGTGATTACACCATATTGGAGTGCCTTTACGGATGCAATTACAAAAAATGATTATGAATGGATGTCAAAAAGTGTTACTAAACTTAGAAAGGGCTGGCTAATATTGGCCTTGATCTTAGTGCCAGTTTTTACACTCTTATCAAAGTTTATATTCTCGATATGGATAGGAAATTCCGTTCAGATTTCTGGACAACTTACTATTATGATGGCTCTCTATGTTATTGGTTATACATGTTTGTCTCTTAATTGTTTTTTTCTTAACGGTGTAGGAAAGGTCAGGATTCAATTAATATTATATATTTTTTCTAGTTTTATAAATATACCACTGGCTATTTTCTTTGCGAAGTCATACGGAGTAATGGGAGTGGTACTTTCTAATGTGATTATATTTTTCGTTATGAATATAATTCTTTGGATACAATGTAACCAAGTGCTCAATAAGTCAAAATCCAAAATTTGGAATTAGCAGCTCAATCTCATGACCCTATTTACATTCATTTACAAATCATTAAGAAAAGTCTACAACATAATCTCACAAAAATTAGAAAACATAATAACCATAATTGTGCTGTTAGGTAATGGTGTAAAGTATGGTAACAATTTAATATCTAACGGAATACCAAACATTGACGTGTGGAACCGGGGAAGATTCGAGATCGGCGATAATTTCAAAATGAATAACGGATCTAACTATAATAAAATCGGAAGACAACAATCCTGTTTTTTTATTGTTAAAACAAAAGCAACTTTAGCTATTGGCAATGACGTAGGCGTGAGCAGCACAGCAATTGTTTGTCATAATAATATAATAATTGGAAATTATGTTAAGATCGGAGGAAACACCGTTATCTATGATACTGATTTTCACAGCCTTAATTATATTTCTAGACAACATTCTGAACTAGATATGGAGGAAACCAAATCTGCGCCAGTAATAATTCATGATAATGTATTCATAGGTGCTCATTGTACCATTTTGAAAGGAGTTACAATTGGCGAAAATTCAATAATTGGAGCTGCATCAGTAATAACAAAATCAGTGCCTGCAAATGAAATTTGGGCGGGAAATCCTGCTCGATTTATCAAAAATATTAATTCCTATCAATAAATGATTGCAACAGTAATCTTGATTTTTCTTTTAAATCCATTCCTGGCTTTGGTAATATTTGGTGCTTATCTAAATATGAACAGAAAGCTTCGTCCGGATTCTTATTTTTATTTATTTTATTTTCTGCTAGCACTTTTTCTGAGCTTTATAAATATGACCAAAGTTCCAGAAAATGATCTTGCATATCATTCGACTCAATATCTTCAAGCCAAAAATTATTCTTATTCAGGTTATTTAGACTTCATCGGTAAGGAAGTTGCATTTTACTCATTCAATTACTGGTTTAATTACTTTACTGGTGGAAGCATTAAATATTGGGTATTGGTACTAACGTTTGCATCATATTTTCCCTTCTTCGTAGCTATACACAAATTTCAAAAGCGTGTTAGCCCTGATTCCCAGTATATACTTTTTTCAGTATGCCTTGCAGCTTTTTTCCCCCAATTGTTTAGTCTGTCTGCTCATCTAATGAGGCAATTCATTGCAGGAGGCCTACTAGTTTACTTTCTAAATGAAAAACTAATTTTCAATTCCAACAAATGGTGGCTAGCCATTATCGGAACATTACTACACTCCTCATCACTCATACTCTTTGCCTTAGCTTATGTTTGGTTTTTGAAAGAGAGGCCAAACAAAAGAAATTTTCATTATTTTCTAATTTTATTTTTTATCCTAGGGACTTACCAGGTAGTTTCTCAGTTACTCTTACCTATTTTCTCTGATAGTATGAGTGTTAGTTACGCCTTGACTCGCGCAAGTAAAGACACAAAATTCGATTTAGGATCTTTCGCAGCCATTAACTATTTCTTTATAGCTACTTTATTATACATCTTGTTTAAAGAAGTATATGTAAAAAATCTACAAAAAATAATTTCTGGTGTAGAACACTTTGGAAATATCATTGTGATCCTAACTTTTTTTATTCTGATTAATTTACAACAATCCGAATTATCTAATAGATTATTTTTTTATCTCTGCTTTTTCTTTCCTTTTATAATTCCTATTGCTCTTAAAAGGCAGTCCTTTTCAATAATACGGAAAGTGCTAACCTTATCGATAATTCTTTTTTTCTTATACAGGCTGGAATTTGGCACATGGACTTATGATTCTATATCCGAATTATTATCATCAAGTACATATTCATTTCTTTCTCGAGAAGAGTTTAAATTATAATAAGATGATACACATAATCATACCAGTTTTTAATCGATTGTCGTATACTAAAGAATGTATTGAAAGCTTGCAAAATCAAAGCTTCAGATCATTCCAAATTATCATAGTGGACCATGGGTCCTCAGATGGTACCAGTAGTTTTATCAATACTTTTTATCCAGACATTATTATTGTTAAAGGTGATGAGTCTATGTGGTGGACAGCGGCGACAAATTTAGGTATAAATTATGCCTTAAATAATGGAGCTGATTTTATATTAACACTAAACAATGATTTAATTGTTGATAAAGATTATTTAAAAAATTTACATGAAATGGCTCAGATAAATCCCAAATCAATCATAGGGAGTGTGAGCGTTGATATTTCTGATAAGGAAAAGGTAGTTTATGCCGGTACAATATGGAATCGTTGGACAGCAAAGTATTCAAAGTCAGTCGAGTTAAGCGATCCTTATAAAATATTTAAATCAAAATTCTCGCAGATCACGACTGATCTATTGCCTGGCAGAGGTACATTAATTCCAATAAGTGCCTTTAAAGAAATTGGGATGTTCGACCAAAATAGATTTCCCCACTATATGGCTGACGAGGATTTTTCACTTAAATCCAAAAAAAAAGGATATAAACTATTAATTAATCCATTTGCAGTTGTGTATAGTCATACTACTGCAACAGGATTAGCTAATGTACATGTTTCGAAAAATTTCAATTATTGGAAGGATTTGTTTACGTCAATACGTTCTCCAAATAATATCGGAGTTCGTTGGAATTGGGCTAAGCAAAATTCACCAATTCCACAATTGTATTTTATTTTGGATTACAGCAGGATAATAGGATCCCAATTGAAACAACTTATCAGTTAATTATCATGTCAAAAATATGCGCTCCAATAGTACTTTTCACATACAATCGCTTATTAACCTTAAAATTGACTGTTCAATCATTGCTTTCAAATTCCCTTGCTTCCGAAAGCGATATTTATATTTTTTCAGATGCGCCTAGATCAGAAAAGGATGTTGATGCTGTTGAAAAAGTGCGAAAGTACATATCTGAAATTGAAGGCTTTAAAAAGATAACTGTAATTCAATCAGACTCTAACAAAGGATTAGCAAAATCCATAATTGCTGGTGTAACTGATATAATAAATAAATACGATAAAGTAATTGTTCTAGAAGACGATCTTATGTTAGCTCCCAACTTCTTATATTTTATGAACAGTTCTCTTTCTTTCTATCAAGAAAATAAATCAATCTATTCTATATCTGGATTTATGTTTGACATAGATTATCCAAAAAACTATTCATACGATGTATTTTTCACCAAACGTCATTGTTCATGGGGCTGGGCGATGTGGAAAGACCGATGGAATAGAATCGACTGGAATGTTACAGACTTTAATGAATTTAACAGTTCCACAAGCCAAAAAAAGGCGTTTGATGAAATTGGAGCAGACTTAACACTTTCGCTACAAAGACAACAACGAGGCGAGATCAATTCTTGGGCAATAAGATGCAACTATCAGCAATTTAAAGAACAGACTTACACTGTTTATCCAATTAAAAGCAAGATAGACAATTTAGGTTTTGGCGACGACGCTACGCACACAACACAAAAATTCAGTAAATACAAAGCAACATTAGATACTGAATTAAAGTATGATTTTAATTTCCCCGAGGAGCCGTTTGAAGATCCAATAATATTACGACGTTTTACCAGAAAATACTCCAAGCTGACAAGGCTCTACTATTTTGTATTAAACACCTTGTTCAAGTAATTTATGAACTACTTACTAACTGATTGGGATCGAAACCAGAGAAACATAAAAGGAAGATTTATCCTGATTAATTTCCGGTTGGCTAATCTTGCAAAACGACATAAAATATTTTTTATCCTATTATTACCGCACCTTATTTTTTACCGCATACTGGTAGAATGGTTTTTAGGTGTAGAATTACCTTTTAAAACAACCGTTGGTTCTGGCTTGGTCATTTATCACGGTCATGCTCTGGTTATCAACGATGGAAGCATAATTGGGAAAAACTGCACGATTAGACATTGTACAACAATCGGCAATAAACAGTTAGAAGATCTTTCATTTTCAGACTGTCCCAAAATTGGTAATAATGTAGACATTGGGTCAAACGTTTGTATCATTGGACCTGTAAACATAGGAGATAATGTGGTCATTGGTGCAGGTTCGGTTGTAGTGAAGGACATACCTGCAAATTCAGTAGTAGTAGGAAATCCTGCTAGAATAATTAAAACTTTAAAACTTTGAAAGTCCTTTTAGTCCATACCTATTACCAAATTAAGGGTGGAGAAGACAGCGTCTTTACTCAGGAGACCGAATTGTTGAAAACAGAGCACACAGTCCGTGCCCTGTCCTTCCAGAATAAAACTGGCTGGAAAGGAGCCTTACAATTTATATTTTCCATTTACAACATCTATGCTGGTTTTAAGCTGAGAAGAGCGATTAAGGAATTTGCACCTGATGTAATTCACTTTCACAATTTACACTTCGCTATTGGACCCATCGCAATTCTCATTGCGAAACGACACAATATACCCGTTGTGTTGACGCTACATAATTACAGACTCTTATGTCCCTCAGCCATTTTGCAGTACAATGGCTCTCTATTTACAGACAGTTTGAGATCTGCTTTTCCATGGACAGCGATCAACTTAAAAGTTTACCGGAATTCAAAATTTCAGACTTTTTGGCTGGCATTTGTTATTTTTTTTCATAAAAAGCTCGGTACTTGGAAAAAAGTAGATCGCTATATAGCCTTAACTGAATTCTCAAAAGACTTATTTGCAAAATCTTCCTTTGAACTTTCGGATAATCAGATTTGCACTAAACCTAACTTTGTCGAATCGTCAAACAACATAAAAAAACAGAGGGAGGGCCACTTCTTGTTTGTTGGCCGCCTTATGGAAGAAAAAGGAATTGATATTTTGCTGAACGCCTTTAAAAACTCTCAGTACAAATTACAAATTGCTGGTAGTGGGCCTCTTTTGACCGAAGTTTTACAATTTTGTAAATCCAACAATAATGTCACCTTTCTCGGCAATTTAAGTAAGTCAGAAGTACTTGATGCGATGAGCAGGTGCACGGCACTTATTTTTCCATCAACATGGTTCGAAGGCATGCCAATGACTATTTTGGAATCCTTTTCTTTAGGCACTCCAATCATAGCTTCCAAAATTGGGGCTATGGAAACAATGATCATAGATGGTTACAATGGCATTCATTTTGAGACAGGATCGTCACAAGCTCTGTTATCCGCGGTAATCCGATGGAATTCGGTAACTACATTAGAACAATCAGATTACCGTAAGAATGCTACTGAATCCTATATGCAAAATTACACGCCTTCGGCAAATCTGATTCAACTTAATAAGATCTACCAGTCTATTAACTAGCAACTGGGTCTGTGATAAAATAAAGCTGTAATCCTTATATCTAATAAGATAGCAAATGAAAAAGACTATAATTAGCTTTAATGTAACTATTGGCAGTTACCAATCCTTTATTGACCAAATAGTAAATCTTATCGCTGACGCTAAATCATGCTATATCTGTGTGGCAAATGTTCACATGTTAATTGAAGCGTATAGAGATCAGTCATTCGCGAGCATTGTTAATAATGCTGAATTAACTACACCAGATGGGATGCCACTTGCATTAAGTATGGATTTGATACATGGCATAAAGCAAGACAGAGTAGCAGGAATGGACCTACTTCCAGACCTGCTTAAAGAAAGTGAGAATAAAAAATTCCCAGTTTATTTCTATGGAGGTACACAAGAAATGCTGGATAAGACGAAAGACTACCTTCTTTTAAACTATCCGTCATGTCCAGTGGCGGGTTTGCATAGTCCCCCTTTTCGGGTATTAACTGAAACTGAGGACAATGAAATTATCGAAGTGATTAACAAAAGCGGTGCAAAACTTCTTTTTGTTGCACTTGGCTGCCCAAAGCAGGAAAAGTGGATGTCGAAAATGCAAGGACGAATTCACATGCCAATGATTGGTATAGGAGGAGCCCTACCCGTTATGGTGGGCATACAAAAACGTGCTCCTACCTGGGTACAAAAAGCAAGTCTTGAATGGCTATACCGTCTTGTTCAAGAGCCTAAACGACTGTTTCGGCGTTACGCAGTTACTAACTCTCTGTTTTTAACTCTTTTATTAAAAACTGTTTTAGAGAAAAAGCTTGGCAAAAAGGAAAATAGTTTGCACTCAGTATAGCTCACTGCCGAATTTTGTCCCAATCTACGGGTTCCCACCCTTTCCATTTTTTAACTTCTTCGGGGACCCTTATAGAATTCAAATCCTGAAATAATTGGTTCGTAAGGGGCAATTTTTTATTAAAAGTATAAGTATTATTTTCTATAAGCCCTTGCCCGGAAAAAGTTTTACTCACTCCATATAAAGTAGTGTTTGATATATAATTATTTCTTGCATGCACGTGGGTGGTATCAAAAAAAGCCGTCAAGTGTTTATATTTTGCCAAATAAACAGACGAACGAATGTCAACATCTTCTGTTATTTTCTTGACATAGAAGGGATTAGTTACGTACATTTCCTTCCATTTCTTATCGTTCCATGCAGTATTTGACAATGCCTTTGCACAGTCTATAAAAACATTATTTTTCAATTGATTGTCTGCACCTCCGTTGATATGCACAGCTCCGAAGCCATTAACGGACTTACCACCACATTTAAAAAAAACATTTTTATTTACTAGGATACCCCCACTGCCATCGTCAATATATACAGCAGCAATCATATCACTGAAATTATTGTTAATCTCTTCGAACAAATTATTCTCTATCACAGTACCTGTTGATGACGGGTCACGGCCCGTGTAAATTGCTCCCATATCACTAAAATCGGTACATACCCTTATTATTCTGTTATTGGCAATAAAGTGATTATTTCCCGTATATATTATTGCCTGATCCGGGCTATCATGGATTTTATTATGTAATACTTTCGCACCAACACCGCCAATAGAAACCGCTGGAGTGTAACTTCGATACAATCTGGAATAATTGGTAAATTCAGAATTTTCTACAATATTATTTGCTGCAACCAATTTTTTACGATCTCCTCCACCCAAAGAAACACCCCCTGCGCCCATTCCTGTGACAAGACAATCTCTGAAAAGAAAGTTTGAACAAAACTTAGTGACTACTGCTCGTAGTCCAATATTCATAAATTTGCAACCTATAACAGATACCAAATCCGAATTATCAATCTCTATTCCGTTTCCACGCGAAGCTGAGAAGGTCAAATTTTTTAGTGTGATATTTTTCGAATCAGTTATCTTAAAAAATGGTTGCTCCATGATAGAAATTTGTATTTCCATAGACTTTTCATCCGAAGATGGCCATAAATAAATTTTTCTACTCACCAGATCCAGATACCATTCTCCAGGCTGATCCAATTCCTCTAGGACATTGTAAAAGTAGTAACCGCGCCCGTCAGTTGTAGATCTAACTAATTTGTCTCCCACGCGTTTTGGACCAACTACCGGGTATTTTGGAACACCCTTTAATCTTAATGTTCGATCATTAACGTTCATCGAATCAATTTCGAAATTATCACTCGCCCAACCCGCGGAAAATTTACCAGCAACCCAAATATTTGCTGACGGCTTCCAGTTGACAGGTTTATCAAACCCAAAATGAAAAACTGGATATTTCATAGTCTCTTCTTTGTCAGTTTTACTGACATTTACTACTTCCCCAATATCTAACAAACTATCATTAGGCCAGCGGCACAAGTTCAAAACTTGTCCATTTCCAAATATTTCCAGACTTACGGGTTTTAAGGGGAGTCCATACCCATACTGTTTTAACTCTTGGGCCTTTAATATGCCCAAGTCTTCCAGATTTACAACTAAAACCTTTCCGATAGCACTCTTCGGCAATCGACACAAAACGCTTGCGTTGGCGACTTTTTCTAAGTTACTGGTATTAACACTTTTACCTCCAACAAGCTTTACATTTTCTTTGTTATAAGCAGATATTGAAATCGATTTAAACTTAGATGTAATCTGCTTGGAAAGAATAATTTCATCGGATATCTCATAATCTCCTCCCCTTAACCATATTAAAACACTACCACCATCAGGTAGTGACGTAAGTTGTTCTATTGCAGTATTTACCGATTTAAATGGGGAATTAATGGTACCCTCATTTTTGTCATTTCCATTAGGGGAAACGAAAATTATACTTTGCCCGTCAGCTTTTATAATGGACCACAAAAATATTACAAGAATTTGAGTTAGGGATTTCATATTTAAAAATTAACAGCATTTATGTATGATGAAGCAACAGAAAAATCCAATTTTAGCTAATAGTTCAAGAATTTAAAAATACAATATGTTAAACCCATCTCTGAGGTACATCTGTGCTATTATGTAACAATTAGAGGGATACATACCCATATTTTGTAAAAAATGGAAACAATCGCAGTGTCCTTAAAAATATTTATCAATTCTAACTACAAAGATCTCAGCATGTTCTAATGTGAAAAGTGCAAATTGGCAAGATGTGGTATACTTTTTTAAAATACAATTTAATTATGAAGACGCTGAGTTTGTTTACAGTTTAACATTTACAGTAAAACATAAAAATACCGAATTTATTATTGTTACCAGTTGACTACTTACTACAATAATTGTGAACTTTTTCAGTAAGTGAAATCTTAAAAATTAACAATTTATCAATAGCTACTACAATTTTAAACTTTACATTTTATGAATTTAAGAAGAATCATTATAGTTTTTACAGTATTTTAATTACATAACGCCCTGTAAAACAATTATATACAAATATAATTGTTTTACCACATTGGGATTTAACCGAGAATTGTCGTAAAATTGTTGCAACTTAATATCTACAAAAAATATAAAATAAATTCTACAATCATTTAAATATAGTATTAGATTTGCAATTGGATAAATGATATGACCGCGATTTATAAAATTGTGTAAGAATATAAGCTTTGTAAATCAAGAGATTAAGTGGTTTCAAAGTACTAAAAATAAGCATACTCAACGTTATTATAAAAAATTATGAAAAATCGCTATCCAGGGCTACTCCCCAAGGCTCATTTATGGACAGATCTCGTCCTCTTGAACGCAGCGTTTCTTTTTTCCTATTCGTTCCGTTTCGGGAATCTGCAAAATTTCTTTCAGAATCAATACGTTAACATGTTGCTTGTAGCGAATCTGTTGTGGATTTTTATCATTTACGTACTGAAGACTTATCTGTTTACCCGACTTTCCTACAATTTCAACAATCAGATTGCAAACCTTCTTAAAGCGTCCTTGATTCACGCGGCCACGATCATGGCCTTTCTTTACTTAAGCAAAGAGGGCGAAGATTATTCAAGACAGCAGTTTCTGATGACCTACGGGACTTTTTTAACCCTCGCCATTTCCGTAAGAGTTGCAACAGTTTTGTCGTTAAGACTTTACCGCCAGGCAGGTTACAATTATAGTCGTTACGCCATTGTAGGCAAGGGTGACCTTGCATCTCTGATTCGCGGTTTTTATAACGACAGAAAAGAATTGGGATACCGCTTCTGTGGCATGTTCGAATTTGGCAGCCAAAATGATGAGCTGAAAAACCTGGAAGCATTGATGGGGAATCAGAAACTTGATTACGTTTACTGCTGTCTGTCGGAGATGACTGACGAACAAGTACAGGGAGTTATCAAACTGGGAGAGCGTCAAAAAACGCAAATTCGCCTGGTTCCTGATTTTCGTGGTTTCATGACCAATATGGCGACGATTGAATATCACGACATGTATCCCATTATCCAGGTGAATACCAAGCCATTTTCAAGTGTAAACGAACAAACCTTAAAGCGCTCTTTTGACCTGATCTTTTCAAGTGTTGTGATGATTCTGGGTGCTCCTGTATTTTTAGCCGTGATGGCCGCTGTGAAGTTGACATCGGCAGGTCCTGTATTCTACCGTCAGAAACGTTGCGGACAGTGGGGCGAAATGTTTGAAATATACAAGTTCCGCAGCATGTGTATTAATGCAGATAAAATGGGGCAGCATTCAACGGGTGACAGTGATCCACGTATCACACCGATTGGCCGCATTTTGCGCAAAACAAGACTGGATGAACTTCCTCAGTTTTTCAACGTGCTCAAAGGTGATATGTCCGTAGTAGGTCCTCGTCCTTTGTACAAGTATGACGTAGACATGCTGATGGAAGCCGAACCACACGATTTCCAGAGATTGCTTACCGTAAAACCGGGTATCACTTCGATTGGACAAATCAATGTAGGTTACGCGGATACCGTTGCAAAAAATGTTGAACGGCTAAAATATGATCTTCAGTATTTAAAATCTTACAGTGTATTGGACGACATCAATCTGATCTTTAAAACCATGCAGGTGATGGTTTTGGGAAGAGGACAATGAAATGTTCCAAAGTACCGAACTATAAACCCTGACAAACCTCCGAAGTGTTTTGAAATCCCGTATTTATGTTCATAAATAATGTAAACTATTAATTCCACAAATCAATTTTACTCACGATGAAAAAACGTACGCTTAAATTAGCAGTATTCAGTCTGATGATGACTGCCATGCTGTTCAACTGTAAGGACAAGGACAGTGCTGATCCTACCAAGCCGAATGAAGACATTACCAAGGCTCTTGACGATTTGAATCTGACTTCTCCTACGTTGGACAAGCCAGCTGAGGTTAAGTCAACCGCTGCCAGTATTGAAGCTTCGGCAAAAGCAACCGAAGTTAACGGCGCACTGGACGGTATTGCCGCTTCGGGCGTTGTCCCTGCCAGTGTTTCAGGTGCTGCTGCTGATGTTAAAGGAGCAATCTCGGATGCAGAAGTTAGCACATTGAATGGTGTTTCTGCTGAAACAATTAATGCAGTAGCAGCTGGTGGCACTTTGTCACCAGAATTAAAAGCACTTTTAGATAAGGCTTCTTCAAATCCTGCTTTAGCTGCTTATTTACCAAAATTTACATTTCCTACAGTAAATGGTGTAGCTTTAAAGGGCGGACGTATAGCGGCAGCTACAGAAACAGCTGCGCGTACGAGTGCCAGCGAATCAGTGGATGCTATTGAGAAAGTGACTGTGGATGATGCTTGTCTTGCGGCCGCCAATGCAACTTTCGACGCCGCAAAAGCCAGATTTGACGCTTCAAAAGCTGCCGAGGTCGTAAAAGTAACAGCTCAATACAACTCGGACATCCAGCCAATTGCTACTGAACAGACTGCTTGTACTGCCGGTGTAACGCCTGTTTTTGCTGGTTACAGAACTGCTGCTCAGCAGACGGCTTCTGCGGCAATTGCTGACCTCGATGCTGCGCAAACTGTATTAGGTCCCTTGTACCCGGTTTTGAAAGCTTTGGTAAATATCCAGTTGTTGGGTGCGCTTAGCTCAATCAACCAATTGGAAGCTGCTGAAAAACAAGCATGTATTGCAAAAGCAACAGCTGCAACGGATAACGCAAAAGCGGCTCAGACAGCTAACCTTGCAAAAGTAGATGCAGCTTATACTGCTGCGCTTTCTCAAGCTACCAAACTTAGAGCAGATGCATTGGCAAGCTGCCATAATCAAGGTGGAGGTAACTAATTCCTACAATGCAGTTAAAACTTACCAACTTGATTAATACATTAAGTATCTGTTTTAACAATAAAATCACCAAAAGGGGCAATATAGTATTGCCCCTTTTGGTGATTTTATTGTTCGCTTTTTCAGCAAATGCTCAGATGAATGTTTCCGGTAAGCCGGGCTTATTATTTGTACCCTCTGCTGTTGAAAGCAAACCGGGGTCCTTTATATTCGGTCTTGCTTATAATCCGGTAGACTATTCTTTCAGAAGAAATGGATATAATTCAGAGAATACCTATTTTATTAATTTAACAATCTTGCCCAGATTGGATATTAATCTTAATCTGATGCGCATGAATGGAGAATTACGGAAACAGGATAAAGGAATTGGAGACAGACAACTGGATATCAAATACTTAATACTGAGAGAAAAAAAATATCAGCCATCCATGGCCATTCTTGTCTCTGCGCCTTTTGGTATTGATAATTCCTTCACCACCAACGCTTTGGTTCTAACGAAAACACTATCACTATCTCCAAAATTTACTGCTGAGGTTACTGCCGGCATTGGAAGTCCATACTATTTTCAACGTGATGATTCTGAAAAAAGTAATTCCAATATTTTTGGTAACCTTGAACTAAAAAATAAGAAAGACCTTAAATACCGTTATTTATCCGGCCCTATCGGAGGGATCAAGCTAGGTTATAACAAAAAAGGTGGTTTAATGGTCGAATGGGATTCCCAGCATTTGAATATTGGTGCTTACGGGACACTCTTTAAAAAATGGACGATCCAGGCGGGCGTTTTGGATTTCAGTCAAATTACATTTGGAACTTCTTACGCTCTTAATCTTAAAACGCTTCCAAAGCGGTTAAAAAAAGCGAATGAAAATTAGTATACTGCTTTCAGCGATAGCCCTTCTCTTTATCGTTTCGTCTGTACAGGCACAAACGCAGGAAACGGAAGCCATACGGAAAAAACTCTGGCTGAACTACGAAAATACAACCCTGGATCCTGCGAACGGTAAAATCTTTTACGAACAGCGCCTGGACAGAAACCCCTTGTACGGTTTACTGGAAATGAGAAAATCACTGGCCGACAATAATATCCAGGAATATCTTCCGATGTTTCAGGGTATCATCATGGGCAGTTATAAAATCGGGGACAAAATAACGGCAAGGCTGCCAACGCTGGAAGAACGAAAAGTACAGAAAATCAAATTCTTCCCGCACCCGGGCCGTTACAAATTCGACTTCTGGATTCAGCCTTTATTTTCTGCCATTTTTGGCTATCGTGATCAAACGGTTCAAAGCAATACCAGCGTGCTCCTGCAAACACAGTTTTATCTCTGGCAGGGTATGGTTCTTAACGCCGGTATCGATTTCCCGATTACCAATGACATGAACAGCCACCCCAAAATTATCCGTCCTGCCCCTGTATTTTTGAATCAATTCTTTGCGTTTGGAAAAAACTTTGTCAGTGCTTCTGCCGGGTATTTTTACAATGATCAATATGGTGTTAATGTGCAGTATCGCCATACCGACATGACTAATCCGTGGTCTTATGGTGCAGAAGCAGGACTAACCGGCATGTATTATTACCCGAAAGGCGGAATTTACGCCGGGCCTCTGGATCAGCTTTTTCTTCAGGCCGATGTTGCATACAGAGTAGCACAACCCGATGTCACTATTAAACTCTCAGGTGGACAGTACCTTCATAAAGACAGAGGAGCAAGAATTGATTTGATAAAACAGTTTACAAATGTTGAAGTGGGGGTTTATGCCATGAAAACGCGTAATGGAGGTACGGCAGGTTTTAACTTCGCTATCCCTATTCCGCCCGGCAAGATCCTGCAAGGACAGAATGCAAGACTTCGTACGACGGATCAGTTCCGTTGGGAATATTCTTATACAAGAGGGTTTCAAATCGGAGAGCGTTACCGGACCGGGTATATGCTGGATCAAAAACTCAGACAATACCACACGACTTACTTAAATGCGCAGCGACAGAATAATTAATACCGGTTTATAAGTGCTGTATTTAAATTTTTAATTCATAACGCTTCCTTTCTATCTTTGCCGTCACAATCATTCACACCTACAATGAAAATAGTAGTACTCGGAGCATCAGGGCAGTTGGGCCATTGCTTAAAAAAAGTAGCCGAAGAAAGAAATATCACGGACATATCATTTCCTTCGGAACAGGAAGGAAATATTCTGGACGAAGGTCTTCTGGATATCCTTTTTACGAAAGAAAAACCTGAATTTGTCATCAACTGTGCAGCTTATACGGCGGTAGATAAAGCAGAAGACGAAATCGATATTTGCCGCAAAGTAAATCGTGACGGGGCTGAATACATTGCGAAGGCCTGTCAAAATCACAACGCTGCATTAATACATGTTTCAACGGATTTTGTTTTCAAAGGTAACATTCCTCAGATCCTTTCAGAAACCGATCCGGCAGAACCTGAAAACATTTACGGCTTAACCAAACTGGAAGGTGAAAAAGCGATTTCCGATGTATTGGAAAAACATTTTACCCTGCGTACCAGCTGGCTCTACTCTGAATTTGGAAATAATTTTGTAAAAACCATGCTGCGTCTGGGTGCTGAAAGAGAGCAGCTGGGTGTGATCGTGGATCAGGCGGGCTCCCCTACTTATGCCATTGACCTGGCGGGTGCCATTTTTGACATCATCGAATCCGACAGTACACAATACGGGATTTATCATTACAGCAACGAAGGTGTAACGTCCTGGTTTGATTTTGCCCGAACGATATTTGATATCAGCGAAACAACTGTAAAAGTAAATCCGGTGAAAACGTCGGAATATGTCACCAAGGCAGTGCGCCCGGCTTATTCGGTCATGGATAAATCCAAGATAAAAAATACATTCGGAATCAGCATTCCCTATTGGAGAGACAGCCTGAAAGTGTGTCTCCAAAGGCTGGATAAAGCATAATCGTATTACGATATAGGAACACTGGATACCAGCGTTCCTATATTAATACTTCTCACTATTGCACATTAAGTGTAAATTTTGACTTCGGTTGTCGGCTTTCGGCTTTGATTCTTGCTTGGGAGAGATTGCAGATGATTACAAACTTCTTATTGTACTGCTACAAATTCCTTATTGATGCTTTCTTGTTTTGAATTCTGCTCACTGTGGAATTATCCGACTCGTGCATGAAACCTTTGCCATTGATCGCTTAAAAAATACCCCGGGAGTGATTGATCCCGTTCCGGGGTATTTTTTCTTAACCATTGAATTGATTCTGCTTCTTTATTTGATTGTCAAACCTGCGCTTGCATAACCAACGACTGTGTTAAGTAATGACAAACCACTGGCTGTGGCTGAGAAAACAAGTAACAAACGGTCTTGTGCATTTACGGGGATATTCAGACCCGAAGTAACGCCATTTGCAGTTTGTCCCAGGCTAACAATGCCAGTCAAACCCGGAGCAAGTGTAACCGTCGCACCTGGCACGGCTGTGAAAGTATTGTTCGGCGTGGTAGATCTGTAAAGCTGAGCCTGAATCGTTACAGTTGATCCAACTAAGGCAAGGGAGAGCGTATTGCTGAAATAGCCTGCCAGAGATGTTATCGTTCCTGCACGTGGAACTGAAAACGCAAAGTTCAAGAGTGTACCCGCCGCACCTGTAAGATCAATTGTACCACCTAAAACACTAACTCCCGCTGCCGATGAGCCGAATCCAACCAAAGCATTTGTTCCTGCCAGACCTCCTAATACAGTTGTCAATGTAACAGGCAAACCAGACGAGTAAGGAATTATTGCTCCTCCCGCTTCGGATATGAAAGGCACCCAGCTAGCTCCATTAAAATAGTAAAAACCGGGAGTATTGTCGGTTTGATAAATTAAAAGACTTGTTGCAGGCGCTCCGATCAGATCCCGATCCGCTTTACTCATACGAGGAATCAGCACACCTTTGCTGGTAGAAGTTACATCCAGCTGGGCACTCCCGTTGGGTGTGATGGTACCAATCCCAACCTGCGCTTTCACCGTAGCGGACAGCACCAGGATAAAGCATAACGCGTATAAGGTTTCTTTTATCATAAGCCCCCCGGAAAGAGACCCTGTAAATCTTTTGTATAAGGTTTCCATAAGTAAAAGTTTTTAAGTTTATTGTTTTATCACTTTGATGACATTGATACTTCCGTCTGTTTTCCTTAACTGAACCACATAAAGGCCGGCAGGAAAACTTTTCATGTCAATTTCTTTTGACACCACTTTTCCGGAAGACTCATAAAATGAAATACCCTGACTGTTGACAAGTTTCACACTGGCTATATCAGACCACTTGTCCACCTGGATACTAACTTTTTCAACGACCGGGTTCGGATACAGCATGGCGGTCAGATCCTGCGCAAAGTTCAGCTCACGGATTTTGCTGTAAGCATACGATTCATCTTTGTCTACCATTTTAAGCCGGTAGAAATTCGCACCGGCGTTCGGACTGCTGTGCGCATAGGTATAACTTCTGATGATTGTGCTTTCATTTGCAGCAGCAACCTTCGAAAGTATAGCCCAGTTTTTAGCATCAGCACTGTGCTGCACCTCAAAATAGCCACTGTTTGATTCCGCAGACGTAGACCAGTTCAGATTCGCCGCCGATCCTTCTTTTCTGGCTGTAAAATCAACCAGCGTGACGGGCAATGCATTCGGCTGAGCCGCTGTGGCCGCGCTGAAAGTAATTGGCGCAGCCAAATCATTATAAATGTAATGGGTTGTCGTATTGACAACACTGCCGGTAGTCACCACAGCCGTTACGTCTTTATGGACGACCTGTAACAGTGTTTCGGTATTTCCATTCAGCTCAGAACCCAGATAAAACAGACCAAGTCTGCCAACGAAATTAAAGGGCGCATCAAAGGTATACACTCTGGATATACTGGGCGGAGCACCGGCAAGCGCAACCGGCGAAATCGTTAACGTTTTGTTCGTTATCGAAAATGCAACTGTCGGTTTGAACGTAAGACCATAGATGTAAACATCTGTTCCGATGCCAGTATAAAAACCGCCGCTGCCGGATGTAAATTGTGCTTCGGAGTTAAACGAATACAGGAGTGCGAGCTGGCAAAATAGTAAATAACGTTTCATAATTTTGATAGTTAATGTAAAATATACCCAATAAAAAATTAGAAATAATTCTATTATTACACAGAAGTAAATTTACATTTTATAGCAAATATTCCTATACTTTTTTAAACTTTATCTAGTTTACTTAGCAAAATATTTATTTAACGGTAATATAAATGTAGAATTTATGCCAATAAGTCATTTTTGGGCCATTTTCAGCATCTATATTATTCTTAAAATTTATTAGAAATACTTCTATTAATCAACTACAAAAAAATTGTATGTTTTTAGTGTAGAGTTAAGTAAAAAATGACGCTGATGAGATGTCAGCCTGAGTAACTATTTTTTGGAGCAAACAAGCTCTCGCTCCGGCGACCCGGTTGAAAATGACACAGGTGCTGTCAAACTGAGCTTGCGGCGGCCGCTGCCGTCGAAGTTCGTTCCATCAAAATATTTACTTCATAATCAGCACTTTAAATAATGTATCAACGGCAGCTTTCGGACCGCCGATGAGCCGGGCGGCCAGTGCCGTCGAAGGGTGTCTGGCGATGCTTCGACAAGCTCAGCATGACATGGTCGGCAAGCTCAGCATGACATGGTCGACAAGCTCAGCATACATGGTCGACAAGCTCTGTATCACAATGAATACGTCAAAATAAGGATAACATAATGTAAGTACCCCTTTTATCAGACAGCCATTTCTTTAGTTTCTTCTTTTTTCATCAGCATGTTTTTCCGTTCGATTGGCGTCATGTTTTGAAGCCCCTCATGTGGCCTGCGATGGTTGTATTCATCG